>TARA_B100000686_G_scaffold31545_1_pt1 | contig 34960 bp, 27 predicted proteins | sample TARA_B100000686 | Tara Oceans TARA_B100000686 (sample SAMEA2622733) | marine metagenome | biome: marine biome (ENVO:00000447); feature: marine epipelagic mixed layer (ENVO:xxxxxxxxx); material: "saline water (ENVO:00002010), including plankton (ENVO:xxxxxxxx)" | depth 150 m | reverse complement strand
GCTTCGGGGGCATAGGGAATCGGGATCGCTTCTGACCCGAAGCGGCTCCACTACCTGGATCGGGCCCTAGTTCCCAACCAGTTACGGTACTGCTTGAGTCCATCTAGTGTGACGATCGACATTTATTGACCAGCCTCAGTCTGAGCGTTTAAACAGTATTTTGCTCATTCGATCAGTGCCGTATACTGAATAGACACCTGAAGAGAGCACTACTGCTGTTGATCGCTGTTAGTCATTTAATGGTAGGTTACACGCTATACTAAATAGGAGAGATACAATGGATGCTAAGAAACTTTTGGTAGGGACGCTCAATGGTGCAGTGGGGATGATGCTCGTTGCCTACGTAATGTGGGACGTTCTCTTGGTTGATTTCTTCAGCCAACAGATGGTTAACGTAGAGCCCCTTGCTTCGCCCAACGTTGGACTGCAGTTCCTCTCATCTGTCATTAGTGCTCTACTCCTCACGATCGTTCTCTCTTGGAAAAATCCCTCAGGGCTTCAAGAGGCCACGAAGGACGCTGCGATCGTAGGTGTCCTCATATGGCTCGGGGCCAACTTCTGGAACATGGGAACCTACGGAATGATGACTATACAGGGTGCCTTGGTGGATGCTTTCTTGACGGCGATTCCCTTTGGCTTTGCAGGTTTCGCAATATTCTGGACTACTATGAGGGGTGAACTACAGTCGGGTCGCATTATCGGAAACGATGCTTTTAACAGTGACTGACGACGCTTTTTGGATCAATTTTATGATGGGGCACGTGTCCTTGAACAAGGTCGTAAGTAATATGGCAATTCGTGATGTGAGGCGACGTAGTCAAGGGTCGCGTTGGTTGTCGGCGTTTGTGGCGTTGCTGGCCATTTCGACCTTCGTGGCCTGTCAGGAGAGCATTAGCGGGTTCGACAATCGGATCGATGGGATCACTTACAGGGTAACGAGCTTCAGAATTGCCAAGTCGTTCCCCGCTCAGCTCGCGATCACCGTGGAGATCCAGAATGAGTCCACGACCTGGCAGTCTGTAACCTTTCCCGACGGGTGCGTGGTGCTGATGCGGGCCTACGATGGAGGAACCAAGTCTGTATGGGACATGGGTCGCACTGTGGCCTGTACAGAGGCTCTTGTGCAGGTTTCCTTGGCCCCTCGCGAGAGTGCGGAATTCCACACGGGCTTGGTGAGTGCAGCCGCCATCCTAGGGGACAGCTTACCCAACGGGGAGTACCAGATCACTGCGTACCTGCGTCCTGGACAAATGGTGGAGCTCGACGCGGGCAAGGCGAATCTAGCCGTTCCCTAAAAAAAGAGGAGCTATGAAAAGGATACTGATGCTGGTAGTGGCTTTGATGGCTTTTGCCCCAGTGGTTGTGGAGGCTCAAGAAGTTTTTGATCTCCCCGCTTCCGAAGACTTACTCTCAATAATTGTACTTATAGGTATTGGGTTATTAGCCTTCCGTGGATGGCTAAGTGATAGGCAGCGAACGAAGAAGCTCAGCAACCTAGCCGAACAAATGCGGATGAAGTTCTCGAAGAGGGGCAACAATAAGTTGTCTGGGGCCTTGTCAGGGCTTGATTTAGGTAATGCCGCTACGGCAACTGAAAATGTGCTGCATGGGGACTCTGGGCAACTAGGATACGAAGACAAATTCCAAGTGTGGGTAGCGGATTATATGCAGCAGTCAGGTAAAAAAAAGATCTTGCGTCAGACGGTGATTCTCTTTCGTTCTCCAGAGTTAAGTTTGCCTCAATTTTCGATGCGTCCAGAAAATTTGGCAAATAAAATCGCATTCAGATTCTATCACGGATATCAGGACATAGACTTCGAATATCACCGAGTGGGGGCCGAGTTCTCGAAAAAGTATCTACTTGGAGGGGCGGTCGAATCGAAGGTCCGAACACTATTCACGGATAAGGTTCTGACTTTTTTCACTACACATCCAGATAAGCTTTGTGTAGCGGGGTTAGGAGGTAAATTGATCCTTTACCGGCCAGCTCAGAGTATCAAACCAGAAAACATCGCTGCATTTATGGAAGAAGGACTTGAAGTATTCCGATTGTTCGCGAAGCAAGACTAGTGTAGCTAGAGAATATTCGAGCGACGGCTTATCATATACTCAATCACATCTGTTTTGATGGAAGCAACTACAAGAAGAGGAGCAACAATATGAAGTTCATGATCAGCTGGACGGTACACGAAGATAAGCGACACGAAGTGCTTCAAACCTTTGGCTCAATGACACCTGAGGATGACGCGGCTCAAAGGGGTCCGTCTATGACACAAATTGGTAGGTGGCACGAACCAGTGTCTGGGACAGGAGTAGCGATTGTAGAAGCCGACTCCATGGATACGGTGACTGCCTTCCTTTTGAACTGGAATCACGTCTGTGATATCGAAGTTACCCCCGTTTTAGATGATGCGGAGACGAGAGCGGTCGTTCAAAGCTTGTCCTAGGGAAGTAAACTGATCGGTATCGCCGAAGGTAAAGGAGGCCCGCGGAGTCTGCGAAGGATGAGCGGGCCTCTTCGCGTCTATTTTGCTCATTAGATGAGGAAGAAAAAATGAATAATAAAATCCCACCACCAATCGTTGCTTTGATCTGTGGATTGGGCATATATCTCTCTAGGTCTTTGTTCCCGACATACAATCACGCTTCGATTGGTATAATAAGTGCGTTATTTTTGTCGCTCGGAATAATGACTTTGATTGCAGCAGTTTTGTTCTTTATAAAACAAAAAACCACCCTTAGTCCACTACAACCTGAAAAGGCATCCTCACTAGTTGTCTCAGGTGTTTTTAAACATTCGAGAAACCCAATGTATTTGGGGTTATCATTAATTTTGTTATCTGTGGCTATACAATTTAATTTTGTTGGGGGCATTCTTATAGTTTTTATGTTCATTGCTTTCATTACAAAATTTCAGATTATTCCAGAAGAGGTTGCAATGGAGAAGTTGTTTGGTGAAGAATTTATTCGGTACAAGAAAAGAACAAGAAGGTGGATTTAAGGAAGAAGAGTAATTCACGTAAGAAAGCCTTCTAGCCTCCCCTCTAAAACATTAGTTGCCTACCTTGTTTTAAATAATCGACAGATAGTCTTTCAAGGAGATCCAAATGCATACCAAGAATATCCTGGCCGTTTTAGCGATGGTTACCGTTCCATTACTAACGAATCCTATCAATGCACGAGGTCAAGTGCAGTGGGGGGCAGTACCTGATGGATATCCAACGACGGCGGCAGAAGTGAACGGATTTACTGCACATACGAGGCATCTTGAAATGTGGGATTACCTAGAAGGGCTTAGAGAAGTCAGCGATCAGATGAGGTTGGGTACCTACGGAGAGACTCGAGAAGGAAGAAAGTTGCCATATGCAGTATTCAGTAAACCACTTTTGAGTAATCCATGGGAAGCTATGGCCCTTGGAAAACCGATTGTTCTATTTGCCGCTAATGTCCATGGTGGAGAAAGAACATTTAGAGAAGGGCTCCTTATTCTAATGAGAGACTTAGCGACCCTTGGAACCGAAGCAAACGATATGTTGGATAGAGTCACAGTATTGGTAGCACCGCAGATTAATCCGGACGGTTTTGAGGCCAGCCAGGGAGGCCAAAGAGGAAACTCATGGGGTATTGACCTCAATAGAGACTACGTGAAACTAGAACACCCTAGCATCCAGGATTACGTTCAAAATATGATCGGTCAGTGGCGTCCCCATCTATTCATAGACGGGCATAACGGTGGATCACCACCATATAACTTGAATTACCAGTGTACGAGCCACTACGACTCAAAAATTGAACTCACTTTAATGTGTGACGACGAGATATTTCCAGCGATTGATTCAGCACTGGAAGAAGAAGGAATGAAAGGTTGGTATTACAGGAGTGGTAATGAAGAGGAGTGGCTCACCGGAGGGTCTCAGGTTCGCATAGGTCGAAACTACGGTGGAATGGTTAACAGTGTAGGCATCCTATTTGAAGCTCCAAGGCAAGAACTTGAACTGGGAGCAAGAGCAGGCTATCTGGGCTACTACTCGGTTTTAGAATGGGTTGCAAACAATGCCACACACTTGATGGATGAGGTTGAAGAGGCGCGGAGAGAAACTATCGCCATGGGCTCTGCGCCAACAGGACAGATTGCGGTAGAGATGAAGTATGAAGCCGAGGATTATCTGGTAGACTACGAATTGGTAACAGGTGGACCAAGGATGAATGCAGACAATTCACCTATCGATACGGTAGCAGTCACGGGTGCCCGACTCATGAAGAAGCCTGTCGCAACTAAGCTACGTGACAGGCCTTGGGCTTATTTGCTCCCTAGGGATGCGGATGATGCAGTAGCTCTTCTCCTCAAACATGGTATCACCGTAGAAAGACTTTCGAAGCCAGTGTCCTTGAGTGTTCAAGCATACACCATAGCTGGAGTTGAGTACGAGCGTCAGTATAACCACGCTGCGGTGACCCGCATTCAGGTTGGTGAAGTAGTGACCCAAGAGAGAGATTTTCCTACAGGAACATACGTTGTACCTACTGCACAAAACCTGGGGAGACTAGTAGCACATATGCTCGAGGTAGAGACCGAAGATAACGTTGTATACTGGAATCGGATGGATGCTTGGATAGAGCGTCCGGGCGAAGATGGTGACTTACCAGTCGCACCGATTTTTAAATTGATGGTACCAACGACTTTTTCTTCGTCACTGGTGAAAGGAGTTAACTAAGGAGGCTCTGATCCGGCGGAGACTGGCCAAGGAAATCGTGAATACCAGAAGAGAATTTGTTAGAAATGTTAGTTGTGCGAGTGCTGGTTTAGCACTGACTGGAAGTTGGGCTTGCTCAGAGTCAACCAAGAAGATTTTAATACTTGGGGGGACAGGCTTTATTGGCCCTCATATGGTTAGCTATGCCATTGAAAGGGGCCACGATGTCACAGTCTTCACGCGAGGAAGATCGCCAGTCGAATTACCAAGTGAGGTTGAGCATCTACTAGGTGATCGCAACGATGATTATTCAGCGTTGACGGGTAGAGAATGGGACACAGTTTTGGACAACAATGCACAGGATTATCGATGGGTGCAGAAAAGTACTGAACTGCTGAGGGATGCAGTAGAACATTATGTATTTGTTTCGTCGATATCAGCATATGCAGTAGAAGGAGGATTTGGCTGGGAAAATGCCCACCGGATTCTAACGGAGCCCATCATAGATGAGGGTTATCCAACTATTGAAGGGCCCGAAGGATGGAAGTATGGTGATGATGCTCCTTATGGATTGATGAAGGCTTTATCGGAAAAAATTGTACAGGAAACATTTCCAGGAAGGGCAACAGTAGTACGTCCTGGTTTGATCGTAGGACCAAGAGATCCAACAGACCGGTTCACCTACTGGCCAGTTCGGATGGCTGAAGGTGGGGAAGTGCTAGCTCCAGGAAATCCTGAGCACGCGATTCAAGTGATTGATCAAAGGGATTTGACAGAATGGATAGTGAGGATGGCGGAGACCAAAATAGTTGGAGAGTTTAATGCAACGGGGCCTGCTGAAAGAATGTCCATGCAGGTTATGTTGGACCAAGTGGGATCTTCGTCTTCCAGTTGGCTGGCCGGAGAAGTAAGCCCATACGAGTTGACTTGGGTACCGGAGGTGTTTCTCGAAGAACAGGGGTTGTCTCCTTGGCGTGATTTTCCAGCTTGGACACCTGGAGATCCGTTGCAGCTTGTAGATATCGATGCAGCGATACAAGCTGGTCTAAGTTTTAGACCTTTGTCATTGACTGTGGCCGACACACTCGACTGGTGGGAAACTCTTCGGCCAGATCAGCGCAGTGATCCTAAAGCTGGAATGAGTCGAGATAAAGAGAGAGAAGTCTTGGATCTCTGGAGATATCAGAACCTAAAGTCTTAATGGACACCTGATGGAGAAGCTGTGAAAAAGATGGTTGGGCTACCCTCTGAGGTTGAAGAGCTTGGTGTACTTGATTACCAGCTGACGCTGTCGGGGTCCCGATCGGAAGCCTAACGGATCGATGTCACCCAGGAATTCCGTGTCGTTGTAGACAATGAAGAGCCCAGTGCCGGCGGTGTCGAGCCACCCTAGCCGGATATTACTCCCGAGGTTTTTCGAACCGTCATCATACTGGAGGTTCGCCTGGAGGTATATCCGGGGCGTGAAGGAGTACGAGCCAGTGAAACGGATAAGCGAGGCTGTGAAGCTTCCCTCATCCAGCTTCACGTTGAAGTAATTCATACTGACTGAGGTCGTGAGACGATCACGAAAGCGATAGGAAATGTTCCCATACGGTGAGGATCGGGTGCCAGAATAGAAACCACCAAACGTCACTCCTGTCGAAATCGAAAGTGGGGCACTTCGGTTCGTGTTTGCAGTGAACAGGAGTTCCTGGTTGCTGTACGTGCCGGCTGGGATGATAACAGGCCCACGCCCGCCGTCCGGAAGGTCACCCTCGTCCCGGATTTGGAATGGAGCCTCGAGCCCCTCACCTGTGAAGTTCCAGCCCGGAAGATGAATTTCGGCGCCGTTCTCAAAGGCGAAGTGGTTGTCGATGTGGACGTAGTATGACTCGTTGAAACCCCCGAGTGACCAGAAAGCGTTTCCCGAAATGTGCGGGCGAAACTCTCGGAACCAGTCGACTCCTTCCGTGCGGAGGTGATACAGGACTCGGCCGCTGACGTAGCGATACGCGCTGCGATTCACGAATCCGACCTCAGGGTTGAATTCGCTACCGATCTGGCGGTATCCTCCCGACAGTTCCCAGTCGCGGGTGACAAAGTTACCGGTGCCGGCGTAGCCGTACTCCCCGTTGTTGAATCCCTCACGAACATCAGGTGTCCCAGCCGGGAGAGGTGTGGTGGTCAGGCCGGCCCATCCACCGAAGGTTAGTTTCTGACCGATTCCGAGTCGCCCGTCGAGTCCGTAGGTCAGGTTGTAGTCAGTCGGCGAGTTCGTGTTCAATCGTGACACGAAGATTCCTCCGATCCGGGACCGGTTTTCCCATTCCCGGAATGCTCGTACGACACCAAAATTGTTGTCGGATGCGACCTGCTGGGTGCCCCCCGTCTGAATGTTGAGCAGGCCGAGTTGTACATCTCCGACCTTACCCGTCATCCTCGCTCCTGCCTGGATGGGAACTTCTTGCCCACCAGAAAGGCCAATCCGACGACTGAAGAAGAGTTCAGCCGATCGTCCCGAGCCCACCGAGAACGTCCCTGCGTTCTCAAGAAAGAAGGCACGCTTCTCAGGAAAGAAGAGCGAGAAGCGCGTAAGGTTGACCTGCTGGTCGTCAACTTCTGCCTGCGCAAAGTCGGTGTTGACCGTTAGGTCGAGCGTCAGGCTCTGATTTAGACCGATCTTGGCGTCGATACCAATTTTCGATCCAAAGTCTGTGTCTGGTGAGGTAACGGTGTAATCCTTAAAGCCGTTGCTCAGCACGTAGGGGGTTACTGTGCCTATTCGCGTGGCTGGTGCAGCAAGATCCAGCGTTCCCGCGAGCGAAACGCGATAGAGGTTGAACTGTCGGGGGATCGGCGCCCAGACCGCTTCTTCGCTATTGCGTCGGATACGCCGTTCGAAGTTCACTCCCCATGTTTGATCACCTCCTGCCCCGTAGCGCAGCGTCGTGAAGGGGATGCGCATCTCAGCGTACCAGCCACGTGAGTCCGTGCTAGTGGCAACCTCCCAGCTTCCATCCCAGTTGAGGTTGAAGCCGCCACCCGAGCCACTTTGTTGTCGTCCACCACCACCGGCTCGCCCACCACCACCACCACCACCTTGGCCTTCGTTCGCGACTTGGCCGTCGTACTCGATCCCCGCGGGCGTCGTCCCGAAGACGAAGCCATTCTGGCGGTCGAGGTAGGTGTCGAGTACAAGGACGAACGCATCGGAGTCGTTGAGTGAGGCGTCTCTGAGTGTCTGGCCGAAAACGAGCGAAGTCGGGTCGCTGTCGAAGAGCCATGCGCCTATGTAGAGTGCTTCCTCGTCGTAGGCGATTCTAACCTCAGTGCGCTCCGAGACTGGTCGTCCCTCGCTTGGCTCTTTCTGGGTGAATCCACTGAGGATCTGTGCCTCTGCCCACGTGTCATCATCGAGCCGCCCATCGATGAGAGGTGCACTTGTTGTCACGGACGCGCTCGCGACTGGAGCTTGTTGAGCCTGGACGTCGTCCACGCCCATAGTGAGGAGGCAGATTAGGGTGATGTAGAAAATGCGATTCATGAATCCTCGTGTATGTTTTTGTGTCGAGCGCCGAGACGGACGTACGGACTTGCCGAATGCAACATACAGGATTACCCATCAAATGAAAGTCACTATGAGGTGCTACCCCGTATCTGGGATTATATTAAGTATGGGAGTTTTCCAACGGGGGCACACTCATCTATAAAGGAAGAGCTATAAAAAAGATACTGTTGATATTGCTAGGTCTGATGGTGGTGACTTCGTGTGTTGAGGAAGGCGAGCAGCGCATCGTAGCTTTCGGAGACGTACACGGCGACCTCGAAGCCGCGCGAGGTGCACTTCGTCTCGCTGGTGCTATTGACGAACAAGACCATTGGATCGGTGGTGACCTCATCGTAGTGCAGACCGGTGACCAACTCGACCGAGGTGACCAAGAACAAGCGATTCTGGATCTTTTTGAGAGGCTAAGGATTGAGTCGGCTGCCGCTGGTGGAGCGTTTCACGCCTTATTAGGCAACCACGAACTCATGAACGCGCGCCTTGACTTACGCTATGTCACTGACGGCGGTTATACCGATTTCATGGACGTCGTGGAGTACGATGCTAATGACTCCGTTCAAGTCTGGGACCGCTCATCTGCAAGCTTTAGGTCTTCCACTCTCGCCGAATTTGAACCGTATCAGCGTGCCCGCGTGGCCGCACTCATGCCCGGTGGCCCTTACGCAAACCTACTGGCTGAGCGACAGGTGATTCTCCAAATCGGAGAAAACGTGTTTGTTCATGGAGGTGTGCTCCCGGAGCATGTTGCGTACGGTATCGACGAGATTAACAGTGCGGCACAAGCATGGCTCCGAGGAGAATCCGATCTTCCTTCAGTGTTATCGGGTTCGAGTAGTCCTCAGTGGACCCGATTGTACTCTGATGATCCTGATTCTTCGGCGTGCTCAGTTCTCGAAGAGGCATTAGATGCGTTAGGGGCCAAAAGAATCGTTGTGGGGCATACGATCCAAGAGTTGGGGATTGCCAGCGCATGCGGAGGACAAGCTTGGCGCGTCGACATAGGTATGGCCCAGTATTACGCTTCGAGGACTGAGTACGGGGGCTCGGTAGCGGTCCTTGAAATCGTTGGCGACTCAGTCTGGGTGCTCGAGGATGGTGGTTGACTGAAGTGAACTATACCAGGAGAAAAATGACTTCTATAAAATCGATATTTAGTAGGCTGGGCAAATTCCTTGAGAAAGCTAGAATGGTCCTGCTCAATCTGGGGACTGCGTTAGTATTAATCTTTATTACGATAGCAATCGTAGGGATTTTTCCTACCTCAAAAAAAGTTGATCCCACAGGCAAGGTTTTAATTTTCAACCCAGAAGGCATAGTTGTTGACCAAGAAGCATTTAATTTAGCTGACGGTTTTCTTAGCCTTTTTAATGAAAATGCAAACCAAATTCAAATTAGAGATTTATTGGAAGTGATTGAAAATATAAAAGCGGACGAAGCAATTTCGGCCGTTCTCTTAGATTTTAGTAATACTGACTTTGCTGGCCCCACTACCCTGTTGACTGTCACCGATGCAATCCATTCTCTAACTGGAACTGGCAAAGAAATCATAGTGCATCAAGATAGGATGTTTACCTCTGATTTTATGCTATCAGCTGCAGGTGATGAGATATGGGTGCATCAATCTGGTGCTTTTAATATCTCTGGTCTTGGTGGGTATAGAAATTACAACAAAAGATTATTAGAAAATCTAAAACTGACTATTCATAACTATGCTCAAGGCGACTTTAAATCTGCTGTAGAAGGAAACACTAGAGATTCAATGTCTGAAAATGACAGATTACAGCAAACTGAGATGCTAGATCCTATTTGGACAGCGATGAAGGAGAAAATGGCTTACAGAGAGAATGTTCAGCCACTCGATATTCAATACTTTGCGGATAATTATTTCTCCTATCTCCCTGAGGCTGCATTTACAAATATCAAAGCAGCGACTGATTTCAATCTTATTGATGGGACAAAATCATTTCCCGAATTTAGGAATCATATGATAGAAAAGTTCGGTGAAAATGAGGACGGCGATTCATTTAATAGTATTTCACTCAGTGCTTACATGAGCACCTTAGATAAGCCCCAAGATGATGCAGAAGAAAATGTTGTTGTGATAACTGCTGAAGGAGCTATTTCAGAAGAGGCTCTTTCACCTGGAGTAGTAGGTTCAGATGAACTAGTAGACATAATTCAAGATGCTCATCAGTCTGAAGAAACCAAAGCAATTGTCCTGAGAGTTAATAGTCCTGGTGGATCAATCATTGCAAGTGAAATGATTGCCGATGAACTCATGGAAGCTAAAAGGAAAGACATTCCAATAGTTGTATCTATGGGTGACTACGCAGCATCTGGTGGAGTCTATATTGCAACTCCTGCTGACTATATTTTTTCAGAACCAACCACAATCACAGGATCTATTGGAGTTGCGATTACTATTCCTACTGCTGAGGATGCCTTCGATTATGTGGGAATCGATTTTGATGGTGTTGTCACCTCAAAATATGCTGGTTGGGATGTAAATCTACCAATCGATGAAGATTTGGATGCGAAATTTGCAGAATGGGGAAATGATGCCTATGACAAGTTTATTACTCTTGTAGCATCCTCTAGAAACAAAACATTTGATGAAATTAAAGCAATTGCTGGTGGCAGAGTTTGGATTGGTACCAAAGCATTAGAATTGGGATTGGTTGATGAAATTGGTGATATCAAAGACGCTACTAAAAAAGCTGCTGAAATTGCAGAATTAGAAACCTATAAAGTTGTATATGCAGGGCAAGAAATGTCTCCAGAAGACCTATTTTTCCAAGAGCTACAGAAAATATTTGATATAGGCATAAGAAATACTGAGGCCTATGTATTTTCTAAGAAATTTATAGAATTTTTTGATACGGTTATGGAAGACGCCAATCTCAATGCATCTTACACATGCACAGAATGCTTAATTGAAATTGATTAGCTAATCCTGGGTGTTCATTCTCTGGCAGGGTTTCCCTAAATGTGCCTCTTGCTTTGTGTGCTTTATAACCAGTATTTAGTGGGACCAATTTAAACATTAGTTAAGGTGATCAATGATATCTCGAAGAAAATTCCTAAGCTCAACAGCTGCTATATCCCTAGCATTTCCAGCTCTTCGATGTACTTCTCTTGATACTAGTGCTACAAATGTACAATCTGGATCTGGGTCCAGGTTTGGTCCGTTGCTTAAAGACCCTGAAGGTATAATTGCACTTCCCGAAGGTTTCAGCTACAAAATTATTTCTCGTCACGGCGAAAAAATGAGCGATGGATTTTTCGTACCATCCAAACATGACGGCATGGGTACCCTGTCAGGTCCTAATGGCTTAACAGTTTTAATAAGGAACCACGAAGTCGTTCGTCATAGGCCAGAGGACGGTCCCTTTGGTCATGACCTTGAACTACTAAGTCAAATAGATCAATCCCTCCTATACGATGCAGGTACGGGTGGAGCTCCTCCAATGGGTGGGACTACTACCCTGCTCTACGATACAAAGAATAAAGCCCTGGTGTCTCACCACCTAAGCCTAGCTGGAACCATACAAAACTGTGCTGGAGGGGTTACTCCTTGGGGGTCTTGGATTAGCTGTGAAGAGATCGTGAATGAACCCGGAGAAGGACGAGCTAAAGAACACGGCTATAACTTTGAAGTTCCTTCAAACTTGAACAATCCCTTAGTTCGGCCCGAACCACTAAAGGCTATGGGTAGATTCAAACACGAGGCTATTGCAGTACATCCGGGTAGTGGAGTGGTATATCAGACGGAAGATCTTAACGATGGTCTGCTTTATCGTTTTATCCCGAATATCCCAGGACAATTAAATCAAGGAGGACGACTTGAAGCATTGTCAATCAGAGGGAACCCGAGCCTAGACATTCGCAATTTCAACGGGAAAAACATAGAGAAAGGAGAAGTACTGGAGGTGGATTGGATTGAGTTGGATGATGTTGAATCTCCAGATGATGATCTTAGGCATAGAGGGTTCGATGCTGGTGCAGCTCGTTTCGCACATGGAGAAGGGATCTTCTACGGAGAGATGAATGGTACGGAAGAAGTGTACATCGCATGTACAGAGGGCGGAGAAGCTAGGCTTGGTCAAATTTGGAAGTATCGTCCCAGCAGTGCTGAAGGTACTCCACAAGAAAGAAATAACCCGGCTACATTGGAACTTTTTGTAGAAGCTGATTCTGGAACCATTTTAGAAAATGGAGACAATTTGACCGTATCGCCCTGGGGAGATCTAATAGTCTGTGAAGATGGGACTGGAGATGACTACCTTTTGGGTATAACTCCTGCTGGAGAAGTTTACAAACTAGCAAGAAATCTCAATGGTAACGGAGAATTTGCTGGGGCCTGTTTCTCTCCTGATGGTTCGACGTTCTTCGTCAATATGCAAGTCGATGGATGGACTCTAGCTATAAATGGTCCTTGGTAGGAAGGTAGTTACTCCTAGCAGTGTTATTCTGAGTAATGTTGCTGCCACGAGCGCTATCAAGTGAAGTGATATACGTCTGCTATCAATCCATTTAGTGCTAGATCGGAGTGGTGTTCGTTATAGTGAGCAGGGGTTGTCCTGCTCACTATAACGACTTGTTATTTTTTAATGATTAACGGTTTGCACTAAAGGATAACTCATTATTTCTGTTCAATATGAACCGTTCGACTTCTCGAGCACTCCCCATTAGGCGCCTTTGGACTTCCATCCACTCTGGAACAGACTGCCGAGCTTGCATTCGTCGGGCTCTTCCAGTTTCGAGGTCGGTCATATTCTCGTAGTGCTGCATTACCAGGAAAGCTGGACTTGGAGTACCAATCATACCTTGGTAAACTCGCATGATATAGTCGTCAGCTCCCAGTTCCCTGTCGAGCTCATTTCTTCTTGCTAAGGATTCCCTGAATGTCTGAATTTCCTGGGGTTTGAGAAAGTACACTAGTACATCCACAAAGGGATTATCGGCTACTGAAAGAACTCCGAAATCATCGGGGATCAAAGATAAATCGGGAACGTTTGCGAGGATCATTGTTTCTCTGCTTGTCCATGCATCTTCCCAGAGTTCTACTTCTACATCGGTGAATTCACCGAACACTTCCTGTCTCACTGTCAGAATTTCTTGTACCCCCTCGAGGCCACCAGTTTGAACTGGAGTAACTCTATACCCGATTGTTGGTGACCGCCCATAGAGCCCATAGGTATTTCCTGTAGATGGTGCGTATTTGTCTTTTACCATCTGAAAGTATTCTGTCATGATTGGACCATTGATCCCCGTATATTTCTCCCATATCAGCAGACCACCTTCCTCCATTTGAGCAGCGACGGATGAAAATGTGATCGTAATTAAAGTCAATAAGACTGATGTAAACCGTTTCATACCTGTAGACTCCCTTGATTACCTATGTAACGTAAAATATTTACGGAACAATGTATGGAGTGGTAGTGGGCTTGGTCAACAGAACAATGTCTAGATATTGAGGTGTTATAAAGGGAAGATGGGAGTGACTAGGGGGATGTTTGGGCAGACAGTTACTAGCCAACCGTAAGTATCTATACATTGGCAAGTCGTTGTAATAAGGCACTCTACTTCATTATTGTTCCGACAATTAGAGAACGAGCGTGTGCGTAAATTTGACGGCGAGATTCTGAGCCTGTTGCAGTGGACGCATAGGCACGCCAAGTATTTCTCGTTCGAGATTAAGGTTCTCATTCCAAACGACCCAGAGATCTCTACCTTCACTGAAGTTGTATCGTATTCGAGTGTTGGCAGTCATCCCCTTGGAAAGGGAATTGTACTGAGCGAACCCGTCGATGGATAGGTTCGTGTTGACAGCTCCAGTCGTGGTTAATCTTAGCAAGTGAGACTGAAATTTCTGGCCTCGATCTTGGAAGTTAATATGATTCCATTCCCAACCGCCTTTCAATTCCAAATGCTTGCCTAAACTCCAAGTAACGTCGGAACCGATGCTGTTTTTCAGGCCATCGTAAAAACGACCGGAACTTACTGTTATATTTGGTCTAAAAATCCAGCTACGACTCGCCCTAAATTCTCCTACCGCCTCTGTAAACCAGTACGATCCGGAGGGAATATTAGCATTGTCAGATAGCTCAAAGTCTGTCACTACATCTTCAAATTGTGTTTTTGAAGACAACTTAAAAGTGACACCAGTCTTAGTTTCGATTTGTAGAAACGGTTCTACTCTTGTGGTTTCAAGTTCTCGATCCGAACCATGTTGTTCGTTGGGATTACGACTCCAAAGACTAGATTTCATACCAACCCATGTCCTGCGAATGTTCGAATCTGAATCCGGAAACCATTGATAGTTCCAGTCACTCTGAGCCCTTACGAAGTCGGATCTAGGCTCGAATCCCACGGCTGGATCATAACCAGGCCCGGACCATGTAAATGCATGTTGGTAGGTGAGTCCCCCAAGCCTGCGCCGCGTCCAATCAAAGACGAAGCGGCCCGAGTTGGCGTCATTTGAATCGAGATTATCTTTAAAGGTTTGAAGCCATTTGAGTGTTAGGTATTCATCTCCAGAAAGATTGAATAATCCATCTGCTCCGTACGTCAAATTATAAGATCCACTCCGATCAGTCCGACTCGTCCCCATGGCTCCGATAGTTGAATTTTCGTTCAGCAAACGGCGCTTCAATCTTAAGACTCCAAAGTTTTCGGAGAGAAGATTCTCCAGGGAACGGGTTTGCATACTAATGAGCCCTAGATCCCATAAACCGATTCGACCTACTAGCCGGGCACCACCAAACAAGGGGACTGGTTGACCATCACTGAGTCCGATTCTTCGAGAGTAGAAGAGAGTACCTCTCTCCGCTCCAGTAGCGAAATTGAACAAACCAGCTCGTTCTTGGAAAAATGGTCGTTTCTCTTGGAAAAACAGTGAGAATCGAGTCAAATTGACTTGCTGTTGATCAGCTTCAACTGCAGCGAAGTCTGTGTTAAGAGAAAGATCGAGTGTGAGGTTAGAAGTCGGATTTATCTTGAGATCCATACCGACATCCCCATTACTGGCCGTTTTAGTATCCCAAGATTCCCCTGTGTCGCTTAGGTATGCCTCCTTGGATTGTCCGGTCAAAACATATGGAGCTACATACACTGGGTTCTGAGGTCTAATGCCTTCTAGCCTCACCTTCTGCCATCTCATCATCTGAGTGTAAGGAAAATCCTGGGGAATAGCCGGATACGTCCACCTAAAAGATGAACCTTGTTCAGATATGTAGGCCATCAATCCCATAATGACCGATCCATCTTCCTCCTCTTCAAAGCGGAGAGTAGAAAATGGAACTCGCATTTCACCGAACCAACCGTCTTCGTTGGTCGTAACCTGGTAATCCCAAAATGAATTCCACGCTGAGTTTCTCATCCCTCCGGTACCCTGAGTGCGTCCCGAAGCCGCAATTCCCCCCGCCGACAACGCGTGATCCATACGGGTTCCGAGTGCTAACCCGACGAAATTGACTGCGTTCTCATTATCGTTGAATGTGTCTAGCATAATCCCAAACCCATCATCACCACTCCACCGGTCGCGAGTCAGTGAAAACCCTCTTATTTGGTCAGGATCTTGATGATAGAAGCGTCCTGCTATATACATCGCCTCCGAATCGTAAGCGAGAAGAAGTTCGACTTTGCGCTCCGTTTCACCCCTGTAGCTGGGCGTATACATAGTTAAGGGAAGGGCCGTTACACCTTGCCACGCAGGCTCATCGCTCAAGCCATCCAATGTGATCGATCCATTCATCCTGATCAGATCTACAATACCCTCTGCTTCTGTTGCGGTGCGACCCATATCTAAGCTAGGAGTTTGCGGATACGCTGCAGTGCTTGTTAGCAAAATGAATATGGCTATTAACCAGATTGAAGAAATTGATTTCATAGCGAGAAGAAAACCAACTAGCTACAAATTCGCCACCCCCACGGGACGGGAAGTGCCCATTTGCCAATACGACTATTTCCTTCCTACGTTGCATCTCTTGGATCTAACTCACCCCTCACAAAAAGGAACCTCTACTATGACCATGTACTTGATTGCCAACATCGAAGTGACCGATGACGCGTGGGTGCCACGATATGCGGAGCACGTTCACGAGATCGTGCACAAGCATGGGGGCAAATACCTCTCACGGAGTGGGAACATTACCACAGTGGAGGGAGAGCCTTCTACCGCCTCGATCATCGCCCTTCTGGCCTTTCCCACGATGGAGGCAATTGAGGCCTTCGCAAGCGATCCAGCGTACGCTGAATTCGGAACAGCTCGTCAGGCTGGCAGCGTGAGTACTTTTCACGTCATCGACGACTCAGACGCAGCTGGGACTATTCCCTATCTACCGACTGGTTAGTCGCCTTTTAAGAGTGGAATTCCAGGTAATTTTCCTGTAAGGGATCCATATTGCATCACAAATTCACCATTCACCATCACAAACTCTATCCCTTGATTTCCACCCCCTGGATTCAGTATCGTGGCGGAGTCTTGAACAGTTTTGTAATCGAAGATGACTATGTCCGCCGCTTGGCCAACTCGGATGTAGCCTCGATCCTCTAGACCTACGATCTGAGCTGGTAAACCGGTAGAGGATCTGACGAAAAAGGGTAGTGTGATTGTTCCCTTATCTCTCACGTATGTCGCAATTTTGTGTGGGTAGGTGCCAAAATATCTGGGATGCTGACCTGGCCTTGGGTCCCGTACGATTCCCGCATCTGTTGATGTGGCAGTATAGTCCTGCTTCATGTAATGTTCCACATCTTCAGCTGATCCTGCTAACCCTCTAAATCTAACTCCTGATCTTAGTTCTGGTGTCCCTAGGGTTAAGGCAAACTCGATCAACTGGTCGGTAGGACTATTTCCTCTGCTGCGTGCAACTTCTCCTAATGTGCGGCCGACTAGTGATTCGCCATCAACAGGTGGCGAGATGACAATCACATGCCTATCTGCGCCTCCTTGTAAATCAAGAATATACCGTGTGTCTTCTAAAAATTCTCGGTACAGCTCTGGATCATCTAGGTGTGCTTGTAGGTTCGCGATGTGATCATCCATAAGTCCTGGAGTATTCCAGAAAGGATCATCCAATCCTCCGCTTCTATCTGTGCCTACTGGAGCATAATACCACCTTGGAATCACCTCTACAGAACCGCCCCCGAACGTTTCGTAAGGGTACTGGTCTAAATAAACTTGCACGCCCTCTGCTCGTGCACGATCAATGGCCATCACGTCCACTGCTGACTGTCCCCATGTCGCAGGGCCCTTCGCCTTTATGTGAGTGCCCACAACTCTGATTCCTGTCTCTCTACCAATCCTGATGGTCTCGTGCATTCCGTCTGTAGCAGTCAATCTCCAGCCCTCAGGCCAAGTTGAAGGGGGCGCATAATCACTTACAATACTTGGTGTTAGCCAGAGTGGGAGTGGCGATTGGCTCCGTTGATGTGCGTAGTAAAATCCATCGTATTCGCTGACCACTTCAGCCAATTCGATTAGTTCTTCAGTACTTGCAAATCTACCAGGGCGATATTCTGGTCCTGCACCTAGCCCCCATCCGCCCTCATCCATGCCTAGGCGAACTAGGTTTTTCATCTCTTCGATTTCAGCTCCTGTAGCCTCTCTTTCGTAATCATCTCCCATTACCTCTCTTCGCACTGTGGCATGTCCAACCATTGGAACAACATTGACTGCTGTTCCTCCGTCAGAGTATCCTCTCACCTCCTCACTTAACGGCCATACTGGATTCCTTCCGTCCGGCCCTACGACGATAGTCGTAATACCTTGAGCTACGAGATTTGAAGCTTGTCTGTCCAACACGTTTCCCTGATACAGAGAACGGTCGGCATGGGAATGCATGTCTATAAACCCTGGCACCACATGCATACCTTGAGCATCGATCACTTCACCTGCTGATGCATTCGCGAGTGATCCAACAGCGGTAATGGTTTCGCCTAAAATTCCGATATCAACTAATACCCCCGGATTACCAGTCCCATCCAAAACTGTCCCATTCTTGATGAGAATATCAAATGATTGTGCTTTTAGGTCTTGAACCAATCCGGTCCAGACAACTAAAACCATAGATAACACAGCGGCGACTGATTTCATTAGAATCTCCTCTCAGTGATCAGTGTCTCAGGGATGCGGCATTCCTGCCATAAGCTTCATTCTCGCAGCTTCAAAATCGGCCAGTATCCTAGGTGTGGCCACGTCTCCATAAGATTCCCGAAGCCTTGCTTCTGCTGCATCGACAATCGGCATTAACTCTTCGGCTGCTCTCTGGAAGGCATCAGCGGCTACGCTTCCGATTGACTCAATCCATACGGGGCTAGTGTGAGCGAAGCTATAGCTGTCCGCCGCTGGCCAGACGGTTTCGCCTCCGTGAGCCCGAACAGCTACCCAGCCTGCAGCTGGAAGGTCGATGGAACCCTGATAGGTGCGGCTTCCTGGACCATCTAAACCAGGGCCAGACCAGACTACTAGACCATTGACGATCACCTCGACTAAGTCTACCGTCACCGCCGATGCGAGATCGATCTTGAAACGGGCGGACACCTCTCCCGATACCACATCTCCAGGTGCAGCACCATCCAACTCAAATTCAAGCATTGGACCTGTCGTAACAAATGACCGTCCCTGCTTCATCGCTTCCATGTACGCAGCCATGCTGGTTTTACCCTGGGTCTGCACGTAGAGCCTGCTGACGCCTAGCGGCATAGTCCGGTAGAAATTGGCCATCGCATCCGTCCCCGCTGCTAGTAAGATCGGGGATCCCACATTCAGAAACCGATACCACATCTCTGACGTCCCGATCTCGTCTGTCCATAGAACAGCTACTTCCAACCAGTCCATGTTCCCAAGAATGCCGTCCACGGCCAAAAGGACTGGTGGATTAGCGACATTTTCGGGCGCGAACGGGTCTGAATCTCCCACTGGATGGACGTAACCGCCGATAGCACCTTGGTGGCGGGCATGAGTCAATGCATCTGAATTAGGTCGGTCGTCTAAACCGTAGACTTGGTAGCCCGGACCCCAAATCCACGGCCAAAAAAGTGTGCGAGTGTCCAAAAGGGATACGTGGCCCAAGAAGTGTGACCTCACTTCCTGACCGAAACGGATCAGCGGTGGGTCATCTCCTTTCTCCCAACCCCAAAACTTCTGATCCTCGAATCGGGTGTGGAGGTTGGCCAAGAGAGGTGTTGCGACATCAAGATTCTCGCCTCGCATCATCAGCGGCAGATCCTCCGGATCCAGACCGAACGGTCCGCCATAATTAAGGTGAAAGTGATGGTCACCCGATAGGAATCCCGCACTTCGCGCATCCCATACGGTTTCGAGCATGACCTCAATCTCGGTAACTTCACCTGCACGAACCACGGCTGAGCGCGTTACCTCGGGAGTATCTAAACCTCGGACGGCTCCAACCGTGACAGTACCCTCTGGAACAGATACCTCAATGACACCCGGAGAGTAGAAGAACACTCGGCCGTTCTGGCCTTCGAATTGAGCATACCCAGACGATGGGACAACCGGATGTCCTGACCCATCAAGAATATTCAGGCGCGCAGTAGCTGGAGCTTCTCCTCCTCCAATTCTCTCGTCTCTCGTGACTACGCGAAGGGTGCCAGTCGCCGCTCCCCAGTCCCATGTCAGGACAGGAACCTCCTCGGTCTCACCTCCTGCTGCAGGCACCCGGTACAAGCGCATGACTTCGTCCGCACCCGCCTCGGTGAACCAGAGCCAGGTCCCATCTGGGCTCCAAGCTGGCGAGAGCGGGAGGCCTCTCAGCCCTCCCGTGAGGAATACCGAGGTGCTGGGGTCTGTGACGCCGAGCACTCGAAGTTCATACCCCTCCTGGGTCGGCCAGTTATACGCCAAGTAGGAACCATCTGGACTGATCGCAGGCCGCGTTTGGGACAGGATCCCATCAGTCAGAAGTTGTTTGCTATCGCCGGTCGCTCGATTGACTGCTACCACTCGGTCTAGTCCACCACCCTTTTGCAGGTGTACTAATACATCACCATCGCGACTAAGGCTTGGCTTGAGTTCGTACGGGCGCCCTTCGGTCAATGCTGTGCCATTGTCACTCCAGAGATCAAAGCGGCCGGCTGCAGCTGACGAGTAGATGATTTCACCTTGTGGTCCAAACACTGGATCCAGATCGATAGCTGGTGTATTGATCACCCGTTCTTCATCGGTCTCGAGGTTTCGAACGACAATCCAAGTATCTCGCGAATCGTCGCGCACGAAAGCTAGTTCTGTGCCATCGTGAGACCATGCAGGGCGAAAATCCATCTCTTCACCGTCGGTGATGCGAGTCGCTAGACCAGTCTGAATATCAAGCATCCAGATCCATCCTCGGGCGCTAAACGCAACACGGTCTCCTTCTGGCGATACTGCTGGAGACGTGGGCCCAACATTCATCGTCGGGAGTTCATAGCCTTCGAGATAGACGTGGTGACCGGTTCCGACGTGAGGGTACCGATTAGTCCACTGTGCATCGGCGGGTACCGCTAAGACAGCGGTGCACAGTACGAATGTGAATCTGATGAATGCAGTGGTTAGAAAACGCATTGAATCCCCTTTTACGATAGCCACGAAGATACCAGGTCAAAAAAATAAACAATTGTAAAATACTTCAATGTCAGTCCAGCGACGCTGTACATAAGGGCCCGGCGAGCACTGTACCGCATCATTCCTGCCACCAATGATAGGACCGAAGACGATAGAGGAAAGAGGTTGAAGAATAAGATTGCCCAACCTCCCCACTTATCGATGCTATTCTTGAAACGCAAGTAACGCTTTTCACCTATCAAGTCATAAATCACTCGGTCACTAATGGCTCTTCCAATGCAATAATCAATGATTTCAGCAACGATCGCTGTTGAGACGGCGATGAGTATTAGTGTCGTACCAGCGTGTCCTTCTGCCTGATAGATTGGAACCAGGGCCTCTACTGGCATTAGTAGAAAGAAGAGGTACCCAGCGAAGTGAATTAGCGCGAAGGACGAGAGGCTAGGGCTACGACCCGCGAGTATCTCTTCGCCAAGTGTATAGCCGACGAGTGCAATGGTAATGATCCCTGGCAGAACCACTCTCACAAGGGACTTCTTCACCTTAAAACAGCACGCCCTTCATGTGGGGCGTGCCCAAAACCGCATAATGAATCGACACCTGAAGGAAAAACTATGGACAACTCTGCTACGTCGTCATAGCAGTTAAGCTGTCAATGACTCCGAAATCTTTCGATGTCGGATCAACGAACCCCATGCCAGTCATTACTGCCGAAAAGACTTCTCCATTTTTGTAGGCTTCACAGGCCTCTTTGTTTTCCCACATGTATACTCCACCGTAGATGCCATTCTCTTCGTCTCCCAGCCAGTATTTTCCTATGAGTCCGGGCATGGTAGCAAAGACTGGTGCCACTCCTTCTGCCTCTGCTACAAAGTCTTCTTGGGAAACATTGATGCCAAAGTTGATAACTTGGATGTGCATTATTACTCCCTTTCCTTGAGTTCGCTATTAGGTGATCTATTCTAATTTGATGATGACACCCTGAAGATATTGGATAGGGTCTTTTAAGCTAGTATCTAAGCAGTCATTATTATAAAACAAAGAAAAACGATCACTCGGGGTAATGCTTCTTTAAATCAGGAGAAAAAATGAAGTCACTCTGAGGTCAGAAACCTCCACAGCAGTTGCTGTTATATGGTGCTCTCGCACTAGTTTTGTATTTAGGTCGCGCTGATCTCATTGCGGTGTGGTCATTGATCTATATCATTTTAGTCTTTAGGAATTGGAAGAAGAGCAAGCAAGGTTCAGCCTGCGAGTTATGAGTAAAACACCTGAGTCAGGAGCCATGAAAAACTGGTCGTGGCCCTTATGAGGTGGGGGTATCCAGGGGAAGACCCTAGGAGTCTGGGCGCGCTGGTCCAGCAGAGCGACCTGTATCTGGACCGTGAGACGATGACGACTCAGGGAAGGTTGTTTTCCAGCCGGTATTGAAGGACGGAGAATTCCACGGTCCTATATTATCGACTATTACCCACGAACTCTGTTGAGGCGCACCTAATTCTCACAGGAAGTACATTCTATTTGTCGACAGATCTGATAGTTTCTGAAATGTGCAAAAATAACCAAGATGGAACCGGATACAGTAAGTGACGTTTCTCCGAGCTCGCCCAAAGCACTTTCACCTATAAGCGCCGCCAAGATCAAAGCGACTAGGCCGATGGTACCGACTGCAAATAACCGAGGGCTCTTGTGATTCTTCATGCCTAAATGTAAAGCAAAAACACTTATCGGAATCGCCATCAGCAAAATAAAATAATGGATCAACTCACTATTAAAAGAAACTGAAAAAAAACTAGAACTTACAACAAAAAATGATGGCATAAAAAGACAATGTATGGCGCACGCCAGGGACATGCCGATTGCGAATCTATCAGTTGCAAGTTGGGCTTTAATCATCTCTCTTTGGTTTTGGCGGTTGTTCAGAAATACTGCTGACGCATGATGATACAATGTCCGAAGAAAAATTCAACCAGGACCGACCTTAGAGAGTCACCTAGAGCGAATCGATCCCGATCGTTCATCTCTATTGCTCAGTCCAGGATCTTGAATTCCCTTTAGGACCCTGTCTTCGCCGATTAGTGATTTTCCCTTCTATGCTCTCAGCTGTAAGGCGTGACCGACATCCCCACTACACGGTAGCTGCTGCTACCATAAACGCTGTTCACGTCTTCGACGTGGAGAATACCTTCGAGCCACACTGGATTCCATCCATCCATCATGGCCCGTCTTCCTTCATCCATCTTGACATAGACAAGTTGGTTAGGTGGAGGTGGAGGAGTGTGTACACAAGCCCCCACGAAAGGCACTAAAAGGAATTCCGTGGCCGCTGAGGCAAAATCCTCCAGTGGTACTGTGAATCCAGGGATCTTAACGGGTTTGCCAACGAGGTCCCGAAGCTGGTCCGACATTTCACCAGTGCGATAATCAAGCGCAGCTAGTGCTCTCCATGACAATTCAACGGGGTCGTCTGCCGACGACACTACTTTGCGTTCAATTTCCAGATCGCTCGCGGTGGGCAGAGGCATAAGGACAGGTCCCGCTTCGAGGTCCATGAATGCAGCAGGCGATACCGCGAGAGCAATCACAGCGCAGGTCGCAGCTACTACTGCATTCTTAAGCAAGGATTCTTTCATCGATTTAACTCCCTTCTTAGTGGTCTGGATCGGGTTCTGGCAGCGTCGGATACGTAATGCCCAGTTGCTCGAGATAAGTGTCGAACCGGTTCTCATCGTAATAGTACTGCTCGAGAAGTGGTCGATAAGTGTCCATGATTTCCTTGTTCAGGTCGATCGGTGGTGGATCGTCAGGGCCTATGAAGGACACGTACTCCATACTCGCTGTTTGCACATCGTTAAAGTACTCCCATGCTTCATCAACAAGCTCTGGCTCCATAAACAGTTGTAGGGCCGTTCTAGCCATGACGCGAGCTCCTTGGACCACACCCTTGTGGGCTATTGGTGTTGCCATAGCCATTGCACTTGACCAGTGGTGTCCGGGTAGTCCTGGGACATTGGATGGGAACCGCATGGTTACAGTTGGCATCGTCCAGGAAATATCGCCGATATCGTCAGAGCCTCCGCTCCGGCGAGGACCTGGCTCACCGATTGGAGATAACGAAGTCGGCATCCCGGATGGGATACTTCCCACAGACTGTTGTACCGCTTCGGCGAACATGTGGTCTTCTTCGGTCCATTCTGGAAGTCCTACTTCTTGAATGTGTTCGTTCATCGTCTCCGCAATGGTACGGTTGAAGTGGCGAGGCCATGCCGCTCCACGAACTTGGTAGGTCATGTCGGTATCAGTCATCATTGCCGCCCCTTCGGCGATCCGGACTGCGGTGTCGTAGTTCCGTTGAATGTCAGCGTAATCCATCTCGCGGAAGTAGTACCACACTGAAGCTGAAACTGGCACCACGTTAGGCTGATCTCCCCCGTCCGTAATCACGTAGTGGGACCGCTGATCTGGGCGTAGGTGCTCACGCTTGAAGTTCCAAGCGACATTCATAAGCTCAACAGCATCCAAAGCGCTTCTACCACGCCAGGGTGCACCTGCCCCGTGGGCAGCTTCGCCCGCAAAGCTGAACTCCACCGAGACCAGTCCTGTTCCACCAGCCTGACCCCAACTTACATTGAGGTTTGAACTAACGTGTGTGAAAAGGGTCACGTCTACGTCATCGAGAACTCCGTCTCGCACGTACCACGCCTTGCTGGCCAGTTGTTCCTCAGCTACTCCTGGCCACAGCACTAGAGTGCCTTGTATGCCCTCGGCTTCCATAACTTCCTTCAGTGCGAGTGCAGCGACTACGTTGACAGCTTGTCCTGAGTTATGGCCTTCACCGTGTCCAGGAGCTCCGGGAATCAAAGGATCGGCATATGCTACCCCAGGTTTCTGGTTGGACTTGGGAATCCCATCTATATCGGAACCGAAAGAAATTACCGGACGTCCTGAGCCCCAACGCGCCGTCCAGGCGGTAGGCATGCCTGCTACCCCACGTTCAATGGAAAACCCATTTTCTTCGAGCAGTCCAGTTACATAGGCGGACGTTTCGAACTCCTGTTGCCCTAGCTCCGAGAAAGAGAAAATCTTGTCGACCATAACCTGCCCGAGCTTGGCTCGACTCTGGACGCCCTCATCGACTAGAGATGTTAGATTACTGAGAGACTGCGCAGCCGTTCCCAAGGGAAACAGGAGCGCGAAAATCAGGGCTATGTGAGTAGCAGGTCGGTACATAAATACTTCCTTGGGCTCGAGTAGCTGAAATTAAGTCGTAAAATTTAGCTGATGTACGGTTGACGAGCAACCAAGCCTAGTCTTGCTTGGCCCCGACCTCTGGAGGTATTTTGTTTCCATCTCAGGCCCGAACATTCACTTAACCCCCACCATTACCGATGCTTTATAGACCAAATGGACGCACCCTTATAGTCGCCTTGGCGACCTTGCTATCGACCACAGTCTCAGAACTGCATGGGCAGGTCGCCCCAGACCCATATGTAGGGTTTACTGCTACTCGTGCACTCGAGCAGAGTCGGTGTGAAGCACTTTTTCTCGAACTACCTTCGAGCCAAGCATTTAGAGAGCACCTCAGGATCATGACAGCGGCACCCCATCCAGCAGGGTCACAAGCTCAGATTGAGGTTGGGAACTACCTGACCAGAGTGATGAAGGCGGCTGGCCTAGAGGTCAAGCGTCATACGTACGATGTTTATCTGCCACAACTCACCGATGACGTTGAGGCGTGGATTGCTACACCCGAACGCATCCGTTTATCCAATCGCGAACCAGCACTTCCAGGGGATCGCTTCTCCTATCATCCAGATTTGCTGAACGGCTGGAATGCTTTCTCTGGTAGTGGCGATGTTACGGGGGAGGTCGTGTACGCGAACTTTGGGCGTAGAGAGGACTACGAGGCTCTCGATGCAATGGGCATCGATTTAACGGGACGCATAGTGATAGCTCGTTACGGTGGTAATTTCCGCGGCTACAAGGTGAAGTTCGCTGAGGAACGGGGCGCGGCTGGAGTCATTATGTTCAACGATCCGGGCTTCTCACGAGAGGGCGCCTATCCCGAGGGTCCGATGATGAATGGCGAGACGATTCAGCGCGGATCGGTTCTCACCCTACCATGGACCGGCGACCCGCTCACTCCGTTTGAACCAGCACTTCCAGTGACTGGTGAGCGCGGGCATGTGACCAGACTTGACCCCGAAGAGGTGGCCATGCCGACAATTCCGGTTTTACCACTGGGATATCTGGCCGCTGAGGAAATCCTTTCTCGCATGGAGGGCACGTCGGCTCCTGAGGGATGGGCTGGCGGTGTCCAGGTAGATTACCGCATCACTGGAGGTCCAGATTTGACCGTTCGCGTTCGTGTCAATCAACCGCGAGCTTTGACCCCAGCCGTCAATGTGGTGGGAACTGTCGTCGGCACCGAATTCCCAAATGAGTGGGTGATACTCGGTGCTCACTATGATCCATGGGGTTTCGGAGCGATCGACCCCAACGGTGGTACCGCAATGCTACTTGCACTTGCTGAGGCCTTGGGTCAGTTGAAGGATGAAGGATGCAGTCCGCGACGCTCGATCCTGATAGCTCACTGGGATGCTGAGGAAGCTGGCATCATCGGTTCTACCGAATGGGTAGAGGAGTTCATAGATCCACTCACAGTCGATGCTGTTGCATACATCAACGCTGATGGAGCGGTGTCTGGCCCTAATTTCGGGGGCTCATCATCACCATCTCTCAAAGGTACAATTCTGGATGTCCTGGACGACGTGATGTATCCGGGGAGGGATCAGACAGTCTATGACTGGTGGACGACGGAAGCAGGGGCCTCTGAGCTCGGGGACTTGGGTGGCGGATCAGACCACGTGCCATTCTATACTCACGCAGGCGTTCCCTCTGCAGGCCTTTCGACAGGTGCTCCAAGTGGGGTTTATCATTCCAACTACGACAATTTTGCCTGGTTCGAGCGCTTTGGCGACACAGAATTCGTGTTTGGCCCCATGCTGGCCCGAGTGGACGGTCTGGTAGCCCTTCGTCTAGCAAACGCAGATGTCCTTCCGTACGATGTTGTGCGATATGCAACCGATACTCGGGTGCACGTCCAGACCCTACTAGACGTGGCAGAGGCCAGGTCGGTTGAAGTAAATCTCACACGCCTCATAGAGGCGACAACGGGACTAGAGGACGCTGCCAACCGGTTCATTGTGGCACGTGATCGCACTCTTGAAGGGGACGCTGCAGCTCTTGTCATTCCAGTGGCGCAGCGGACCAATCGCCTGCTTAGGCAACTGGAGAAAGCATGGTTGGACGAAGAGGGGCTGCAGGATCGCCCGTGGAGCCGAAATCTCTATGTATCTCCTGATCCCTTTAGTGGATATGCATCCTGGATGCTGCCTGGGGTTCGCTTTGAAATCGAGACTGAGGATCCAGAAGAAGTTCCTGAGTGGGAGGAGCGTTACCTGCGAGCAATCGAGCGCCTGACTAATTACTTAGATCAGGCGACTGCTGAGCTGAGTAGAGGTTAGTGCGATGATCGAAACAACAGAATGTATCCGTGCCAGCAACCTCTCCTTTGGGTATGCTGACGGACCGACTATACTTGATATCCCTGACCTCACTGTTCAATCGGGTGAGCGAGTTTTTCTTTACGGACCCTCTGGAAGTGGAAAGACGACACTACTTGGCTTGATAGCGGGTGTCCTGGAGCCACCCTCCGGAACACTCAGCGTGCTGGGACACGATGTTGGCGCTCTTTCTTCGGCTGAGCGAGATCGCTTTAGGGCGAGCCATATTGGGTACGTTTTTCAAATGTTCAACCTCATCCCCTACCTGAATGTGCACGACAATATCGCTCTCCCAGTCCGTATAAACGAGGAAAGGAAAAAGCGACTGGGATGCAGCCTTGATATAGCGGTAAAAGAAGCTGCAGCTCATCTCGGTATTGAACAGTTACTCGACGAAAAAGTGACCCGGCTCAGTGTTGGTCAGCAGCAGCGAGTAGCGGCCGCACGAGCGATCCTAGGGGCTCCCGAGTTGATCATCGCTGACGAACCGACTTCGTCGCTTGACGCGAATCGGAGACATGCGTTCCTGGAATTACTGTTTTCTAACGTGGCTGAGGCAGGATCGACGCTACTCTTTGTTAGTCACGATTTAGGGTTAGCCGACCAATTCGACCGCTCCCTTTCCCTCCCAGAACTTAACCACGCTGGAGAATAAGCAATGTTGTTACACCTAGCCCGTCAGTCGCTTTCAAACCGCCTTCTGACCACCTCACTTACAGCTCTGTCCATTGCGTTTAGTGTCGCTTTGCTGGTTGGTGTGGAGAACGTTCGGACTGGGATGCGCGAGAGCTTCTCGAACACGGTGAGTGGGACAGATCTGATCGTTGGAGCACGTGGTGGCACGATTCAGCTAATGCTCTATTCAGTCTTTGGGATGGGTTCACCTGTAGCTAACATCTCGCACGAGACTTGGGAGAAGTGGGACGAGCATCCAGCTGTTTCCTGGACGATTCCTTACGCACTTGGCGATAGCCATCAGGGTTTTCGCGTTATTGGCACAAATGAATCATTTTATGAGCACTACAAGTATCGCGGAGGTCAGTCGATATCGCTCGCAGAGGGCCGACCAGCAGAAGAGGTGTTTGATGTAGTACTGGGCGCACAAGTAGCAGAGCGCCTTGGGTATGGACTAGGAGACCCAATTTCTGTTACGCATGGGATGAGCGATGTCGGCTTCATGAACCACGATGAGATGCCTTTTGAGGTTATTGGAATTTTGGACGAGACATTTACTCCAGTCGACAGGGCTATTTATGTTACTCTTGAAGGCATTACTGCCATCCACCTAGGATGGGAAGAGGGTGGTCCACCGATGCCAGGTGAAGAGATCCATGCAGATCATGTCCATGAAATGGATGAGATTCATGTCTCACAAATCACCTCTTTCTTTCTAGGAGCTGAATCTCGAGCCTACACACTCCAGCTCCAACGGGAGATTTCCACGAGTGAGCAGGAGCCACTAACAGCGGTGATTCCCGGTTTGGCACTGTCCGAGATGTGGCAAGGTATAGGGTATGCGGAAGACGGGCTCATGGTGATCTCGGGATTCGTTGTTTTGGTCGGGCTCCTAGGTATGCTCGTGTCGATCTACACATCGCTCGATGCAAGGCGAAGGGAAATGGCTATTTTGCGGGCTCTGGGAGCGGGTCCGCAGCGCATTGTGTCGCTTTTAGTGCTCGAAGCTGGTCTTCTCTCTGCCTTGGGCGCATTTCTGGGTGTCATCTTCGTGTATGCTGGCTTGGCCGCACTCCAGCCTTGGCTGGAAGGAGAGTTCGGGTTGCTAGTTCCCATACGTGTACTAGATCAAGCACAGCTCATGTATATTGGAGCCGTGATCATTCTAGGGTTTGTCGCAGGACTTGTGCCTGCGTTGAAGGCCTACCGGACTGCCCTGCACGACGGGCTATCCGTCCGCGTTTGATATCTAGTCCAGGCACGCAGCCTTGGCCAATGCTACCAGCGATGCGTCCTTCAACAGCAACCTCGTAATCACAAGGCAGCTGTTGGAGCTAGGACCTATGAAGAGAACACTTGTATTGTGTGCAGCGATATTTTCACTGTCTTTTTGGAGTTGTGGAGAAGAAAGTAGCCCAACTACGCCAACAGCTACAACTTTGGTTCCTGTAGGACTGCCACATGTCAGCGGTACAATTCCGATTACTTATAATTTACATGAAAGCTTGCCATCTGAGTGGACCGAACAGTTCGCAACCATAATGAAAAATTTGGTAGTGCTACTGCCGTTAAACACAACGAACTTTAGTAAGGTGACCGTCTATTCATGGAATGACAGTATTGCTGAACCTTACACTAACGTCTCTGGGGGTGCGTATATAGGAGGAAGCTCACAGACGGACAAGTGGATGGTTCTAGAGATACCTAATTTAGAATTTAAACATAATCACTTACATCAGTATTCAGTAATCGCGCATGAGTACTTTCACCTTCATCAATTGAGTATACATAGTGCAATGTCAACCCAAGATTTCAGCATAAAATGGTTGATAGAGGGTGCAGCTGCAGCATTCGAGTCGGTATATACCGATCAATATCACTCCCCCTCCAACCAAACTTATTTTGATGCGCAAACTAGCGTAGATTTTCTAGTTGATGGTGACCCATCTGTTTTGGAAAATTATTCTAGCCAAAATGTGGACCAGAATTATAGTTCATCGGTTTTCTTAGTGTTGGCACTAGTGAAAGAACTGATGAAATCAGGTTACTCAGAGGCGGATGCTTTTAAAAGTGTCTTAACCACTTTTCCTGCACAAAATCCGACCGATTCGAATTGGAAGTCGGTTTTCGAATCTCAGTTTGGTTTCTCAGTGAATGATTTCTACAACGTGGTGAAAACATCTGCAGATTATAGGAGAATACCAGTAACAGCTGGTGTCGACGTAGCCAAGGTAAGACCGAGTCGATCGCTTACTGTACAAAGTATTTTTGACTGATTTCACACCAAAAGACTTATCGGCCAGAAGTCACTCAAGAATTTATATATTGATCAGGTAAGCATAGGCAGTTCCTTACCACTGAACCTGACTCCCTTCTTGTAATGCTTGGGAGAGTATAAGATAGGTGATATGAAAAATGTATTTTATGCCCAGTCGGGCGGGGTGACTTCAGTAATAAATTCGTCAGCTTTTGGCTTATTCTCTGAACTTAAAGATAAAGCTCCTGGGTCGGATATTTATGTGGGCAGAAATGGAATCGTTGGTCTCATTGAAAATGAAGTTTATGACTTAAGTAAATCAAGGAAGCCACTCGAACTCCTGCTCGAATCACCAGGGGGTATGTTTGGATCCTGCAGATACAAACTTCCAGACATAGAAGAGGAAGAATTTTACCAGGATTTATTTAAAAACTTGGAGAAGTATTCCATTGGTCATTTTTTCTACAATGGAGGCAATGACTCAGCTGATACCTGCCTTAAGATTTCTGAGGCCGCAAAAAAATTAAATTATCCACTGAGTGCAATTGCCATTCCTAAAACTATCGATAATGACCTAGCAGTTACTGATAATTCTCCTGGTTTTGGTTCGGCTGCTAAGTATGTAGCGACTTCAGTTAAAGAAGCCTCTCTAGATGTAAAATCTATGTGCGACACATCCACTAAAGTTTTCATTCTTGAAGTGATGGGAAGACATGCAGGATGGATTGCAGCTGCAGCTGAGTTAGCTAATGACGACAAAAATACCTATGTCCATAAAATATTGATTCCTGAAGTGCCTTTTGATGCTGATGCTTTTCTTGATGGGGTGAAAAGAGATGTCGAAGAATATGGATATTCAGTCATAGTGGCTTCTGAAGGCCTGAAAGATGAAGATGGAGAATTTTACACAGCCTCCAATAAAAAAGATTCTTTTGGTCATAGCCAATTAGGTGGTCTAGCCCCAAAACTTGCTAACCTTATTAGCGAAAGATTCGAATTTAAACATCATTGGGCTGTATCTGATTATTTGCAAAGAAGTGCAAGGCATATTGCCTCAGAAACAGATATTCAACAGGCAATTTCTGTTGGGAGGGCCGCAGCGAATATGGCCCTAGACGGTAAAACAGGCAGTATGCCAATAATATGCAGAGAAAGTAATGATCCATATGAGTGGAGCATCAAAGAAGCTGGACTCATACACATTGCAAATAAAGAAAAAACAGTTCCCCTAGACTTTATCTCCGAAGATGGTTTCAGAATTAGAAAAGAGGGTATTGAGTACTTAAAGCCATTAATAATGGGTGAAAGTTATCCAAGATATCGAGATGGCGTTCCTTATTATGAACCACTGGATCTACATTTAAGCGAAAATTAGGTCCTACGCTGCAGAGCTTGAGAGAGTCATTCGTTCAGGGTACTATCAAGACCCTTCATGTTGAAATAATCATTTGATTCAGAGGATATGATGCATTTACTTCGTTTAGATAGTCGCCGGTTCGGGTTGGGAGCATTGATGCTCGTTGCTGTAATGTTCTTAAGTCTCGGAAGCCTGCAAGCCCAAGAGGCGGACCAAGAAGAACCGTCTGCTGGAGAAGAGAAATCCTATTCCGATGTGATCACTGAAGATGCCGTGACGAGTGAGGGCCTCTTTGATACCCATATGATTGGAGATGATCTCTTTTACGAAATTCCGATGGAGTTTTTGGACAGAGAAATGCTACTTCTGACCCGTATAGCTAAGACACCTGACGGTGCTGGTTATGGAGGCTCAAAGACTAATACATCTACTGTTCGTTGGGAGAAAAGGGACGACAGGATTCTCTTGAGGTTGGTGGGTTACGATAACTTTGCGGCTGACTCAACGGCTATTTATACTGCCGTCCAAAATTCAAATTTTGAGCCAATTATTATGGCTTTTGACATAGAAGTAATGTCGGAGGATTCATCTGCAGTGGTCATTGATGTGACCGAACTTTTCACTTCAGATGTTGCGCTTATTGGGCTCCAGAAAAGAAGGCGGTCGACTTACGGTGTTCGAAGGGTTGATTCAGACAGGACATTCATTCTGAGAGCAACTGCGTTTCCCCAAAATATAGAGGTTAGGCGAATCCTCACCTACGATGCTACTGATTCACCTTCGAACGAACAGAGCAATACATTGTCGATGGAGATGGCTCATTCGATGCTTCTTCTTCCTGACGATCCTATGGAGCCGAGATTGTGTGATGAACGAGTCGGTTTCTTTAGTACAACACAGACTGATTATGGACTTGATGAGCAAAGGGCAGTAAACACATGCTATGTGACTCGCTGGAGGCTAGAGCCAAGTGATCCGGAGGCATTTGCTAGGGGTGAGTTGGTAGATCCAGTAAGTCCTATTGTCTACTACATTGATCCAGCTACTCCAGAGAAATGGGTGCCCTACCTGAAACAGGGAGTTGAGGACTGGCAAGTGGCTTTCGAAGAAGCAGGATTCAGTAATGCCATCGTTGCAAGAGATGCACCTAATGACCCTGACTGGAGCCCCGAAGATGCTCGTTATTCGGTGATTCGCTACCTCGCTTCAGATGTCCAGAATGCTTCTGGTCCACATGTGCACGACCCACGAACTGGGGAAATTTTAGAGAGTGATATTCAATGGTATCACAATGTCATGAATTTACTCCGCAATTGGTTTTTTGTTCAAACTGCAGCAGTTAACGACCAGGCTAGGTCAGTTAAGTTCGAGGACCAAGTTATGGGTGAATTGATAAGATTTGTATCGGCACACGAAGTTGGTCATACGATAGGACTGCAACATAACATGCAGGCCTCTTTTTCTTATTCAGTGGAACAATTACGCACGAGATTTGTGTGCGAAATGGGCGTGGCTTCATCAATTATGGACTACGCACGATTTAACTACGTAGCTCAGCCAGGTGATGACACATGCCTCATGCCACTAGTTGGACCCTATGACAAGTTCGCAATTGAATGGGGGTACCGTCCATATCTTGATAATGATAGACACACTGAAATGGATTTCTTAAGGAAGTTTGTAGCTGATAAGCAGGAGGATCCAATTTATCTCTTTTCCAGTCCAACAGGGTCCGACCCTTCAGCTTTAACTGAAGCGATAGGTGATGATGCCATGCGGGCATCGGACTACGGTGTGCAAAATCTCAAACGAATAATTGATCAGCTCGTGGATTGGACCTTCGAGGACGGTGAAGATTACTCTCAGCTCGAGGAGCTATACAACAACGTAATCTCCCAATGGAGCAGGTACACGGGCCACGTGGTCGCAAATGTTGGAGGCGTGATAAGGACTCGTAAGAGACAGGGTCAAGATGGAGTCCCTTATAGTGCAGTTGAATATGCGAAGCAATCAGCAGCAATAGAGTACCTGAACCGACAAGTATTTGAAACGCCACAGTGGCTTCTTGATCCAGATATTTTAAATCGGATACAAGGCAGTGGTGCTACTGACCTCTTACAGTCACGGCAAAGGTCCGCACTGGATCAAATTTTGAATGTAGATAGAATGAAACGCTTAATCGAGCAAGATTTTTTTGGTCCATCCAGCAGTACGTATTCACTCAGGGAAATGTTGAACGACCTGCGTGAGGGTATCTGGTCCGAAGTGTATCAAAATAGGCCTACCGATACTTTCAGGCGAAGTATACAGCGGGCCTATATAGATCGATTAGAGATGCTCATGGATGATGAAGATGCCAGTGGATCAGATGTCGCTTCACATGTCTTGAACGAGCTAGAGCTGATCATGGATGCGATAAGCCAGGTACAGGATAAAATGGCTCATGATGAAACAAGAATACACCTCCAAGAAAGTATGTTTCGAATCGAAAGACTGATCAAAAATACGGAGGATAGTGAGTAATTTATCTTAAAATGATCGGGTCGTGCACTGAATAGATTAGTTCCCGATATCTGTCAGTTCGATGAGAAAAATCAGGGCCAAAGACTAGCTCTAAATAGTATTTTGTTCGTCCAATAAGAGCCGTATGTTCAATCAAAAAGTTGACGGGGATGGAATGAGAAATTCTTCTGTTTTAGCGGTTCTTTCATGGGTTCTGCTAATAGGCTGCGGTGAGGAAAATCTTCCAACGTCTCCCTCCCTCCCTGTGGCCACAGGGATCACCACTCCAAATAATGACGAAACTGGCGAATTTGGGGTCAAAGTGTCTGGTGCCAATGAAGTGACTGTGACATGCTCGGATGCCAATGTGGGCGACCAAGGCATTGTGGGCGGAGTTACTTATACTAAGAGATCTAGACCTCAAATAATCGCGCTGATTGCAGCACAGGATTACAGATCCCTGACGGTCACCTGTACGAGTAACGTGACGGACATGAGTTCGATGTTTGCAGGGGATGTGTCGTTCAATCAGAACATCAGTTCGTGGGACGTGAGTAACGTGACGGACATGAGTTCGATGTTTGCAGGGGCTACGTCGTTCAATCAGAACATTGGTGGATGGGACGTCAGAAACGTGAAGGATATGAACTACATGTTCAATTGGGCTACGTCGTTTAATCAGGACATCAGTTCATGGGACGTGAGCAACGTGACAGATATGGGGTTTATGTTTTATAAAACTTTGTCGTTCAATCAGGACATCAGTTCATGGGACGTGAGCAACGTGACAGATATGA
>TARA_B100000686_G_scaffold139975_1_pt1 | contig 35058 bp, 34 predicted proteins | sample TARA_B100000686 | Tara Oceans TARA_B100000686 (sample SAMEA2622733) | marine metagenome | biome: marine biome (ENVO:00000447); feature: marine epipelagic mixed layer (ENVO:xxxxxxxxx); material: "saline water (ENVO:00002010), including plankton (ENVO:xxxxxxxx)" | depth 150 m | reverse complement strand
AAAAAGATAATACTGTTTTTTTGTGGTTAATTTAATTTTCAAAAGACTCTTAAAACTTCTATTTTTTATATCTTTAGTTTTTTTTCTTGGCCTGTCACTAATTTCCTTACTTCTTTCTAATAAGGAATCAACGACTAAATTATTCCAAGTTATTTCAGGCGAAATGGGATATGAAACCAATATTGAAATATCTAAATTAGATTGGTCATTGACCAAACAAATTATTTTTTTAGAGGATTTCAAAGTAAAGAAAATCGAAGAAAGAAATTCTCTTAATTCAAATTTATTAGAAATAGAAATAAATTGGTTAAATCTTCTTAATAAATCAAGTTTTTTAGGATTTAGGACTGATTTCCTGAATATAGAATTAGAAGATTTTGATTTAAATAATGAAGTTTTAGATGAAAGATCTAGTCTGTTTTTTATAAAAAATATAAAAACTGATATTAAAGAAATAAATCTTAAGGGATCTATCAAAGAAATTAATCTAACTGAGTATTTTAGTCTATTCTCGAATTCAGTGAATTACACGCCGTTTATTTTAAAAGCTAAAGATTTGTTTGTTTCTAATTTAAGGATAGGACCGTTACAATTTTTAAATACAAGAATACAGATGTTACCAGTCTCAAAGGGAAGGGAATTTAACTTCTCTAATAAGCAATTAAATGGAAATTTAGTAATTAAGCAACCACTCTCAGAAGGGTTAGAAATTAATCTATCAACATTGAACTTAGATTCAGAGGGCCTAAATAGTGCTAGTACTTTTGAATATCTTTTTGAAAACTTAACAATACCAATAAATTTTTCTGTAAATCAATTATTTATAAAAAATATTGATTATGGGAGTCTGAGTTTTTTTATTAATAGGGAAGAGGAAGGTCTTTATTTTAATAATATTGAGGTAAGCTTTTTAAACTTAGAAGAAGGAGTTTATGATAAGAGAATAAGAGACAACAGACTTTTTATTTATAGAGAAGATTCAAAACCACAATCGACTTTTCAGGGGTTTTTAAATACGGATAATCTCACTGAATATATAAATAGATTTAATGAAGAAGGTGAGAGTGTGAATTTTCTTGCAGGTCCTTCAGAGATAAGCTTTGAGTTATCTTGGAGCGGCTTTCCAGATGAATTTGTCACAAAAAATTTAATAGGGAGCATATCTTTTAGAGTAGATGACTTTAAAACCATAGAGACAAAATCAGATTCTATAAGCCCTTCTAGTCTTTTAAGATTAATAAGCTTATTTAATGTTTCAAGAACTTTTGGAGATCTAACTAACTTAAATTTCAAAGAAAAATTTAAGAAAGGGTTCCAAGCAGATCGAGTTGAAGGGTTAATTGAAATTAAAATAGATGAAATAACCATTTTAGAGCCAATAGTTTTTAGGAGCGGATCAGGGGAATTTAAGTGGAGTGGATTTATACAAAAAAACAAAAATGGAGATCTAGGGAACCTTTCCTTAGATGTCTTAATAACCTTGCCCTTAAGAGAGTACCTGCCTGCATATGCTTTAATTCTAGGCGGTCCTATAACTGCTGCAACTGTATATATAGCTGGGAAAGCTTTTAAAAAGCCGATTAATAAGTTAAGTAGCGGAAAATGGCGGATATCAGGAAATATAAAAGATCCCAAAACTGAATTTATAGAGTGGTTTAAATAGTCTTTACCCAGATAGATAATAATCACTTAGAGAGAAGCATAAAGCTTGTTACTAAGTAGAAGTTTTTAGACTCTTTGTCGTGCAGAAAGTATTTGAGCTTTCTTTCGGTATTTTGAAACAGTACGTCTAGCAACAGTTACTTTATATTCTTCTTCAAGGTATTTTTTTATCTTGCTATCGCTTAGTGGTTTAGATTTATTTTCATTTTCTATAATTTCACCAATCAATTTTTCAAGTTGACTTGGAGATGTACTTTTAGTGTCTGATGATCTTAAATTTACTTTCTTTTCAAGAAGAGAAGAGATTGGAATATTCTTCTGCTTAAATTCTAAATACTTAGATTTAACTATCCTTGAAATAGTTGATTCACTAACACCTGTTGTTTGAGAAATATCTTTTAACGATAAAGGTTTTAATTCTTCAGAATGCAGCAAGAAACGTGACTGTTTTGAAATTATATATTTTCCTACTATTAGCAGAGTATTTTGTCTTCTCTCTAGACCATTTATAAAGGATAGACTTTCCTCTTTTTTTATTGACCCTGACTGCTTTATATTATTTTTTACCTTTTCACTTAAGGATTCTATTATGAAAGAGTCATTTAATAGCACTTCTAAATTATCTGAAATTTCTTTTACTACTAAATCAGGCCTAATATAACTAATTTCGCTTATATTTCTTTGGCTATTTGGATTAAATTTAAGTTTCTTAAGGATATTAATAACTTTCGGGTCTAAGTTAGCTATTTTTAATTTGTTTTCAGATATTTCTCGGAGTATTTTCTTAATATCTGATTTTTCATTTTCATTTATCTCTAAATGCTCAGTTTGGACATTGAGAGATTCAAGAATATTTCTATAACAACACCCTACAGGCTCCAAGTTTTGAATTTGCTTTAAGATTCCATCTATGTCTTCTATGGAAATAATGAGATTATATGATTCCAGAATATAAGAAATTAGATCTTGATAATCCAGGCTGGTATCTAATCTTCCATTTTCATCTACAGAGTCTATTAAGTATTCCCCAATGGAAATTTCATATTCTTCTAGACTCAACAAATAAAGTTGGTCTAGAAGTTTTACCCTGATGTCATCATCTTCGTTTTGAATAAGATCTTTAGAGATACTATCATTCAATCCTAATGTGCCTCTGTATTTATCCTCTAAAACTATATCTTTGAATAATATAAAGTCTTTACTTTTTTCTTCTTCACAAAATTCCAGGATAATCTCATTGAGTTTTTCTCTTATATTAAGACCAGATAAGTTCAGTAGTTTTATTTGACTTTGAAGAAGGGGGGTTATTACCAAGGTTTGTTTTTTTTGTTGTTTTAATCTTTGCTTCATGGAAAGATTAAAAATCCTCACCTAAATATATTTTCTTAACTAGTGCATTTTTAGAAATTTTTGATGGCGGCCCTTCTGCTATCGATTTACCCTCATTCATGATCAAAACGTTGTCACAGATTTCCATTGCTTCTCTGACATTGTGATCACTTATAAGAATACCCAAGTTCATATTCTTTAGTTTCTTTAAAGTATCTTTTAATTCCGTAACTGCAATAGGGTCTATTCCTGCAAAAGGTTCATCCAGAAGTATAAACTTTGGGTTAGAGCTTAAAGATCTAGCAATTTCAACTCTTCTTCTTTCTCCACCAGATAGCTTCATAGATTTTGTTTTTAGAAAATTTGCTAAATTAAACTCTTTAATCAGCCTTTTAAGTTCCTTATTTCTTTCCTCTTTATTTAAATCTTTTCTTTGCTCTAAAGCTGCTAAGATATTTTCTTCTACATTTAGGTTTCTAAAAATTGAAGGTTCTTGGGGAAGATATGTAAGTCCTAAATTAGCTCTAGAAGAGACACTTTTATGAGTTACATCTATTTCATCTAATAGGATCTTTCCTGAGTCAGGTCTTATTAAACCTGCAATCAAATAAAAGAAAGTAGTTTTACCTGCTCCATTTGGTCCAAGCAACCCTAGTATCTCTCCTTGTCTAACAGAGACATTAAGTGTGTCTACAACAGTTTTACCAGAATAAGTTTTAACTAGGTTTTGAGATTTGAGTTCCATTTTAAGATTTAATTATTTTTGATTTCTTAGAACTAATTATTTTCTTAGTTTTAAAATTAAATTCAATCTCTTCAGCTGTAATTATAGAAGAATTTATATTTACTTCTGCAGAGCCTTTCATGCTTAGTATCTCAGAAGGGCTTCTATAAATTATCAAATCAGCTTTTCCTTGGAATTTATTTTCAGTTTCATTATTTACAAAATGAGCATTGTCAAAAGAAATTTCTTTACCTATACCACTTGAATTGGTCGTAATACTAAATCCAGATGAAATTAAGTTTAAAGAAGAGTTTTTTACCATGACTTTATTGTCTGAAGAATATGTTTTATTTTTTAGATTTACGCTCAAACTATCAGTGAAAAGATCGATTTTGTCTTCCGTTTCTGAAACTGTTAAATGAACATTATTTCTCATTATTAAGCTTTCCTCAGGCAGATGAAGAGATGCACTCACTGAAGAAGCGGAACTTTGAGTATTTCCTTGAACAAACGATTTAAATAATGGCTCATACAATAAAAAGTTTTTTTCTTTATCCTCTTCTACAAGTTTTAGTGAACTTAATTCAAAGAAACCCGAAGAATTTTCAATTCTCCAAAATGGTTTTTCAGCAGAAAAAAGTTGAGTTGGCAGGCTTTCTCTATCTTTATATGGACTAAATAAAATTTCTGGTCTGTAAAAAATTATGAGTGCTCCAAATAAAACTAGACTAATAATAAAGAAAGTATTTCTTTTCACTTAAAATTTTAAACTAAGCCTGATTGCATCAAATCATGCATACGTAAAACGCCAACAGGGCTGTTCGAGGAGTTCAAGACAACTAATACATATATATTATTCTTTTCCATTAGGTCTATAGCTTTTGCAGCTAAAGAAAACTCTTGGATAGTTTTTGCATTCTTGGACATAACTGAGGATATCTTAGTTTTGTGAATATCTTTCTTTAATTCAATCGTTCTTCTTAAATCACCATCGGTAAAAACTCCTTTGAGTTTCCTTTTTTCAATGACAAGTACTATCCCAAGGCCTTTATTTGAAATTTCTACTAAAGCTTCTGAAAGTGGTGTATTTGGAGTTACAGAAGGCAGGCTTTTTCCTTTATTCATAATATCTTTTACTTTTAAAGTTAATTTTTTACCCAATTTTCCTCCAGGGTGAGATTTAGCAAAATCTTCAGGGCTAAATTTTTTGCTTTCAAGCAAAGCAATTGCTAAGGCATCCCCTAAAGCTAAAGCTGCTGTGGTACTTGAAGTGGGTGCTAGGTCTAAAGGGCAAGCTTCTTTAAAGACCCCAGTTGAAATATTAATGTCAGTTTTTTTTGCTATTGTAGATTCAGTTGGACCAGTCACAGAAAAGACCTTACATCCAATACCTTTCAAAGAGGGTATCAAACTGACCACTTCTTTAGATTCTCCAGAATGGGAAAACACTAAAATGCAGTCAGCTTTAGATATCATACCCATATCCCCATGAAGTGCCTCAGTTGCATGTATGAAGTAAGAAGGAGATCCTGTGCTTGAAAGGGTAGCTGATATTTTTTGAGCTATATGACCTGATTTACCTACCCCTATAGTAATTATCTTACCTTTTGACTTAAGAATTGCTTCACATATCTTAGAAAAATTAGGGTCTAAGTTTTCAGAAAGTTTTTTTAAGGCCTTAGCCTCAATATTAAGTGTCCTTTTAGCTGATGTAACATGATTTTTTTTCTTCATAGCATTCTTTCTAATTATCTAAGTGTAAGCTAATGATAATGATATGAAATAACTTATAAACAATAAAATACATATAGATATACTAGCTCTTTTAGGTTCTTTAATTCTAAGGAAGATATAAAGACAAAATATAACAGTTACAAATAAAAGTAGGCCCAAAAGAGGAACCCATTTTATGTAATTAAAATTTGTATATGTACCCATGATTCCAGGAATCGCTAATACTAAAAGACCATTAAAGATATTTGAGCCTATAAGAGTTCCAGCAACAGTTTCATTTCTTCCTTTTAAAGCCAAAGCAAGTGAAGCAGCTATTTCAGGGATGCTGGTACCAATTGCTAAAACTGTAAAACCTATAAACAGCTCTCCTGCACCAAAGCTAACTAATAGATCTAAAGCTCCCCGGGTTATAAGCCAAGCAGCCAGAACTAAAAAGAAAATAGACATTAATAATTTAAGAATTAAATGCTCTTCCTTTAGCTCTTCAACCTGAAAGTCACTTACGGTATCTGCTTTGTACCAGATAAGAATAACTACAATCAACGAAGAAATAAGAAGCAAAGAAGATAATTTAGAAAAAGGATTAAAAAATAAAACCAGACAAACTATAAGTGTAGAAACAATAAGAATAATCAAATTTAGTGATATTTCTTTAACAGAAGAGAAAACCTTATTTTTGTAAAATAATACCCCTAAAGTTAGACCAAAAACTAAAGCTATGTTTGCCACATTGGAACCAATTACATTCCCAACTACCATTAAAGGTTTATTCTCTAAAGCTGCAAAGAAACTTGTAAGTATCTCAGGAGCTGAAGTTCCAAAAGCTATGATTGTTGAACCAATAAGGAAGGGTGATATGCCATATTTATTCGAAGCTAGAACAGAATATTTTTCAAGTTTTTCAGCACTAACCCATACAAGCACTATTCCAGTTACTATATAAAAAATGGTTAAAATACTCACTTAAAGGTTCTCAAAGAATGAACTTTAATTCACTAAGGTTGTTTAAAGCAGGTGATATAATAACTTCAAAATTCATATAGCTCTAATTATCTCCCTATACTATGAGACAACACTTTTCTTTTATTAGTTTAATTTTCTGCATAAATTTATTGTTTACATTGACAGTAAGTGGCGAGAGTTCTCCTGAGTATGTTGAAAAAATACATGCGGATATTGTTAAAGTAGTTAAAGAAAAGCAATCAGTTTACATAGAGAACCCTGATGAATTCATAGATGCAATTTCATCTTCTTTACAACCTTTAGTCGATTTTAAAAGAATATCAAGAAATGTAATGGGTAAACACTATAAATTGGCTACTAAAGATCAAATAATGAGATTCACAGAAGTCTTCGAAAGAAGCCTTTTAAGGACTTATTCAAAGACACTTGCTGAATTTAAAGATGAAGAAATAATAGTTTCACCTGAATCAATGAAGTCTAGTAAAAGTAAAAAAGAAAAAGTTTTTCTCAAGATTGTTACCTCTACAAAGGTTTATCCTGCTACCTATGACATGTATTTAAATGAAAATGGAAAGTGGAAGCTTATCAATATTGTTATAAATGGGGTTAATCTTGGATTAACATTTAGAAATCAGTTCTACTCTCTTATGAAAACTGAAGATAATGATATGGATGTGGTAATTGATAAGTGGATAACTTCAATTTAATTAAACTTAAACATGGATAAGCTCTTAATAAAAGGTAGGAATCAATTGGTAGGAGAGATATTTGCTTCAGGTGCAAAAAATTCTGCTTTGCCAATTTTAGCAGCTTCTTTATTAGCTGATTCTCCTATGAAAGTAGGTAATTTACCTCATTTGAATGATGTCACAACTATGATCGAACTCTTAGGCTCTATGGGAATAGAGATAATGCTTAATGAGGATATGGACGTTTTTATTGACTCTTCTTCAATTAAAAATCTAAATGCTAGATATGAACTAGTTAAAACCATGAGAGCATCTGTATTAGTTCTTGGTCCCTTACTTTCTAAATTTAAGAAAGCCAAAGTCGCACTTCCCGGAGGATGTGCTATTGGTAGTAGGCCAGTAAATCTTCACATTGATGCCATGAGAAGTATGGGAGCAACAATTTCTTTAGAAGCAGGCTATATAAATGCCGAAGTAAAAGGCAGACTTAAAGGAACAACAATAGATTTTGATCCAGTGAGCGTAACTGCAACTGAGAACGTAATAATGGCTGCTTCCTTAGCAGAAGGAACAACTAAAATAAATAATGCGGCTAAAGAACCAGAGGTTGTTGATTTAGCTCTTTGTCTGAATCAAATGGGAGCTGATATTAAAGGCCAAGGAACAGATCAGATTATTATAGAAGGCGTCGAAACATTACAGGGGTGTAATTTTTCAGTCATGCCCGATAGAGTTGAAACAGCTACTTACTTAACTGCTGTAGCTATGACAGGTGGACACATAAAAATAAGAGGAAGTAGACCTGATTCAGTAGAATCTGTTGTTAGTAAATTAAAGGAAGTTGGAGCTACCATCGAATCTGGTGAGGACTGGCTTTCTCTAAAAATGGAAAAAGAAAGACCAATAGCTACAAGCTTAAGTACAGGGCCCTATCCTTCTTTTCCTACAGATATGCAGGCTCAATTTATTGCTCTAAATTCTATTGCAGAGGGAACCTCTACAGTAACTGAGAATATATTTGAAAACAGATTTATGCATGTTCAAGAGATAGTCCGAATGGGAGGAAAAATTTCTTTAAGAGGAAATACAGCTATCATCGAAGGAGCAAAGAATTTGATAGGAGCTCCAGTAATGGCTACAGACCTTAGAGCTTCTGCTAGCTTAGTTTTAGCTGGTTTAGTAGCTGAAGGAACAACACAAATTGACCGTATTTATCATATAGATAGAGGTTACGAAAGAATAGAAGAAAAATTAAATATTCTAGGAGCAGATATAGAAAGGATTTCTTAAAAAATGAAAGAATTACCAGAATTAATAATTGCAATTCAAAAGGGTAGAGTTTTAGATAAATTCTTAGATTTAATAAAAGAGACAAGGTTTCAATTAAAGAAAAACCCTAAGAAAACTAGAAAAATACTAATTGATACGAATACTCCTAACATCAAAGTCCTTGTTGTGAGGGGTTGGGATATTCCTACCTATGTTTCTTCAGGTATAGCTCATTTAGGTATAGTTGGTAAAGATATTATTATGGAAAAGGAATCTGAAGAGTTTATAGAGCTTGAAGATTTATCTATATGTAAGTGTAGGCTTTCTTTGGCTGCTAAAAGTCTAAATTTTAATAGAAAGTCAAAGTTGAAAGTGGCAACAAAATACCCAAATATAGCAAAGACCTTTCTAGAAGAAAAAGGACTTCAGTCAGACATCATTTATTTACATGGTTCGCAAGAAATAGCTCCAGAAATGGGGTTATCTGATGTGATTATTGATTTAGTAGATTCTGGAAAGACCTTGAAAGAAAATGGTCTAAAAGAAATAGAAGTAGTAAGAGATATCTCTACTAGATTGATTGCCAATATAGCCAGCTTAAAAACTAAGAAAAATCTTATAGAAGATTTTATGTCTTCATTTAACTAGTTTTTTTATGTTCGGGTTTAAATTAGATAGCGAAGAAAAAGAATTCTTAAAAGGATTTAAGGATTATCTTGATAATAGAATATCATTTAATTCAGATTTATCTAAAGAAGTTCTAAGGATTATTAATAAGGTAAAAATAGGGGGCGATAAGGCCATAATCAATCTAACCAATAAGTTAGATGATAGAAACGTCAAAATTTCACAAGAACTAGTAATTGATAAGGAAGAAATTCAAAGATCCACTAAGAAAGTTGAAAAGAAGGTGATAGAGGCTCTGAATTTTTCTTTTAATAGGATTGCTAAATTTTATAGTGAAGATTTTAACCATAGAGAAAAAAATATTAATGAGGAGGTAAGTCAGTATGTAAGAGCCTTACAAAAAGTCCTTATATATGCACCCGGAGGCAAGGCCTCCTATCCTTCAACTGTTCTTATGGCTTCAGCTCCTGCAAAAGCTGCAGGAGTAAATGAGATTTATTTAACTACTCCATTTATGAACAATAAACCTAATGATCTAGTTCTTGCTGCCTGTTCTATAGCTGGTATAGATAAAGTTTTTTCTATTGGAGGTGCACAGGCAATAGCTGCATTTACATATGGAAGTGAAACTATACCAAGAGTTCAAAAGATTATAGGTCCAGGAAATAAATATGTTTCTGAGGCTAAAAAACTATTATTTGGAGAGGTTGGAGTAGATATGATAGCAGGACCATCTGAATTAGTTGTAGTAGCAGATAAAACATCTAATCCAAGAACAATTGCTCTAGATTTAATGGCTCAAGCAGAACATGACGAACATGCCTGTACCATATTAATTTCATCAGATATGCATTTAATTGAAAAAGTTCAAGATTACATTAAAGAGACACTTCCATTACTTCAAAGAAAAAAAGTTATAGAGAAATCTCTAAGTAATTATGGACTGTTAGTAAAAGCAATAGACAATATTGAATCTATCTCTATAGCAAATAAGTTAGCACCAGAACATCTACATTTAGTTTGCTCAGAGGCTAATAAGTTAAAAAAGTTAGTTAAATCAGCAGGAGCTATATTGGTTGGAGAGGATTCGGCTAATGGTCTCTCTGATTATGTGTTAGGACCTAGTCACATTTTACCTACAATGGGGACTTCAAGGTTTACTTCGATTTTAAGAAAGGAGGATTTCTTGATTTCATCTGCTTATATTCATTTAAATCCAGACATTGATACAGAAGGTTTTAATGAGCTTATACATCATGCATCAGTTATTGCTGAAGCAGAAGGTCTTACAGCACACTCTCTTTCATTAAATGAGAGAAAAAAGCCAATTTAGTTTGGCATCCTTGAAGTAAGAAGATCAATATCAAGGTAACTATAATCTCTTAAAATTTTAAGTTTAATGACAGTGCCTGGTTTTGATCTCGCAAATTCTTGGAATAAAAGAGAGTACGAAGATTTTTGTCCATTTATTTCAACTATCAAATCTCCTTCCTGTAATTTTGCTTTCTTAGCCGGACCATTTGGATATATATAGCTAATACTTAGTTTATTTTCTCTAGACAATATTCGTCTATCTATACCAAAACCTAACCAACCTCGCCTAACTTCACCAAACTGTATTAGATCATTGACAATCTCTATTACTTTCAAAGAAGGTATAGCCAGACCAATTCCTTCCGATCCTCCAGAGCTGCTTCTTATTAGAGTGTTTATTCCAACTAATCGACCTGTTGCGTCAATTAAAGCTCCCCCAGAATTACCTCTATTTATAGCTGCATCTGTCTGAATATAATCTGAATACGGATTATTAAATTCTCTTCCTGTGGCACTTACTATGCCCATACTCACTGATTGCCCCAAGCCATATGGGTTACCTATAGCCAAAACAATATCTCCTATTTTTAGGCTATCTGAATTTCCTATCTCCATAGAAGATAACTCTTCATTTTGATTTATTTTTAATACCGCTAAATCAGTTCCTTTATCTATGCCTATAATTTTAGCTTCCTCCTTTCTCCCACTAGGTAACTCAACTGTAATACCTAGGCTTTTATCTCCTATTACATGCTGATTAGTAAGAATATAACCACTTTCATAAAGAATAACTCCAGACCCTAGGCTAGATTGAATTCTCGATTTATTTAAACCAAATATTGAATTAAACCTTTCAGAAAAAGGAAGTTGAGATCTATTATTATCTACAATTACACTGCTATATATGTTTACTACAGAAGAAGATGCCTTGTTAACTGCTTCATTAAAAGAAGCTATTTTTAACAGACTATTAGGTTCTACTTTCTCCTCGCTTTGATCTTGAAGTCCAAAAATTAAAAAAATTAAGATACCCAGGACAGCACCAAAAAATATTGAAGCTAAATAAGGTAAATATTTCTTTAAATCAAGGTAGTCCATGGTTTAAGGTTAATATATTGAGTTTAAATAAAAAAGGAAAACAACTTCTTGTATTTTTAACTATTAATATTTATTAAGTTAATGTTGTGTCTACCCCATTAGGTAGATTAAAATGCGCGCGCTTTCCTAAGGTAGGAATTTCATGAAAACCCAGAGTTTTAAACAGTCAGATATAAAGGAATCTTGGATATTAGTAGATGCTAAAGATAAAACCCTTGGACGTTTAGCAAGCACCCTTGCCCGGAGGTTAAGTGGTAAGCATAAACCTGAGTATACTCCAAATGCTGATTTAGGTGACTACATAGTAGTTATTAATGCTGATAAAATTCACGTAACAGGCAGTAAGCTAGATCAAAAGAAATATTTTAAACATTCAGGCTATCCAGGAGGTATCAAATCTAGGACCTTAGAAGAAGTTTTAAGGAGTTCTCCAGAAGACGCTATAAAATCTGCAGTTAAAGGTATGTTACCTAAAAGTAAGCTAGGAAAGAAGATGTTAACTAAGCTTAAAGTTTACAGAAACTCTGAGCATCCTCATTTAGCACAAAAACCAGATAAACTAGAAATATAAGGGAAGAAATTGAACCAGATAGTAACAGTAGGTAGAAGAAAAACATCTAAAGCTAGAGTCTTTTTAGCTAAAGGTTCCGGCTTAATAACAGTCAATAAGAAGAAACTAGAAGATTACTTTGGTAGAGAGGTAGCTAGAATGGTAGTTAAACAACCTCTAGAAGCAGTTAACTTATCAGATGGTGTTGACATTAAAGCTACTGTCCGAGGAGGAGGTAGCTTTGGACAGGCTGGTGCTATACAGCTTGGGATTGCTAGAGCTCTTGTTCAATATGATGAGAGTTTAAAATCTTCTCTCAAAAAGGAAGGTTTTTTAACAAGAGACTCTAGAAAGGTAGAAAGAAAGAAAGTCGGACTGAGAAAGGCAAGAAAAAGACCACAATATTCAAAAAGATAACATGCGGCCAAAGAATCCTTCTAATCCAGGAAGAAGAAAGTTCTTAATTGCTGCAACTTCTTTTGTTGGAACTGGTGCTGTGATTGGAGCTGCAATTCCTTTTGTAGCGGCATTTAATCCTAGTGAGCAAGCAAAAGCGGCTGGAGCTCCTGCGAAGGCAGATATTAGTAAATTAGGAAAAGGTGAAATGATGTTAGTTGAATGGAGAGGAATCCCTATTTATATAATTAGACATACAGATCAATCATTGGCAGCACTAAATAAAAACCTCTCTAGACTTTCAGACCCAGACTCTACAGAAGATCAACAACCAGATTATGCTAGAAATTCTAATAGGTCTAGAAGAGAAGAAATTGTAGTTTTGGAAGCTGTTTGCACTCATCTTTCTTGTGCACCTAAATTTTATCCTGAATTAGGTGTTACGGATTTTGATACAGATTGGCAGGGGGGTTTCTTCTGTCCTTGCCATGGATCAAAGTTTGACTTAGTTGGAAGAGTTTATTCTGGGGTACCTGCTCCAACAAACCTTTCAGTTCCTCCTCACTATTATGAAAGTGAACAGGTACTTGTTATTGGTGAAGACGGAGAAGTTACATAATGCTCACAAAGCTATTAAATTGGGTTGATGATAGGTTCCCTTTAACAGATACCTTTGAAAGGCATTTGAGTAAGTATCCTGCTCCAATAGGACAAAATATTTGGTATCTAGCAGGAGTCCTATTAATAGTTGTTTTGGTAATTCAATTGATTTCAGGTATCTGGCTCTTAATGAACTATGTACCTACTTCTGAAGGGGCTTTTGCATCCATTCAATACATTATGAGGGATGTCGATTATGGGTGGGTTATTAGATATATGCATACTACTGGCGCTTCGATGTTCTTCTTACTTATCTACTTGCATATGTTCAGAGGTCTTCTCTACGGTTCTTATCAAAAACCTAGGGAACTTCTCTGGGTCTTAGGTTGGATAACCTACATAATTCTAGTTGCAGAAGGTTTTACAGGTTATGTTTTACCTTGGGGACAGATGTCTTTTTGGGCTGCTCAAGTTATATTATCTCTTATTGGTTCGATACCTGTTTTTGGAGAAGAACTTCTTACTTGGATTAGAGGTGATTATCTTATTTCAGGTATAACACTTAGTAGGCTTTTTGCTTTTCATGTTGTCCTTTTACCATTAGCTTTAATAGCAGTAGTTTTTGTTCACATCATTGCTCTTCATGAAGTTGGATCCAATAACCCTGAAGGAGTTGATGTAAAAAAACATTTAGACGATGATGGTGTTCCCTTAGATAGTGTCCCTTTCTTTCCTTATGATGTTGTGAAAGATCTCTTTGCTATAGGAGTTTTCCTTATTTTATTTTGTTTTATTCTCTTCTTTTTCCCAGATGGAGGAGGTTATTTCATTGAATACATTAATTATGAAGAGGCAAATAATTTAAAAACACCTGAACACATAGTTCCCGCATGGTATTACACACCTTACTACGCAATGTTACGTGCAATAACTTTTCCTATAGGACCACTAACTGCAAAATTCTTGGGATTTATGGTTATGGTTGCTGCTATGGTAATAATTGCACTTGTTCCGTGGTTAGACAGAAGTCCGGTAAAATCAATTAGATATAAAGGCATTTATAGCAAAATAGCTCTTTTCTTACTTGTATTTAGCTTTTTAGTACTGGGGTACCTTGGGATGGTAGCTCCTAATCCACTTAGAACAACTTTAGCTCAGGTCTTCACAGCTCTTTATTTTTTATATTTCATTCTTATGCCTTTTTACACAAAATATGAAAAATGTAAGGAAGTCCCAAGCAGGATTAAGGTTAGATGAAATTTCTAATTGTCATATTATTTATAATTTCTTTTAAGTTATTTTCAGCAGAGGGCGGACCTTGTGGTAACTATTTATCTGAGGATGTTGCTATGGGCCTATGTGAAGAATTTAAATCAGAGCATGAAAACAAAGCATCCTTGCAAAGAGGCGCAAAGCTTTTTATGAATTATTGTTATGGTTGTCATTCACTTAAATATGCTAGATATAATAGAGTTGCAAGGGATTTAGGAATTCCAGAGGACCTTTTTCAAAAGAACCTTTTATTTGGAGATCAAAAAATGGGTGATCTTATGAACATTGGAATGGATCAGTCTGAATCTAAAGAATGGTTCGGAGTTGCTCCTCCCGACTTAACTCTAGAAACTTCTTTAAGAGGAGAGGATTGGGTTTACACATATCTCATAAGTTTTTATGAAGATGAAAGTAGACCTTTTGGAGTAAATAACAAGGTATATGAAAATGTTGGGATGCCTAATGTGATGGGAAATCTTCAAGGAATTCAAAAAAGTGTTTGTAAGGAGGTCCCAAAGATTGCAGATAACGGAGGGATAAAACAGGACCCGCTAACAGGAGATATCATAAAAGAAGAGAAGTGTGGTTTTCTTGATATCTCTAAAGAAGGAGAGGTCTCTAATGACGAATTTAAGAATAGCATGAAAGACCTTACCAATTTTCTTTCTTATATGTCAGACCCAATAAAAGAAGAAAGGGAATACATAGGGAAATTTGTTATCCTATATTTACTAATTTTTACTATCTTAAGCTATCTTTTGTATAGGGAGTTTAAGAAAGATGTACACTAACTATTATTAATCTTATGGTTTCACTAAATAAAAGAACTTCAATGGCCTTATTCTCCGATTCAGGAGATCATTATTGCCAAAGGGTAAGGATAGTCTTAGAAGAAAAGGGTATTTCTTCAGAGATAATTGATACAGACAAAAATAATCTCAGTCCAGACATTATGGAAGTAAGCCCTTACGCAACTTTACCAGTTTTGGTTGATAGAGATGTTTGTCTTTATGATTCTGTTACTTTAATGGAATATTTAGATGAGAGGTTTCCACACCCCCCTTTGCTCCCTGTTTATCCAGTAGCCAGAGCTAATATTCGTTTATATATAAAGAGAATTGAAAGAGACTGGTGTTCAATTTTTGATCGACTTTTAGATGAGAATTTAAAAGATGCTGAAGCAAAGAAACTAAGAACTCAGTTAAAATCTTTAATTCTAGGGTCTGTTCCTATCTTTAAAGAAAAACCATACTTTATGAATGATGAATTTTCTCTTGTAGACTGTTGCATAGCTCCAATTCTCTGGAGGTTACCTTTAATTGGCATTGAGCTTCCAAAGGGAGCGAAAAGCAAGCCACTTAATGAATATATGAAAAAAGTTTTTACTAGGAAAGCCTTTATTGACAGCTTAAGCGAAATAGAGAGAGAGATAAGATCTATCTAAGTTATTAGTTATTTTTAATTAAAAACACCCCCTGATTTACTTCTACTTTCAAGGACTCCCTAGAAATTTTCTTATTTTTAACAATTATCTTTCCTGACATACCTAGAAATTTTTGCTGAATTGAGGTTTTATTATTGTTTAATAATAAAGTTAAATCATAAGAATCATATCCAAGAGCAAAGAATCTATTTCTTTTTTCTGGCAGATTTTTTACATAAGATATTTCTGGGTTTAGCATCCAAGGTAGGTCGATTAATAAAACTTTTTCGAGGTCTAATTCCGTATTTAGATATACATCTTTATTTTTCCAATTTGGAAGTAGGTATACAGAAATAGATTCACCAAAATTAAATTCTAATTCAGGTCTTAGGCTTCTTGCATTCTCTAAAGAGACCGAAAGTATAATTGAATCTACATCTAATCTTCTTCTAGGAGTGCTCTCTATAGGTGAAGACAGAACTCTAGAGAGTTTTCTTGCTCTTTCTTTACTATTGTCTATCAATAGTATTTTCGATAATAGATTGTTATTAGCAGAAGATTCATAAGTAGAAGAGTCTAGGACGTTTCCGTCAAGATCAGTCCATATTTTCTTTATTCTGTCTTTATCTTGTGTTTTTCCATCATCAATTATTATGGAGTTAAGACTGCCTCTATTTTTCGCATAAATTAATAAGTCTTTATATTCTTTTTGTTGATCTAAATTAATTACACTTTGTATTTGATTATTAAAATTTAACTTTTTGCTAGTATTTATAACAAGCCCTTTGAGCTTCATTAACCTATTAGCACATGCTTTTCCTAAATTTTCTAAAAATTCATCTGTAAAAAATATAATAGAAAAACTGTTACTGTTTGAGGGCGAAGAGCAATTTGTGAGTTTTATGTCTCTGGTATTTAAAAAATTTATTTTTGGTGAGTAATCAATTTGTTTTTTGAAGTAAAAATAATTAACTAAAAGGCCGTTTATAAATTCTTCTTCTTGACTACCTTGGGTATTGTTTAATAAAACATTAATGGTTTGGGGTTGATTATTTAGCTTGTAAGATAAGTTAGGTTTCTCTATAGAAATAAGATTGATATCTTGAACAATATTCCTTGAAATATTTGAAGCACAGCTTGTTAACAGATATAAAATTACGAAAATAGATAATATTTTATTAAGATGGTTCATCATGGATAAGAATACTAAATTTGGGGTCCTATATATAGTAGCTACACCTATAGGGAATTTAGATGATATTTCTAAGAGGGCTCTAAAGATTTTATCTTCAGTAGATTTATGCGCTGCTGAAGATACTAAGAAATCAAGAATTCTATTTAATGCTTACAATATCAAAACTAAAATTACCTCTTATGAAAAATTTAATGAAAGTAAAAAATTACAATACTTAATTTCATTTTTAAAATCTGGAAAGAGTATAGCTCTAATAAGTGATGCAGGCACTCCACTTATTTCAGATCCTGGTTACTTGCTTGTAAAGAAGGCTCATAGAGTAAAAATTAAGGTAGTACCTGTACCTGGCCCTAGTTCATTGATATCAGCTTTAAGCGTTTCAGGATTACCTTTAGATAAATTTGTTTTTTATGGTTTTGCTCCAAGACAAAGGACAGCACAGGTTAAATTCTTAAAAAAAGTATTAGCTAACCAAGAGACTTCAGTTTTTTTTGAATCCAAAGTAAGAATATTGTCCTTCTTAAAAAGTCTTTTTGAAGTAGATCCAGATAGAAATATATTTGTAGCAAGAGAAATGACTAAGTTATATGAAACTTTTTACAGCGGTAAAGTGTATGAAATTTTAGAGTTATTTAAATTAAATAAAGAGTCCATCAAGGGTGAATTTGTTTTAGTTATTGAAGGAAAAAGAAAACAAGAAATTCAAGATTTATTGAATGAGGACCAATTAGAGATTTTAAATATCTTGGAAAAACATATGAAAAAGAAAGATGCTGCTAGCTTAATTGCCAAGTCTTTCGGAAGCAACAAAAAGTCTATATACAACCTAATTGCAAAAAAAAATAGAATTTAAGTCTGTAGTTAAAATTTAAAGTATACTTCAGTAGAGCTGGCTAGATAATCGCTCTTTCTTTAGATAAGAGAGGAAAGTCCGGGCTCCAAAGGGCAGGAAGCCAGGTAATTCCTGGGAGGTGTGAACCTACGGAAAGTGCAACAGAAAAGAAACCGCCTATTTAAATAAATAGGTAAGGGTGAAATGGTGCGGTAAGAGCGTACCGCTTGAATGGCAACATTCTTGGCAATGCAAACCCCTTCCGGAGCAAGACCAAATAGAGGTTTAATAGTGTGCCCTCACTGAACCTGGGTAGGTTGCTCGAGTTTTGTGGTGACACAGAACCTAGATGAATGATTATCCTAGACAGAACCCGGCTTATAGGCCAGCTCAACCTATCTTCTTTTTTAAAATTTAGTTTCTACTTCATCTTAGCTAACTTCTTACAATACTTTTTGGTGTATTTAATAGTTGACAATCACTGACAATTGTTTATAAAGTGTGTCAAAGTGTGAAAAAGTGTACTAAAAGGAAACGTTATGTTTTTCTTTTTAGTTCAAATAAAGAAAAAAAGTGACTCTAAGTATATATGGATCAAGTTATCTAACTTTGGATGTAAAAGGTAGGATTGTTATTCCTGCAAGGTATAGAGACCTCCTTAGACAGAGCTGTGAAGGGTCTATAGCTGTAACAAAAGACCCCCAATATCCTTCTTTGCTTATTTATCCAGGTAGGTTATGGAATGAAATAGCTTCTAAGTTTGAAGCTTTAGGCGGGTTAAATCAGAAGATTAGAGCTATTCAGTGGAAAATTTTAGGAAATGCTTCTGTTACTGAATTTGAAGTCTCGGAAAGGATGTTACTTTTAATACCTCAATCTTTAAGAGATTTTGCAGGTCTTCAATCAAAAAAACAGGTTGTTTTGGTTGGAATGGGGTCTAAATTTGAGTTGTGGAATTTAGAAAATTGGAAAAATAAAGAATCAGGTTTAAAAGTTGAAGGAGAAGATTTACTTTCAGACCTTCCTCAAGCTTTAGAGGAGATTCCCTTTTGAGGGATAAAATAGCTCATGAGGCAGTTATGGTAAATCAAGTTATCAATAGCCTCATCGTCGACAAAAAAGGGATATATTTAGACAGCACTTTTGGTTTAGGAGGTCATTCTTCGGCCATCTTAAATAATTTAGATAATGAAGCAACTCTCTTCGGGTTAGATAGAGATCCAGAATGTCAGAAGTTTGCAGATGAGATAAAAGAACTTGATAAGAGATTTCTATTTATAAATGATAGGTTTAGTAACTTACAAACTCATTTTTTAAAAGAAAGCTTAGATGGAGTACTTGTTGATTTAGGCATTTCTTCTAAGCAACTAGATGATCCTGAAAGAGGGTTCACTTTCCAGTCTAATGGACCTCTGGATATGAGGATGAATCAATCTGAAGAATTCTCTGCAACAGAGTGGATAAAAAGAGCAAGCAAAGAAGAAATCTCTAATGTCCTATGGGAGTTAGGGGAGGAAAGAAAATCAAGAAAGATTGCCAACTTAATTTGTAAGGAGAGAGATTTAAAACCAATAAATACGACGAAACAACTTTCAGAAATAATCCTTTTAGCCAAACCTAGAAACTCTAGAAGACATCCAGCTACTAATGCCTTTAGAGCAATTAGAATGGAGATAAATTCAGAACTACAAGAACTACAAGATTTATTAATTGCTGCTGGTAACCTCCTAAAGGAAGGAGGCAGATTGGTTGTAATAAGTTTCCACTCTTTAGAAGACAGGATAGTTAAGAGGTTTTTACAAGGCAAAAGTGAAGAAAGTAAAAGTTATAGCTTTAAAAGAATAGGATCTAAGTTTTTGAAGCCTAATGAAGAAGAGATTCAAGTCAATCCTAGAAGCAGAAGTGCAATATTAAGGGTTGGGGAGAAGATGGCCTAGGATGATAGAAACAAAAAAAATTATTTATCTTTCTAGTCTTGTAATTGGACTGATGCTTAGTTCAATTTTCTTAATTGTTCAGGTTTATGAATATCGAATTACTTTTTCAGAAATTGAAAAGTTAAATCAAAAGAATGAAGACTTATCTTTTAAATCTAATCTCTTATTAGATGAAGTAGAGTATTTTAGAAATCAATTAACTATTAGAGAGGTAGCTACCAATAAACTAGGAATGCGTTCTCCAACTCTAAAAGAACAAATACTAATAGAAAATCAGAGAATACCAAGATGAAAAATCTACTTCTAGTTTCGCTAATTTTATTATCTTTTGGTTGTTCCAACTCTAATAGTCAACAAGATTTAAAGGACTTAAACATCTCTATCTATTCAGACCATAAGATGTTATCTAACAAAGATTTAGTAAAAGAGATTTTTATCGGGTTTTCAAAAGACACTAACTATGATTTTTCTCAAATATCAAGGAACCTATATAAAAATACTTGGGTTTATGCCTTTCAAGCTAAGAAAAGATGGCCTAATGAATATAATATAAGGGTTAAAGAGCATCAACCTTTAGCTAAATGGGGTAATGAAGAATTCCTAACTCATTCAGGGGTTTTAGTTAAACCTCAAGTCAACAGATCAAATTTAGATCTAGTAAAACTAAGCGGTGAGGAGTCAGATAAGTTCCTACTTTTAGATATTTCAAGATATGTTCAATCTCAATTAAATAGATATAGCGATACTGTAAAAGAAATAAATTTAAGCTCAGGAGGTAACTTAAGAGTCTTAACAGAAAGTGGATCAGAATTAATTTTTACTAAAAAGAATTTCCGGGAACAGCTTGAACGTCTCGAGGATTTTATCTCGTTCGAGCTGTTCTCAGGAAAACTTAATCATATCAAATATATGGACTTTAGATATAAGAATGGGATTTCTGTTCTTTTGAAACAAGGAGAAATGTATGAGTAATAACAACCAAAATGAAATGCTTGTTGGTATAGATATTGGAACTTCTAAAGTTGTAGCTGTGGTTGCAGAGACATCTCCAGAGGGAAATATAGAGATAATCGGTTTAGGGACTCAGCCCTCTAGAGGGCTGAGGAATGGAGTTGTTGTTGACATAGAAACTACAACTCAAGCCATAAAGAAATCAATACAAGAAGCTGAATCAATGGCTGGGTGTCACATTAGTTCATGTTATGTAGGAATTTCTGGAAGTCATATAAGGGGACTAAATTCTGAAGGAGTTGTACCTATTAGGGATGGTGAAGTTAAATATGGAGATGTAGATAGAGTAATTGAGACAGCTCAAGCCATGGCTATACCAGCTGATCAAAAATTACTACATGTATTGCCAAGGGACTACATCATAGACAAACAGGATGGAATCAAAGAGCCTTTAGGTATGGCTGGTGCCAGATTAGAAGCTAAAGTTCATTTAGTTACTTGTAGTGAAAATTCTTCTCAAAATATACATAAATGTGTAGCTGCTTGCGGATTAGATATAGAAGCCTTTGTTCTTGAGCAATTAGCTTCAAGTTATTCTGTTTTATCTGAAGATGAAAGAGAGCTAGGTGTTTGTTTAATAGATATAGGCTGCGGAACTACTGACATAGCTGTCTTTACAGATGGTTCAATTTCATTTACTGACGTCATTCCCATAGCTGGTGATCATGTTACTAACGATATTGCTGAGGCTTTAAGAACACCTCCTACTCAAGCAGAAGAAATAAAACAGAAGTATGGATGTGCAGTTAGTTCTTTAACTCAATCTGACGAAATGATGATGGTACCTGGTATGGGTGGCAGGCCAGAAAGAGAGTTATCCAGACAAGCATTGGCAGATGTATTAGAAAGAAGATATGTTGAGATTTTTAGTATGGCCCAACAAAAATTAAGCTTGAGTGGTTTTGAGTCTTTAATTCCTGCTGGAATTGTTCTAACTGGAGGAGCATCAAAGGTTGAAGGTGCAGTAGAGTTAGCTGAAGAGGTTTTTCATTCACCAGTGAGACTGGGCTCTCCTAATACTATAGGTGGGTTTAATGAAGTGATACACAATCCAGTTTATGCAACTTCAGTTGGGCTTCTTTTATATGGACACAAGCAAATGCAAGAGGACCATATGAATTATATACATCGAGATAAAAATATTTTGAATAGATTATCTAGGTGGTTTGGAGGAAATCTTTAAACTTTATTAGGGAGAAGTAAATGAGTGATTGGGAAATAATAGACGAAAATAAAGGTAACGCTGTTATTAAGGTAATAGGTGTGGGAGGCGGCGGTGGTAATGCCGTTGATCATATGGTTGAACAAGGCATTAATGGTGCTGAATTTATTTCAGTAAATACAGACAAACAAGCCTTAGATAAGAATAAAGCGCCCAACAAATTTATACTTGGAATGGAGATAACAGAAGGATTAGGAGCAGGTGCTGACCCTTCTATTGGTCGTGAATCTGCCTTAGAAGACAGAGATAGACTAAGAGAAATGCTGAAAGGAACAGATATGGTCTTTGTAACTGCTGGAATGGGAGGAGGAACAGGAACTGGAGCAGCTCCAATTGTTGCTCAAGTTGCTAAGGAACTTGGAATATTAACAGTAGCTGTTGTTACCAAGCCATTTGAACTTGAAGGCTCAAAAAGAATGAAAATAGCTAAAGAAGGTATTAAAGAATTAGTTGAAGAGGTAGATTCTTTAATTACTATACCAAATCAAAAATTACTTGAAGTCCTTGGTCAAGATTGCGCTTTAATAGAAGCATTTAGAGAAGCTAATGATGTACTTGCAGGTGCAGTTAGGGGGATTTCTGACATTATTATGTTTCCAGGTTTGATTAATGTTGATTTTGCAGATGTGAAAACAGTAATGTCAGAAAGAGGAACTGCGATGATGGGAACTGGTATAGGGTCAGGGCCTGATAGAGCAAGAACAGCTGCTGAAAAGGCAGTAGAAAGTAAGTTATTAGAAGATATCAGCCTTAAGGATGCTAAGGGAGTTTTAGTCAATATTACAGCTGGAACAGAAATAACAATGGGTGAGTTTACAGCTGTAGGAGATTGTATAGAGAACTTTGCTGACAAGGATGCGATCATAGTTACAGGAACAGTTATAGATGAAAAGATAGGTAATGACCTTAAGGTAACTGTCATTGCTACTGGCTTAGGTACATCTCCAGCTACTTCTAAAGCCATTAACTTATCAACACCAAAGTTAAATCATAAAACTGATAGAGAAGCACTTCCATTGAGTGAAGCCGCAAGACAACTTTTAGAGAACCCACCTTCTGTTGAGAAAGTTGCAGATTTAAAAAAAGAAGAAAAGGAAGAAGAGTTCCTTGATATTCCTTCTTTTGTGAGAACTCAACTAGATTAAGTTTTTAATTTTATGAAATCTAGAGTAATCAATTATTCTGGAAGGACTTTTTTTGTCCAATTTATTTTTCTTCTTTTCTTTCTTCTGTTAATAGGAAGGCTTTTATACATTCAAGTCTTTGAAGATGAGTTTATAAAGAAACAAATAGACTCAAGAACAGCTCTAGAAAGTCATATTTTAGCTAAAAGAGGCAAAATAATAGACCGTAACAATAGGTTATTAGCTGTTGATATAACTGGCTACACAGTTATAGCAGATCTAAGTTCATTTGCTCCTACTAAAGCCCAAATAAGTATTTTGAATTCATTACTTGGATTAAGTCCAGACAAAACAGATAAAATTTTGAAGAAGAGAGGTCATGTTGAGTTAATAAGGCATATTGGAGAACAAAAAAAAGATAAAATTGAAGATTTAAAGATAGAAGGCTTATTTTTTAGACAGAATCTCAAAAGAAGTTATCCACAAAGAGAAGTGAGTTCGCATGTTGTAGGTCTAACAGATATAGACAGAAATGGCATACAAGGAGTAGAGCTAGTTTTTGAAAAATTACTTAAGGGTGTAGATGGTAAATTTACAGGTCTAAAGAGTCCAATAGGAGTAATAGGAGGGGAGAGGAAGTCTCCTTCAGAGGGTTCAAGTTTAAAATTGACTATAGATATTCGTTTACAGTCTATTTCTCATCATGAATTAAAAGAAGCTGTTTTAAAGTATGGTGCAGAATCGGGTAGTATAGTAATAATTAACCCAAACACAGCTGAAATTCTTTCTCTAACTAACTACCCAACATTTAATCCTACAAACAGAAAAAATATTAAAGATCCAAGTATTTTTAGAAATAGGGCTACCGTTGATCTTTTTGAACCTGGCTCTGTGATGAAACCTATTGCAATGGCAGCTATTATGAATTCTGATAAAGTTGATCATACAGCCAAGATTAATACTTCTCCTGGATGGATAAATTTTGAAGGATATAAGACAAGTGATTTCAGAGACTACGGAATTCTTTCTTTAAGTGAGATCATTTCCAAGTCAAGTAATGTTGGAATGGTGAATCTATGTAAAGATCAAGATCCGTATGATTTAATAAATATGTATTCTAGTTTTGGAATTGGTTCTCAACCAGTAAACATACTTATTCCTGCAAGGGCAGGTTTTTTACCCCAGGCTTCGTTGTTAAGTAGAAGAGATAAAGTTAGCTCATGTTATGGGTATGGCCTCACTATGAGTGCTTTACAATTAGCCCAAGCTTATCAGGTTTTTGCTAATGGAGGAGTTTTTAAAGAGTTAAATCTTTTAGCTGACACTAGTTTGACTAGCCCTAAGCCTGAAGTTAGAGTTTTATCAAAAGATACGTCTAGCATTATTACTTCTATGTTAATAGATGCAGTTACTTCTAAAAACGGAACTGCTAAAAAGGCAAGGATAGAAGGAAAATTAGTAGCTGGTAAGACGGGAACTTCTGAAAAGAAAAGAAATGGAATAACTACTTATTCAGCAAGTTTTGCAGGATTTCTGCCTGAAGAAAATAATACTCTACTTACAGTAGTTGTTCTCCATGGATTGACTGGCGAAGAGCATTCTGGGGGCTTAGTAGCAGCACCAACTTTTTCTAAAGTAGCAAGACAATCACTACACACATTAGAATCTGGATCTTAATGACAACTAATCATATTGACGTTACTAGGTTAGATGAACTTTTAAAAGGTTTCCCTAGTGTTGACCTTAATCAGCTAGAAAACTTGAAAATAAGTGGTATAAGTCTAGATAGCAGAAAAATAAAAAAGGGCTTTCTTTTTTGTGCGCTGAAAGGAGAAAAAGTAGATGGAAATGATTTTATAGAAGAAGCATTTAAAAGGGGTGCAGTTTTCTGTTTAACAGATAATAAAAACTCTACTCACCTTATTAATACTTTTTATATTCATGATTTAAGGAAGCATCTAGGTGTTATATCTTCAAAATTTTATGATCACCCTTCCAATAAACTAAAAGCTTTTGCTGTGACAGGTACAAATGGTAAAACATCTTGTGTTAGTTTTATTTCTCAAATAGCTAAATTATTAAATTCACAATGTGGGCACATTAGCACTATAGATATTAGTATTAATGGAAAAGACCTTGAATCTTCTTCTTTAACTACACCTGAATCTATTGAACTCCAAAAATATTTTAGTGAAATGGTAAGGGTTGAGTCTAGTCTAGTGGCATTTGAAGCTTCTTCTCATGGATTAGAGCAATATAGACTTACTGGAACGTCAATAGATACAGCAATTTTAACAAGCTTTTCTTGTGATCATTTGGATTTCCATAAAACAATTAACAACTACAAGAAGGCCAAGAAAAGACTATTTACTGAACTAAAACCGAAAAATATAATCCTAAATATCGATAATATTTTAGGAGAAGAAATCTATAAAGAGTTAATAAAAGAAAAAGAATCATGCAAGTTTTTTTCAGTATCAGAAGAAAAAGACGCTGATTTTCAATATTCATTTTCTAGAAATAAAAAAGGAAAGATAGAAGTAAAATTAAAAACATTAGAAAAAGAAGTTTTATTTAAACTGAATACTGTTTCTAGACCTCTAGCTTCAAATGTCATTTGTGCTTTAGCAGCATTTCTTTCAAGCGGTTTCAATCTAGATGGGGTCTATCAGAATTTAGAAAAATTAACTTTTCCCAAAGGCAGAATGGACTTGATTAAATTAGATGAAAAAAATAAATGTTATATAGATTATGCCCATACTCCTGAAGCACTAGAAACCTCACTAATTGAATTAAGAGAGGCCTATAAAGAGTCCAAGATCTGGTGTGTTTTTGGGTGTGGAGGGGAAAGGGATAAAGAGAAAAGACCTAAAATGGGAGAACTAGCTGAATTGCTTTCTGATTTTTTAGTTATTACAAATGACAACCCCAGAATGGAAAATGAATTACAAATTATTGAAGAAATTACTGGAGGAATGAAGGAAAAGAAGAGGTGTAAGATAATTCCAGATAGACGAAAAGCTATACTTCATTGTCTTAATGAGATGAAAACTCATAAAAGTAAAAATATTCTTTTAATTGCTGGTAAGGGTCACGAAGAATACCAAGATATACTAGGAAAAAAAATTCAATTAAGTGACCATAACTTAGTTAAAGATTTTATTTTAAGTGCAAAGTGAAATGAGAATTTCTATACCTTTAATAGCCAATGAATTAGGTTATAAGCTAGTAGGAGGAACCGGAAAGGAAAGTTTTACCAATATAAGTATAGACTCTAGAACTTTAAAAAATAATGATCTCTTTGTGGCAATTAAAGGTCCTGTTAATGATGGACACGATTACTTGGTTGAAGCGGAAGAGAAAGGAGCAATAGCATTAGTTGTTGAAAAACTTACTTCTCCTAATGCCCCTTACATCCTAGTTGAAGACAGCCTTAAATTTTTGGATAAATTAGGTGTTTATCAAAGATCTAAATATCAAGGAAAGGTTGTGGCCTTAACAGGAAGTAATGGTAAAACTACTACAAAAGAAATTATTTATAGCATATTAAGAGATTTTGGTTGTCATAAGACGGTAGGGAATCAAAACAACCACATAGGCGTCCCTTTAAGTTTAGGTTCTCTTAATAATGATAAAGATTATGCTGTTATTGAAATAGGTACAAACTCTCCAGGAGAGATTAACCAACTCTCTAAACAAGTAAAACCTAATATAGGTTTAATTTTAAATGCAGCAGCTTCTCATCTTGAGAGGTTAGATTCAGTTGAAAAGGTAGCTGAAGAAAAGAGTGCTATTCTTGATAATATTAAAGAAGGAGGAACAGCTATTTTACCTCGTGATTCAATGTTCTTTTCTTATTGGAAGGATAAATGTTTTGATAAAAAGATTGTCACTTTTGGTTCGCATCAAGATTCAGATATTAGATTTGACCAGGTAAGAATGGATTTAAAAGAAAATAAAGTAACTTTTGATTTATTTTACGAAGATAAGAATAAAAAATGTGTTATGAATGGTATAGCTATGCATAATTCTTATAATGCTTGTGCAGCTTTAGCAGTAGGGCACGTTTTAAACCTTGATCTGGAAGAGCTGAGTTTGAATTTGAATAATATTTCTTACCCAGCTCGAAGAATGGAAATTAAAAATGCTTTGAATGATGCCCTGTTGATAGATGATTCTTATAACGCTAACCCAGAATCGATGAAGAGATCGCTTGATTTTTTAGATAGTATAAAAGGTAAAAATAGAATTTTTGTAGCTGGAGAAATGGGTGAACTAGGAACTCATAAAGAATCTTTTCATATAGATATTTGTAATTATGCAAAACATAGAGTAGAAGAATTCTTATGTATAGGAGGTTTGTGGGACGAAGGCATAAAGAGAATTCCTAAAATCGGAAGTAAATTTTCTTCCAAGGATGATTTGCTGGATTACTTAAATACTAAATTGGCTAAAAATTCTGTAATTTTGGTAAAAGGTTCAAGATCTTCACGAATGGATTATATTTCAGATAAATTAATGGTTTAAATGTTAGTAGAATTTTTTAATTTCTTTTCCGATAGCTATGGACCTCTTAGGGTTTTCGACTATTTATCTTTTAGAGCTATTCTTTCTACTTTAACTGCTCTAATGGTTTCTTTGCTTTTGGGGCCTAGGTTTATTAATAAAATGCAAGATATCAGAGTAGGGCAGGTTATTAGACAAGAAGGTCCTTCAAGTCATCTGTCAAAGAAAGGAACTCCTACTATGGGAGGTACTCTAATATTGTCTTCAATATTCATTAGTTCTGTTTTATGGGGAGATCTAACAAACAAATATTTATGGGTTGCTTTAGGAGTTACAACACTTTTTGGTATCTTGGGTTGGGTGGATGACCTTTTCAAATTAAGGTATGAGTCAAGCAAAGGACTATCTGCTCTATCAAAAATTTTTTGGCAAAGTATCATTGCTTTAATTGCTATAAGTTTTCTTTTTTATACCTCCGAAAATCTAAATGAAACAAGTTTGATTGTTCCCTTCTTTAAAGACATATCAATACCTTTGGGAGTTGGATTTATATTCCTTTCTTATCTTGTAGTAATTGGTTCCAGTAATGCAGTAAATTTAACTGATGGATTAGATGGGTTAGCAATTCTTCCATGTGTAATGGTAGCCGGTGGCTTAGGTCTTATAGGCTATGCTGCAGGAAATACATTTTTTGCTGATTATCTGAATATCCCTTTTTTACCTGGAACTGGAGAGATGTTAGTTTTTTGCGGCGCCCTTGTAGGGGCAGGCATAGGCTTTCTTTGGTACAACACTTATCCAGCCCAAGTATTTATGGGAGATGTAGGCTCATTGGCACTAGGAGCTGCTCTTGGAATTGTGGCAGTTATTATTAGGCATGAATATGTGTTGTTAATAATGGGAGGAGTTTTTGTTGTTGAAGCTCTTTCGGTAATTATTCAGGTTACCTCCTTTAGATTAACAGGAAAAAGGGTTTTTAAAATGGCTCCTATTCACCATCATTATGAATTAAAGGGTTGGCCTGAACCCAGAGTCATTGTCAGATTTTGGATAATAACTTTTATGTTAGTTTTGATAGGATTGGTAACCCTTAAACTTAGATAACTTCTAAGTATAAATTTTTTTATGCATCTTATTCTAGGTTTTGGGGTAACTGGTGCTTCCTTTCTTAGGTATCTAAATAAAAAGAATATACCTTCATTGATAATGGATTCTAGAGAAAGCCCTCCAGGCCTATCAGAGTTTAAATCATTAAAAAAAGAGAATCTTTTTTTTGGAGAGTATAACGATGATATTTTAGACAGAATAGATACGGTTCTTCTAAGCCCTGGAATAGATTATGAGAATAAATTTTTAAGTAAGGCAAGAAGCTTAAATAAAGAGATACTGACTGATATAGAGGTATTCCTCAATGAATCTCAATCTACCAAAATAATAGTAACTGGTACTAATGGTAAAACCACAGCTGTTTCAATGATTCAACATTTATTAAAGGGTCTTTTTAAGGAGGAAAAAATTGTTTCTTGCGGAAATATAGGAACACCCGTTCTAGATACCCTTAATGATAAGAATGATATTTCTATAATAGAAACTTCTAGTTTTCATTTAGAACACATTCAAACTAAGAATTTAAAATGTGAAATTGCTGTTTTACTTAATATAGAACAAGATCACTTAGATAGACATAAATCTTTTTTTGAATATAGGACTATAAAAGAAAAAGTTTTTTCTAATTGTTTAATTGGAATAGCAGATAAAAGAGTTTTAAGTCCTAATATATCTTCGAAAAAAAATATATTAACTAATTTCGATAAGGAATTTAGTGTATTTTCTGATCACTATGCAGAAGAAGTATCTAAAAGAATCAATAAACTCCATTATCCTACCAAAGCAAATATATCTTATGTTTTAGCAATAGTTTCAGCTCTTTTACTAATCAGAAAAGAAAAAAAATTAGAAAATAGTTTGTCTTTACGGTCTCTATCCAAAGATAAATATATTAAAGATTTATGGTTAAAAAGTTTGGATATTTTGGCGTCTTTTAAGGGTTTAGAGCATAGATTTGAAGTTTTAGGAACTAGCAAAGAAGGAATTAACTATATAAATGATTCAAAGAGTACCAATATACATTCTTGCTTAAAGGCTGTTTCAGAATGTGAAGCTATTTTTGGAAAAAATAAGACTATCCTAATCTGTGGTGGAGATTCAAAAAACCAAGATTTTTCTAAAATATCTAGGGAAGAAGTGGCATCCATTAAGAAAGTATTAATATACGGAAAGGACAAAAGAAAGATTATAAAAAATCTTATAAGCAAAGCAGATTGTTCTCTAGTTAGTAACTTAGAAGAAGCTATAAAAGAGACGAATAGTATTTCTGTCAGTGGAGATGTAGTACTCCTATCACCTTCTTGTTCAAGCACTGATATGTTTTTAGATTACAAGGAAAGAGGCGATAGGTTCCGAAAATTGACGGGATTTAATAAAAAGTAATGTTAGAAAAATTAGAAAAATATTTTTCTTTGCCTGATTTTAAGAAAATTGATTTAATTTTTTTGTTTGCCTTTATTTTTTTAAACTTTTTTGGCTTACTGGCTGTTGCTACTGCTTCAGTGGAGTTTTCTCATTCCATTTCAGGAGACCCTTTAGCTTTTACTAAAAAACAGCTGATACATTTATCTGCTGGATTAGCTCTATTTTTAATTTTTTTATCGATACCTTTAGTTTTTTGGGAAAAGTTTGATAGGTTTTTATTGGGCTTTGGTATTTTTTTACTTATATTAGTTTTTATTCCAGGAGTAGGTATTGAAGTAAATGGAGCCTATAGATGGATAAGATCAGGCCCTTTAGGCTTACAACCTTCTGAAGTAATGAAGCTAATAACCATAGTGTATATAGCGGGGTACTCTGTTAGGAGACTTAAAGATCTTCAATCAAATTGGTTTGCTTTCTTTAAACCATCACTACTTATTGTTCTCATTGTTTCTCTAATTCTCTTGCAGCCTGATCTTGGAACTTCAGCAGTTATTTTTGCTACCGTATTGGGTATGCTTTTTGTAGCTGGAGTCCAATTAAGACAGTTTCTCTTAGTTATAGGTCTAGGTTCTTTAGGTATTTTAGCAATGATAATTTTTGTTCCATGGAGATGGGAAAGAATAATCTCTTTTATGGATCCGTGGAGTAATCCTTATGAAGGTGGTTATCAGTTAACTGTATCCCTGATGGCAATTAGTCGAGGAGATTGGTTTGGGGTAGGTTTAGGAGAGGGCCTTATGAAACTTGGATATCTTCCTGACTCTCATACTGATTTCATATTTTCAGTTATTGTGGAAGAAATGGGACTATTTACTGCCATCATCTTAATAACCACATTATTTTTCCTTTCTTTTAGAAGTTTTTATATTGGTAGAGAAGCATTACAGAAGAGCTTATATTTTGGATTTTTTATTTGTTATGGAGCTGCCATACTCATAGGCCTGCACACTTTTATTAATGTTGGAGTTGCTATAGGCTTGTTACCAACTAAAGGGCTCACTCTACCTTTTTTAAGTTACGGGGGAACGAACCTCTTAATAATGTGCTGTCTATGTGCTTTAGTACTCAGAGTGGATCAAGAAACTAAAAATGCTATGCCCTCTGTAAATTTTAGAAGAAGGGTTAGTTTTTAATGAAAGCTTTATTTGTTTCTGGTGGAACAGGAGGTCATGTTTATCCTGCTTTAGCTGTTGCAAGAAGATTTAAATCTTCAGGTGCTGATATATATTGGTTTGGAAAGAAAGATTCATTAGAAGAAAATATTTGTAGTAAAGCTGGCTTTTCGTTTAATGCACTTAGGTCTTCAGGTTTTAGAGAAAAGAATTTCTTTCAAAAGATAATTTCTATTTACTATTTATTAATCTCTTTTACAAAATCATTTTTTTTATTAATAAGGATTAAACCAGACTTCGTCATTTCTTTTGGAGGATATTTAAGCTTGGGACCAGGGTTAGCTTCGTTAATTTCACGAACTCCTTTATTTATTCATGAACAGAATAGTGTGCCTGGTTCAGCTAATAAAATATTGATGTCTTTTGCAAAGATAATTTTTGCAGGATTCCCTTCTTCCTTTAATCTCGAAAATCCTAAAATCTTATTTGTAGGCAATCCTGTTAGGAAAGAAATTATTAAACCTGTAAAAACTTCGGAGAAAGATAATTCACAAAATAGTTTTAATTTGCTGGTTATTGGTGGGAGTCAAGGTTCGTCTCAACTTAACTCAATTGTAATTGAAGCTCTAAAAGAAATAGAAGAAATAGCAAATTGGAAAGTTATTCACCAAACCGGGAAAAGAGATAAAAACAAGCTAATAAAATTATATCGAGAGTTAAACACAACCTATAAAGTTAAAGAATTCATTGATGATATGGGCGAAGCTTATGAGAATAGTGACTTAGTTATTAGTAGGGCAGGAGCTATGACCGTTTCTGAGTTATTGGCAACCAAGACCCCTAGTATTCTTCTCCCTTTACCTTGGTCTACAGATGATCACCAATTATTTAATGCTAAGTTCTTAGAAGACATGGGTGCAGCTAAAGTGATAATCTCAGATAAAAGAAACATAAAAGATTTATCTAAAACTATTAAACAACTTTTTTTTGATGAAGAAAAAAGAAATTCTATGACTAATTCAGCTAAACTTGCGTCAATTCCTGATGCAGTTGAAATAATTTTTCAAAAAATAAATGAATCACTCCAAAAAGACACCAAATAAGATTTTCTTTATAGGTATTGGTGGAAGCGGTATGAGTGGATTAGCTGAGGTCTTATTTAATACTGGATACGAGGTTTATGGATCAGACATTAGTGAATCTGATGTTACCGAAAGACTTAAATCTCTAGGAATAAAAGTCAATATTGGCCATGAAAAGACCAGCATTGATGGTATGGATATGATAATAAAATCTTCAGCAATAGAAGATTCAAATGCGGAATTGATTGAAGCTCAAAAAATTGGTCTACCTGTTCTTGAGAGAGCAGAACTTTTATCAAGCTTAATGAACATGAAAAGAGGAATAGCTATTGCAGGTACTCATGGTAAAACAACTACAACTAGTATCTTGGCTTCTATAATGACTGAAGCAATGCTGGATCCAACTTTTATTAATGGGGGCATAATTAATAGTTTTGCTTCAAATGCTAAGCTAGGTTCTGGAGAGTATCTCATTGCAGAAGCAGATGAAAGTGATAAGTCTTTCTTAATGCTTCAGCCTACTCTAGAAATAATAACTAACATCGATTCTGATCATCTAGTAAATTATGAGAATAGTATGACCAACTTGGAAGAAGGATTTACCCAGTTTGTAAAAAAACTTCCTTTTAATGGTCTTCTTGTTGCTTGTGGTGATGATGAAACTATAAGAAAGTTAACTCCTTCTTTTTCTAGAAAAACTATTTATTATGGTTTTGGCCCTGAAAATCATTATCGAATAGGTAGTTATGAAGCAAAAGAATTTATTTCTAAGTTTTCTCTAACCAACCCAGAAGGGGAATCCCAAGAATTTATTTTAAACCTTCCAGGAAAACATAATGTTTTAAATGCAACGGCAGCTTCTGTTCTAGCAATTGAAGAAGGTATACCTGTAATAAACATCCAGTCTGCACTTTCAAAATTTTCTGGTATTAATAGGAGGATGCAATTTTTAGGTAAAATTGATAATACTTTAGTCATTGATGACTATGGACATCATCCAACTGAAATAAGAAGTACTGTTTTAGCATTAAGAGAATCTTTTCCTGACTCAAAGGTAAATATGATTTTTCAACCACATAGATTCACTAGAACCAGAGATTTATTTGATGATTTTATAAAAGTTTTACAATTAGTTGATGAGCTTATATTGCTTGATATATATTCTGCAGGCGAGGACCCTATTGAAGGAATATCTTCTTCTAAGCTATTAGAAAATTTAAAAGACTTCCTACAGGTCTCTTTAGTGAGTTCAAAAGAAGGTGCTTTAGATCAAATCCAATCCAATTTTATTAAAGGTAATAATATTTTATTAATTCAGGGTGCAGGTAATATTTCAGAGATTTCAGCAGATTTAAGAGAGATCTACAGCTTGTGATAGATCTAGATTTAACTTCCCTAAAAGAAAGAGAAATAACAGTTTTCAAAGGAGGCTGGTCTGCTGAAAGAGATATTTCACTCAAAACAGGGGCAGCAGTAGAAGATTCTTTAAAGTCATTAGGTTTAAAAGTGATAGGAGTAGACTTAAAGTCTCCAGACGATATAAATAAGTATACGCATTCTCTTGATTTAGTATTTATAGCTCTTCATGGAAGAGGAGGAGAAGATGGTTTTATCCAAGGTATCTTAGAAGAAAAAAAGATTCAATTTACTGGCAGTGATTCTAAATCTTGCAAGTTATCAATGAATAAATCAGAAACTAAAAAAGTTTGGAGAGATTTTTCTTTGCCTACACCTGATTTTGTAGAAATAAGAAATGCCGGAACTTCTGAATTTGAAACATTACCATTTCTTTCTAACGAAGTAGATGTTAGTCCCTTAGAACAGTCTTTTGTAGTCAAGCCTGCCAGAGAAGGATCTAGTTTAGGAATTAGCATCATTCATCCGGAAGAAAAAACTTCATTAGAAGAAGCTATGAAGAAGGCCTTAGAATACGATGATATATTGTTGGTAGAAGCATTTGTAGAAGGAGAAGAAATCACAGTCCCTGTTTTAGGTAATAAAACTCTTCCACCAATAACCATTACTCCAAGCAATAAGTTTTATGATTTTGAAGCTAAATATTTAAGTTCGGATACTATTTATGAGAAATCTAATTTAAGTTCAGATGAACTATCCATCGTAAATGATTTTGCTCTAAACGCTTTTTCTTGTTTAGGTTGCAGTGGTTGGGGAAGGATTGATCTAATTAAAGATAAAGAGAATAATTTTCAGTTGATAGAAATAAATACAGTACCTGGTCTCACTGAGACTAGTTTAGTCCCTAAATCAGCATCTTTTATTGATATAGATTTCAATAACCTTGTAACAGCTATCTTAAATACAGCTTGATTCAAAATTTAAGGTCAAATAGAATGCGCATCCTTGTTACCTTGCTCACATCTGTATATTGGGTTGGGCTTTAACCGAGAGGTATATATGAGACATTACGAAATAGTTTTTTTGGTACATCCTGATCAATCAGACCAAACTCAATCAGTTTTAAATAAATTCTCTTCCTTAGTTGAAGAGTCAGGCGGTAAGATTCACCGCTCTGAAGACATTGGGAGGAGAAAACTTGCTTACCCAATACAAGATCAATTTAAAGCTTCTTATGCTCTATTAAATATAGAATGTAACAAAGAAGTCTTGGAACAGATAGAGTCTTCCTTTAAGTTCAATGATTCTATTATTAGGAACCTAATTATTGTTAAAGATAAAGCTGAAACCGAATTATCTGCTCTTTCTTCACAAACAGAAGAAGAAGACTTAGACTATTTTAAAGACTCAGAAACAAAACGAGATAAAGGAGAAGGTAAAAAGGAAGTAAAAGATAAAGAATCAAAAGAAGAGGCAAAGGAAGAAGATAAAGAGTCAAA
>TARA_B100000686_G_scaffold27460_1_pt1 | contig 35240 bp, 45 predicted proteins | sample TARA_B100000686 | Tara Oceans TARA_B100000686 (sample SAMEA2622733) | marine metagenome | biome: marine biome (ENVO:00000447); feature: marine epipelagic mixed layer (ENVO:xxxxxxxxx); material: "saline water (ENVO:00002010), including plankton (ENVO:xxxxxxxx)" | depth 150 m | reverse complement strand
TTGTTGCCTTTGGACTGCCTAGACGAATCGGAAATTTTGTAATAACTTCGTTCGGATTATATAGTAATTTTAGATTAATATAACGAAAGCGAGGAATGTTATGAGAAAAAGAAGTTAAATGACACAACGGAGACACCTCAAAGACAAGCGTTAGCGCCATAATCACGTAACCCACGCTACACCACTTGACAATCATTTTTTGGCTTGGTACTACTTAGAACAATCGGTAGTTAGTTGAAAGGAAGTTATTCATTGACAAACGCAATTAAGCCACAAAAGCCAAATGCTCCTTATGTCCTTACGGACAAACAAAGTAAATTCGTTGATAATATGTTAGCAAATGGTGGTTCTCGGACACAAAGTGCAATAGATGCAGGTTATAGCCCTAAGTCTGCTCATGTAGAAGCTAGTCGATTATGCAAGAATACTGCGGTTCTCCAAGCACTTTATGACCGTTCACTACAGTCGTTATCCGTTGATGCTATCAAGGCATTACATACCGTATCTTCGCTTAGCTCAGATGCTAAGTCTGAGTATGTTAGGTTAGAAGCTAGTAAAGATATAATGGATAGAGCAGGATTAAGGAGCGAAGATACCACCAACACGAGTGTTGGTAATGATATAGTTGTCAAGATAGACTTAGGTAAATAAAAAACTACAAGTAATACAGAGCCGTCTCCATGTAACTTCCGTTCCAGCAGTCTGGTTATTCCCCGACTGAAAGGAGGGGGGAGGGTAAAAATACGGTAGAGCCATTGAGTGACGGGACTTGCTCAAGTATTTTTTAGCTCTCAAGGTTTGTGCGTATGGCGAGGGTTGGCAGAAAGGTAAGGTAAGTTATGGAAGATTTAATTAAATCTAAGGTTGCTGTCTACATTAAAGACAATGAAATAGGTAAAGGATATTCTGTCCATGTTGTTTTTGGTAAGATAGATAACTATGAAGAAGCGGAAATAATAGCTACAGTAGTTAATGAATTAATAGTTGGCTCAGAAAATTTTCAGACTTCTAAAGGTACAGTTCACTAATGGCGGAATTTGGAGCATATATTAGAGGAATATGTACTCGTTTAGAGAAGATATTAATAGAAGATCGCAATAAAGCACATGGTGATGCGGAAGAAAGTTTCCAATTAATAGCGGATTATTGGGGTTATTATTTAGATAAACCACTTAAAAAAGAAGATATATGTATAATGATGGCTTTATTAAAGATAGCTCGTATAAATGGAGGGGATAAAAATAATCCAGATCATTTACTTGACATGGCGGGATATTCTATATTAGGTTTAGCAATGAAAGAAAAACAAAATAATTGAGTTTAATATGAGTTTTACTAATCAATTAAGTGTTGAAGATTTAAGTCGGTTACGCAAGATAGTAGCTAATGTCCAATTAAAATTTTATCCTAAGGGTTATCTTACTCCTTATGAGATAGATAAATTTATAGATGCTCTAGGACCAGAAGTAGCGAGCAATCTCATTAAACAGCATGTCGATAGTGGGAATGTGGAGTAATTGATTGAGTTTAATTATAAACCTGAAGGGGATGTCCTTAGAAATTTCTTACAAGATAACTCCTTTTTTCGGGGGGTTAGAGGTCCAGTCGGTTCTGGTAAATCTGTAGCTTGTTGTGTAGAAATATTACGCAGAGCATTACAACAAGAGAAAGATCATCTAGGTATAAGAAAAACAAGAGCAGCAGTCGTCAGAAATACTAATCCTCAATTACGAACTACAACAATTAAAACATGGTTAGACTGGTTTCCTGAAAAAGAATGGGGTAAAATGAACTGGTCGCCACCTTATACACACCATATAAAGCGGGGAGATATAGATTTAGAGGTTATATTTCTAGCATTAGATAGACCAGATGATGTAAAAAAACTATTATCATTAGAGCTTACCTTTATATTTTTTAACGAAAGTAGAGAAATACCTAAAGCTATTATAGATGCAGGCACTATGAGAGTAGGAAGATACCCTTCTATGAAAGATGGTGGACCAACATGGTATGGTGTTATAGCTGATACTAATGCACCAGACGAAGATCATTGGTGGTCTATTATGTCTGGTGATGCACCTGCTCCAGAACATTTTACGAGAGAAGAAATAGTTATGTTAGTTAAACCTGATAATTGGAAATTTTTTAATCAACCAGCAGGTATGATAGAAAAAAGAAATAATGATGGGGAAGTAGAAAATTATAATGTTAATAATAAAGCAGAAAATTATAAAAACCTAACTTCTGATTATTACCCAAATATTATACGAGGTAAAACAAAATCTTGGATTGATGTCTATGTTATGAATAGATTAGGAAGTATAGAAGATGGAAAACCTATTTATAAAGAATTTTCTAAAGATGTTCATGTTGCAACAGAGGGTATTATACCCGCAAGTGAAGTACCTTATTATGTAGGAATAGATTTTGGCTTAACTCCTGCATGTGTATTTGCTCAACAAATACGAGGAAGATGGTTAATATTACATGAAATTGTAGCTAAAGATATGGGTATGGTTAGATTTGCAGAACTATTACGACAAGAAATGCAAGGTAAATTTGGGGATTTACCTTTGGCAAGAATATATGGTGATCCAGCAGGAGACTTTAGAGCACAGACAGATGAGAGTACACCATTCCAAATATTACGAGGAGCAGGATTATATGCTAAACCTGCACCATCTAATGATGTTAGTCTAAGATTAGAAAGTGTTCGTGCTCCTCTTAATAGAATGATAGAAGGATTAAGTGGCTTGCTTATTGATTATCGTTGTAAGCATTTGATTAAAGGATTTGAAGGTGGGTATCAATATAGACGCATGAATGTATCTGGTGAAAGGTATGCAGACAAACCAGACAAGAACCATTACTCGCATATACATGATGCTTTACAATATTTATTATTAGGAGCAGGAGAAGGTAAAGCTTTAACACAAGGAAAAGAACAAAAAGTAGTACAAGCTAAAAGAGAATTTGATGTTTTTACAAAGAAACCAAAAAATATTGTGCGTAGACGAGCTAGTATTTTTGATCGTAGGAATGGTATATTCTAATTACGAAAGGCATTTATTATGTGGAAATCACCAATAATTAAAGAAGTATCAGTTGGTTTAGAAATTAACTGTTACTATTGTGCAGAAATATAAAGGAGTATAAATATATGTGTTTAGGTAGAAGTTCACCACCACCTCCACCACCACCTCCTCCTCCTAGTCCAGCTATAGGTTATAGAGAAGAAGAGCAAGCTAAAGAAAAATTAGCAAATCAAGCAACAGATGTTAAAAGAAGAAAAGAAACAGTATATGGTATGGGCGGTAAAAGAAAATTAATAACTTCTTCTGGCGGAGGATATTTAGGTACAGGTCAGTCTCCCACACTTGGAGGATAATACATGGCAGTAATGCAACCTAATCCTATTACTCTCAAAGGAGATCCTATTGAGAGAATGATAGAGAAGTATAAAAGAGCCAATACAATAAAAGAATTTTGGCGACCAAAGTTTGAAGAGTGTTATGAGTATGCAATGCCTTCAAGAGAAACTTTTTATAGCCAATCTATAGGAACAAATCGTACAGATAAGATATTTGATGAAACTGCGGTAACAGGAGTACAAGAATTTGCTTCTCGTTTACAGGCGGGTATAGTTCCTAACTATGCAAGATGGGCTGATTTTATTGCAGGAACAGATGTGCCTGAACAAGAAAGAGCAGAAGTAAATGCACAGTTAGATAATATAACAAATTTTATATTTGAGGTATTACAAAACTCTAATTTTTCACAAGAAATACATGAATCGTTTTTAGATTTAGCAGTAGGTACAGGAGCATTATTAGTAGAAGAAGGAGATGCTATAGATCCTATTAGGTTTACTGCTGTTCCTTTACCACATTTAACATTAGATGCTGGACCAAATGGAAAAATTGATTGTGTATATAGAGATAGGAATATTCGTTTTTCTAATATATTAATAGCTTACCCAGATGCAAACTTACCTTTTGAAATTAAAAGAAGTTTAACAGAAGGGAAAGATTCATTTTGTCATTTAATAGAAGGTGTGCATAGAGATTATAGCAATGTAAATGAAGAAGCATATATCTATACTTTATTTTCAGAAAAGTATAAACATATACTATTACAAAAAAGATTTGAAGGACAAGGTAGTAATCCTTATATAGTATTTAGATGGGGTAAAAGCTCTGGTGAAATATGGGGGAGAGGACCATTATTAAATACAATGCCTGCTGTTAAGACTACTAATCTTGTTATTGAACTTATATTAGAAAATGCACAGATGGCAATATCTGGTATGTATCAATTAGAAGATGATGGTATTGTTAATGTAGATACAATACAGCTTTTGCCGGGCACAATAATACCTAGAGCATCTGGTAGTCGTGGATTAGAACCTGTAGCTCAATCAGGTAATTTTAATGTAGCTGATTTAGTATTAAAAGATATGCGTATGAATATACGAAAAGCATTATATAATGAAATGTTAGGTGATCCAAATAAAACTCCTATGTCTGCTACAGAAGTTGCAGAACGAATGGCAGACTTGTCTCGACAAATAGGAAGTGCATTTGGTAGACTACAAGCAGAAATGGTACAACCTGTTTTACAAAGAGTTGTTTATATTTTAAAGAAACAAGGTCGTATTAATTTACCTGTTATTAATGGTCAAGAGATTAAAATACAATCTACTTCCCCATTAGCACAAGCTCAAGCAAATCAAGATGTTTCAGCTTTCAATAGATTCTTAGAACTTGTCCAAGCTCGTTTTGGTCCACAATTAATTAACGGATTAGTTGACACAAACGAAGCAACGCAGTATCTTGCTAAGAAGTTTGGTATTCCTGAAAAGTTAGTAAGGACACCAGAGCAGCAACAACAAATAATGGAACAGTTGGTGCAAGCACAACAAGCAAGTATGCAACCACAAGGACAAATGCCTACTAATGAGCAACAATAAAGATAAAAACATTGCATCTATAGATGGTCAATATCGCTCTCAAGAGTTAGAAAAAGAAATAAATGATTATTTTCTTACAACATTTTCTGCACCTGCGGGGAAAAAAGTCTTAAAATATTTAAGAACTATAACTATAGAGAGTGTAGCAGGACCAAATATAACAGATACAGAATTGCGTCATAGAGAAGGTATGCGATTTATTGTGGGTTTAATTGAAACAAGAATAAAAGGTGGTGAATATGAACGAAGCAGAAGTACAAAATAGTGAAGAGACTAATGAACAAGTTGACAATCCGACAGAAGAAAAAATTGAAGTCGAAAGTAGACCAGAATGGTTACCAGAAAAATTTTGGACAGATAATGGTCAAGCGGATTATCAAGGACTGGCAAAGTCTTATTCCGAATTGGAAAGTTTTGTTGGGAAAAAGAATGAAGAAGTTGAAGCACAAGTTATTGAAAAACTAGAAAAAGAAAAAAAAGAAAGTTTACCAGAAGATGCTACTAAATATTCTATCCCTGAAATGCCTGAAGGTGTTAATGCAGAAAATCCATTAATGGATAGTTGGAAAGATTATTGTTTTAAAAACAGTTTAAACCAAGATGCTTTTAATGCAGGTATAGAAATGTTTATGCAAAATAATTTAAGCATGATACCAGATGTCGATAAAGAAATGCAAATATTAGGAGAAAATGCTAAACAACGAACAGATACAGTAGGATTATGGGTAGGTAAAAATTTTCCACAATCAGAAGCACAAGCTATAGAAAACTTAGTTAATACAGCAGATGGTGTTAAAGCATTAGAACGAATAATTAGTATGCAGAAAACAACTATTGGCTTAAATAAAGATACTATAACTGCTTCAAAAACACGAAAAGATTTAGAACAAATGATGTTAGATCCTCGTTATTCTAATCCAGCAAAAAGAGATGCAACATATGTTAAAGAAATAGATGATGCTTTTGCAAAAATGTTTGGATAATTTATACTTTGTGCGTAGCATTATTAGATAAAATCCGTTTAGAAATGTAATGTAGACCAAGTTTGAATTGAGTAAAGCCCGTAATTAGGACAACTTTACAGAGAGAGAACTTGATAATCTCGTAATTGTAACCTTAACTTAACGGAGGACTTATGTCTTTATCAATAGACCAAGCTTTCATTAAGCAGTTCGAGAGTGATGTTCATATAGCGTATCAGCGTATGGGCTCAAAACTTCAAGGAACTCTTCGTGTAAAGCCAAATGTAACTGGAAGCCAAGTTCGTTTCCAAAAGGTCGGTAAAGGTTCTGCGGTTCAAAAATCAAGACATGGTCAAGTACCAATAATGAACTTAGATCATACAAATGTAGATGTAACTTTAGCTGATTACTATTCAGCAGATTATGTAGACAATCTTGATGAACTAAAGACTAATATTGACGAGAGGTCAGTTGTAGCTCAATCTTCAGCAGGAGCATTGGGTAGAAAAGCTGACGAATTAATAACAACAGCACTTGATGGTACATCTAATGTCCAAACTGAATCTGGTTCAGCAGGTTTAACTCAAACAAAAATAAATAATGTTTTTGCTGGGATGGGTGAAAATGATGTTCCTGATGACGGAGATAGAGTATTCGTAGTATCTCCTGATGGGTGGATTGATCTTCTAGCGATTGATGCTTTTTCTAGTGCAGACTGGATTGGACCAGATGAACTTCCATATAAAGGCGGAATGGTAGCCAAAAGATGGATGGGTTTCATGTGGATAACTTTCTCAGGTTTGCCAACATCATCATCTAAGCGACAATGTTTTGCTTACCATAGAACTGGTGTAGGACTAGCTATAGGTAGTGATGTTCGTACAGAAATCAATTACATTCCAGAAAGAGTGTCTAATTTAATTACTGCATATATGAGCATGGGTTGTGTCTTAATTGACGACACTGCTGTATATGAAGTACAGATAGCGGAGTAAGTAACATGGCTTATACAGCAAGTAGTCTTTATAAAGTAGGCGGCGCAAATCCGGGTCTGTGGATATATAAATCTGCTGACGCTCTTGCAACTATTGTTGCTTCTGGGTACTTCAATGATGCAACCAATGAACTTAAAGAACATGATGTTATAATTAGTATTGGTTCTACTGGAGGAACAGAAACAGTAGATGTACTTCTAGTTACATCTGCTAGCGGTGCAGCAACCGTTACTACACATAACGGGACTTAATAAATAAACTTATAGGGAAGGAGACATTCTTCTTCCCTATATTTCTAAGGAATAAAAATGGCAACAACCGATATTGATATATGTGCAAGAGCATTAATAATGATAGGTGCAGAGCCAATAACAAGTTTTACTGATGGAACAACTGAAAGTAAAGTAGCTTCAAACTTATATACAGATACAATAAAAAATTTAATATCAAGTTATCGTTGGAGATTTGCTAGTAAACAAGCGCAATTATCCAGATTATCAGATGCTCCAGATGCTATATGGGATAGTGCTTATCAATTACCTTCTGATATATTGTCTTTACATAAAGTAGTAGTTAATGATAGAACAATAAAATACGATAGATATGGAGATATGGTATATTGTAATGCTATATCTACAGATAAAGTTTATGCTGATTATACTTATTATGATGAAGGTGCTACTAATCCAGCAATATTTTTTCCTGCATATTTTATATATTTAGCAGAATTAACTTTAGCTGGTATATTTGCTTTTGCTGTAGCACAAAACTCAGAACTAGCTGTAGCATTAGAAAATAAAGCAGGTCTTCAATTAGCATATGCTCGTAATATAGATAGTCAACAGAATACTACAAAGAAATTTGTAACATCAAGATTTATAAATGCAAGGAATAACACTTCCACATCAGAAATTGAAGGTATAGTGGAGTAGAAAAGTGGCTTTAAAAAGTAGTGTAAATAAACTACGACAACATAAAACTAGTTTTGCTAGTGGGGAATTAGATCCATTAATGACTATGCGTAGTGATACTACAGCTTATGATAATGGAGCTAAACAATTAAAAAATGTGAATATATTTCCACAAGGTGGTGTATATAGAAGACCGGGCACAAAAAGATTAGTAGCTCTTAATGGTGATGCTCGTTTAGTAGCTTTTGATTTTGATGATAATGAACAATATATAGTAGCATTTGGACATCAAAGAGTAGATATATATTATTGCGAAACAAATGCTATAGTAGCTAGTATAACTGGCTGTGATTGGACAAGTAGCACAATATATAAATTAAATATAGCACAGTCTGGAGATACTATGATTATTTGTTATCCGACTATGGCAACACAAGTTTTAACAAGAACAGGACTAACAACTTTTACTGTATCTAATTTTACATTTGATGGGGATGATGAAAATGTTTATCAACCTTATTATAAATTTGCAGCAGCAACAACAACATTAACAGTTAATGCTACATCTGGAACAGGTGCAACTGTAACAGCAAGTGCTAGTCATTTTACTTCTGATATGGTAAACACATATATTAAAATAAATAATACATCTTTAAAAATTACAGCAGTCGCTAGTGCAACTTCCGCTACAGCAACTATATTTGGAACATTAGAAAAACAATTAATAGAAAATGCTTTTACTACTGCTAATGGTAGTAAACTTATAGTAGTAAAAGATCCTGCTCATGGACTAGCAGATGGAGCAAGTATTGTTGTAAGCGGATCAAATGCTATAGCAGGAATAACAACAGGAGTAATAAATACTACTCATACAATTACTGTTAATAATCAAGATGAATATGAATTTACTGTTGGTGGTTCAGATAATGCTAACCTAACAACAGCAGGAGGTGGACCATTAATAAGAGTAACTTCTGCTAATCAAGCACATACAGAATGGAAAGAACAAAGTTTTTCTACAGATAGAGGTTATCCTGCAAGTGTAACATTCCATGATGGAAGATTATGGTTTGGTGGTTCTACTTCACAACCCGATTGGTTATGGTCATCTAAAGTAGATCAATATTTCAATTTTGATACAGGAGAAGGTTTAGATGATGAAAGCATACAAAGTTCTATTGGTATGGATAGAGTAGCAGATATAAGACATTTAATATCTAATAGACACTTACAAGTATTTACAGCTAATGCAGAGTTTTATTGTCCTCAAAGTGAAACAAGCGTATTAACACCAGAAAATTTTAATATACGAAGGCAAACAACTTATGGTTCTAATTTTGTAAATGCAAAAGCTTTTGATGGTGGTACAATATTTGTTCAAAAAAGTGGTAGAACAGTAAGAGAGTTATTATTTACTGATACTGAGTTAGCATATTCAGCAAATAGTTTATCTTTGTTATCTACACATTTAATACAAACACCAGTAGATTTAGCAGTATTTGGAGGTTCAGATAATAGACCAGAACAATATGCTTTATTTGTCAATAGTGATGGAACTATTGCAAACTTCCATTCTGTAAGAACAGAAAAAATAGCAGGGTGGACACAATGGGAAAGTACAAAACAAAAAGCAACTTGCACAATAACAGTTTCAGATTATGCAAATATAGCAACAGGATCAAAAATAACTTTAACTAAGGATGATGGTACAGTTATTACATTTACTTCAACAACTGGCACAGCATCAACTGATGAATTTAAAACTGAAACAAGTAATAATGCTACAGCAACAAATTTAAAAAATACAATTAATGGTCATAGTGACTTTTCTGCAACAGTTAGTAGTGCTGTTGTTACTGTAACTAGAAATGATGTAGGAAAAAATAATTTAACTGTAACTTCTACTGATACAACAAGACTAACTTTAACTGATTTTATAGATGGAATTGCTAGTTTTAAAAGTGCAGAAGCTATAGGATCAAGATGTTTTTTTGTAGTATATAGAGAAGGAACTTATTATTTAGAAGAATTAGGAGAAGAAGCAAATACTTTAGACCATTCAACTACAAAGACTATTACAAGTTCAGGGTTAGTATTTACAGGATTAACAGATTATAATAATAAAACAGTTAAAGTTCGTTCTGGAGATTATTACATGGGAGAATTTACTGTTAATGGTTCTGGACAATTAACTTTAGATAGTGGTATGGAATGTCTTACCATAACAGTAGGATATGATTACGAAGTTATAACAGAGACTATGCCAGTTGAAGCAGTATTATCTACAGGTAGTTTAAGAGGGCAACCTAAAAGAATTTCTCGTGTAATTATGGGATTAGATAGTTCTTTAGCATCTTCATTAGAAGGTAGTAAAATTATACTTAGACAAGTAACAGATGATTTTTCTGTGTCTCCTTCTTCTTTTACTGGATTACAAGAATTTTATGTATTAGGATATGCTAAAGATAGAAGTATAACAATAACACAATCAGATCCTTTGCCAATGAGGGTAACTGGTTTAGTCATGGAGTACGGTTACTAATGTGTATGCCAGCACAAGCTTTAATGTTAATTTCCGCAGGAGTTTCTGCATTTGGTCAATACCAACAATCACGAGCACAAGCAGATGCTATGGAAAGACAAGCACAAATTGATAGAAGAAATGTTGAAATACAAAATCAACAGTTAGAAGAAGATAGAAGAGTAGAACGCATAAGAGCACATGATGAAGAAATGGAACGCAGGCAAAAATTAAATGAAGGTATGGCAAGTATGAGAGCTATGAATAGAGGAAGAGATAGTGGTAGTTTCTTAGCATTAGCTAATGCAGATAGAACAAGATATGGATTTGATGTTGCTCAATTACGATTAGGTTCAGAAATTGCAAGCAGTCGTATAGCTAGTCAAATAGCTATAAATAAAACTTCTGTTCATCATGCAGGTGCAGGAGCTAGTGCTGTTCGTAAAGCTGGTATAATTGGTGCAGGTGCTACTATAATAGGTGGAGTAGCTAAATATAAAGACACTACAACACCTAGCAAATAAGGAAATAAATTAATGGTAGAAAGATATAGTAAAGCTGTAGCAAAAAGAACTTTAGGAAAATTACCAAGAGTTCAACCTGTAGTAGAAAGAGTAGATTATAGTGAATCGGATATGTGGAAAACAGTCGCACAATCAGCAGGTCAGTTAAGTAATCAATTTTATCAATATGCTGTAGAAGATGCAAGGCATCAATCTATTATAGATGCGGAAGGTTTTGATTTTCAAAAAGGACCTGATGGCATGACTGTTTTACCTCCTCCTATGACAGAAGGAGGATCACTTTATCAAAAAAATTATAATGCGATAATTCATAATAATTATAAAAGAAACATTAAACAAGATGTAGAAGGAGCATTATCAGAAATATTTGCAAAAGAATTTTTTAACCCAGAGGAAATGAAAAATTCTTTAAATGATAGATTAAATACAACATTAGATGTAATTCCACCTCAATTTAAAGATTATGTTGAAGGTACAGGACAAGCATATATAGATGAATATTATTCAAGATCATTAAAAGAACAAACAAGAAGAGTATTTAATGCAACTGTAACAGAATTAAATGATGAAAAAACTACTCTTATAGAAAATAGAGTAGGTCCTAATATAGATAATTTACAAGCAAATTCTATAGCGGAAGACCTTGCAGAAAATATAGCATCACGATTAAACATGAATGTTATAACAAAAGAACAAGCCGAAGTAGAACTAGATATATTAAATCAATTTGGTAATTGGGATAATATTTTAAAAATTATTAATTCAAGAAGTTCCGCAGAGGATGGTGAATTATTAAATAGCTCAGATAAATTAAGAGCTTTAGCACAAATGTTTAGAGGTTTTGAACCAGTAGGAGATAAAAGCACAATAGAGTTTTATACTACAGATGGCACAGTAATGTCTTATAATAAAGAAGGAATAGATAAATTAATTTCTGATAAAGATTTAAAATCTAGTATAGCGGTTGCTTTAGAGAAAAGAGCAGCACATATAGAACAAATGAATAGTACATCTCAAAAAGATCTAGACTTTTCTAGGTTGAGTAAACTTTATTTTCAAAATAATCATATAGGATCTGCAGATCATACAGGAATATCAAAAGGAACTCAAAATGATTTTTGGGTTGGCGTTATTAATGAAGATTTAATAAAATGGGGAATCCCTGATGGTATAGATGGTTTACCTATAGCATTAAGAAATGCTGATACAGTCAAATCGGTAGCACTAGTTAATTTTTTAATAGGAGAAAATTCAAGAGCAGTAAAACATAAGGTCTTACCAAAAGTTATGATAGATATGTTAGATCAAATTTTTGTTGCAGATCAACCTATGTTAGCAAATTTCCATTTATCATTTTATAATGAGCTAATAAAACATGATGAGTTAAAAAATCAATTTAACGAACAAGCAAATGTAAAAACACGAGGATATTTTAAAGGATTAGAAAAATTTGTAGGACTTGGTCCTGATGTTTTAGAAAATAAGCAACGATTTAATATAATGAGACAAAGATTAGATGATTCTTATAATGAAGATGTAAAGGAAAAAATGTCAGAATTAACTAAAAAGTTAGATAGTCCTTTAAAGACAGATTCCGTACCCGATTATATAATTGAGTATATAAAAGAAAAAGACCTTATTGAATTATATAAAGTAAACACAGCTACAAGAGCACAAATGTTAGATCATGTTTTAGAGTATTTAGAAGGAGTAAATAGTGGTAAAAAAGATTTAGATATAGATGATATAAATGAAGCTATAGAAGATATAGCAAAAAAATATAAAGAAACTTTAAGTGATAATGAACATTTGCTTGGGTTTAAAGTTACAAAAGAAGAAGAAAATAGTATTAATGATAATTTTATAATGCCGAATACGGAATATGGATTTTTAAATATAGACGATTTATCTAATACTCATCCTACAATAGAAAATTTAAAAGTGTTAAAAACAAAAAAGAATATAATACATTTTGGTACTCAACAATCACAAGACCATTCTTTTACAACAACAGTATTAGCAGATACAATTAAAGCAATGCAAAAAAAAGGATTGACATTGGATATTGATACAACACTTTTACCTACTGTAGAAGAATTATATGCTGAACATAGGGTGCTTGATGAAGGTGAAATACATGGAGGACACATACCAGATTTAACACCAGATATGTATGAATCATTTACAATAACTATTGATGGAAAAGAAGTACCATTAGTATTCGGGGAAACCTTTGAACTTGTAAAAGGAAGTGAGGAAATGCCTACAACAGAATGGCAGATTATGATGATAGCTAAAGATGGTGACAAAAAATATCTATTAGGAACATTAGAAGACAAACAAGGAAAGCCAATTAGAATTGATTTTGGAAATGCTTTAAATAGAAAAAAAGAGGAAGCACATGAGCATTATTCAATTAAGGCATGGAATGAAAGAATAGAAAAAATAACAAAATCAATAGTAGGAAAAGTTCCTCCTTCTGGTGCTGGGGGAACAGGTATAACAGATAAATCAAATATTAATCAAAGAATAATAGAATCAAATAAAGATATAAATAATGAAATAAAAAGTTTAAATGACCAAATAGAAAATATGTTAGAATCTATAAAAAAAGAAGATGAACTATTTAATAAACCTAATGATGAAGGGGGGAGTTTATTAGAAGATGAATATAAAAGTTTATTTAAAATATCCTATATAAGCCAAATACCATATAGTGGTGATGATGGAATGATTACAAGACAAGGTACAGGAGCAGGAGCAGTTGTAGATGCAGCAAATTTAATAGCTAACGCATTGCCCGGCAATAATGTAGAAAGAACTGCAAGATTTTTAATAGAAATAGCTTATATGGAATCTGACTTTGGAAAACATCCAGATACTTTTAATTTTCCTAAAAAGAATGATATGGGTATATGGCAAAATGAAAGAGCTATGCGTCATATAATATCAGAATTAAAAAGAAGATCGCCAATGATCGGCACCACTTTATTGCAAACAAATGCTCAAAAATTAGAACAAGTAATTAATAATGCACTACCAGATAAAAATTTTACTTTTGAAAATATGAATGTCCGTGATTTGCAAATACCTATTATAAGTGCAGCAGTAGCTAGATTATATATAGCAAATCAAGATAGCAATGATATACCTATAGATATAGCTGGTAGGAAGGTATTATGGAAAAACAAATATAATACAATGCATAAAAATACAACTGCTACAGCGGAAGATTATGAAAAGAAAATGAAAATATTACAAGAATCAGGTCTTTTAGAAAAATTACTTAGAGATAGAATAGGAGAAGCTTAGTGGCGGATTTCAAAGAGAATCCGTTATGGGGATATTCTCCTCCAAAATATAGAAAGCAAAGTTGGGCTGGAGATGTATCAGATAATTTAGCTTTAGTTTATGCTCCTTTAGGTAACAAATTAACAAATTTTGCTTTTCCAAGAGAAAAAGGTTTTAAAGTAACTACTGATAAATTACAACCATATCCTATGAGTATATGGGAAGATTTATTTGAAAGTCAAAGCCAAGCACAATTTGATAATACAGTACATATGTATCATAAAATGTCAGAAATTAGAGATAGGTTATCTATAAACAATTCTATATCTGCTATGTTAATGGCAGGAATATTAGATCCTATTAATTTAATACCTATACCCACAGCAATAGGTATGGGATTTGTTAGAAGTGCTAAGAGAGCTATTCCTGCTATAGCAGGATTAACAGCAGTACAAGAAACATGGAGAGCTGACAGAGATCCTACTCATACTCCAGAAGAAGCTGCTTATGCTATAACTGGTAGTGCTTTTTTTGGTGGCTTGTTGACAGGTACTATAGGACATTTAACAAGAAATTTTCCTAATAAGAGAATAGGAGAAGCATATCATCAAGCATCATTATATGATGAAGGTAATCCAGCTGCTACAATTAAAACTAAAAAAACTAATGGTAATGCAAAAGCAGAAGAAGTAAATGATCTTGAATTTCCTGCTCCATTAAAAATAAGTTGGAGAGAAACTTTAGGATTAGGTAGACCTAAGAATGTAAAGAAACCAGCAGGAGATATTCCTAAAGGTAAAGGTGTTAAAGATGAAGGAGAAAAACTTGCACCTGCATTTGGTTATGAAAAAACAGCAAATTTTACTTTATTAGGAAGATTGATGCAAAGATTTGCTAGCCCAGTAAGTAGTCATAATGCACAAAGACTTGCATCAGATAATGGTACTATAACTAGAAATGTAAAAGCAGGCGGGATAGCTATAGATGGGAAAGGAAGTGTACGATTAAATGAAGCTAAATGGATTCATGCAAGAGCTACTATAATAAGAAATATACAAGATGATTGGACAAAATATGCTGGAGATTTAGCTGGAGAGCCCAGCAGAACATTAGGTATGCCTACTGAAAAATGGACACAACAAATTAGACAAACATTAGAAGGCAAAAAAAATGAAAAATTAAATTATGAATCTTTCTCAAGAGAAGTATTTAATACTATAGCTTTAGCTTCAAAACAAAATAGAAGAGTAGGAAATAAACAATTAGATTATGGAGATATAGTACATGATATACCAGAAGTACAAAATACAGCTAGAATGATAAATAAAGAATTTGAAAAAGCTGGGATAGAAGGAGAGCAATTAGGATTATTTAGAAGAGAAGATGGTATAGAACAAGAGTGGACAAATATATATAAAGAATATAATAGTTATTGGTTTCAATATTTAAGATATAGAAATGTAAAAAATCCTACAACACACGATAGATTTATGATGGCATTGCAAGAAAAATATATGAAGCAATCATTAAATGACATGGAAGAATTAGAAATATTTATGGCTAATAGATTAGATGCTAAAGAAAGAGCTAGTGCCAAAATGGAAGAAATATTAGATGATATAGCAGAAAGAAAAGTAGAACTACAAGAAAAATACGATAATATAATAGATGATGAAATACAAAGAAAAGTAAATGCAAATGAAAAAATAGAAGGAATATCAGAACATATATTAGAAAGTATAGAAAATCAAAAAAGAATTTTATCACAGCTAGACCATGATTATCATACTGTAGGTTTAACTAAAAAGCAAATGGCATTTAGACAAATACTTATACGAAGATTATATGAAGTTTATGGTGGATTAAGAAGTGTAGATAAAGAAGTACAACCTAAAGTTATTAAAGGAGCTACTAAAAAACAACAAGATTTTTTAGAAGATTTGTATAAACAATTAACAGCACCAAGAACAGCAAAAAAACAAAATTATTTAGATAGTTTATTAAAAAAAATAAATAAACCTGCTAGTGATGCACAAGAAAAATATTTATTAAATTTACAAAAAACTATTACAGATACACATTTTACTAAAAGTTCTATTATGCCTCCTAATGAAGCCCATTACTTAACAAGAGTATGGAATGATGGAGCAATAAGAGATAACTACGATATGTTTGTAGAAAGGATAATGATACCTTTTGTACTTAATAATCCTAGAGGTAAGCTAAGAGCTTTATTAGAAACTACACCTAACAGAAATGCTACTAAAAAACAAATAGATAAACTACAAGATAAGAAAGATGAAGCAGTAGATAAAAAAGCAAAAGAAATAACTAATAAATTAATTAATGAATCTGGCGATACAAATTATGACAACATGAATGGTAAAGGAATAGCTAGGTTTTTTATGAAAAGAGATCTAGACATTGAAAATTTTAAATTATTAAAACAAGAAAATGGTATAGCAGATTTTATAGAAACAGATATTAGAGCAATAACAAGTGCTTATTTTACTAAGTTTGGACCTTTAGCAGAAATGGCTAGAATGTTTGATGGTGATAGACATGGTGAAAGAATGATTAGAGAATCTATTTATGATGTAGCTTTAAGAAGTGCAGATGAAATAAATAGTGGTAAACAAAAAAAGTTTATGCAAGAACTAGCTAAACAGGAAGATGATTTTAAAATATTAAGAAATGCAGTATTAGGAAGAATAGGTAATCCTGCTACAAATGGCAGTGCTAGTAATATGTTAGTTAGAGTAGGTATGCAATTAGCACAGCTAACTATGATGGGTAAAGCTACTATAGCAAGTTTAGCAGATCCCGCTAAAATAATATTAGCTCGTGGTTTTGGAGATACTTTTGGTCGTTATATTAAATCTTGGGTTGGAGATTTAAGCGAAAGAGGTATGATGCGTATGGCTAAACAAGATTTAGAGGTAACGGGAGAAGCTCTTAATGTTATTTTAAATACTGCTCGTTATAGAATTATGCAAGCAGATGCTATGGGTAATTATGGAAATAGAAAATTAGGAAAATGGGGAGATAAAGCATTAGGAGCTATAGATGAAATGGCTACTGGTTTTTATAATATGAATTTATTAAATAGTTGGACAGATACTTTTAAAGGTTGGGTAGGAGTAATGTCTGCTGACAGAATAATAAGAACTGGACATCAATTAACTAAAAGAAATGGTACTCCTAATAAATGGGATTTAGATATATTAAGACAATATGGTTTAAATGCAGATGATTTAAAACAAATATATAGAGAATGGAGAAAAGTAGGAGGAGAAAAAACTGCTAGAGGTAAAGAAATATATTATTCTAATGTTCAAAAATGGAAAGATGCAGATCCAGATTTAGTAAGAAAATATACAGTAGCAGTAAGAGCGGATCAAATTAACACAATTATAACACCAACTGATGCGGATAAACCTGCATTAATGTATGGAATTGTGGGTAGAGGAGCACAACAAAGACAACATAATTTCTTTAAAATGCCACTACAGTTTATGGCATGGAGTTTTGGAGCTAATAATAAAATAATAATGTCATCATTACAAGGAAGGCATAAAGGACAATTATCGGGAATGACAGCAATGTTAGCTTTAGGTTTTATGTCAGACTACATAAGAAATCCTAGTTATTGGCAACAAAAAGATTGGCAAGAAAAATTAATCAAAGGCGTAGAATATTCTGGATTAACCTCCTATTGGTTAGATGTAAGTAATGCTATAGAAATAATGACAAATAATCAATTTGGTATGAGACCAATGTTAGGAGCAGAAAATCCATTTGCAGATGATTTAGGAGATAGAATATCTGAACCATTTGGTCCATTAGGTAGTATGTCTGCTGATGTTATAGCTATGCTAACAGATTCTAAATTATCAGATAATAGAAGAGCATCTATAATTAGACGATTAATACCTTATAATAACTTATTTTATGCAGATTGGTTATTTAAAGGAGCACAAAGAACAATTATGGATAACGATTAATTGTGCGTTGTGCGTAGTGTTTATATAAAAAAGGAGGTTTTATACAAATTATGGCAATTTTAGTAAATGATACAACACCTAGAAATCAATATACTGCAACTAGTGGACAAACTGTTTTTGCTTATTCATTTGAAATATTTGATGTTACAGATGTAAAAGTTTATAATGGTAGTACCCTATTAACTTATGCTAGCAGTCCTTCTGATGGTACTCAATACTCTGTAAGTAATGCTGGAGTAACAGGAGGAGGAAATATTACACTTGGCTCTGGTGGTGCTACTACTGGAGATACAATAACTATTGTAAGAGATATTGCAGTAAAAAGAACAACAGATTTTCCTAGCTCTGGTCCATTTGTTATTGATAGTTTAAATACAGATTTAGATAAACAAGTAGCTATGATGGGAGAAAGAGAAGATGAGATAGTTCGTTCTATTAGATTATCTGATGAAGATTCTTCAGCTACATTAACTCTACCACTAAAAGCAAATAGAACAAGTAAAACATTAGGATTTGATTCTGATGGTGATGTAACTGTTATTAGTGACTTTTTACCAGCAGGCGGAGATAGTTGCCAATTAGTTTATAGCACAACTACTACTGACGCAGATCCCGGCGGAGGATATATAAGATTTAATAATTCTACATTATCTAGTGCTACAATGGCATATATAGATGATGCAGACGCTAATGCAACAGATATATCAGCATGGGTTCAAAGCTTTGACGATATAACTGGAAATGCTACCAATAGAGGTAGAATTAGAATTAGCAAAGCTAACACTTTATCTGTATGGGCTGTTTATAGAGTTAATTCTACGGTAACAGATGCTTCGGGCTATACAAAAATTCCATTAACATATATTGATGGAGCAGGTTCTTTTGCTAATAATGATAATGTATTTTTAAGTTTTACTGCTAGCGGAGAAGATGGAGCAATTCCGGGTTATTACTATAAATTTGATACTAGCACATCTGACGCAGATCCCGGTGCAGGAGAAATAAGATTTAATCATGCGACTTATGCAAGTGCTACTGCAATATATATAGATGATGTAGATTCAAATGGTGCATCAACTTCAACTGATGTATTAACTTGGGATGACAGTACTAGTACAATTAAAGGTAGTTTACATATAGTAGATATAAATGATAGTACTACTTTTGCGAGATTTAATATAACTGGGACATCAACAGATGCTTCGGGTTATAATAAACTAGCTGTTACTCATGTTACATCAAATAATACTTTTAGTGCAGCAGATGAATTGTCTGTGCATTTTTCACGAAGTGGAAATAAAGGTGATACAGGAAGCACAGGAAGTACAGGAAGTACGGGAAGTACGGGAAGTACGGGAGCTTCAGGAACAAACTCACAATTAGCTATGACTTGGGATAATTCTACAAGTGATGCCGACAATGGTGCAGGAAAAATAGCATGGAATCATGGAACAATAGCAAGTGCAACAGTTTTATATGTGGATGATGTTGATGATTCAGGAGCAGATATTTCTGGTTATGTCCAATCTTGGGATGATATATCTAATAGTACAGCAAGAGGAATTGTTACTATAACTAAAGAAGGCACACCTGCTACTTACGCAACATTCAAAGTCTCAGGAAGTGTTACAGATGCTTCGGGATATACAAAAGTTCCTATAACTCATGTCGTTTCAAATGGTTCGTTTTCAGATGGAGATGGCGTAGGTGTACACTTTAGTTATTCAGGTGCAGATGGAACTGGAGATATAGAAGGTGTAACTGCTGGAACAAACTTATCTGGTGGTGGTACTTCTGGAACAGTTACTATTACCTTAGCTGATGCAAGTACCTCTGTAAAAGGAGCAGCAAGTTTTAGCTCTGATAACTTTGCAGCATCAAGTGGTGCTATTACTATTAAAGATCAAGGAGTAGCTTTAGCAGAAATAGTTAATGTAAGTGCTACAGATAAAATACTAGGTCGTAGTTCAAGTGGTGCAGGTACGATAGAAGAAATAGATTGTACTTCAGCAGGTCGAGCATTGTTAGATGATGCTAATGCTTCAGCACAAAGAACAACTCTTGGGTTAGCGATTGGTAGTGATGTCCAAGCTTATAATGCCGATATTGTAGCTAAAGATGAAACTAACGCATACACTGCTCCACAGCGTAACGCTTTAACAGTCGATAATGATGGTTCGTTTGACATGAACGCAACTAATAATTTTAAATGTACTCCGTCTGGTAACTTTGCATTAACATTTACTAATCATGCAGATGGACAATCTGGGTACATATTGTTAATTAATAGTGGTGGTCATACTGTAAGTTTACATGCAAACACTAAAGGCTCTGCTACTACAGCAGCAACTTTAAGTGCAGCTGGAACTTATCTTGTTAGTTATTTATCAGATGGAACAAATGCTTATTTAACAAATAGTGTAGTATATGCATAATGAGTGTTTTACAAAATAGCAATGCTATACCAGCCGCAGCCGCAACTAGTGTTTATGATTATGAGATTACAAAATCTATAAAATTTAACGGGACTAGCCAAGCATTAGAAAGAACTTATACGAGTGCTCCATCTGATGCTGATAAAAAAACTATATCTGTTTGGATTAAAAGATCTGGTTCTGCTGGTACTAATTCAGAATTTGGTAGTACAACTAATACTAAAATATGTTCTGCTAGTAATTTTCAACAATTAGAATTTAATACAAATAATCCTACAGGATATAGTGATTCTTTTGGTTATACTCTTCCCGGCGCAAATGGAGCAGCATGGTCAGCAAGAAGATTTCGTGATCCTTCAGCATGGCTACATCTAGTCTGGATCTATGATTCTGACCAATCAACTGCTACAGATAGAATTAAAGTCTATTTTAATGGTGAACAAACACCTTTATCTACTGATACAGATTACTGGGATATTAATACTTCTGCTCAACCGGGCTCAGGTACAGATTGTGGATTTGGTTTAAATAGTACAGAATTTCATGTAGCTAGATACCAATATGATGATGCTGGCTGGTTTGGTGGTCAAATGGCAGAATTTATTATGATTGATGGTGCAGCATCTATTTCTGATTTTGGTGAAACACATAACGGAGTTTGGAGACCTAAAGATCCTAGTGGATTAACTTTTGGCACTAATGGATTCTGGTTAAAGTTCACTAATGCAAGTAATCCGGGCGAAGATTTTAGTGGTAATGATAATGATTTTACTAATATTGGCAGCATACCAACAAGTGCTATTACATTAGATTCTCCTACTAATAATTTCTGTACTTGGAATCCTTTGGATATGAAAAATGCTAGTCTTAGTGGAGGAAATTTAGATGCTGAAGATGATGGTACTAATTATAATCAAGTTAGGGGAACTCACAGTATAGGGACTTCTGGTAAATGGTATATGGAATTATATAAAGTCAACTGTGGTTCTACTTATGCTGCATGGGGGGTATGTGACCAAAATCAAAAAATAACAGCTAGTTATACATCACCCGGATATGTAGGAAAAGCTATGGTAGGAGCAGTTTGGGATTTTAATCAAACAGATGTATATTTATCTACTACTTATTCTGAATCTTCGGCAGGTTCAGATTTGGGAGATACAGCAGATGTTTATACAAACACAGCACAAGTAATAGGAATGGCAATAGATTTAGATAATAATAAAATATTTACTCATGTTAATGGTTCATGGGACACAGCTTGTGGTGATCCAGATAGTAGTGGTAGTGGATTTAATGCAAGTGGTTTAAGTAGTATAGAAAATTTAGTTCCAGTTATTTTTCCAAATTCCGCTAATAGCCCAGCGTATGATTTATATTTAAATGCAGGTCAGGATTCTTCTTTCGGAGGAAATAAAACAAGTGGTTCAGCTAATGGAACAGATGCTAATGATTTAGGAGATTTTTATTATGATCCTCCATCAGACTATAAAGCCATCTGTTCACAAAATCTATCTGTAAATTCAAATGTTGATCCTGCTTCTACTAGTAACGATTATCCACAGAAATTGTTTGATTCTAAATTATATACAGGTAGTGGTGGTACACAAACAATTTCAGGTGTTGGTTTTCAACCAGATTTTACTTGGATAAAAAATTATGGAGCTAATTCAACTGATAATGTATTGATGGATAGCACAAGAGGTGCTTATGCGTCTAATGATTACTATTATTTAAGAGCAAATACTAATGCTGCACAAGACCACACAACAGATTTTCACAACTTTGCAAGTGATGGTTTTATAATGGGTGGAACTGGAACATATTTTAATGCTAGTGGAAATACTTTTGCAAGTTGGAATTGGAGAGCTAATGGTGGAACGACAAGTTCTGGTTCTGGAGATTTAACATCAACACATCAAGTAGACCCTAGTGGTGGTTTTAGTATTGTTAAAGCAGTAGGTGATGGTTCTGGTTCTGGAGATAAAACTGTTACGCATGGGATGTCTGCTCCGCCAGATTGTATTTTAGCTAAAAATTTAGATTCTACCTTCAACTGGGATACTTACTGGTCTAGTGGTTTAACAAGTGGTTATGGATTACGATTAAATACTAATGATAATCAATTATCTGGAAGATGGGGTACTGTTAATTCTTCTATATTTACCTGCAAATATAATTATACTTGGGTGGGTTCAGATAACTTTATTTATTATTGTTTTAGAAATATAGAAGGATATATCAAAGTAGGAACATACACAGGAAATGCTGATAATAATGGTACATTTGTGTATTGTGGATTTAGACCTGCATGGATGTTACTTCGTGAAGTAGCAGCAGATAATTGGGGTATTTATGACAATAAAAGAGATGGTCAAAATAATGATGATGGTTATGGTAATGCAGTTTTATATGCAGATGAAAATTATGATGAAGAAAATCAAGCATCAAGAGCAATAGATATACTTTCAAATGGATTCAAACTGCGTACTTCAAATGCAACTTTTAATGCTTCAGGTACTTATGTATTCTTAGCAATGGCACATAATCCATTCAAATACGCAACAGCAAGATAAAGGAGAAAAACAATGTGGGCTAAACTAAATACAAATAAAGATACAATAGAGGAGATTATCATACACCCAAAGACAATGGTTGTAGATGGTACTACACATCCAAAATCTCTATTTAACATTTGGACAGATGCAGAGAGGAAAGCAATAAACATTGTTCCTGTAACAACAAGTGGCACATCTCTTAATAGTGCTTATTACATAGAAAAAGATGCAACCTATGCTATAGCTGGTGATAAGAACTCTGTTGTAAGAACTATTGGAGTTAAAGAAGCTGATAAAGCTTTAGCTGATGTTAATGAAGTATGGACACAAGGTGATATAGATGGTGGTTACGCACCAGATGGTACAAGTACTAATGATCCTAAATTAGATTTAGATGGTAATCAAGTTGTTACAAAGGGATTAAAAACTATAGCAAAAGAAAAAGCAACTACACAAGCTAATGGATTGCTTAAAGATTTTAACTGGTTAATACAACGAAAAGTTACTGCGGATACTGCAATTCCTTCAGATGTTGTTACCTATATGGCAGCAATCCGTACCGACCATAAAGCAATATGTGATGCTATTGATAGTGCTAGTGATATGGATGCTTTTATTACATTGCATAATGATACCTATAAAGAAGATGGCACAGTAGATGTTGTGGCGAGAGTAAATCGTTGGACAGACGATAAAGATGTAAAACAATATAGGCAATAATATGGAAAGATTATTTTGTAAATGTGGAAGTAGAACCGCACATCTAGGAAAACTTGTAACTAAAATTTTATTTGTTGTTTGTGTTCCTTATACTTTTTATAGTTTAATTTTCTGCGGTTGCTAATGGAATACTTAGCTGTCATAATGTATTGTCTTTCTCTTACTTGCACATCTCCTGATAACATTGAGTACAAAGTTTCTGAACCAATCCCTATGGAAAAATGTTATGAAACATTAGTTAGTATATATGAATCTACTAAAGCAGGTAGACCAGATAATGTTAAATGGCATATGTTATGTGTGCAGAAAGAGGTATGGGAAAGTAGGTATGGTCATACTACACCTACTAAAGAAGGAACAATCTAATGCCTAAGATGACTGCAAGTGATATAGCTATACAAGCATTAAAAAAAATTGAACGACATGAAAAAGATTGTGGAGAAAGATGGGCTGAAGCTACAACTGAATTAAAATATATAAAGAAAACATTAAATGAACATGGGAAAAGATGGGAAAAAACTGCGTGGGTATTAATAAGTACAGTAGGGGTTAGCGTAATAATATTATTGCTAGATTAATTATGAATAAATTAGTTGCTATATTAATAGTTAGTATATTTTGGTTAATTATAGTTTTAAGTAGTGGAGTATATGCACAAACTAATACTGTAACATCTAGTAATTCAACAGTATCAGGCACGACAACAGTAGATCGAACACCATCAACTGCATCAGCACCTAGTGTAGTAGTTAATAACCAAGATGTTTGCTCAACAGCAGCAAGTGCAGCAATACAATCACAAATATTAGGCATAGCAGGAGGAACTACAGTTAGAGATTTAAACTGTGAAAGATTAAAATTATCTCGTGCATTATTTAGAATGGGTATGAAGGTTGGAGCTGTAGCTATGCTGTGCCAAGATGAAAGAGTTTTTCAAGCTATGGAAATGGCAGGTACACCATGCCCGTATATGGGAAAAATTGGTTTAGAAGCTGCTCAAGAATGGGCTAATAATCCTGAAAAAAGACCTGACTATGATAAATGGGTAAAAGAAAATGCAATTAAAGATGAGGAAATAATAAGTGATGAAGGTGCTTTGGCTATATTTAGTATTCTTCTTATGTTGTTCTTTATCCCTATCTAAAGCACAGTTATTAGAAGAAGGTAGTACTACTACAATAGAAATAGAATCACAAGGTGGTGTAGAAGAAGTAACAGAAACAACTGTAACGATTGAACATCAAGATACTGGTGATGTATTAGACGGGGATAATGGCATTGTCTCTAGCAAATATGAAGGTGATGCCGACATAGATTGGGGAGGTGCGGGGTCAATCTATTCTCATACTTCTTGTAGTGATTCAGCTAGTGGTTTTCCTGCAACGAGTACAGATGGTCGTACTTCTGCTTGCGGACATGCTCGTAGTAATTCACTCACCACTTGGAGACAATACATACAGTTAAATAGTTTTGGTATTGAAGAAGGAGGAGAAGTTAATTATGAATTTCTTTTTGCTTTTCCAAATAGTATGTATCAAAATTCTGGACAGACTGCTTATGTCCAAACCAAAGGATATAACGATAATGTATTACAATGGGATTCTGGTCAGATAGTTATAGATAAAACAACATTCACACAGAATCCTTATAATTATAATAATAATACTAATTGGGTTAATACTGTTACTGGTAGTTATGATTTTGCTAATGCTTTAGATAAAGTATATTTAGAGATAGGTGGATATGGAGAATATTATTGGGATGAATTTCAATATAATGTAGTATATAATCAAATAACAACTGTAATAGAAACTTACTTACAAGTAGTACAACAAGAAGAATTACTTAATACAACAATAGATATGTTAGATGATTATGAAGTAGTAGAAGTTTTTACTCCAGAAGCAGCTATCCCAGAAATAAATTTAGATTTTGATACACCAATAGAAAATGATATGAGTTTTGATGAACCTATAGTCATGGAAGAAATAGAAACATTTGATACAATTACAGAAGAAATAGCAAATGAAATAGAAATAATAGAAATAGAACCAGAAATAGAAAATTTATCCCCCGTAAATGAGGACACAGAGCAAGTAGAGGAGGTTGAAATAGCAGAGGTATCTACAGAACCAGAAGCTACTGACGAAGCTCCTAGCCCTGCTAATGAGGAAGTTGAAGAAAACACTACTAAAGAAGAAGTTAAAGAAGTAGCAGAAGAAAAACCCGAACCAGTTAAGGTACAAACTACTAAAAAGATAGCTGAAAAAAAACAAGAGAGAGCAAAAAAGATTTTAAATAACTTTACTTCTACTTATGATAATGTTGCACAGATGACAACCTTAGCTTTAGTTAATGCTTTAGGTCCAGAAATAAAAACTTATGAACAAATACAAATACAAAATGTTTCTCCGTCTTGGTATCAAGCAGAAGAAATATATTCTGATGTAATAATGCACGATCCATTAGGAAATTATTTTGGAGTGCGTGATAGTTTAACCTTTAACAATATGGTGGATATGCAATATGAGTGAACTTGAATTTGCTGGAGTAAAATTTCGTGGCGGAAAATTAGTGGGGATATTAATTGGTCTATCTACATTAATAGGTGGTAGTTATGGAGCTTTCGAAGTATATAAAGATTATACTAACATGAAAGAAATAATACATAGCTATGATGCTAGTAGGTTAGATGTATTTGCAGTACAAATAAATAATTTAGAAAAAAAATTTGATACCAAAATTACCAATTTGGAAACAATAATGAAATCGGAGCTAACCTCAGCTATGGAATTAGTTACATCAGCACAAGGAGATGCCAGAGATATTCGTAATGAACTGCGTAAGGATATGAATGAGTTGCTTGACCAAATAAGTTTAGTTGATAAGAGGTCTAGAAATAGTGAACAAGAAATAAGAGCAAGTCAAAGAACAGCAGAGAATGATGTTCGTACTTTAATACAACATGCAGAAGATAGGTTTGATGGTAAAAGAACTGCTATAGAATCTGATGCTCAAAGAAGAAACGAAGTTATTGATAATAAATTAGTAGAATTAAAAAAAGAAATTACGGATATGTTAAACAAAGCTTTAAATAATCCGTTGACAGGTCAATAAATATACATACAATTATATCTTTATAAGATAACGGAGGTTTATTATGGAAGAATCAACAAGTCTGATAGGTATGGTAATGGGGGTAATAAATAATTATCCTGCATGGCTTAATGCAATCTTATCATTAGTAGGTGGAGCAACAGCTATTACAGCTTTAACTCCAACTAAAGCTGATAATCAAATAGTTAATACTGTTCTTAAAGTATTAAACACATTGGCTGGAAATGTTTTAAAAAATAAAAACGCTGACGAATAATGGGTTTTTTTTCTGCTTTTTCAACCGTATTAAAAGTATTCAGTAAGATAGCTGGTTATTTTATTATAAAGAAAAGTGTAGAAAGAGATATAATGAAAGATCAGTTAGATGATATACATACTGCAAAGACGATTAAAGACAATCTTAATCGTGATAGTATTAAGCGTACTCGTAACAAGCTGCGGGACAAGTTTATCAGGAAATAATTATTGTAATATCGCATCTCCTATCTTACTTGAAGAAGGAGATGTTGATATCATAAGTGATAACTTGGCAAAAGATTTATTAATTCATAATACTATATATGAAAAATTATGTGATGGCTAAACCTAAACCATCAGATAATATATTAAATTCAATAACAGAATTACTAGAACAAAATTATTCTGTTAAAGAAATTTCTAATCAATTAAATATTCCTACATATAATATATATAATTGGAGAGCATTAGGTTTTTTAAAAAAAGATTTTGATAAACTCAATAATATATATGAACCACCTAAATTAAAAAGTTCTGAGCTAGATGCAGAATCTTTATTAGATAGAGCAGAAAAAAGATTTGAAAGATTATATCAAAAGAAAGAAAGTGAAAATTGGTTTCCATATAAAATGAAACAAGAGGGTGCTTTTGGTTTATGTTTTTTTGGAGATCCACATATAGGAGATGAAGGTTGCAATGTTAAATTACTTAGAAAACATATTGATATTGTTAATACAACTGATGGCTTATTCGGTGTGGGTTTGGGCGATTATACAAATAATTGGGCTGGTAGGTTAGCACAAAGAATTGCTCCATTAGAAGAAACAACAAGACCTCAAGTATGGACACTTGTTGATTGGTTTTTTAAATCTGTTGATTGGTTTCTACTTATTAAAGGCAACCATGATGTATGGTCTGGCTCTGATGATGTGTTAGATTTTATGTATAAAGGTGCAGTACCTATACAAAATTGGCAGGCAAAATTTAAAGTTGTTTGTCCTAATAAAAGAGAATTTAGAATATGGGCTGCACATGATTTTCATGGTCATTCTATGTATAATCCTCTACATGGTCCTATGAAAAAAGGAAAGTTTACTGGTCAAGCAGATGTGTATGTGGCAGGTCATAAACATAATTGGGCTTTATATCAAGTAGAAGATCCCGATAATAAAAAAACTTATTGGGCTAGTAGAGCTAGGGGATATAAATACTTTGATAACTATGCCAATGTATTAGGCATAGAAGAACAATCACATGGTGCTAGTGTTGTAGCTATCTTTGATCCAGATGTATCTGGACCTGCATCTATTCAAATGTTTGCTGATGTAGAAGAATCCGCAGACTATCTTACATGGAAAAGAAATAAGTTAAGGTAGACCAAGAGGAGTTAAATCTACCTTAACTATCAAGAGTTATATGATGGAAAGGATTTCACATATACTCTTAAATCCAAAGATTATTTTTACTTATTGAAGTATAGAAAATAAGAAAAACTTTACTTCTTAGCCATCTTTGGTAGGCAATTTTTAATAGTTCGCCAATGCTGAAAAGCAAATTTATGTATATAAATAATATTTTTTTTCTTTATATATAAATCTTTTAGTTTAAATATTAAATATTTTTTAGAACGGGATGTCATCATCTACTTCACTAGTATCAATTTCTTTTTTTTGTTCTGGCTTTGGACTAGATGATGATTTCTTTTGACACAATTCTATTGCACTATCAAACTTTCCAACAATTATACTAGTGTACCATTTATCATCTGTTCCTTTATTATATTGTACTTCACCAGACACAAATACTATATCACCTTTCTTTATGTATTGCATAGCAAAGCTAGTTTTATGGTCATCAAAGCAAGATATATTATGGTGTTGTGGTTTTTGATTATCTCCCCAACCACTATTAGTAGTTACTCCTAACTTACACCAACCATCATTACTTCCTAATTTTTCTGGGTTTCTAGTTGCATGTCCTAGTATTGTTATTTTATTATATGTCCTCATTTTCAAGCTCCTTCTGTTTTGCTTTATATTTATTTGTTAATGTACTTTGCTGAGCAGGGGTAAGTTTATTTATTCTACCAGAATAATCCGCCCATACATTTTCTAATTCTTCTAAGCTATTAGCTGATTTTAATTTATCAGATAATGTAGGTTCTTTACTTGCAGTATTAGCATCATCATCTTCAACACCTACCATGCCAAGCATAGCTTGTAGTCCATATCTTCTAGCATATGTGATAGCACTACCTATTTGTTGTGGGTTATTTTTATCTTTGCATCTAATAGGTACTCCCCCATCTTCAATGTAAGCACCAGAAGAATGTATAATCCTAGTTTTAAGTACAGGATTATTCTCTTCTGATGTTACATTTAGTTGCAAAATTCCTAAATCATACTTAGCTAATGTCTTCGTAGCTATTTCTAATGTATCATCTAGTGTGGCATATTTACTTTTAAAAAAAGGATTACTCTCTTTCTTTATCGGGTTTTTAATTTCAGCTAATGCTTTAGTTAAAGCACCATATAAGGCATCATATGTGTTATTTGCTACCATTATTATTTCCTTTCTTTTATTTCAGAATTGTTGAGTGTTACATATAAATTTCTTACTGCATCTATATCTTTCTTTTCTACTTCGAAATTATTTTTATGTGAATCTTGTATCTTTTTACATAAAATAAAATCTGCTTCACTTATTCGTAAGTGATAACCTTTATGTGGAGATATTAAATCTTCACATATATTATAATCTATTCTTTCTGCATATACATAGTTATCCATTTATTAATTCCTTTTCATTTTTTTTTCTAATACTTAATCTATTATTCTTAGATCTTATTGCTATCCATATACTCTTTACAGTAGTAGCAGTCTTAGCATCTTTAGGTACAATAGATTTTAACTTAGTCTTAGTCTCATTATATATTTCTACTGCACCTTGTGTTTGGTCTAGGTTATCTGATAACTTATCCCATTCACTATCTGTCATATTATAATCTTTCCAATCATTAACATCATAGTTACTATCTTTAGCTACAAGATTAGTTTCTTCATAGAAAGGTTTTTTATTTACTACAGATTTCCAAAATGTTTTAGCTATTTCATATAATTGTTTCTGATATTTTTTATCAGCATGTACTTTAAAAACTTTAGGAGTTTGATTACCTCTTATTATACTAAGCCAACACCAATCACATTGAGTAGCCCATAAATAAAATTGTAATTGTGGTAAGTAACTTGTTATCTTATCTTTATCAGTACCAAAAGTATTAGTATGTTTACACTCTATAAATCTATAGTAATCTGGATTGTCTGCATCAGCTACTACTCCATCAAAATGACAGAAGTAGGGGAAGTCTTTGTGTTCTAAATTTTGTCCGTTAATATTTTCTATAGGTTTAATAAGATATTCTTTTTCAAACCATGATAGATTTAATTGTTCTGTTAATATACCTAGTTGTACTGGAAAGACATCACTTAAATCTTTAGGTTCTATCTCTTTTACTTTTTCTCTGTATAATCTATACACATCTTCTTCATTATTTCTACATAAAATATTCATATCTGATCCACCTAGTCCTAAGTGTCTACCATGCATCAGACCTCCATGTTCAATACATTTCCATGTACCTACAGTTATTCTTTTCTTCATACGAATCCTCCTCTATGTTATATATAATATTATATCATACTTGCAAAGCAGTCAAGCATTACTTACTGCCTAGACTAGGGATATATTGAGAAGGAAGTCTAGGCAGTATTGATTAGCTTAGTCTATGGGAGACTTCTTTCAAGCTAATAAGATACCGTTCCGCAGAAAATTTATCGCTCTTTATGGGCTCTAAAAATTCTGCGGGTACAGGAAATTTTCCATAAGGTTTTACATTAAGAGTTATATGTTTACATGATTCTTGAAATAAAGGATTAGGTATATCTTCCAAACCTCTAATTAATAAATCTAATCCTTGTCCTATTGGTAATTCTACTTGAAACAATTTAGCTATAACATCTAATGCTTTTAAAATATTTTGTTTAGGTGTAGGTTCTAACATTATATTTATTTGTTCTATCATACTCTGTATTTTTCTATTAAGATAGATACAATCATTATCACTTTTATTCAATAGCTTTAATTGATTTGGGAATCCCCTCCAGATTGTGTCTATCTGAATATTCTCTAAGTCGCTGGTCGTTAGTTTTAACCACATTGGTTGTACGACTACTGTTCCTTCCTTTGTAAATTTGCTTGTCCATTTTTGCAGATCTTCTACACCAGAACTTGAAGGCGGAATCCCAATCACTCCGTACCTCACCGGTGCTGAGATAGTAGTCTCTAAATTGTTTTCTTTCAAACTCATAATCAATCTCCTCTATATTATTTATTATATATTTTTTAGTTACATTAGTTGGTTGATAACTTCTAGAAATTTTGCGTTTAATTGCAGGTCTTTCTATCTGTTTAATTTTACCATGTGAACTTACAGTATCATATATTTCTTTCTCTATGTCTAGCCAATATACTTGTGTTTCTTGTGTGGATTGTGTGAATTGCTTTTGAAAACTATTATATAAATATAAACAACTTGTTCTATCTACATTCATAAGTCTTGATAGTAATGTATCTTGCATGGTAGTATTTCTTTTTATTAACCAACACAAAAACATTCTTATCTTTAGCATTTCTCTATCACTACGCCTAGCACTCAGTATATCTTTTTCAGATATATCATAAGTGTTTTGCATATAACCTATTGCACCTATATAAAATAAAATGTTTTCACAATACTCTATTAAATCTACTTTACTACCTTGAAAGTCATCAGTATTTCTAACAGGTCTATCTATTTTAATTTGTGCTAACGAGTGTTTGGTATTTTGTTTTTCCATTTTTCTATATCCCTACTTGGTATTTCGTGTATCGTTATCCCATAAATAACTTCCACTAATTTTTTTTTCATTTTATATACATCAGTTACTTGTCCTTTAACATCTTCAATAACTCTATTGCCTATTGCTTTATGTTCTAATACAGTATCATATTCAAAGTCTGCTCGGTATTGGCATACCTTTACATTATTAACTACACAATCAAATTTAGGCTGCAACTTTAGGTTAGTAATCTTTCCATCATTCCAAAGTAATTGTAATTGTTTAGCTCTTTCAGCTTCAGCTTTACTGTGAAAAAATTTTTTCTCACCATACCATAATAAGTATATACCTTGAGCATTGTATTTATTTTTTCTTCGCATGGATTGGACAGAGCCATGTCTCGTAGAAGTCTTCTGTTTCATAACTGTAAGCTCCACATATTTTACATACCTTTCTTTTTTCTTGTTCTTCTCTAGTGAGTTGATGCCACCACCAACCTTCTACTTTTGTTTTCTTTCTACTATTTTTATATCTACTTCTAATACTTCACTCCAACAAACTAACATAAAGAATGATGGTATTCTATCCCCACATTCCCATTTACTTACTAGCCCATCAGCACAACCTATTTTGAAATCAACTTGAGCTTGTGTATAATTACATTTCTTTCTTGCTTTTATCATAGCTGATACTATTTTTTTATAGGGTTTATATAGGATTGGTTGGGTAGACATTCAACCAATCCCATACTTTTTTTGCAGTATCTTCTCTTAATGTTGTATGTTTCTTTTCAATTCTCCAGTATGTACTATCTGGCATACCACATTTTCGGAAAGCTAATCTTAAATCAATTCCTTTTTCATCTGCTAATAATTCTAGCTGCTCTATATAAGTTATCATTATGCAAGTATGCTATTGTTTATTTAATAGGTCAAGTAATTGTTTAGCTAATATTTTTCTACCATTAATATAATCTTTACTCAAACTATCTTTAAACGGATGTGTCTCTCTATCTAAGTCTTTGATTTTATTCAAGAAATTTATTATAGTATCTATAGTTTCTTGTTGCTTTACATTGATATGTAGATCTTTACTTATCTTTAAAAACATTTTATCTAAATTATTTATTTGTGTTTTAAGTTTCATCTTCTTCACTATGCCAAGCTGTTTTATCATTAGCTAATACTCTGCCAGTATACCAATCAGCATGTGGATTTCCACTTTTTGGATAGCAAGTTGTCATTTTAAAATTAAATAATTTTATCATATCTTCTTTTTTATCATGTAAAGTACTCACATCTTTATAAGTAATGTAATCAACTCCCGTTTCATTTATATCTCTTATAAATTCATGAAGATTATTTATAAAGTCTAATATTTTTTCGTTATCTTCTATTGATAATGTAGATTTTATCTTTGTATTTGTTTTGTTATTTTTCTTTTTCATTTTTCTTCCTTTCTATATGAAAAAAATTTTCTTGTGAATATCCGTATGGCATTTCTTTTGTAATTTTAAATCCAAAAAATTTTAACCAACGGATGCTAATAGTATTCTCGGTATGTACATAGTTATATAATGTATCATATTCTATGTGCATTTCTTCTATCCAACGAGGACATTCTTTTAAAAATTGTTTAGTATGATTTAATAATTCATTACTAGATAATAGCCATGCTATTCCATTCTTTTTATTTTTATAGCAAGGGACTACTCCAAACATACCTATAACCTTTTCTTTTTTTGTACCTATAATTGAAAATGTTTTATGTTTTTTAAAAGTAAAAGGATACATTAATGCTTCTAATGGTTTTGCATTATGACTGGCTTTTATTTCTTTAACATCTGCTTGTCTCATTTTCTTAGCAAGGATAGATGGATCGTTTATGTTTGCTTTTCTTACATACTTTTCTTTAATCATCTATTGTTTTACTCATGTAATTAGGTTGAACTTGTTGTATAATTTTTCTTGCTTGCTTTTTAGTTTCATCTTGTTTGTCGTTTAGTTTTTCAATGTCTTTGTTTAATATTTCAAGTGCATTATTCCAGTCTTCATTCAAGATGTAGTGTTTTAATGTATTCACTTTAATTATTTTAGTTTTAATTTTATCTATATATACTTCATGTTGATATATAGGTATCATTTTCTCCTCATAATTCATTAATAATTTACTCCTTGTTAATGTCTTTAGGTTTATAAAGATAGGTTGCATATGTCTTACCATTTTCTTTAGTCCTTATAGTTTGAATATTAAAACCTTCTGTTCTTAAGTCATGTACTCTGGCACTTAAACGAAAGCACCCGTATTTATTAAGTGCTTCTATTGGTGTTAAAGGTTTTTGCTTTACACATAAATGATAATAGATTTCAAATGATTGATTCATAATTTTTTCTCTTCTTTAATGAACCATTCTCTTACTGTTTCCATCATGTCTAACTTACCCATTGCAAAACCTCTATCAAATGCTGCTTTATATATTTTATTTTCTGAATAATTAATTGCATGATCTTCAGCTAATGCTTGTTCTCTTTCTTCTCTGTCTTTTCTATCCAGATACTCAGCTAATTCTGCATTGCTCATGGTTTTAATAAGTTCTTCTTCGTTCTTTTGTCTTTCTATATCTAGGTCTGACATTCTACCCATTATTCATTCTCCTTTTCTTTATTTAAAATGTGTTGTTTAATTGTATCTAATTGTTTCTTAGTCTTAAAAGAATCTGTTAAAAATTTCTTTATATCTTTTTCTGTTTGGTCTGGTGAAAGTTCTACTTCTGAACTCTCACCATCTGTATTAATAACTACTAAGCTTGGCATTTTATAACCTCCTTAAATTTAGATTCCATTTTATGATGAGTAATTAAAACAAATTCTTTTGCTTTAATTTTTTGTTCTATTTCTTTGGTTGTTAATCCAAAATATTTATTACGATACCTTGATGTAGTCTTTGAGTAATCATAATATTCTTTATTCAAATATACTTCATCTAAATCATAATCACGAATAGCTATAACAGTTTCATAAGATTGAAACACATCACAATTATCTAATCTAATTACATATTGATTTGGTACTGTTCTTCCTTTATTACTTTTCATATTATTTATTATCATTAGAAAT
>TARA_B100000686_G_scaffold22652_1_pt1 | contig 35257 bp, 32 predicted proteins | sample TARA_B100000686 | Tara Oceans TARA_B100000686 (sample SAMEA2622733) | marine metagenome | biome: marine biome (ENVO:00000447); feature: marine epipelagic mixed layer (ENVO:xxxxxxxxx); material: "saline water (ENVO:00002010), including plankton (ENVO:xxxxxxxx)" | depth 150 m | reverse complement strand
GTTGCATGTCATAGAAATGAACGTGCGCATCTACGAATTTAAAATCTTCATTAGAGTTCATACGGTGGCCCCTCCGTCCACCACTAGATGGCTGCCAGTGATGAAGGAGGCCTCATCTGAGGCTAGGAAAAGAGCCGCATACGCGATTTCTTCAGGTGTGCCGACTCTTTTGAGAAAGCTGGCTTGTCCTGCTTTTTCAAGAAATTCATCTCTATCTGCTTTTTCGAAAGCTATATGCCTTTCTGTTGCCGGGGTATAAATAGCCCCTGGGCAAACTGCATTTACTCTTATGTTAAATTCGGAAAGGTCCATGGCCAAACATCTTGTCAGTTGTAGCAAAGCTCCTTTTGAAGCGTTGTATGGCACAAAGGAAGGTTGCGCTATAAATCCGCTTACGGATGCGATGTTTACTATGTTTGGAGAAGTAGATTGTTTCAAGTACGGTAGAGAATATTTAACGGTGTTTGAGGCTCCTATCACATTGACTCCGAACACTGTTTCCCAATCCTTTTGTGTGACATCTTCTACCTTGCCGAATATGAATGCCGCGGCATCATTTACAAGAATATCAATCCCACCTAGGAAATGTGAGGCTTTTTTGATCATATCTGAGACGCTTTCGTCCGAAGAAACATCTGTTGTTACTGCGAGGGATTTGCCTCCGGCTGACTTTATTTGAGCCGAGGTTTCATGCGATCCAGATTCGTCGATATCAGCGATAACTATTGAGGCACCTTCGGAAGCAAATATATTGCATATAGATCTGCCTATACCCGAGGCTCCTCCGGTCACAATTACTTTTTTGGATGCTAGTCTCATAATTGTTCACTCCCGTTCATTCTAGCCTGTTTAATCCAGATGGAAAACTTCTTGAAGTTCGATCATGGCTTGGTCTGGCGCTGAGCCTTCAGGGATTTCAAAATATGGTGACATCAATTCTTGCCAGTCAGTATTTACTTGCTCTGACCCCATACCCTTAATAGAATCCGCTAAAGATTTGTCAGCTTCAAAATATCCGAATAGTAGACCATCTGGCCTCATGAAAAGGGAGTAATTTTTCCATCCATTTCTGGACAGGGCATTTTTCATTTCCGACCATACATTTTTGTGATGGATTTTATATTCATCTATATATTTCTCTTTTACCTTCAATAAAAATGCTACTCTGGTCATATTTACCCTCTTTCAGTCTCCAAAAAGCACAGTCCCAGCTATTGAAACCACAGAATTGTTTTGCTGGTCTGCAGGGCACTGATCATATCCGACGCTGTATCCGTTACAGCCGTCTAATATTTTACCCATTAAATATATTGGTGTTAGTCCACATATTTTTCTTGCATCCGATTCTTCTGCACTGATGTCAAAAAATTCGTCAGGACTTCCTTTTTCGATAGTGGCCAAGGAAATATGGTCTTTAGAAGCGAGGTCTGCTCGTGATAGCTCGTCCATGGAAGCAGTATCTCCAAATTCCGGTCCCATGTGAGCCAAATCCCCAGCTGCAATAACCAAAGTTCTCGATTGCTTTCGATATTCAATAAGAGCTTCAATCACATTGTTAATAGCTTCATCCTCGCTGGGTAACTGTTTATCTATGACAAATTTCTGAAGGGAGCCACACAATATTGGCAAAAGTTTGAAAGATTGTCCTTTCAAGGCGTTGTGCAGCCAGATCAAAGATAATTCTATGGAATGTTCCTTTATGTGATGCAATTCCTCTTTGTAAGGATCTCCTTCAATAATTGCTGACTCCAACAATTTAATGCCCGCTATATCAGTTTCGATATCTGAGTAAGGAGTCTGGTAATTTTGCACAGTTGGAGTTATCGAGCCTAGTCCTCCAGTGTGATCTGTTCCTAGTATGACTACTTGCTCTATATCATCTAGGTGGCCTTCACATTCTTTCCATAATTGTGCATATGTTGCAAATCCTCTCGCGAAATCAATGTGTGGGGAAAGCAACCCTTGGATATTTCCTTGATGCTTATCCGCTTTTCCAGAACGCTCAAATTGAGATTTGCCCTCAGTGATGAACAAATTTAAATCAGAAATGGAGGCTGGATATATAGTGCCGGCAAAAGACATTGGTCGACTTCTACTGCTCCTGTATTTTTGGATTGCCTTTTGTTTTGCCGCAGAATATTTGCCATTTTCTAAAAGTAAAGCATCGTCCAATTGTTCAATTAGGTTATATATTCGCTGCTCTCCTATGGAAATCCCTTGTAGAAGCAGTCCTCCGTTTATGGATTGTATTGTCCTTGTGCCGTCACATAAAATAAGTATGGGTGTTAGGTTTTGTGGTATCTGTACAGCAGTTTGTGCCATTCCCAGGTCATCCTCAAGGTGAAGAAAAACTCCATCTTCTCTTTGAACCCATCGAGGTGATAAATCCCGTAGCTGTGGTTTAGTTGGTAATCGTTTTGACATTTTTTATCCTGATTAACATCGAAATGATGGGAAAGAAAAGTATCAGTCACATCACAGCAATAATCAATACTGGCAATAAAACACTAAACATTTGTCATCTTTTGCTGTGCTATAATTCGGCTCGCTTTGCCTTCCTGTAAACAGGTGAGATAGACTGTTTCTATATCAAATACTTCGAGATGAACTAAATATGCCGTCTTTGGATGATTTAAGAATTTTTTCCGGTAATTCCCACCCTAAACTCGCATCAGACATTTGTGATTACTTAAGAATACCAGTAGGCCAGTGCGATGTATTTAAATTCAGTAATGACAACACATTTGTAAGTTTTAAAGAAAACATCAGAGAAAGGGATGTTTTCCTACTGCAGACTTTTTGCAAACCTGTTAATGATCACATAATGGAACTACTTGTGATGATAGATGCTGCAAAAAGAGCTTCTGCTGGTCGTATAACTGCAGTAATACCACATTATTCATATGGTCGTAGCGATAAAAAAGATCAACCTAGAGTTCCCATAACAGCTAGATTAGTGGCCAACTTACTTACTGTTGCAGGAGCGGATAGAGTCTTAACCGTTGATTTACATGCTGGTCAAATACAGGGCTTTTTCAATATTCCGGTTGACGAATTATCAGCGGTGCAAATGCTGGCAGGACACTTTAAGGCCAATAGCATAGGGATACAGGTGGCGTCTGCAACCGACGCAGGAGACGTAAAAAGAACGAGGGACACTGCAAGGTTTTTAAATGTTGGAATGTCTTTGGTTGAAAAACACAGAATAGGTAATGAAGACCGAGTTGAGGCTGTAAGCTTGATAGGAGATGTGAAGGACAAAACTGCTCTTATTGTGGACGATGAATTAGGAACAGGGGGAACAGTGATAGCAACTGCTGAGGCTCTCAAAAAACACGGGGCAAAAGATATTTATTGTGCTGTCACTCATCCCGTATTGTCAGGTGAAGCAAGTACTATATTGGCCCAAAGTGAAGTGATAGAAACGGTTGTTACGGATACTTTGCCTGTGCCTGATGAGAAACACGGTTCAAAATTAACCGTTCTATCAATCGCCCCAATGCTGGGAGAGGCAATACATAGGATTCACAGCGGTCTCTCCGTAGGAGCAATGTTCCAATCATAGGCTAAGTTAACTTGGTTGTGAATTGCTGGTGCTCATAAATGATGTGCCCGTATAATTTGTTGTGAAGTAAGGATTGATGACAAAAAGTATGGCATTTTTAAAAGCGATAACAAATCTTCTGGGTAACTCAGACGAAAAAGCTCTCTCAAAACTCGATCCCTTGGTAGAACAAATAAATACCTTGGAAAGCCGTTATACATCTAAATCAGATGAGGAGTTGAAATCCGTTTCGGCAGTACTTAAAACTGAATATGAAAGCGGGAAATCTCTAGATGACCTCCTTCCAGATGCATTCGCGGCGGTAAGGGAGGCTGCTAAAAGGACGCTTGGCCAGAGGCATTTTGATGTCCAGCTACTGGGCGGGATTGTTTTGCATCAGGGAAAAATCGCTGAAATGCGAACAGGAGAGGGGAAAACATTAGTTGCAACGTTGCCGGCATTTCTTAACTCCATTTCAGGAGAAGGAGTTCACGTGGTCACAGTGAATGATTATCTGGCAAAAAGGGACGCTGAGTGGATGGGAGCCATATATAATTCTCTAGGGGTATCGGTTTCCGCCTTGCAGCATGATTATGCTTATCTCTTCCACCCTGACAACTTTGATGGTGAGAAGGTGTTAGGAAAACAAGTCGACAGAAAAGAGGCTTATGAATCCGATATAACTTATGGCACGAATAATGATTTTGGATTTGATTATCTCAGGGATAACATGGTTGACATCGTTGAGAGGAGAGTTCAAAGAGGTAGATCATTCGCAATAGTGGATGAAGTCGATAATATTTTGGTTGATGAAGCAAGGACGCCATTGATCATAAGCGGACCATCTCAGCAGAACCCCAGTGAATATTCAAAATACGCGAAGATTGTTCCAAGTTTGATAATAGAGGAAGACTATATTATCGAAGAAAAACACCGCTCTGTTTCACTTACACAAAATGGGATAGGTAAAATAGAAAAATATCTCAAAGTTGATAATTTATACGACGCTGAGAATTTTGGACAAGTGCACTTTGTCGAGAACGCTGTTAGAGCGGAAGTGATATACAAAAAAGATAGAGAGTATGTCGTGAAGGATGGCAAGGTGGTGATTGTCGACGAATTTACTGGTCGATTGATGGATGGTCGACGGTATTCGGATGGACTACATCAAGCTATTGAAGCTAAGGAAAATATCACTGTACAAAGAGAGTCAGTGACTTATGCGACTATTACCCTTCAAAATTATTTCAGACTTTATTCTAAATTGTCCGGCATGACGGGTACTGCGGCTACAGAAGCTGAGGAATTTTGGAAAATTTATAAACTTGAGGTTCTTAGCGTACCTACAAATAACCCTGTGATGAGATCTGACCATGGAGACCTGATATATCGAGACCAAGCTGCGAAATACAATGCCGTTGTACGAGAAATTAAATCTAGAGTTGAGGCAGGACAGCCCGTCCTGGTCGGTACCACAGACATAGATCGGTCAGAAATATTAAGTGGGCTCTTAAAAAATCAAGGTATCAAACACGAAGTACTGAATGCAAAACAACATGATCGGGAAGCAGCTATTGTTGCACAAGCAGGTAAACCTGGAGCAGTGACTGTAGCCACTAACATGGCAGGGAGAGGGACTGATATTGTGCTCGGCGGCTCTCTAGATTTGGCTGAAGGAGATACGGCTCAATGGGAGAAAGATCATGAGCATGTCTTGAATGTTGGAGGTCTTTTTATAATTGGCACCGAGAGGCATGAGGCTAGAAGAATAGATAATCAACTTAGAGGTAGATCCGGCCGTCAAGGAGATCCTGGAGAAACCCGATTTTTCTGTTCCCTGGATGATGATTTAGTTAAAAGGTTCGGTGGTGATCGAATTCAAACTATTATGGATTGGGCTGGTATGGATGACGAAACTCCGATTGAAAATAAGATGATTTCGAGGTCCATCGAGGGTGCCCAGGTAAAAGTCGAGTCTTTTCACTTTGATATGCGAAAAAATTTGGTCGAGTATGACGATGTAGTGAATTCACACAGAGATGTTATATACGAGCAGAGAAATTCTGTATTAGACGGTGTTGAATTGAGACCGAAGATCCAGAGAATGATAGAAGGGGAATGCGAGGCTATTATAGCTGAAGGCATGTCAAGTGCAGCGAATGAAAATTGGGACATCGAAGGGGTCATAACAGATCTTCAACGTATAATCCCTCTAACCAGTGATCTAATGAACCCTCAATACGTATTCGACGCCGGACAAAATAATTACCCAAACGAAGTGATCGCTCACATAGAAAAAATTTACGAAAATTTTGAGGCAGTCGTCGGAGATGAAAACGCTAGATCGATAGAAAGATACATAATGCTGAGAACTATTGACGCCAATTGGGTGCAGCACCTCACGGCGATGGAGAATCTTCGTCAAGGAATCAGTCTACAAGCTGTCGGTCAAAGAGACCCCTTGGTGATGTATAAGAAAGAAGGCCATGAATTATTTCAAAACTTGCAGTCTAAAATTATTGACGATGTTGTGCATACTATTTTCAAGACAGGAACCCCCATTGATCCCGAGCTTGGCACTCAAGCCGTACATAAGCCAATGGTGGCGGATCAGCCCAAGCCAGTTTTTAAGACCAATAACTCTTCAAGAATGGCGAAAAAACCTGCCGGGCCCAAGGTTGGTAGAAATGAACAATGCCCTTGTGGGAGTGGGAAAAAGTACAAAAGGTGCTGCGGGTTAGCTGCCTAATTAAGATAAATAATTTATTTTAATGTCGCTAAGATCTCGTTTATTCTAGTTTCTCTGTCTTGAGACCTTTGTAATCGCTCTTTTTCTTTTTCCACAACTTCCGCTGGCGCTTTTTCTACAAAGGATTGATTCGATAAACGTTTGTTTAAAGAGGAAATATATTTAGAAATTTCGTCGCGTTCTGATTGAAGACGTGCTAGTTCTGCACTTAAATCTACATTATCTCCCAGTTCTAAGTAGGCGGTTGCCACATTCGCTACTATTGATATTTCTCCTGTCTGCATTTCAAGCAAAGCTGAGTCACTGATTTCAGATATGGAAACACCCGCAAAATTCTCTATGGTGCTAGATTCCGTTTCCATCAAACTAGATTCTGTCCCAGCTGCTACCCTGCAAGTTATTTTTTGTCTCTGCTGAATGTTGAATTCTGATTTCATATTCCTAATCGCACGTATGAATTCAATTAGTTTTGTCATTTCTGTTACAGAATTATCATTCATCACGGATGTTCGGATTTCTGGATATTCTGCCATAATGAGTGAATCTGGCCACTCGTCTCCAGTTTCACCTACTTTGCACAAGTTCCCCCATATCTCTTCTGTGACAAAAGGTAGAAAAGGGTGTAGTAACCGCAGTGTCTGTTCCAACACATAGGCTAATGTAGGTATGGGGGATTCAGCCCCTTCTGTCCTTAGGCGATCTTTTGTTAATTCAATATACCAATCACAATATTCATTCCAGAGAAAATCATGAATTTGTGTTTGAGCTTCTCCAAATTGAAAATCACCCATCAATCTGTTGACATCAGCAGTTACTTGGTTGAGTCTCGACAGTATCCATTGATCGTGTCGATGAATTACGTTTTGGGGTCGACAAAAATCAGGAGCTTTTTTTCCTGAATTCAGATTAGATATCACGAATCTAGAGGCGTTCCAAAGTTTATTGGCAAAATTGCGACTGGATTCCAATTTCTGCTCATTCATACGCAAGTTATTGCCAGCAGTTGTGCCTGTTGTGAGGGCAAATCGTAGAGCATCAGCGCCGTATTCGTCTATAAGGTCAAGTGGATTTAGGACATTACCCTTAGTTTTGCTCATTTTTACCCCTTCTGGGTCCAAAACAAGACCGTGTAGATAAATTGTGTGGAATGGTATCTCACCCATGTTGGCCATTCCTAACATAATCATTCTTGCTACCCAGAAAAATATAATATCGTATCCTGTTTCCATTACTGAACCAGGATAAAAAGACCTCAGGTCTTCTGTGTCATCTGGCCATCCTAAAGTGGAATGAGTCCACAATCCAGAACTGAACCAAGTATCTAAAACATCTTGGTCCTGATATATCTCTTTTGATCCGCAAGATTGACAGTTGGTAGGATCTTCTAAAGGTACTGTTTCTGCAGAACAGTCTTTGCAATACCATACGGGTATTTGGTGACCCCACCACAATTGCCTGCTGACTGGCCAATCCCTAATGTTCTCCATCCAATCAAAATAAACACTAGTAAATCTTTCAGGAATAATCTGGATTTCCTCGTCCTTCACGGCCTTTATGGCAGGTTCTGCCAACGATTTCATAGAAACATACCACTGTTTAGAAATAAGTGGTTCGATGATTTCGTCGCACCTGTCGCAGTGCCCGACAGAATGTCGGAATGATTCAGTCTCAACCAATAATTCTTTGGCCTCAAGTTCCTTTTGGATGAGTTTCCTACATTCAAATCTGTCTGTATTTTGGAATTTGCCGGCCTCAGTATTCATTTTGCCGTCATTGTTTATAACGGTTATGAAGGGGAGTTCATTCCGTGAGCCTATCTCGAAGTCTATGGGGTCATGTGCTGGGGTAACTTTCAGTGCTCCTGTCCCAAATTCTACTTCGACTGCGTCATCAGCAATTACCGGAATAACACGATTTGTAAGCGGTAAACTGATCTTTTTACCGATTTTCCCTTTAAATCTGTCGTCTCCAGGATTTACTGCAACACCTGTATCCCCTAGCATTGTTTCTGGCCTGGTAGTTGCTACCACCAAAAAGCCAGATCCATCTGCAAATGGATATTTTATGTGGTATAAGTTCCCGTCAATTTCCTTGTATTTCACTTCCAACTCAGATAAGGCTGTTGAGCATCGCGGGCACCAATTGGCTATTCGTTCACCTCTGTATATCAATCCTTTTTCGTAAAGATCCACGAAAGTTTTACGTACTGCTGCTCTAGGTGTTTCATCCAAAGTAAAGGTACTTCTTGACCAGTCACATGAAGTTCCAAGCCTTCTAAGTTGTTCGTATATACGATCACCATAAGTTTCAACCCATTCCCATACACGTGCTTCGAATTTTTCTCTGCCTAGTTGGTATCTGTTTAACCCTTCTGTTGCTAATAATCGTTCTACGACGACCTGTGTTGCTATTCCGGCGTGATCTGTACCAGGTAAATACAGTGTTGGCTCTCCCTTCATACGGTGCCAGCGTACGATCATATCTTCCACAGCAACCGTCAAAGCATGCCCCATGTGTAGTTCCCCGGTGACATTTGGGGGCGGCATTATCATGACAAAAGGAGGTTTATCAGAGCTGGTATTTGGTTGAAAGTAACCAGAATCTTCCCAGGATTTGTAAATTCTGCCCTCGGTATCGCTCGGATTATATGCACGGGACATATTTGAGGAATTGTTATTTTGGTCCATGTGTTCTCCGAACAATAAATTGTTAATGACGAAAAGTTAATTGGTTGGACAGGTGGTTTGAGTCACCTATATTGCGTATTCTGCAGTTTTATCTTCCGATTTTTTACTTATCTTCTTGCTGAGATAAAGACCTTCTAAAACAAATTCAAATGCAGAAATTATTGCACTATCGTCCTTAATTGGTTCACAAAGAGCTGATAACTTATCTGTTAAATTTTCGAATTTGTTAATTAAGGACATATATTTGTCATTATCTATTGCACTCCCGGCTTGGATAATGATTCCTTCTTGGAACTCCTCTAATAGGAAATCAAATTCATCTGGTTCAGTATGATTCGTAAAAATGTTTAAAACGGCTCTGTCAACAATGTCACCAACGATTTTAGCTTCGAGCCCTTCTTCTACGGTTTCAAGTTCAACCTTTCCTATCGTGGAAGCTATTAAGTAGGGAAGGTCACTGATTCTAGGGGAAGAAATGCGATTATTGATGAGACCTCTTCTGAAGGCCTGTCCGATCATAGTTTCAAAATTGGATATAGATACTCGTAAGCTAACCCCAGATCTTTGGTTTATTTCAGGGCTACGTCTTGCTAAATGAGTAATTTCACCAATAATTTCCTTCATGAATTCCGGTGTTTTTACCAATTCATCAGAATCAGAAAACTTTTTATATTCTTGAGTCACTATGTCCATTTCTTGCGAAACATCGCTTGGGTAGTGAGTGCGGATCTGTGCTCCATATCGGTCTTTCAGAGGTGTTATTATCCTGCCTCTGTTTGTGTAATCCTCAGGGTTAGCTGTCGCCACAATGATCATATCTAAAGGTAGTCTTACTTGGTGGCCCTTGATCTGAATATCTCGTTCCTGCATTAAATTAAACAAACTAACTTGGATTCTTTCAGTGAGGTCAGGGAGTTCGTTTATACAAAACAGCCCCCTATTTGTTCGGGGTATCATTCCATAGTGAATGGCCATTGTGTCTGATAGGTATCTTCCTTCGGCTACTTTTATTGGGTCGATTTCTCCTATCAGATCCGCTACTGAAACATCTGGGGTAGCAAGTTTCTCAGCATATCTATCGGCTTTAGGCAGCCAGTCGATCTTTGTATTTTTCTTGTCGGAAGCAAGGGTTTCTTTTCCATATTGGCTTATTGGGTCAAGCGGATCGTCATTTATCTCGGATCCTTTTAAGAAAGGAATATACTCATCAAGTAGATCAACTAAAAGCCGGATTATTCTGGACTTGGCTTGACCTCGTTCTCCAAGCAGGATGATGTCTTGGCCCGCTAGGATGGCATTTTGTATTTGCGGTATGACTGAATCGTCAAAACCTACTATGCCTGGGAAGACTTCGGAGCCTGCTTCTATTCTTCGCACTAAATTGGTGCGAATTTCCTCTTTAACTGTGCGGGTTGTATAACCGGATTGAATCAATTCACCTAGTGTTTCTGGTAGATTTTCTGGCACTCTGTAACCTTTTAAAAGATTTATTTATTTTTATATCGAGTCAATGTAACAGCAGGATAATCCAAGTTCGATTCATTTATACGAACCTCAGGCTTTTTGATTGTCACAGAAACTGAGTAGATATCATAATCCAGAAGTATTCTATCTGAAATATTTTTTGCCAGGCTCTCCAGTAAGTTGTGCGGTTTCCCTTCTATAATGGCTTTAACGATTCTGAATAGCTCAGAGTAGTTCACTGTGTCTTCTACCTTGTCTGATTCAGAAGGTTTTATTAAGGAGCATTCCACTATTAAGTCAACGACAAATTTCTGGCCTTTGGAACGCTCTTCTGGATTAACACCATGGTAACCATAAAATCTCATTCCTTTAAGAATAATTTGGTCCCTGTTCTCCATCAAGAGATAATATCCATTTGTTTGGCCTGATCGATCAGTGCCTCAGCCCTTTTCACTACGGGTACATCTACTACTTGACCTTCCAAAGATGTAGAACCTCTGCCTTTAGCGGCAGCTTCTTCAAAAACTCTGATTACTTCTAATGCGTGATCAATTTCTTTTTTAGTAGGAGAAAAACATTTGTTAATGATTTCAACTTGTAAAGGATGTATTGCAAATTTGCCTTTGAAGCCGATAGATTTGGATAGTTCCGAGTTTATTTTTAAACGATCAGGATCCTTAAAACCAAAAAATGGGGTGTCTAATGCCAGTACTCCCGCAGCTCTTGCAGCTATTGCTACTTGGCTTCTCGCGAAAAGTATTTCGCGATCATCTTCGTTTCGTTTGATTTCCATATCGTTTGTGAAATCTTCAGCGCCAAAGGCGGCGGCGATGATTCGATCATCTGAGGATAATATGTCGTAAGCATTTAATAGACCAGCAGCGGTTTCTATCCATAAAACAAGTTTAATAGAACCTTTGGTGATTTTTCTTTCAGATTCCAAATGTGCAATACATTTCGAAATCAAGCTTACATCTTGGGCCGAATTAATTTTTCCTACAGAGACACCATATATTTGTGGTCCAATGATGGCCGACAAATCCTTTTCACAAAGACCTGTATCAAGGGAGTTTATCCTAGGTATTACCTTTATCCCCGTATTTCCAAGCATTTCCAAATGGTCCGCAACCACTTGTCTGGCTTGTGATTTATCGTCCCATGCTACAGAATCCTCCATGTCTGGTACGAAAGCGTCCGGTGTGAATGTGGCGGCTTTGGCCAGCATATTTGGCTGATTACCAGGCACGAATAGTAAACTTCTTATGTAAGTCAAAGGAAAATACCTCCTGAATAGGAAAATGTTAGAGAGCTAACAAAATTATGGTTCGGCGAGTATAACATTAAGAACTAATAGGATAATCATGTATGGATAAAATAGAAATCATCGGACTAAATGGGCTACCTGAATTTGATACCTCAGATAATCTTTCTGAAATGATTTTTGATGCGGCATTATCCTCAGCTGAAGGAATACAATCCGGAGATGTAATAGTAGTGACCCAAAAAATTGTCTCCAAAGTTGAAGGTATGATCCGGGATTTATCGGATATTTACCCTAGTTCTGAGGCAGAAGAACTGGCTCTTAAGCTCAGTAAAGACCCCAGGTTGGTTCAGTTAATATTGGAGCAATCTACAGAAATCGTGCGGACCGACTTTGAGCGCGGGGTTTTGATAACAGAAACTATTCACGGCTTCATTTGTGCGAATGCAGGAATAGACTCCTCGAATGTAGAAGGAGAGACTAAGGTTGCTTTACTTCCAAAGGATTCAGACGCTTCTGCTAGAGAAATACTAAACGATTTAAAGTGCCTCGCAAATGTGGAATCCCTAGGGGTTATTATTTCTGATACTTTTGGACGGCCTTGGAGGGACGGTCACGTAAATTTCGCCATTGGATGCGCGGGTATGAGCCCTTTCATAGATTATAAAGACACAATCGATGCGGTAGGCCAAGTGTTGAAAGTCACCACCATATGCATTGCCGATGAATTAGCGGCAGCATCAGAACTAGCTACCGGTAAATCTTTGAATATTCCAGTTGTTATAATAAGAGGGAGCGAATTTAACCCCGAAAATTCCTATTATGAATCTCTTTTAAGGGCAAAAGAAAATGATCTTTTTCGGTAACTAATTTTCATCATCCTCTTTGACTGTTGATAGGGCTGGCCCATAGGAAGCTTCTCTTGTTGCACCGGTTGATTTCCCCAACTGGTCTAAAGAAATATCTGAGCCCCAGGATGAACCTTCAAAATAATTCATAAAATCTCTCTGGGTGCCGCAACGCTTGCATTGACCTGAACTGGTCGGGCCATCTGGATCCCCGATGATCCAGTGGTGAGCACAAGTGTCCCCATTTACTGGTTGAATAGTATCTATGGACTTCGTATTTGCCACTTTACCGCCTTTTGCGATTACATCAGGTTATATTCCAATAAGATGAATATATCATATTGTAATGAATATTGTAAATATTATTCTAGTTTATAATATTAAGGAAAATTCTCTTCTTTGACTACCAGGTTTCCAGGTTGTATGCAGAGTCCCAGAATCTGTATTCGTATTTGCTGCTGGTAAAGAAGATGTTTTCCAGATCCTCTTGGCTGCTAGGGGTCATATTTTGAACCTCCCGATCTATAAACTGGCGAATCCAAATAGCGAGGTCTTCAAACTCATCTGAGTTGTACATTTCGATCCACCTTGAATACAGAGGGCTATTTGAAGGTAGTCCTCGAGCAAATAACCGCTTCCCAATCTCAGAATAACCCCATGAACAGGGCAATATAGCTGTAGCGATTTCAGGAGTTGATCCAGAATATCCTATTTCCAAAAGATGACGTGTATAAGAATGTGTGGCCGGAGACATTTTAGTGTCTAGAAGCTCTTTCTCACCAATGTCAAAATCCTTACAAAAGCTTACATGGAGGCTCATTTCTGTGTTTAAAGTCTCGTTCAATAAGGCAGAAAACCATCCCATGTCCTCTAGGTTTTTACATTTAGCAATAGCCAGCGATATGACTTTAGAAAACTCGATCAGGAATAAATAATCCTGTTTCATGTAATGTTGGAATTTTTCCAGTTCCAGAGTCCCGGAACCGATCCCTTGCACGAAGGGATGCAAATATTCTTTTTCCCAAAGGCTATCGGCTTTCTTTCGGAGTAGCGCGGTGTAGCTCATATTAAATCCCTTTTATTGCTTAGCGGCTATTGTGATAGTTGTTCCCGGTGCCACAGCTCTGAAAAGTTTTTCATCACCGTCAATATTTCCGAACACGTTAACAGGGCTGGCTGCTCTGGGTTGCTCGTCAGTGCTAGCTGGAGTTCTACCGAAGAAAATGCAGAACGCGTTACCTGGAGGCCAAAAAGCTATATCTCCAGATGAAACTAGATCGGATGCGTCTGGCTCCTCGGCAGCATCGACAGAAATTGCGAAATATATTTCATCACCCCAAACATTAGCTGAACCTGAAATGGGTAAAGAATCCCATATGTCATTGGCCGTATTTGAATCGTTAATAATGGCCCCTATTTCAAGACTGCCAGCGCTAATGGTTATCGACCGTTCATTCATGAGATTTCCTATCCTTGATTACTGATAAAAAGTTGACATACTGTCGGCTCACCATACCATATGACTCCATCTTAAATTTAGATTTGGTATTAGAAGATAGATATGTCAGAAAAATACATTCTTGCAATTGATCAAGGCACTACTGGAACCAATGTTGCTCTGGTGACTATACGAGGTGAGATATTTGCCTCAAGTTACAAGGAGATTACGCAATTCTATCCAAAACCAGGCTGGGTAGAACATGATCCTTATGAAATTTTGGAAAGTGTTTATGCTTGTATTAAGGAACTACTAAAGGTCTCAAAGGTGGCGCCAAGAGATATATTCACTATTGGGATTACAAACCAAAGGGAAACAACAGTTATTTGGGATCGGGAAACGGGCAAAGTGATCCATAATGCTATTGTTTGGCAATGCAGAAGAACAAGTCCAATATGCCAAGAATTGTTGAACACATCTGATTCAGAAACGATTACTAATATCACAGGCCTATCCATTGATCCTTATTTCTCTGCTACTAAAATCAAATGGCTTTTGCAGAAAGTCCCAGAGGCTTATCGAAAGTCCAAGCAGGGCAAATTGGCCTTCGGGACTTTGGACAGTTGGTTAATTTGGAATATGACTGGTGGGAAGAATCATGTGACTGATGTAACCAATGCCTCAAGGACCATGCTCCTTGATCTGGAAACTCAAGAATGGTCTCGCGCAATTCTAGGTGTATTGGACATACCAATGGAATTATTACCTCAGGTTTGCGATTCAGATGCTGACTTTGGAATTTGTGAAATCGATGTATTGGATAACCTGAAAATTCCTATTACTGGGGTTGCTGGTGATCAGCATGCCTCATTATTTGGTCAAGCCTGTTTCAATGTCGGGGAAGCAAAATGTACTTATGGCACTGGTGCCTTTTTGCTAATGAATACTGGCAGCGAAATTAAAAAATCGGCTAAGGGTCTTCTGTCGACTGTGTCATGGAAAGTGAAAGGTGTAATTGAATATGCTTTGGAGGGAAGCGTCTTCTCAGCTGGAGCGATCGTACAGTGGCTGCGAGATGAATTAAATATCATTGATTCTGCTGATTCGGTTGAACAGCTTGCTCGTTCAGTAAACGACACTGAAGGAGTGTATTTCGTGCCAGCTTTTACTGGGCTCGGGGCACCTCATTGGGATATGGATGCCAGAGGAACTATCGTTGGATTAACTCGAGGAGCTGGCAAAGCTCACATAGCAAGAGCGTCCCTTGAAGCTATTGCCTATCAATGCGAGGAAGTTTTGCGGATAATGAGACAAGATTCCGGTAACGATATATTGGAATTAAAGGTGGATGGTGGAGCTACAAGTAACAGTCTGTTGATGCAAATGCAAGCAGACATCAGTAATTGTAAAGTTAACAGCGCAGTTATTCAGGAAACCACAGTATTGGGTGCAGCTTTCATCGCAGGTATTGGTTCAGGGATCTGGGATTCTGTGTCCGATATTGCGGCAATGTGGCAATCTCAAACGGTATATACTCCGTTCATGAAAGAGATAGAAAGAAATCGGAAACTGAACGAATGGTCAAAAGCGGTGGTGACATCAAAAACATGGGCTTCACAGTTATAGGAGATAATATATGCCTTCAATTATGCCGGATGAATTGGAAAAAATTGCTACAGCACTGCTTATTGGGGCCGGTGCTTCAGAGGAGGAATCGAAAGTAATATCTCGGCTGTCTATTGCTGCCAATTTAGCTGGCCATGACTCGCATGGGATAATTCAGATTCCCACATATATTGATAGGGTAAACCGAGGCCATATAGTTCCAGGCGCTGAATACGAGATTGTTAAAGATACCCCCACGACTACTGTAGTAGATGGACACTGGGGATTTGGTTATTCTGTCACTGAGCGGCTCATGAGAGAAACCATAGAGAAAGCTAGGACTCAGAATATCGCAGCTGCCACCGTATATCGGCAAAGCCATATCGGTCGGTTGGCAGCTTATCCTCTAATGGCTGCTGAATCTGACATGATAGGAATGATTACAGCGGACTCGGGCAGATCGGCTAAAGCTGTCGTTCCATTTGGTGGTCGGGAGAAGAGGTTGGGGACAAATCCGATTTCTATTGCCATGCCTAGCAACCTGGATGGGGCATTTTTCCTTGATATGGCGACTAGCGCGGTAGCTGCAGGCAAGATAAATTTGGCGCAGGCTAGAGGCACATCTATTCCAAGTGGGTGGGTGGTTAAGGAAGATGGCGAACCTACCACAGATCCAAATGATTTGAAGAATGGAGGGGCCATTCTACCTTTAGGAGGAGACCAAGGCCATAAAGGCTACGGGTTGTCATCTATAGTGGAAATATTTTCAGGAATTTTAACTGGACTAGGATTTGGGCATGATCCCTCTGGAAGACACAATGATGGTTGTTTTATTTCAGTTTTTAATGTTTCAGCTTTTAGGGACATACAGGATTTCAAAGATGAGGTCACTGAATTCGCATCCTATTTAAAAAGTTCAGAGACGGCTCCTGGTTTTGACGAAGTTTTGTACCCTGGGGAGATCGAATACCGAAATGAGGCCCGCCAACGTAAAGAAGGGATATTTGTAGAAGAATCCACTTGGAGTGAACTTATATCATTGGCTGAGGGCTACAACATAGCAGCTGATTTGCCTTTTTAAAACTAAACTTATTTTTGTAATTTAACACTTGAAGCACTAGCAAGATTTAATGATCAGTTAAACGTTTTCAGGGGATTAATGGAAAATTTATTAGATAGAACCCGATATAACGTTACCCATCGTGCTAGTGTCTACTTCATTTCCACCATCACTAGCAATGTCTGCGGTTCTATATCCTTCTGCTAAGGCTGCGTCAACAGAGTTCTCGATTGCGTTTGCTTCGTCACTCATACCAAAAGAAAGCCTGAGCATCATGGCCGTGCTTAATATGCACCCAATCGGATTGGCTATTCCTTTGCCGGCTATATCAGGAGCACTGCCGTGTATCGGCTCATACATGCTCACTTTAGTTCGCCTTCCAGATTTACCCGGCAAACTGGACAAACTGGCCGACGGCAGCATTCCCATCGATCCTGATAGGACGGAGGCTTCGTCTGTGAGAATGTCCCCGAATGTATTTTCCGAAACAATTACATCGAAATCAGAAGGGTTTCTGATCAACTGCATTGCGGCGTTATCTACTAAAATGTGTTCCAATTCCACTTCTGGATAATCTTGACCTAGTTCGATAGCTATCTCTCGCCATAGCCTGGAAGATTCCAAAACATTTTGTTTATCGACTGATGTCAGCTTTTTTCTTCTTTCCATGGCGAGCTCAAATCCAACCTGCAAAATGCGGACTATTTCAGACTCCGTATATTTGAGAGTGTCTACCCCTCTACGACCCCTTGAGGTATTCCATCTCTTTTTAGGTTTTCCAAAATAGAGCCCGCCGGTCAATTCACGTAGTACCAACATGTCAACCCCTTTCAAGACTTCAGGTTTTAGAGGACTTGAATTTATTAGCGTAGGGTAAACTTTTACTGGCCTTAAATTGGCAAATAAACCCAATGATTTACGGATTGCTAGAATACCATCCTCCGGACGAACGTCAGCGTTCGGATCATCCCATTTAGGACCTCCAACAGCACCAAATAAAATGGCATCTGAAGCATTGCAGGTATCGATGGTTTCCTGAGGTAAAGGGGTTCCAAAGTCATCAATAGCATTACCCCCTACCCTCCCAGATTCAATTTGAAAATCGTGACCAAATCGATTACCTACGGCTTCAAGGATCTTTATAGATTCATTTATTACTTCCGGTCCGATTCCATCTCCGGGTAGTACTGCTATGGATGCTTTCATGAACTTCTCCGTTTATTTAGAGTTTCTTCGTCAATTTGCGACGATATTCAATAATTTTCCTGGAACATAGATAATTTTTCGGATTTCTAAGCCTTCAGTGTGTTTTTGAACACCGGAATCTTCCATTGCAATTTCATTCGCATCAGATTCTGTTAGGTTAGCGGAGGCAGAGATTTTGGCTCTTACTTTCCCATTAACTTGGACTACGAGAGTGATTTTATCGTCTTTAGCCATGTTTTCATCGTACTTAGGCCATTTTTGAGTGTGCACACTGGATTTCATACCTGATTTTTCCCACAGCTCCTCAGACAGGTGCGGCGTTATTGGAGCCATCATCACATATAGACTGCGTGTCAAATGCAACCACTGATCAATATCAATTTTCTCAAAAATTTTGTCTTCCGAGAGGGCATTGGTGAACTGCATCAAGGTGGATATAGCGGTGTTATATTTGAATTTTTCTATGTCTTCACCTACTCGCATAATGGTCTTATGCAAAAGTCTGTTCAAATCTCTTTCTGTGTCAGGATTCGAAGCCAATGCGAAAGTATTGAGATCTAAATTGGAAATATCCCAGACTTTGTTTAGCCACCTAGCAGCACCATTTATTCCGGAGTCATTCCATTCACCGCCCTGTTCCCAAGGTCCGATGAACATCAGGTATGTTCGGACAGTATCTGCCCCTACTATATCTACATAATCGTCCGGTGCAATAACATTTCCCCTAGACTTACTCATCTTTGCACCTTTGTATATTATGGTGCCCTGATTAAAAAGTCTTTTAAAGGGCTCATCGTATTTTATCAGCCCGAGGTCACGGGTGGCTTTGACGAAAAATCTGGAATAAAGTAAATGCATCACTGCATGCTCAACCCCTCCCGTATATTGGTCCACCGGGTTCCAGAGTTCGGCAGATTTTTCTTCAAACGCAGACTCGGAGTATTTTGGACTGGCATATCTTAGAAAATACCAAGATGAATCCACGAATGTGTCCATCGTGTCTGTTTCTCTTTTACTAGGTTTAGCGCAATCAGGGCAGGTGGTATTCACAAATTTGTCGTGTACTGCTAAGGGTGATTCTCCTGTCGGGAGGAACTCTGCATCTTCTGGAAGCAAAACAGGTAGATCCTCCTCTTTCACAGGTACGATCCCACAATCATCGCAATACACCATGGGAATCGGTGTGCCCCAATATCTCTGCCTTGAAATTAGCCAATCACGCATCCTGTAATTTATGGTCTTAGTCCCTAGTTTATTAGTTTCAATGTGATCAGCAATTAGCTTCTTACCTTCAGTACTGCTGAAGCCGTCGAATTGAGAGGAATTTACCTGTGTTCCGACATCTATGTAAGCCGCATCTAATTCTTCGCCATTCCAGTCTTTTGGAGCTACTACGACCTTTATGGGTAGGTCATATTTTTTTGCAAATATAAAATCCCTTTCGTCATGGGCAGGAACACCCATCACTATTCCAGTTCCATATGTATTTAGTACATAATCACCGATGAGGATTGGGATTCGGTCTCCAGTTAAAGGATTAACACAGTAACTCCCTAAGAAAACTCCTGTCTTTTCTCTATCTATTGCTAATCTTTCTACTTCAGAAGCCTTACGGGCATTATTTATGTAGTCTCCTACAGCAGCTTTTTGGTCTGGAGTGGTTAGAAGGCTTACCAGAGGATGTTCAGGTGCTAGTACAACAAACGTAACTCCGTATACGGTGTCAATGCGAGTGGTGAATGTTATAAGTTCGTCAGTGTCTAAATTATGTTCTGAGATATCAAATTTGAATTCGACACCATCGCTTTTACCTATCCAGTTGGTCTGCATAGTGTTGATTCGCTCGGGCCAATCCATTTTTGACTGGTCCAATAATTCTTCAGCATATTCTGTAATACGGAAAAACCATTGGTTCATGTCCCTATGAGTAACTGTTGTATCGCATCTTTCACAGGTACCATCAATTACTTGTTCATTTGCTAACACTGTCGCACAAGATGGGCACCAATTTACAGGAGCGTAATCCCGATAAGCCAACCCTTTTTTATAGAACTGTAAGAAAAACCATTGATTCCATTTGTAGTATTCAGGTACGCATGTAACAACTTCCCGATCCCAGTCATACATTGGACCCATCGAGGCCAACTGATCTCGCATTCTCTTGATGTTGTCCATTGTCCAGGAATGCGGATGAATACCTCGTTCAATAGCAGCATTTTCAGCATTCAATCCAAATGCATCAAACCCCATAGGGTGGAGAACATTGTATCCTTGCATAGTTTTGAATCTTGCATGTATATCAGCACCAGTCATTGCATACCAATGACCTACATGTAAATCACCTGACGGATATGGGTACATTGTCAACTCATACCATTTTGGCCGGGGATCGTTGTCATCAACCTTATATAGGTTGGATTCTTGCCACTTTTTCTGCCACTTACTTTCTATATTGGCGTGTGGAAATCTAGTTTCTATGGTTTTGGGTGTCATATATCTGTCTCTAAACCAATATTTAATTACTTACCTAATTCCGCTACTATGGCATCTCCAACTGAAGATGTGGAGGATGAACCTCCTAAATCAGGTGTCACGATTTCACCTTGAGATAGTATCGACAATACCGCCTTTTCAATATCAGTAGCAGCATCCGTATGACCCAAGTGTTTTAGTAACATCGCTCCTGTCAAAATTTGGGCCATCGGATTGGCGATGCCTTTACCCATAATATCTGGCGCACTACCGTGCACTGGTTCGAACATTGAAGGGTACCTGCCTTCCGGATCGAGGTTTGCGCTAGAGGCTAAACCCATACTCCCAGTAATAATCGCTGCTATATCAGTCAAAATATCTCCAAAAAGATTACTGCCTACAACGACGTCAAAATCTTCAGGTTTCCTAATGAAATCCATTGCTGCTGCATCCACAAGCAAGGAGGAAGTTGATATATCAGGGTATTCAGCTGAAACTCTTTCAAATGCTCTATCCCACACTAACATCCCATAACCCTGAGCATTGGATTTAGTGATTGATGTAAGATGCTTTTTCTTGTTTCGTTTACGGGCTAATTCAAATGAATATCTGATTACCCGTTCACATCCTTTACGCGTAAACACACCGGTTTGAATGCCGATCTCCTCAGGGAAATCCATGTATTGAAAACCGCCCACGTTGGCATATTCTCCCTCTGTATTTTCGCGGATTACCACCATATCGATGTCAAAGGGTTTTTTACCCGCAAGTGGTGATTCTATGCCTTGGTATAGAACGCTGGGCCTCTCACAGACATACTGGTCAAAACTTCGTCGTATTGGTAGCAACAGTCCGTTGAGCGTTATGTGATCCTGTATGTCAGGATGGCCCACCGCTCCTAAAAAAATTGCTTCAAAGCTTGAGAGCGTATTCAAACCATCGGATGGCATCATTACACCATTATCCATGTAGTATCGGGAACTCCATGGGAATTCCTTGAAGGAAAGATTAAAACTGTAGTTTTCAGATACAGCCTCTAAAACTTTTATACCTTCTTCGACAACCTCGATCCCTATTCCGTCCCCTCTAATAACAGCGATATTGTTTTGAACCATAGTATTAGTAACACCTCATACCTATTGAATTTGGGGCCGTCAAATAATACCCGAATGCGGGTCTTTTCACATCAAACAGGTTCTAAGAAGTTGCTTCTATTGCCTTTATCCCTAGGGTTAATACGTCTAAAGGGGGGTAAAGAGAGCTATCAAAGGTATCTTTCTGCTGGTAATAAAGTTCAAGAGTTTTTTTTAATTCTGCATCCGAGAATAGTTTCCAGCCCTGGTGCAATGCCTCTATCGTATCAATAGGTTTACAATAATAAATCATGTCTATGTGATGGTGGAATCCGACTATGGGGTCATCTATATGCTCCTCCAAGATATGTCTTGGTGGGGTGATTGATTTTGGGTAATCAAAATTCATATTTTTGAAAGGTGGCTCCTCACAAATGGATGCCACTAACCCGGTTTCCTCCTTTATTTCTCGCAGCACAGCTTCTACAGGGTCTTCATTAATCTCTACATGTCCTCCGGGGGGTAGCCATAGTCCAATTTTTGGATGTCGGTGGAGAAATACCCCTCTGTCCCATATGAGGTACCCGGTAGCAGTGAAGTGACGTATTACCACAGCTCTCTTACCTTAATATATCAGTGAAGTAAATCCAGCCAAATTGAATTTCATAAAATCGAATAATATTGACTTTACCACGTATGTTGAATATATTCTTGCGTAATAAAGTTGCGTAGACGGGGAGCCTTAAACGGCTGAGAGGGTTTTTGAAAAGCCGACCCGAGACCTGAACTGGATAATGCCAGCGGAGGGAGTTATGGAAGCATTCTCCAGTCACCCTCCAAGGGTGATTTTTTTTGTCTAAAAAATTTGTAGGGTGAGGGAGATGCAATATGAATGATCCTCTAGTTATAGCTGGTAAGGAATTTTCTTCGAGATTGATGGTAGGAACCGGACGGCACCGGACTATGGAAGAGATGGTGGATTCCATAAAGGCCTCTGGTAGCCAGATAATTACGGTCGCGATTGGTAGATTGAATTTGCAGGATGTTAACGAAAAAACAATCTTGGATCATTTCAACTGGGATGATTACACGATTCTCCCCAATACAGCTGGTAGTAAAACCTCGGATGAAGCAGTATTGACTGCCAGATTAGCTAGGGAAGTAACAGGTTCCTCTTGGGTTAAACTGGAGGTGATTCCAGACATAGCACACCTGTTACCAGACCCGATAGGTACCTTTGAAGCCGCTAAAGAATTAGTGGAAGACGGATTTGATGTACTACCTTATATCCATGCTGATCCTGTTCTAGCCCATAGGTTGGCTGCTTTAGGCTGTGCGACTGTTATGCCTCTTGGTTCCACTATAGGTTCAGGGCAGGGTATATTGACCATGGAAGAAATTGAAATCATCATAAACGATGTTGAGGTTCCGGTAGTAGTAGATGCTGGTTTGGCAGTTCCTTCAGATGCATCAAAAGCGCTAGAAGCTGGGGCAGACGCAGTCTTAGTAAATACAGCTATTGCTCAGGCTGCAGATCCTGTTGCTATGGGAGAAGCTTTTAAACTAGGTGTTTCCGCTGGCCGTAAGGCTTACCTAGGGGGTCGCATTGAGAGAAGAGGGTCAGCGATATCAAGTAGCCCTGGCGCTGGGATTAATTCTGGTTAGAATTTGAATATTGAAATGATGAACAATCCGATATTGTGTTTGGTGACCAATGGTAAAAGAACCTCTGGAAGAGATTTAGGATTCATCGTAAATGAAGCCATTTCAGGTGGCGTGAATATGATCCAATTTCGAGATAAGGATGCTACAGAACCAGAAAAATTAAAAATGGCCAGGAATTTAAGAGAATTAGCCAAGGATAGGGCTGCTTTCATCGTGAATGGGGACGTGGATCTGGCGAAAGAAATAGGGGCTGACGGTATTCATTTTCCGGAAAGACAAATCTTTGATGGCCCAATTGATAATCTGAAAGAAAACTTCCTGATTGGGAAGTCAGTACATAGTTTCGAATCAGCAGCTAAAGCCACCTCAGAAGGTATGAACTATTTGATGATAGGAACAATATTCCCGTCGGCGTCACATCCAAACGGACCAGTTTCTGGGACTGGGATTATAGAAGAAAGCCATAGGAATATACCGATACCCATTATAGGAATCGGAGGGATAACAGAAGCAAATTGCCTACAGGTCATGAAAGCAGGAGCTGCAGGGATCGCAGTTATCGGAGCTATATCAGAGGCTGACAGTCCGAAAAGGGCCGCACATGATATTTTAGAAGCACTAGAGTCAAGTAAAGTGTGACAATGTTTGTAAATTTGAATGGTAAAGCACATGAAATTAAAGCTGGATTATCCCTAATAAACCTTATTGCCGACCTTGGCCTGTCTGAAAGAAAGGCAATTGCTATTGCATTGAATGGTGAGGTTTTGAAGAAGGGAGATTATGCAAGAATAATTTTAAGTGAGGGGGATTCGTTGGAAATTGTGAAAGCGATAGGTGGAGGCTCTTAGAAAGGGCCTAGCTCAGTTTTTTATTGCTTTAATGACTACTGCGAACGGAACCATATTTAATCTGTCTCTGAATTCAGTCCAATAATTACCTTTGTATGGACTCAAATTTTCGTTCTGTGGGTCCAGCGGTTTTGGTTCGGTGAGTTTTGTTACTACAAATCCGTTATTGGTGATTCTAGAAAAGAGCTCTTCAATTGTTCTGAAATAAGTGACTCCATGATTCATTTGCCCTTGCTCTCTCCATATCTCCATAGGTGGGTTGAAGTAATCGGTTACCAATAAATTTTTACTCTCATTATCCCATTCGAAGGCTCCAAGGGGATGTGTGGTACTGATTATCAAAGCGCCCCCTTTTTTTAAGATTCGGTTTGATTCTGAGAAAAATATGTCAATATCCTCAATAAACTCAAGGGCAAAAATAGAAATAATCCCATCGAACTCATCGTCGGCAAAGTAATTTAAATTCTGTATATTTGCCTGGAGTAAATTAACTGATATATCAAGTCTTTCACATGTGCAAGCCGCATGAGACAATTGATTCGAAGATATATCTACTGCCGTAACATAAGCCCCCAATTTAGCTAGAGCTATTGAATTTTGAGCACCACCGCATCCTAGTTCAAGATATTTCTTTCCGGCTACTTCACCGATCAGCTTGGCTGATTTCTCGCCATAGGATAAGGGAGAATAATGGATATCTTTTAAAGATATGTCGCTGGTGGCTTGGTAATTTGAGGACATTAAATCCCAGCCTTCTTTGATTCCAGAAAGGTGTTTATGAATTTTCAAATACTATCTCCTTATGGATATTTAACCAATAATAGTTCAGTTGGTACACTATTGCTCCAAAAGCGATCCAAAGGAGGCCTTTAAATGGTAGATCAAATATCTTTTAGTGTTGGTGACGTTATAGATCCAAAAGATTCCACATGGAAATTTGACACGCATTCTGACGGACCCTCTGGTGTGCTGCCATTTACGGAAGAAATTCTGGTGAACGAATCGAGTGGATTTCATTTTGGGATGAGTCAAAATGCTGGAATGGGATGGAATCCAGCTGAGCTTCTGAGAAAGCATTTTCTTATATTGTCGACCTCCGGTGGCCTTAGAGATAATGATGGGTCTCCCATCGCTTTAGGACTACACACGGGCCACTTTGAATTAGCACTCCAAGTCGAGGCTGCTGCCCGTGAATTTAAAGATGCGAAGACTATCCCATTTTCTTTGATGTGTTCAGATCCCTGCGACGGGAGGACTCAAGGAACTACAGGCATGATGGATTCTCTTCCATACAGAAACGATGCAGCTCAGGTTTTTCGAAGACAGGCTAGATCTTTACCGACCGCTAAAGGCATATTGGGGATAGCGTCCTGTGATAAGGGTCTTCCCGCAATGATGATGGCACTAGCTGGACTTAGAGAATTACCGGTTGTTGTAGTGCCTGGTGGGTCTACCTTGGCAATACGTGAAGGCGAAGACACAGGGATGATTCAATCTATTGGAGCTAGGTTTGCCCAAGGGGAAGTGACCTTGGAATATGCTCAAGATGTCGGATGCAAGGCATGTGCCTCGCCTGGTGGAGGATGCCACTTTTTGGGGACAGCTGGGACCTCTCAAGTCATTGCAGAATCATTAGGCTTGGCTATAACACATAGTGCTTTGTGCCCGTCTGGGACAACAGCTTGGAAAAATGTTGCGCAACGTAGCGCAAGAGCCCTGCTGCTTATGGAATCAAGAAACACATTATCCTCAGATATTATTTCGAATGCCGCACTAAGAAATGCAATGGTTGTGCATGCTGCCTGCGGAGGCTCGACCAATTTGCTTTTGCACCTACCTGCGATAGCTCATGCGGCAGGCCGAGATAGAATGACAGTGGATGATTGGAATGATGTAAATAACAATACTCCTAGAATAGTTGATGTGCTACCTAATGGGCCTGTCGGCTTCCCTACTTCTGAGCTTTACACGGCTGGAGGGGTACCTGAAGTGATGCTCCATCTGAGGTCCATGGGCTTATTAGATACCAAGGTTCAGACCGTAACGGGCCAGTCATTGGGAGACAATTTAGATTGGTGGGAAGGTTCAGAAAGAAGACATGACGTAAGGAAAAGACTCAGCGAGGTTAATTCTGTCGATCCAGATCATGTGATTATGAACCCCGAAAATGCCAAGAAAAGAGGTCTAACAAGTACAGTCACTTTCCCTAGGGGAAATATTGCTCCACAGGGTTCTGTTATTAAAAGTACTGCCATTGACCCTTCCGTTGTAGATGACGATGGGGTTTACAGAAACACTGGTCCTGCCAGGGTGTTTTCATCCGAGAATGAAGCAATACGTGCGATAAAAAGTAATGATGATTCTGCGAAAATTAAGGCCGGTGACATCATGGTTGTTAAGTGCGGAGGACCGCAAGGAACAGGTATGGAGGAGCTTTATCAGATTACGGCTGCCCTAAAACATCTTTCCTACGGGAAAAATGTGGCTTTAATAACTGATGCAAGATTTTCGGGCGTTTCAACAGGGGCTTGTATTGGACATGTTGGCCCAGAAGCCTTAGCAGGTGGCCCAATAGCAAAATTGAAAGATGGAGATCAAATAGAAATAATTGTCGACAGGGTCAATTTGTCAGGAACTATTAATCTGGTCGGATCAGCTGGAACTGTGATGGGCTCAGACTGGGGGGATAAAGAGCTTGTAGAAAGGCCCATGCCAGAAGGTCTTGTTCCTCATCCTAAACTTCCTGAAGATACCCGGCTTTGGGCTGCACTCCAATCGGCTTCCGGAGGGACTTGGGGTGGATGTGTTTTTGACGTGGATGAGATCGTGGAAACATTGGAAGCAGGACTACAGGCATTGGGTAAATCTTAGGTTGAACCGATTAGGTTCCCAGGGAGACTGGGACCCTAATCGGTCTATTGAACTTTGACTAGCTTTTGCATAGATCGTAATTCTCTTGGAGGATCCATTCGACTTCCGTAGTCGCTCCATGAAACCTCAGCAACATATATGTCACCCTTCGAATCGACCGCTATGCCATGAGGAGAGAAGAATCTACCACTTTGTTCCCCGTAACTTTGTCTACCAAGTCGAGCTATTACTTCACCTTTCAGGTTCAAAATTGAAACCCTAGGTCCGAGATCTGTTCCCATGTCGTTGGATCCGATGCCTGCAAAGTATTCGCCGACATACATCAACTCTTCTCCAGTTCCAGAATCAATTGTGGTTATCGCAGCCCGTGATAGGTTTACCCATTGAGTTTCAAAATTGCCTTTGCTGTCGAATATTTGGATTCGGTGATTTTCCCTATCGGAAATGTACACCCATCCGTTTGAGTCCACGTTTACTCCATGAACGATATTAAATTGACCTGGATTTGTTCCGGATTCTCCCCATGAAAACAACAAGGTACCATCAGGAGAAAATTTATGTACGCTGGCATTGGCGTAGCCGTCAGCAACATAAAAATTTCCAGTATTGGGTTCTACCGCGACGTGGGTTGGCCTGGCGAAGGGTATGCCACTCATTGCTGGCGCGGATTGTCCGGGGTTCCCTATAGTTAACAATAATTTCCCGTCCGCTGTAAATTTTCTAACGGTATGATCTCCGTTATCTACGCAATAAATCTCATCGTCAGGTCCAACGGTAATACCGTGAGGATTTGAGAAAATGCCATTTCCCCAGGAATCAACAACATTTCCATTTGAATCGAATACAATCACTGGGTTTGTTCCCCGATTGAACACATATACTCGGTCTTTAGAGTCAACATCCACAGCGGTTGCTTCTTTATATACCCACCCTTCTGGCAGGTTTCCCCAATTTAGGCCAGATACTTCATATTGGAATTTTCCTTCACCCAATATAACCGGCTTGGTGTCTTCCTCACTAATAACTGAATGTCCATCATCTCTGACTCCAAATTCCCAATTATGATCTTCATTCGACATCTGAATCCTCCGTATAACTTTAGTCAGCATATTTATAGGTGTTAAGGCTTGCTCTATAAATAAACACATATGGTTTGAATTTTCATGGTTATAATAGGGCAATTTGAAATGGAGAGGAAATTATGGCCCATGAAAAGACGGATATAACGCTAATAGTGGAGAAGGATCAAGCAGAATGGTTGGCTCAGCAGGCGGTAGAATTTGGGTTACCTGATGATTCGAAGGCTTTTAGAATTCTAGTTGACTTCGCAATTCAAGAAATGGATGCCAAAACAATATTTTCCGGTGAAAATGAAAGATGTAGGCATTGTGGATAGAAATTTGAGTAAAGATCAAATTCATTACCAAAACATTCAAGAGATTACAGCTTCTTACTCTTCTGGGGAACAAACCGCAAGTACCATAACGGAACATTTTTTGAAACGGATCGAAGTTCTCGATCCAACTTATCTAAGCTATGCAACTGTTATGGGAAATGAGGCGTTAAAACAGGCAGAAATTTTGTCGGAAGAATGGTCCAGAAATCATATTCGTGGACCTCTTCATGGGATTCCCATCGCAGTTAAGGATTTGTGTTATACCAAAGGAATTAGGACCATGGGAGGCACTGCCGTATTGGAGGAGAATATTCCAAATCATGATGCGACAGTCGTTTCTAAATTACGGTCATTCGGAGCAGTGATTCTCGGTAAATTAAATCTTACGGAAGGAGCGATGGGCGGATACAACCCGCGAAGAGCTGTGCCTAAAAATCCATGGGATATTAAAAAATGGACCGGCTCTTCATCCAGCGGTTCGGGAGTTTCAACAGCTGCCGGACTTTGTACAGGATCCCTTGGTAGTGATACAGGAGGATCCATTAGATTTCCATCAGCAGCATGTGGCCTAGTAGGGATTAAACCAACATATGGCAGAGTGAGTAGATACGGTGTTTTGGATTTAGGACAGACTTTAGACCATGTAGGTCCGATGACTCGGGACGTCAGAGATGCTGCTCTTATTCTGCAGGCTTTGTCCGGATTCGACGTTAATGATCTTACGACTCTTCCCGTCGTGCCGCCTCATTTTGAGGATATTGAAAAGACAGATTTAAATGGTGTCATAATAGGATATTCGGAAGTTTACTCAGAAGAAGGTGTCGACAAGGAGGTTGTGAAGGCTGTTCACGATGCTGCTGATATTTTAAGGTACCACGGGGCAACAATTAAAAATATCGATTTGGAAGGCATTGATGCATTTTTACCCGCTTGGAAGACAATATGTACTGCTGAAGCATTCAACGCCCATTCTGAATTTTTCCCTGAGAGATCTGAAGAATATGGTCTCTGGTTTAGAGGTTGGCTACAGCACGGTACTTCTGTTTCAGCTCAAGATTACATAGACGCTTCTCGCGAAAGGGAATTGTGTAATGGCAGAATTCGAGAAGCATTTAATGGAATAACCGCTATGTTGTCTCCAACAGTGATAAAACCACCCCACGACGTCGATGATTCTATTAGCTATGGTCCTATGGATGATCGAAGGGGAACTTCCTTTCAGAGGTTCACCGTGCCATTTGATTACAACGGGTATCCGACGGTGTCAGTCCCGGCGGGCTTAAACGATGATGCCTTGCCACTTAGTATTCAGATCTCAGGACATCCTTTGTCAGAAGAGCTTCTTTGTCGCATAGCCAGAACTTATGAGAAGTCCATAAATTTGATAGATTTCCATCCATTTGAGTGACTTATCTCATCGCGTAATTTGGTTGACTGGAAGACTGACCTCCAATAAGATTCAATGGCCGGTTTCTACCTATGAGCATCAAAAGGGACGCCTTTTAAGGTAAATCTGAGTTGATATATAGATTCTAGGTATAGAAAATGAAATGACGGCAAATAATAAACAGGACGTAATTAGCAGATGCCCAAAGTAAGCACGGTCACATTGTCATCAGTTCTTGATGCACGTGAAGTGACTCTACCCAATTTTGATAAACAATATTTAGATGACGTTTCCTTTGTCACAGCGATGACATTGGTTTTGATGGGAAACTATTGCCAGACAGGCCATTTTGGTGGACCGTTGGCATATACGCCATACACCGTCGCATCTCACCTAATTGGTCCAGATTTGGGCGGATTGAAATATGATTACCGGCGACCAAAGCATCCATATTCTGACAAATTTATGTTGGCGGGAGGGCACAACGCCCCCGTTACATACGCACTATGGATGGTGTTGGGTGAGGCACTGTACAGAAAATACGAAAATACAGGCAATAAAAAGTATCTGGCTGATTACGACCAAACCTTATTGCCGATAGATTGTATAGGATTTAGAAGATCAAAACGGGGTATGGAAAGCATTTTGTCGGAAAACGGGCTTTCAGATCATCCTGCTATGCAGCAAGCTAAGATTAGAGGAATTCGGGCTTTATCTGGCCACTCCGAAAGTACAGATGTCACAAATGATGTTAATGGCGGACCTTCCGGTATAGGTATAGCAACTGCTGCAGGCAAAGCTACCTTTTGGGACATTATCGGAGCTTCAGACTCTCCAAAGATAATGGCGGTGGAGGGTGAATTTGCCATGACCTCGGGTCATTCACAAGAGATGAAAACCCAGGCCGTTGCACAGCAGGTCGGAAAACGATTACGTGTGTTGATGTCCTATAACAACGCGGGGATTGATGATGAACTGGTTGGAGGCGTGATACAACCTCAGTACGATTCGTACAGAATAGTGGATCAATGGACTTCCTACGGTTGGAATGTTTTTACTGTAGACGATGCGAATGACATGGAACAGGTAGTAGCTGCTTTTAAGGCCATGGAAGATACAGACCCCTCCGATCGCAGACCTATGATATTGGTAGGCAAAACGACAAAAGGATGGTGGCCTGGAGCAGAAAATGGGCAAATACCTGGTTATGGAAATCAAATAACCAGTTATAAAAGTCACCCATACACTTTTGCTATGAATTCCGACTATTTTGCCGCACTGGCTTCCACCTTCGAGAATAGATATGGTGTTAAATTCAAAGGTATCGGAGATGGCGCTATAATCGATGAAAAAGAACGACTAATCCAATATAAAGAGAATATAGATGTTGTGATGTCTGTATTAGATCAAAATGGACTGGGAGATTGGGTCGCTGATCGCTTGGTCGAAATTGGAGAACAGGTTAAAGATAATCTGATGACTAGAATGGATGTCACTAAAGATCCATTTTTGGATGACAGGTTAGATTACAGAAATCTGTCCATTGAGCCGAAAACCGTGACAGCCACCAATCCTATATCTGGGGAACAGAAAGAATTAGAAATAAAGATGTTCGAAGAACCTGGGGTAGAGAAAGGTAGCAGGAGAGCGATTTCTGAGATTGTAAAATGGGTCAATTATGTAACTGACAATAGGCTTGTTTTGGCTGCAGCCGATTTGGCTGATTCAATAAATGTGGAAAAAGGTTCCATATGGGGAGAGTTCGATCCCGTTACGAATCCAGCAGGCATTCGGCTTCGTTCGGCGATACAGGAAGCCGGTAATGTATCCACAGCGGTAGGCCTAGTTAGTCAATCGGCCTCATTAGATCCGGAAAAACATTCGGGTGTCTGGGCCTTGAGTGGAACCTATGGAGCCTTTACTCCTCTTATGTATTTACCTGTTAGGGTGTGGAGCCAGCAAAACCAAGACAGTCCCTTTAGGTTGGGAGTCTTGAATATTCTGGCCGGGCACTCCGGACCTGAAACTGCTGCAGACGCGCGGACCCATTTCGGGATTTTCTCTCCGCAAGTTTGGAAGCTTTTTCCTAGGGATCAAGTAATAAATTTGAATTTTTGGGATTACAATGACGTGGCTCCCGGATATCTGGCTGCTGCTGAAATAGCAGCAAGAGACCCTAAAGTGGGAGTGATAGTTCTTGAAGTTGCCCGTCCTGATTTTCCAGTGGTGGATAGAGCCAGATTGGCTGATACGGATATAAAAGCTGCTGCGAAGGGATTCTACATATTAAAGGATTTTGATCCTAACAAACCCAAGGAAGGGTATATAGTAGTTCAAGGCTCATCTTGTACCAGTAATTTAGTGGCTCAAATGGATGATATACAGAATGCGGGTCATAATGTGCGAATCATAGCGGCTGTTTCCGAGGAATTATTTAATAGGCAATCGAAGCAATACAGAGATGAGGTACTTCCTGAATCGGCTAAGTACAATATGATGATAGTTAGTACTGGAACAAAGAGGATGTGGCCTGTCACCGGAGTTGGACCACTTACGGAAGAATACTCACTTGTGTCTGACCATGACGATGTTTGGTTGAGTGGGGGATCTGAGGGGGAAGTCTTGAAAGAAGCCCGACTGGATCCAAGTTCTATTTTTGATGCGGTAGCCAAATTTGCCAATGAGCATTCTGAAAGAATGAAAAGACAGTCGGAGTTGTTATTAGGTTAGAGGGCTTGGAAAATATTAATTGCTTGTGTCAATTGTGAAGAGATGAGGTGTTCGGTTGTATACCTCATCAATCAGCGTAGCGTACCCAATGTTGTTGATGATCCGCCCGGATGAGGTTTCCTCCTTTCTACTCGTATTAATTCCTATTAGGTTACCTTCACTAGTAATCAAGGCCCCTCCACTGTTACCTGGATTTAGGGCTGCATCAGTTTGAACCATCTGTATACCACTTTTCTCTTCGTATAGATTGGCCGACACTATACCTGAAGTAACCGAGTAATTTGCGTTAAGCGGGTAACCCAAAGCATATACATCCATTCCAATATTAGGCGAGCCTCCAAGAATTATTGGGAAATATTCGAGGTTGGCGGCATTTATCTCAATTATGGCGATATCTATTTCTAGGTCTTCAAATAGGATAAGGCCTTCATATTTACTTTCATCGTGCAATTCTATGAGCATGTCTGAAGCATTTTCAATAACGTGTTCGTTTGTTACAACCAGGGTAGTTTGGTCATTTCCGCTTGATACTAATACCCCGCTGCCGCCACTTGTGCCGGATATGATTTTAACCACTTTTTTACTTGCGCTCTCCAAAATATTCATTGCCGTAGCAGTTGGTGTTGGTGTAATGGTTGGAATGGCGGTAGGCGTTGGAGTATTTGTAGCGGTTCGAGTAGGTTGTGGGGAAGGTGTATGTGTTGGTTCAGGAGTGTAGGTCGGAGGAGTTGTTGTATGCGTCGGTACAGGGGTGTAAGTCGGGAACGGGGTATAAGTAGGAAGAGGAGTTGGAGTGTTTGTAGAGGTCGGTAATGGGGTAACTGTAGCTGTTGGCAAAGGTGTTTTTGTAACTGTAGGGGTGCCATGCAAAGCAACAGATGTCGCTGTTAATGCTATCGATAGTTGGTCATTTACAGCCTGGCTAATTTCAAATATGTCTAGTCGCGCTTGTACTGTTGCTTTGACGATCTTATCTGGACTGTCGTAGGTATTCGTAATAGGTGTGGTTTGACTACCGACAATATTCCGTCCAGTATCAAAAGAATCATTCTGACAGAATATCAAAGAAAAATAGATGAATAAGATGGGTAATATGTAGAAAACTTTTTTGAACAAATTGACTTCTTATCATCAATCTTTTATAGATAAAGGCAATAAAGACCCTAAATATCATTGTCGCTGTTTAAGAGTAAAAAAGTCTACCTATCCTCACCAAGGCAGCTATTAATCTGAAAAGAGTGTGACAGAAAACGATTAGTAAGATAGAGGAAAATCGTTTCAGAAGGAATATTTTTAATGAGAAAAAGGTTAATTTAATATGAATGACTTTGGATTTGCCCCAGAAAGGCTTGCTTTCATCGAGGAGCATTTACAGCGTAAGTACATAGACACCAACCGATATATTGGAACACTCATGGGTATATATAGAGGAGGTGAGCTAGGATATGTATCTGGGTTGGGGTTGATGGATCGAGAAGGAAAAAGACCCATCAAGCGGGATACCATATTCCGTGTATATTCGATGACTAAGCCGATAACCTCAGTAGCCCTGATGACACTCTACGAAAGGGGTTTTTTTCAATTAGATGATCCTGTTTCTGATTACATACCATCCTTTCGTGATTTTCAAGTTTACCAAGAGGGTGCAATAGGGAATTTCATGACAAGTAGTCCTGAAAGGGAAATGACAATGCGTGATTTGCTGACTCATCAGTCAGGCTTAACGTACGGGTTTATGGAACGTACTAGTGTAGATGAAGCCTATCGTCAGCTTGGTATTGAAAAAGAGTCACAAGAGAGCCTAGAGGAATTTGTAGAGTCGCTGGCCAGCATTCCTCTAGAATTTTCCCCTGGGAAGGCTTGGAATTATTCAGTGTCGACAGATGTGTGTGGTTATCTTATAGAGGTAATAACTGGTAAAACTCTGGATGAATTTCTTAAAACGGAAATATTTGAACCATTAAATATGGTTGATACAGGGTTTTATGTTCCATCTGGTAAAAAATCCCGTCTGGCATCGTGTTACCAGCACCGCGAACTGAAACAACCCAAACTAGTGGATGACGCTATTACAGGCACATATTTGACCCTACCAAAGGTTCTTTCTGGAGGAGGAGGGCTTGTTTCTACTTTGGATGATTATATGTCTTTTTGTAAAATGATTCTAAATGGTGGTGAATCAAAAGATCATAGGATAATAAGTCGCAAGACTTTAGATTTGATGCGTTCAAACCATCTAGAGAATGGCAAGGATTTGAGAAGTTGCGCGTATGGACGTTGGAGTGAAACTTCATATACTGGAGTCGGTTTCGGATTAGGATTTTCGGTTTTATTAGATCCTGCAGCTTCACAGGTATCGGGTAGCGTAGGAGAATTGGCATGGGGTGGAGCTGCAAGCACAGCTTTTTGGATCGATCCGTTGGAAGATATGGCGGTGGTATTTATGACCCAACTCTTACCTTCTAGTCAGTTCAATGTGCGAAGAGAGTTGCGTTCACTGGTGTATTCAGCGATGTCTGACTGAATATGCATCATCGGGCCTGAATTTTATTGTCTTTTCTTTGTTCGGAAGGGTATTGTTTTCTTTTCTGGTCGGACGATTTCCTACGATATCTGAACGGATTATTTCGGTTTTTATTATTTGACCACCTTTTACGATCTGCTGACTCCGACTGGTTACCATAATCGAAATCATCGACCTTCTGCCTATCTATAGGAGATTTCAAAACCTGTTCTATCTTTCTTATCATTGATTCGTCGTCAGGAGTAGTAATAGTAATCGCTTGTCCAAGAGTTTCCGCTCTCCCCGTCCGACCTATTCTGTGAATATAGGCATCGACCGTGTTTGGCATATCATAATTGATCACATGGGAAATATCTGGTATGTCGATGCCACGGGAAGCGATGTCAGTAGCTACAAGGAAGTCAAATTTACCTTTCCTAAAACCTTCAA
>TARA_B100000686_G_scaffold354666_1_pt1 | contig 35302 bp, 36 predicted proteins | sample TARA_B100000686 | Tara Oceans TARA_B100000686 (sample SAMEA2622733) | marine metagenome | biome: marine biome (ENVO:00000447); feature: marine epipelagic mixed layer (ENVO:xxxxxxxxx); material: "saline water (ENVO:00002010), including plankton (ENVO:xxxxxxxx)" | depth 150 m | reverse complement strand
GGCTTCAGCAGGGGCTTCAGGTTTTATTTGTTTGTGTACCTGATTTTTCTTAGCTTCTTCTACATTAATAATTATTTCTTCACCAGAAAGCCATTGTTTTACATATGAAGGGTCAATAATAGTTTCAACAAAACTATAATTATTTGAACCTTCCTTTTTTTCCATTTTAATTACTTTAGAAAGTCTTTTAGAACCTTTTTGTAAACTAGCTACAGATTTTTTAGCCATGACTTTATTTAATTTCTTTATGAACCGTCATTTTATTTAAAATGGGGTTAAATTTTTTCATTTCCAATCTATCTGGACTATTTTTTTTATTTTTTGTTGTTATATATCTTGATGTTCCAGACTTACCACTAGATTTATGTTCTGTACATTCTAAAATAACCTGAATCCTATTACCTTTTTTTGCCATAGTTAAATAGTTTATTTTAAATGACCTTTTAATCGAGCCTGCTTTAAAACAGCAGATATACCTTTCTTATTTATTGTTTTAAGAACTGAAGCCTTAAGTTTTAGTGTAATCCACTTATCTTCATCTGGAATATAGAAACGTTTTTTTACAAAATTAATATTAAAACGACGACGTGTTTTATTCATTGCATGAGAAACGTTATTCCCGAACATAACTCTTTTACCAGAAATTTGACAAACCTTAGACATTATGAAGATAAGCTTATATTATAATTTATAATAGCTTGCAAATTTAAACTATTTTAGCTAGTTACAAAACTTATTTAATACTAAAAAACCTATTCAACCCTTTATAACATTAATAAGCATTTCCAAAGATTTGTTGGAAGCGTCATTTATAACTTTTTTTCGATTGCCATCAATATGAAAACGTCTAATGTTAATACCATAAGGAAAAGCAACCGCAATATAAACTTCGCCAACTTTTGTTAAATTATTACTAGTATTCGGGCCGGCATTTCCTGTAGTAGCAATTGAGTAATCAGTTTGAAATTTTTTTTTAACTAATATTGCCATTTTTTCAGCAGTTTTAGAACTAACAACTCCTAATTTATTTATAGTAAAATCTGAAAGGCCTAAAACTGAAGTTTTAGATTCATTTGAATATACTACTACCCCTCCTTTAAAAAAATTTGAAGCGCCTGCATAATTTGTTATAAGTGATGAGATTTTACCTCCTGTAAAACTTTCAGCTAGTGAAAGAGTTTTATCTTTTTTATTTAAAAATTCTGCGATGAAATGAATCTTGTCATTCATGTTTTATTTTATTTTATTTTGACTTCAAAACATTTAATCTCCTCTATAAAACCCTCTAAAAAATCAGATTCAGATACAGCGCCAACTCCAGCAGGTGTTCCAGTAAAAATAAGATCTCCAATTTTAAGTGTAAAAAACTTTGAGATATGTGAAATTATTTCATCTATTTTCCAAAGCATTAAAGAAGTGTTACCTCGCTGAACTACTTTATCATTTTTTTTGAGAAAGAAGTTTAAGGAATTAATGTTTAGTAAAGATTTTTTTTCAATCCAATCACCAATCAAAGCTGAACCATCAAAAGATTTTGATTTTTCCCATGGAAGTCCATTCTCTATTAAATTGTTTTGAATATCTCTAGCTGTAAAATCAATACCAACAGTTAATTTATTATAATACTTATCTGCAAATTTTCTCTCTATATATTTCCCTAATCTATTTATTTGAATAACTACCTCAATTTCATGATGAACATTATTGGAAAAAGAAGGAATTATGAATGGGTGTTTTTTTTGTATAATCGAAGTATCTGGTTTCATAAATATTACTGGATTATTTGGCTTTGATGAGCTCATCTCTTGAATATGATCAGTATAGTTTTTTCCAACACAAATAATTTTCATCTTAGTTAATTTTTTAGGTTACTTTTTCTTAATCTAATTTGAGTAATTATTTTTTTTGTATATAAAGGAAATTCTGCTTTTAATATCCAACTAAAATATCCAGGCTCTTTTTCTAATATACTTTTTACAGTTTCATTTTTATGCTTTCCAAATGAAAAACATTCCTCCCCATCTTTATTAAAAACAATATATCCAGCAAAGTCAGCAGCTTTTCTTCTAGAAGTAAATTCACTTAAAAATGAAATTGATGGATCTAACTCTTGATATCTAATAATTTGTGCCATTAAAACATCATAAGTAGCTTCTGCATCATCCATTGCAGAATGAGCATTAGATAAATCTTTATTACAATAAAACTTTAAAGCCGCTTTTAGATTTCTTTGTTCCATTTTATGGAAAATAGTTTGAACATCTATTGTTTTTAAATTTTTTATATTGAACTCTACCTTTGCTCTTAAAAATTCCTCAACTAATAATGGTATATCAAATCTATCTGAATTATATCCAGCTAAATCACTCTCTTTAATAAAAGCATAAATTTCTTTTGAAACCTCTTTAAATGTGGGAGCATTTGCAACTTTTTCATTGGAAATACCATGGATTGAGTACGCTTCCTCTGGAATAGGTATTTCAGGGTTGATTAACCAAACTTTTTTTTTAATGGATCTATCTGGATGTAATTTTAAAATAGCTATTTCTACAATCCTGTCGTTTACGATATTTATACCTGTAGTTTCAAGATCTAAAAAGCAAAGCGATCTATCTATCTTTAACTTCATATTAAAAGCTTAAATTCAAATCCCAATCTTCAAGATAATTTGAAACATTTTTTGCAAACTGACTACCTACAGCACCATTAATTATTCTATGGTCATAACTATGAGATAAAATGAGTTTTTTTCTAATCCCAATATAATCGCCTTGATTTGTCTCAATTACTGCTGGCATTTTTCTAATTACTCCAATAGCTAAAATTCCAACTTCAGGTTGATTGATAATTGGAGTTCCCATAATCGATCCAAAATTTCCAACATTTGTTACTGTATAGGTTCCCCCCTGAACTTCCTCAGGTAATAGCTTATTTTTTCTAGCACGATGAGCAAGGTCATTAACTGCCTTTGTTAAACCAATTAAATTTAGATGATCTGCATTCTTTATTACTGGAACAATTAGACTTCCATCATTTAAAGCTGTTGCCATACCAATATTTATTTCTTTTTTTTGAAGAATTGATTCTTCTAATACTGAACTATTTAAAATTGGAAAATCTCTTAAAGCCTTAATTACAGCTAAAATAAATAAAGGGGTATAGGTTAGTTTTTCATTAGTTTGCTCAAAAAAACTATTTTTTATTTTTTCTCTCCAATTACACAAATTTGTAACATCTACTTCAACAAAAGATTGCACGTGAGCTGAAACCTTTTTACTTTCAATCATATGATTGGCAAGTAATTTGCCCATTCTAGACATTTCGATTAATTGGTCCTGATCTTTGGTGTTTACCTGATTATAATTTTGGGTGTCTACATTTAAAAGTTCTTTTGAATCTGAATTAGATGTTTTATCTGGTTCTAGATTTCTGTTTTTAAGATAGTTTAGTATATCCTTTTTTGTCACTCTTCCATTTTTACCTGATCCATTAATACTTTCAAGTTCTGTTTTAGAAACAGATTCCTTTTTTGCAATATTTTTAACTAAAGGGGAATAAAAGCGTTGATTATTTTCTTTATGTATTTCATTCACCAAATTATTATTATCATTTCTATTATCAATCAACTTATTAGCATCATCAATAAGTTTGGTGGCAGCATTAATTGCAGCTGGAGCTATACCATGATTAACTTTTATATCTTTCTCTTTTTTAACAATAGTTTGATTATCTTGAACTTCATTAGATTCAATAACTGCTATAACTTCACCAACTTTAATTATATCATTAACTTCAAATCTTTTTTCTAATAATTTTCCCGAATATTCTGATGGAACATCTGAATCGACCTTATCAGTGGCTATTTCAAAAACTGACTCGTCTGCTTGAACAGAATCACCAATATCCTTTAACCATCCAATCAATGTTGCCTCAGCAATACTTTCACCCATTTTAGGGAGTTTTAAAAAATATTTTCCCATAACTCTATAATTAACAAAAATACCAAAATTCTAACTAAGCTTATATTATTCTATAATCGAAGTTTCATATGGAACTCGTCTAGAAATACTCCTACCCAATGTGATTTCATCGGTATATTCTAATTCATTACCTACTGAAATACCCCTGGCAATTGCAGTTATTTTTATCTTATATGAAGAAACTGTTTTATATATATAATAATTTGTAGTATCAGCTTCTAAGGTGCTGCTTAAAGCAAAAATTAATTCTTTTATCTTTTTCGATTTTATTTTTTCAACCAAAGATTCAATATTTAAATCTTTAGGACCAATACCATCAATTGGTGAAATTATGCCACCTAAAACATGATACAAACCATTATATTGATTTGTATTTTCAATTGCCATTACATCTCTAATATCTTCTACAATACATAAAACTTCAGTATTTCGTTTATTATTAGAACATATTTCACAAATAGGATTTTCAGATAAATTATGACAACTTTTACAATAGCTTATTTCTTGTCTTAATTCTGTAAGACTTTTTGCTAAAGAAAGTGTTGTCTCATTTGGTTGTTTTAATAAATATAGTACAAGTCTCAATGCAGATCTTTTACCTATACCAGGCAAACGAGATATTTCATTTACCGCATTTTCTAATAATTTTGAAGAAAATTCCATATTGCAAAATACAAAAATATAATATGGAAATGTATTTTCTATCTTTGGGCTTTATCCTATCTTATGCAATCACCATTTATCATTTTAAGTCTAATAGTTAGCTATTTTTTAATATTGTTAGTTATATCTGGATATACAAGTATTAAAGAATCAAATGAGGTGTTTTTTAATGCAAATCGAAATGCTCCATGGTACATAGTAGCTTTTGGAATGGTTGGCGCTAGTCTTTCTGGAGTAACTTTTATATCTGTTCCTGGTTGGGTTGAGTCATCTCAAATGACTTATTTTCAAGTTGTATTAGGCTACATGATTGGTTATTTTATCGTTGCATTTATATTGTTACCAGTTTATTATAATAATAATGTAACATCTATTTATGAATATCTAAATATTAGATTCGGTCCTAATACTCAAAAAACAGGTGCTTTCTTCTTTTTTGTTTCTAGAATAATCGGTGCAGCATTTAGACTTTTTTTAGTAGCATTGGTTCTATATCAATATGTTTTTAAATCATGGGGTATACCATTTGAGATAAGTGTTATTGTTTCAATATTTCTAATTTGGATATATACTTACAAGGGAGGAATTAACACAATCGTATGGACTGATACTATTCAAACTTTTCTTATGATTTTGTCAGTAATATTATCAATTATTTATATCCTCTCAGAATTAGACTTAAATTTTTTTACTTTTTTGAAAAGTGACTCTTATATAGAAATGAGTACAATATGGGTTACTAATGACATTATGGCTCGTAATTATTTTTTAAAATCTTTAATTGGTGGTGCATTTATTACTATTTGTATGACGGGATTAGATCAAGATATGATGCAAAAAAACTTAACCTGTAAAAATTTATTTTCAGCTCAAAAAAACATGATAGTATTTAGTCTTGTTTTGGTCTCAGTTACTTTTTTATTTTTATTCTTAGGGGTTTTACTTAACGAATACTCAATAAAAATGGATATAGGAATTCCAATTTTTGAGGGAAAAAAAAATACAGATTTATTATTCCCTGAAATAGCTCTTAAACATAATTTAGGACAAGTAGTAGGTATTACTTTTATTATAGGTCTTGTTGCAGCAGCCTATAGTAGTGCCGATAGTGCTTTAACCTCTTTAACTACTTCTTTTTGTGTTGATTTTATAAATATAAATAAACATCCTATTAGTGATCAGAAATCTATTCGTAGAAAGACACATATATTAATGAGTCTAATATTAATTTTAGTTGTTATTCTTTTTAAACACATTTTAGATAAAAATGTAATTGATGGGCTTTTAACAGTTGCTTCATATACTTATGGCCCCTTATTGGGTATTTTTGCCCTAGGAATTTTTACTAACTATAAAGTGGATGATAAAAAGGTCTTTTTAGTTAGCTTAATAGCTTTATTTATAATTTTTATTATAGGTAATTTAAATCCAGAAAATTTATGGGGGTATCAAATTGGCTATGAACTTCTCCCACTTAATGGTCTAATTACATTTATAGGATTAATATTGATTAGTAGAAAGTAAAACTAATGTACAGGCATTTTCACAAAAAATTCCTTTTGAATTAAAATATTCAAACATTTTGATGTTTTCTGTTCCTGGGTTAAATATAATTCTACTGGGCAACAATTTCAGAATTGTATCACTATATTGACTTTGTAAAGAAGGTCTCAAATAAAAACTTACAGTATGAATTTTATGACTAAAGTGAATTTGGTTTTGAAACTTTACTCCAAATATTTCGCCTTCTTTTTCACTTATAGCAAAAGTATGAATGTTATTTTGAACCAATCTTTGAATTGCTTTATATGAAAATCGGTTGTGATTAGTTGATGCGCCTATTATAAGTGTTGATTTTGTGTTTTCTACCATCTAATTATATTACTCCCCCATGTAAATCCAGCACCAAAGGCAGCTAAAACTATTAAGTCCCCGTCTTTTAATTTTCCTTCTTCCCATGCTTCAGTTAATGCAATAGGAATTGATGCTGCAGTAGTATTTCCATATCTCATAATGTTATTGTAAACTTGACCTTCTCTAAGTCCAAATTTTCTTTGAATAAATTGGGATATTCTTAAATTAGCTTGATGTGGAATTAATAAACTAATATCTTCTACTTCTAAATTATTATGTTCTAACCCTGCATTAATAACTTCACTAAATCTCATAACAGCATTTTTAAAAACAGCTTGACCATTCATGTAAGGATAATAACTTAAATCATTTGGATCATTCTCAGAAATTATTTGTGGAACCCATCTAAGTGTATTTGGCCCTATCATAGATAATTCTTCAGCATGCTGGCCCTCGGAATGTAGATGAGATGACAAGATTTCAGACTTTTTGACATTACTTCTAGTTACAACCGCTGCACCAGCTCCATCTCCAAAAATCACGGAAATATTTCTTCCTTTTGTTGACATATCTAATGCACCAGAGTGAACTTCAGATCCAATTATTAAAATGTTTTTATACATACCTGTTTTAATAAACTGATCAGCAGTAGCTAATGAATATACAAAACCTGAACATTGGTTTCTAATATCCATAGCAGGACATGTTGGAATATTCAATAAATCTTGAACAAGAACACCAGATCCTGGCATATAATAATCTGGACTAAGAGTGGCAAACAGAATCAAATCTATTTGCTTGGCATTTATCCCAGCTCTTTCCAAAGCAATTTTAGCCGCTTTAACTCCCATTGATGATGTAGAGTTTCCATCACCTTTTTTAATATGTCTTCTTTCTTCTATACCTGTTCTTTCAACAATCCACTCATTTGATGTATCCATAATTTTTGTTAAATCTTGATTGGTAACAACATTATCAGGTAAAAATTTTCCAAGTCCAACTATTTTAGAAGTATACATAGTTTTTATTTTATTTTATTATAAGTAATGTATCCTAAAAATACTTTTTTTTTAATATAATGTTAATTTATTATTCAAATAATAAATTAGTTTATTGAATTTTAAAATATATTTATAAATGTCAAAATGTCATCTTTTATTGATTGGTATTTTTTTTGAATAGTTATTGATTGTAAAAAAAAAATTATGAGTAAAGGTAAAATTAATGTTGCTGTTGAAAATATTTTTCCTCTAATAAAGAAATTTCTCTATAGTGATAATGAAATCTTTTTAAGAGAATTGATCTCAAATGCAACAGATGCTTCAACAAAATTAATGTATCTAAGTAGTATAGGTGAATTAAAAGGAGATATTGAAGCTCTTCAAATTGAAGTAAAAATTAATTCTAAACAAAAAACTCTGCATATTATTGACCAAGGAATAGGTATGTCATCTGAAGAAGTAACAAAATATATAAATGAAGTTGCATTTTCAGGAGCCGAAGAGTTTTTAGCAAAATATAAAGAATCTACTGAAGATTCAGGGATAATAGGACACTTTGGATTAGGATTTTATTCTGCTTTTATGGTTGCTGATAAGGTAGAAATCATTACAAAATCTTATAAAAATAAACCTGGTTCACATTGGACATGTGATGGGTCACCTGAATATTCATTAGTTAAGTCAGATAAAAAAGATAGAGGAACTGAAATTATTCTTCACATATCAAAGGAATCAAAAGAATTTTTAGAGGAAGGTCGAATAAGAGAACTTTTGATGAAATACAATAAGTTTATGCCTATTCCAATAAAATTTGGAACTAAAGAGGAAGAAATACCATTGGAAAAAGATGCTCCAAAAGATGCAAAACCCAAAAAAAAGATAGTTGATAATATAATCAATAATTCAAATCCTGCATGGACGAAAAAACCATCAAATTTAAAAGAAGAGGATTATAATAACTTTTATAGAGAATTATATCCTATGCAGTTTGAATCACCTCTTTTCAATATTCATTTAAACGTAGACTATCCGTTTAATTTGACGGGAATTTTATATTTTCCAAAGCTTAATAATGATATAAACATTCAAAAGGATAGAATACAATTATATCAAAATCAAGTTTTTGTAACAGATAATGTTGAAGGTATTGTGCCAGAATTCTTAACTCTTTTAAGGGGTGTAATAGATTCACCTGATATTCCATTAAACGTTTCTAGAAGTTACCTTCAAGCTGATGGTGCTGTAAAAAAAATTAGTAATTATATTACAAGAAAGGTCGCCGATAAATTAAGTAGTCTTTTTAAAAAAGACAGAAAGTCTTATGAAAAAAAATGGAATGATATAAAGGTTGTTATTGAATATGGAATGTTAAGTGAGGAAAAGTTTTTTGAAAAAGCAGATAAATTTGCCTTGTATCCAACCACAGATGGGGAGTATTTAACTTATAATGAATTAGAAAAAAAAATTAAACCAAATCAGACAGATAAGGATGATAAATTAATAATATTATATGCTAGTAATGTTGAAGATCAACATAGTTATATTTCAACTGCTAAAGAAAAAGGATATACGGTTATCCTCTTAGATTCACCTATAATATCACATTTAATTCAGAAAATAGAAACTAGTAAAAGTAAAGTTAGTTTTTCACGTGTTGATGGCGATTCTATTGAAAAATTGATACAAAAAGATGAAACAGTCCTATCAAAACTCTCTGAGAAAGAGAAGGAAAAACTAAAGCCAATGATAGAAGAAGTTGTTAAAGATAGTAGTTATACAGTTCAATTAGAATCTATGGAAAGTGGCTCATTACCATTTGTATTGGCTCAACCAGAATTTATGAGAAGAATGAAAGAAATGCAGCAAACTGGTGGTGGAGGTATGATGGGTAATATGCCTGAAATGTTTACTCTTTTAGTTAATACAAACCATCCATTAATTGAAAAGATTTTATCTACTAAAACATCAACAAAAAGAGGAAAATTAATCAATCAAGGGCTTGATTTAGCTAAGCTTTCTCAAGGAATACTCAAAGGGGAGGCTTTAACTAAATTTCTCCAGAGAAGTCTAGAAATGATTAAATAATTAATTATTATTATGTTATAATTAATTATTATTGCGTTAAAATACTTATTAAGTTAAATTACTTTACTTTTGTAGGATTAAATTCTAAGAATTGAAAAATAGAGTTTTTTCCTATTGTTCCCTTTTTTATCTTTTATTCTGTTTACCATATTTTTTATTGTCACAAGAAAGAAGTATAACCGTAAAAACAACTATAGAACCTATATTTATTGATGGAGATGAGACTGATTCTGCATGGAAAGAGGCTAATGAAATAGGAGATTTTTATCAACATTTCCCTACAGATAGTTTAATGGCTGAATATCCAACTACTATTAAAATTATCAGAGATAAAGAAAATTTATACCTTTTAGCAAAATCATTCACGAAAAATAAAAAATATGTTGTTCCCTCTCTCAGAAGAGATTGGGATGGATGGGGAATTGATAATATAACTTTCCTATTTGATACATTCAATGATAGGACAAATGCATTTATGTTTGGAACTAATCCTGCTGGTGTACAGCGTGAAATTTTATTATCAAATGGAGCTAATGACTTTAGAAGAGATAGTAATAAAAGTTGGGATATGAAATGGGAAACAGAGGCTAAGGTTTTTGATGATTATATAATAAATGAAATAAAAATACCTCTAAAGTTTTTAAATTTTCCTGAAGGATCAAAATCATGGAGATTCAATGCTTATAGATTTGATACAAATGCTAATGAATGGACAACATGGATACAAAGAACTAGAAATCAACAAATTGTAAACCTAGCTTTTTTGGGAAATATGTTTTTTGAAGAAGCTCTAGGTAAATCAAAAGCTCCTTTAGCTATTATACCCTATATAAATGGTTTAACATCAAAAGATTTTGAAAACGGCAATAATTCAGATAATTTTAGTTATGGTGGTGATTTTAAAATTCCTATAAATAATGGATTAATTCTAGACTTAACTTTAAATCCAGACTTTTCTCAAGTTGAAGTAGATGATCAAATTGTTAATCTTACACGATTTGAAATTTCTCTTCCAGAGAAAAGACAATTTTTCATTCAGAATAGTGACTTGTTTACAAATTTTGGTGATTCACGAGATGGTCGTCCATTCTTTTCAAGAAGAATAGGTGTAGCAAGAGACTTAGATGGAAATAATATTCAAAACAGGATTATTGGTGGTGCTAGATTAACTGGAAAATTGGATGAAAATTGGAGAATAGGCTTTCTTCATATGATTACAGATGAAGATCTAGCTAATGAAATCCCATCTAATAGTAATACTGTATTTTCATTGCAAAAGAAAGTTTTTTCAAGATCAAATATTAGTTTGCTAATGATTAATCGAGAAACAATGAAAGAATATAGTTTTGTTGATGATCATGATAAATATAATCGACTCATAGGTGTTGATTACAATTTAGCTTCACCTGATAATGTTTATGTTGGAAGAGCATACTATCATAAATCTATAAGTCCAAAAAAAGAAAGTCAAGACGATAGTAGTTTTGGATTTAAATTAGAAAGAAACACAAGACCAAGTACGATTGAAATAGGAGCATCATTTATAGGGGAAGATTTTAGATCTGACTTAGGTTTTGTAAGAAGAACAGATCTTTTAAAAATAACCCCAGAATATAAACTTAAGTTTTATCCTAATAAAGGTAAATTAGTTCAATATGATATAGGTGTAGGTATGTGGAATTATTTTCGTCCAAACGATAATTTTAGAAACTCCGACAGAACAATTTCACCATCAATGAATTTTACATATAAAAGTGGAGTTAGAATGAATATAAGATTTTATAACCGTTTAACTTATTTGTATAATGACTTTGATCCAACTGGTTTAAATCCAGATAATGCCTTACCTGGTAATAAGAAGTATTATTATTCAAGTTTTAAACTATCATATAATTCAGATGTTAGAAAAGATTTCTTTTATAGATTTGAACCAGATATAGGTCAATTTTATAATGGAATGAAGTATTCATTAGAAAACACATTTAATTGGCGATTTCAACCTTTTATGACAACATCATTATCATTAAACTATGACCATATTGCATTGGAAAAAGGTTTTCCTACAGAAAATATTTGGTTAATAAGACCCAAAATAGATTTTACCTTTACGAAAAATATATTTTGGACTTCGTATATTCAATTTAGCTCACAATCAGAAAACCTAGGAATAAACTCAAGATTGCAATGGAGGTTTGCGCCTTTATCTGACTTATTTTTTGTATATAATGATGCCTATGATACCAAGAACTCATTCTTACCTAAAATAAGAAGTTTTAATTTTAAACTGACATATTGGTTAAATATTTAGACCATGAAAAAGAGTTTTAATATTTTTTTTATAGGTATAATTTTATCGTGTTCTTCTATAAAAGAAGAAAACAAGATGATTGTTAGTGGAAAAATTTCAGATCTTAGAAAAGGTATTATTTATCTTGAAAAATTTCAGGACACATCCTTAGTTAAAATTGATTCATTTATTGTTAAAAGAAATGGGAATTTTAAATTAGAAACTAAAATCACTCTTCCAGAAGTTTTTCATATTTATTTAAATAAAGAAGATGGAGATTCATTAAATGATCGCATAACTTTTTTTGGGAGTAAAGGTAAAATTGAAATTAATACAAGACTTAAAACTTTTGAAAGCAGTGCTATTGTTATAGGTTCAGAAAATCATGATTTATTAGAAGAATATAGATCAATAATAAGAAAATTTAATGCAAAAAACTTAGATCTTTTCACCAAATATCTAAATGCGCAAAAAGAAGAAGATTATAAAGCTATAGATTCTCTTCAAATAAATATTCAAAACTTAAATAAAAGAAGATACCTGTATGGAATTAATTTTGCTAATACTCATTATGAAAAAATGATCTCGCCATACATTGTTATAACTGAATTAAACGATGCAAACCCAAAATTCTTAGACTCAATTTATATTAAAATGCCAGAGCAAATTAAGCAATCTAAATATGGGAAAGAGTTTTTTGAAATAATTAAAAGAAATAAAAAAATTTTAAACGAATAAATTAACCAAGCTTTTTAAGTTTTTCATTCATTTTTTTTACTTCAGATTCTAGTTTAATCTTTATTGAATTATAGTGTTTTTTTAAACTTTTTCCTTTAGGAGAATTCATCTCTTTAATTAATAAGTCAAAAAGATTAATGGATTCATCAATCAATGAATTTGTCAAATTTATATCAGCTTTTTGATTATTAAGTTCCCAGAGGTAAACATCTTCAATAAAACCACCAATTTTATTGTTTATCTGTTTTTTTAATTTTTTTATACTTGACATATAGCTAAATAGTCTTAATTTATTGTCCTGAATACTTAGCAAAATTTCTTGGAGTTTCAAATAATAAAACTTCAAGTGAATAATTATCTGATATATGCTTAACTAATTTATTGTATATAACAACTACAATGTTTTCAGTAGTAGGGTTTAAGTTGTTGAATTCTGGAACATCAAGATTTAAGTTTTTATGATCAAAGTAGTCTTCAACTTCAATTTTTATTATTTCTTTTAATCTTTTTATATCCATTACAAATCCAGTTTCAGGATCAATCTTACCAGTTACACTAACAATTAATTTATAATTATGTCCATGAAAATTTTTATTCGAACACTTTCCAAAAATTCTTTTATTCTTTTTATCATCCCAATCAGATCTATACAAACGATGAGCAGAATTAAAATGTGCTTTTCTACTAATTGTAACTTTCATTATTAATTATAAAATTATAAAATTGATTAAATACAATTTTAAACCAAACAGTATAAATTTCTGGATTTTCTTTTATTGAATTAGAAATTAATTCTAATGACATCCATTTCCAATCAGAAACTTCATTTAAATTAATTTTTGGGTTTTTATCAGAAAATCCAACTAAGACATGATCTAATTCATGTTCTGTTAAACCATTATTAAAGGACACCTTATATTTGAATTTAAATATCTCCTTTAATGATGCGTTAATCCCCATTTCTTGATATAATCTACGTTTTGCAGCTTGAATAGTGGTTTCATTAATTCTCTGATGACTACAACATGTGTTAGTCCATAATCCAGGTGAGTGATATTTATTATCAGCTCTTTTTTGTAATAAAAGTTCTTTTTTAGAATTCATCAAGAAAACTGAAAAAGCTCGATGTAGAACAGCTTTTTTATGAGCTTCCATCTTAGGCATAGTACCTAAGACTTTATCGTTTGAATCTACTAAAACAACTTCTTCTTCTGACATGTATTTCTTTTATAAATTTGTCTATATTCATTAAAATGAAAAAGAACTTTTATTAAGCTTCTCCTTGTGTTCCAAAATTAATCGGAATTGGCGGCGATTCATTTGTTTTGATTTGACCATTTGTTTTTTCAAAACGCTGAATATTTTCAGATATTGCCTTTTGAAAACGCTTTGCATGTTCTGGTGTTAGGATGATTCTAGACCTAACCTTAGCTTTTGGTGATCCAGGCATAATTTTTACAAAGTCTATGACAAATTCAGATAAGGAGTGATTAATAATTGCTAAATTGCAATATACTCCTTCAGCTATTTTTTCGTCTAATTCAATATTAATTTTTTTTTGATTTTTTAATTCCTTTTCCATATTTAATAATTAAAAATCTGATAGCTCTTCTTCTTTTCCTATTAACAAGCTATTATATTCATCTTTTGAACCTACTATCAATTTGTTATATTCTCTTAAACCTGTTCCTGCAGGAATTTTATGACCTACAATAACATTTTCCTTTAATCCACTTAATATATCTTCTTTGGCTGTTACAGCCGCTTCATTAAGAACCTTTGTAGTCTCCTGAAATGAAGCTGCAGAAATAAATGATTTAGTTTGAAGTGAAGCTCTAGTTATTCCTTGAAGTTCAGGAGTAGCTGTTGCTGTTTGAGCATCACGAGCAAGAACTTTAGATTTTTTATTTCTAATCAACAAAGAATTTTCATCTCTTAATTGCCTTGCACTAATCATTTGACCAGGTTTTAAATTTTCAGAATCACCAGATTCTTCAACAATTTTCTTTCCAAATAATCTATCGTTTTCATCGATAAAATCAGATTTAAAAACTAGCTGGTTTTCAAGGAAAGCGCTATCTCCAGGATCATTTATTTTTACTTTCCTCATCATTTGCCTAACCACAACTTCAAAGTGTTTATCATTAATTTTAACCCCTTGTAAGCGATAAACTTCTTGAACTTCATTAACTAAATATTGTTGAACTGCATATGGGCCCTTTATATTTAAAATATCAACAGGTGTTATAGCTCCATCTGAGATGGGCATTCCTGCTCTTACAAAATCATTTTCTTGAACCAATATTTGGTTTGATAATTTTACTAAATATTTTTTAATGTCTCCATATTTTGATTCAACAATAATCTCTCTATTACCTCGTTTAATTTTTCCAAAAGAAACAACTCCATCTATTTCTGATACAACTGCAGGGTTGGATGGGTTTCTAGCTTCAAATAATTCCGTAACACGAGGCAAGCCACCTGTAATATCGCCTGATTTAGCAGATTTTCTTGGGATTTTTACTAGGATTTTTCCCTCTTTTATTTTATCTCCATCATCAACAATTAAATGTGCTCCAAGAGGTAAATTGTATGATCTTAATATTTTTCCTTTGGTATCTTTAATCAATAATGTGGGAATTAGTTTTTTGTTTCTTGTTTCTGAAATGACTTTTTCTTGAAATCCAGTTTGCTCATCAATTTCTACTTGATAGGTTATACCTTGCTCAATGTTTTCAAACTCAATTTTGCCAGAAAATTCGGATACAATTACACCATTAAATGGATCCCAACTACAAATCAAATCATTTTTGGAAATTTTATTGCCTGGTTTAACAAATATCGAGGATCCATAAGGAATATTATTAGTACTATATACGATTTTTGTTTTAGGATCGACAATTTTAATTTCAGCTGTTCTTGATATAACTATTTCTGATAGATTTCCTTCGCTGTCAAGTCCTTTTACTATTTTTAAATCCTCAATTTCTACAATTCCTGAATATTTAGATATTAATTTATTCTCCTCAGAAATATTTCCAGCTACGCCTCCTACGTGAAAAGTACGAAGGGTTAATTGAGTTCCTGGTTCTCCGATAGATTGTGCAGCTACTACTCCTACTGCTTCTCCTTTTTGAACCATTTTTCCAGTAGCTAAATTACGCCCATAACATTTGACACATATTCCATGCTTAGCTTCACAAGTAAGAGGTGAACGAACTTCAACAGATTCTATCTGAGCATCTTCAATTAACAAAATTATTGAATCAGTAATTTCTTCTCCAGAATTAACAATTAGTTCACCACTAGATGGATTTGAAATCTTTTCAAGAGAAACTCTGCCTAAAATTCTTTCTCCAAGAGATTCTACAATCTCTTGATTCTTTTTTAATGGTTCTACTAGAATTCCTCTTAAAGTTTGACAATCTTCCTCATTAACAATAACATCCTGCGAAACATCTACTAATCTTCTAGTTAAATAACCAGCATCAGCAGTTTTCAAAGCTGTATCTGCAAGACCTTTTCTAGCTCCATGTGTAGAAATAAAGTATTCAAGAATTGATAGACCTTCTTTAAAATTTGATAAAATTGGATTTTCAATAATTTCACCTCCTCCTACATTTGACTTTTTTGGTTTAGCCATTAAACCTCGCATTCCGGTCAACTGCCTTATTTGCTCCTTTGATCCTCTTGCTCCAGAATCTAACATCATATATACAGAATTAAAACCTTTTTGATCTTCGCTAATACGTTTCATAGCTAATTCAGTTAATGTAGCATTGGTTGAAGTCCATACATCAATCACTTGATTATATCTTTCATTATTTGTTATAAGCCCCATATTATAATTTCCAACAATTCCTTCAATTTGTCCATTTGCCTCTTCAATCATTTTGATTTTCTCTGGAGGTATAATAATATCTCCTAAACTAAATGAAAGTCCACCTTTAAAAGCAAATCCATACCCCATATTTTTAATTTTATCTAAAAATTCTGAAGTTTCAGGGACACTAGTTACTTTAAGAATTTTACCAATAATCTCACGCAAATTTTTCTTAGTCAAAACTTCATTAATAAAACCTGCCTGCTCTGGAACTACTTCATTAAAAAGTATTCGACCAACTGTTGTCTCTATAATTTTATCCTCTAATTCACCTTTATCATTAAAATCCTTAGCTCTAATATTAACAATTGCATTAAGTTCAACACGATTCTCATTAAGAGCAATATGAACTTCTTCAACTGAATAAAATGTAAGTCCTTCTCCCAAAACAAACTCTTCCTTAGAAGATTTCTTAGCTTTTGTCATATAGTACAGTCCCAAAACCATATCCTGAGAGGGGACTGTAATTGGTGAACCATTTGCTGGATTTAAAATATTATGAGAAGCAAGCATCAACATCTGTGATTCCAAAATTGCTTCAGGTCCTAATGGAAGATGAACTGCCATTTGATCACCATCAAAGTCAGCATTAAATGCAGTACAAACTAAAGGGTGCAATTGAATAGCTTTCCCTTCAATCAATTTGGGTTGAAATGCCTGAATTCCAAGTCTATGTAAAGTCGGAGCTCTATTTAATAGTACGGGATGACCTTTTAAAACATTTTCAAGAATATCCCACACCAAAGGTTCTTTTCGATCAATTATTTTTTTGGCAGACTTAACTGTTTTCACAACTCCTCTTTCAATTAGTTTTCTAATAATAAAGGGCTTATATAGTTCAGCAGCCATTCCTTTTGGTAAGCCACATTCGAATAACTTAAGTTCAGGGCCAACAACAATAACAGAACGAGCTGAATAATCAACTCTTTTCCCTAATAAATTTTGCCTAAACCTTCCTTGTTTACCTTTAAGTGAATCTGATAAAGATTTTAATGGTCTATTTGAATCAGTTTTTACTGCAGATGATTTTCTTGTATTATCAAACAAAGAATCAACAGATTCTTGTAGCATTCTTTTTTCATTTCTTAAAATCACTTCGGGAGCTTTAATTTCGACCAATCGTTTTAATCTATTATTTCTAATAATAACTCTTCTATACAAATCATTTAGATCAGAGGTTGCAAAACGCCCACCATCTAGAGGCACCAAAGGTCTCAACTCAGGCGGGATCACTGGAATAACCTTCATAACCATCCATTCAGGTAAATTTTCTCTTCTAGTATTCGCGTCCTTAAAAGCCTCAACAACTTGCAAACGTTTCAAAGCTTCAGTTTTTCTCTGTTTTGAGGTTTCGTTATTTGCTTTATGTCTTAATTCATAAGAAAGTTCATTTAAATCTATTCTTGACAAGAGCTCAATTAAACATTCAGCACCCATTTTAGCAATGAACTTATCAGGATCAGAATCCTCTAGATAATTATTTTCAGAAGGAATGCCTTCAAGGGAATTTAGGTATTCTTCTTCAGTAAGAAAATCCATTTTTTGTAATGGATCACCTTCTGAATTTTTAGCCAATCCTGGTTGAATTACAACATACCTCTCATAATAAATTATCATGTCTAATTTTTTTGAGGGTAAACCTAATAAATATCCAATTTTATTGGGTAATGATCTAAAATACCATATGTGAGCAACGGGAACTACAAGATTAATGTGACCTACTCTATCACGTCTTACTTTTTTTTCAGTTACCTCTACACCACATCTATCACATACTATTCCCTTATATCTTATTCTTTTATACTTTCCACATGCACATTCATAATCTTTTACTGGTCCAAATATTCTTTCACAAAACAAACCATCCCTTTCAGGCTTATGTGTTCTATAATTTATTGTTTCTGGTTTTAAAACTTCACCTCTAGAAGTATTAAGTATAACTTCAGGAGAAGCTAAGCTTATTGAAATTTTATTAAACCTTTTTTGTGTAATTACTTCGTTGTTTTTAGCCATTATAAATTAATTTCTTTAAATGATTATTAATCGCTTTTTTATTCTTCCAACCTAATATCAAGACCAAGTCCCTTCAATTCATGCATTAATACATTAAAAGATTCTGGAAGTCCAGCTTCTGGCAATGTGTCTCCTTTAACAATTGATTCATAGGTTTTAGCTCGACCAATCACATCATCTGATTTAACAGTAAGAATTTCTTGCAAGGTGCTTGAAGCTCCATATGCTTCGAGTGCCCAAACTTCCATTTCTCCAAAACGTTGACCACCAAACTGGGCTTTTCCACCAAGTGGTTGTTGTGTAATGAGTGAATATGGTCCAATTGATCTCGAATGCATTTTATCATCTACCATATGCCCTAGTTTAAGCATATATATGACACCTACAGTCGCTGGTTGATCAAAACGTTCGCCTGTACCTCCATCATACAAATAAGTATGACCATAAGGAGGTACGCCAGCTTTATCAGTCAATTCGTTTATTTGGTCAATAGAAGCTCCATCAAATATAGGGGTAGAAAATTTTTGATTTAGATTCTTACCAGCCCATCCCAAAACTGTTTCATAAATTTGACCAATATTCATTCTAGACGGAACACCAAGTGGGTTAAGAACAATATCAACAGAAGACCCATCTTCTAAAAAGGGCATATCCTCTTCACGAACAATTCTAGCAACAATTCCCTTATTACCATGGCGACCTGCCATTTTATCACCAACCTTAAGTTTTCTTTTTTTAGCAATATATACTTTTGCCAATTTCAAAATTCCAGAAGGCAGCTCATCACCAACAGAAATTGTAAATTTTTCTCTTCGCAAAGATCCTTGCATGTCATTTTCTTTTATTTTGTAATTATGTATTAAATCAGCAACCATTAAATTTGTTTTTTTTGAAGTTGTCCACATCCCCTTTGTAAGGTGAGTGTAATCATCAACACCACCAAGCATTTTAAGAGTAAACTTCTTACCTTTAGGTAATACCTCTTCACCTAAATCATTTTGAACTCCTTGAGAAGTTTTTCCGTTAAGAATAGCAAAAAGTTTTTCAACTAAAATAGATTTTAAATCCTGAAATTTAATTTCATATGATTTCTCAAGTTTTTCTAGTTCTTGCTTATCTTGATTTCTTCTTCTTTTATCTTTTAATGATCTGGTAAACAATTTTTTATCAATTACTACACCATGAAGTGATGGAGGAGCCTTTAATGAAGCATCTTTAACATCTCCAGCTTTATCTCCAAAAATTGCTCTTAATAGTTTTTCTTCTGGTGTAGGATCAGATTCTCCTTTGGGAGTTATTTTACCAATTAATATATCCCCTGGACTTACTTCGGCACCAATTCTAATCATGCCATTCTCATCTAAGTCCTTAGTAGCTTCTTCACTAACATTAGGTATGTCATCAGTTAATTCTTCTGTTCCAAGTTTAGTGTCTCTAACATCCAATGAATATTCATCAATATGAATAGATGTAAATGTATCCTCTCTTACAACTTTCTCTGAAATAACAATTGCATCCTCAAAATTATATCCCTTCCATGGCATAAAAGCAACTTTCAAATTTCTGCCAAGAGCAAGCTCACCATTTTGTGTTGCATATCCCTCAGATAAAACTTGACCTTTAACGACTCTATCACCTTTTTTAACTATAGGTTTTAAGTTAATACAAGTTCCTTGATTAGTTTTCCTAAATTTTATAAGATTATAATCTTTAATTGGACTATCAAATCTAACCATCTCCTCTTCTTTTGAAAGGTCATACTTTATAGTAATTTTATCTGCATCAACATATTGAACAACTCCTGCTCCTTCTGAATTAATTAATACTCTAGAATCGGAAGCAACTTGAAGTTCCAAACCAGTACCAACAATAGGGGAATCTGGTTGTAATAATGGAACCGCTTGACGCATCATATTAGAACCCATCAAAGCTCTATTAGCGTCATCATGCTCCAAAAAAGGTATTAATGAGGCAGATATAGAAGCAATTTGATTAGGTGCAACATCTGTATATGTTATTTTATCTGGTGTAACAACAGGAAAATCAGCCTGGTCTCTAGCTATAACTCTTTTGGAAGTGATTTTACCATTTTTATCATAAGGAATAGTTGCTTGAGAAATTAATTGATTTTCTTCCTCTTCAGCAGTTAAATAGGCTGTTTCTTTTAAATCAATTTTACCTTTTTTTACCTTTCTATAAGGAGTTTCTATAAATCCAAGATTATTAACTTTTGCAAAAACACCTAAAGAAGATATTAAACCAATATTTGGTCCTTCAGGAGTTTCAATAGGACAAAGGCGACCATAATGTGTATAATGAACATCCCTTACTTCAAATCCAGCTCTTTCTCTAGAAAGTCCTCCAGGACCAAGTGCTGAAAGTCTCCTTTTATGAGTTAATTCTGCAAGTGGATTGGTTTGATCCATAAACTGGGATAGTTGATTAGTTCCAAAAAAAGTATTAATTACTGAAGAAAGCGTTTTAGCGTTAATTAAGTCTATAGGAGTAAAAACTTCATTATCTCTAACATTCATTCTCTCTCGAATGGTTCTTGCCATTCTAGCTAATCCAACTCCAAATTGAGAAGAAAGTTGTTCGCCAACAGTTCTAACTCGTCTATTTGATAAATGATCAATGTCATCGATTTCAGCTTTAGAATTAATCAGTTCTATAAGATATTTGATAATGGTTATTATGTCTATTTTTGTCAAAACCAATTTATCCATTTCTACATTCAAACCAAGTTTCTTATTCATTCTATATCTACCAACTTCACCAAGATTATATCTTTGATCTGAAAAAAACAACTTATCTATAATTCCTCTAGCCGTATCTTCATCTGGTGGTTCAGCATTTCTGAGTTGACGATATATGTGTTCAACAGCTTCCTTTTCAGTATTTGTAGGATCTTTTTGAAGAGTATTATTAATAATCGCATAATCAGACATATGGGCATCAATCTTATGAAGCAATATAGTTTTAGCTCCTGCATCAATTATATCTTCAATATGCTCTTTTTCAATTATTGTATCTCTATCAATTATAATTTCATTTCTTTCAATTGATATAACTTCTCCGGTATCTTCATCAACAAAATCTTCATGCCATGTTTTTAAAACTCTTGCAGCAAGCTTACGATTTAAAACCTTTTTTAATCCTGCTTTTGAAACTTTTACTTCTTCTGCAAGATCAAAAATTTCAAGTATATCTTTGTCGCTTTCATAACCAATTGCTCTAAAAAGAGTAGTTACTGGTAATTTTTTCTTTCGGTCAATATATGCATACATTACACTGTTAATATCAGTTGCGAACTCAATCCATGATCCTTTAAAAGGAATGACCCTTGCGGAATATAACTTTGTGCCATTTGCATGAAATGATTGACCAAAAAATACTCCTGGAGATCTATGTAATTGAGAAACAACAATTCTTTCAGCGCCATTTATACAAAAGGTACCACTAGGGGTCATGTATGGTATTGTCCCAAGAAAAACATCCTGGACAATTGTCTCGAAATCTTCATGCTCAATATCAGTACAATAAAGTTTTAACCTAGCCTTAAGTGGAACAGAGTAAGTTAATCCTCTTTCAATACATTCTTGAATACTATAACGTGGTGGATCAACAAAATAATCAAGAAACTCTAATACAAATTGGTTTCTAGTATCAGTAATTGGGAAGTTTTCTTTAAAAGTTTTAAACAAGCCCTCTTCATTTCTTTCATCTGACTTTGTTTCTAGTTGAAAAAACTCCTGAAAAGACTTGATTTGAATATCAAGAAAATCAGGATATTTTGGAGTATGCTGAGCTGCAGCAAAATTTATGCGCTTAATTATTTTACTTGACATCTGTAATGGTTGTTTTTAAGATGATATATGTTTATTATTTAAATTTCGAAACACAAAAGGGCTTAGACCTTTAATAAATTAAAAGTCTAAACCAAAACTAATATGTGATTAACTACTTGATTTCAACCTCCGCACCAGCTTCTTCTAATGATTTTTTCATGCTATCCGCTTCATCTTTGCTAACTCCTTCTTTTATTGGACTTGGAGCTTCATCAACCAAACCTTTAGCTTCTTTCAAGCCAAGACCTGTTAATTCCTTAACTAATTTTACTACAGCAAGTTTAGATCCTCCAGCTGCACTTAAAATAACATTAAATTCTGTCTTCTCTTCTCCTGAATCATCTCCACTTCCTGCTGAAGCAGGACCAGACATTGCAACAGCAGTAGCTGAAGGCTCAATTCCATATTCTTCTTTTAATATGCTAGCAAGTTCATTTACTTCCTTTACACTTAGGTTAACTAATTTCTCTGCGAATTCTTTTAAATCTGCCATTTTACCAATTTTTATAATTTAATTTTATATTTATATACTATCACTTTTTATTATTTCAGAATTAACGCTCTGATAACGTTTTTATTAATCCAGATAAATTTGCACCTCCTGATTTTAAAGCAGATAGTACATTTTTAACTGGAGATTCTAGTATCATAATTATTTCTCCAATAATTTCTTCACGAGACTTCATTGACACCAGTTTATTTATTTCATCATCTCCAATATATATTTGCTCATCTATAAATGCTGCTTTTAATATAGGTTTATCCAACTTTTTGCGGAAATCCTTAATTAACTTTGCAGGAGTATTTGCTATTTCAGAAAACATTAATGATGTATTACCTTTAAGAATATCTTTCATTTCTCCAAAGTCCTTATCTGAAGATTCCATAGCCCTAGATAACATAGTGTTCTTTACAACAGACAATTTAATATTAGCCTTGAAGCATGCACGACGTAAAGCAGATGTTTCAAGTGAATTTAAACCTGAAATATCCGTTAGATATAAATTTTTACTATCAGAAATTCTGACTTTCAAATCCTCAATTATTTTTAACTTTTCTTCCTTTTTCATAAAAAATTATTTTATATAATCAAAAATTTACTTCAACAGGCACACTAGGACTCATAGTACTTGACATGTAAACACTTTTAATATATGCGCCTTTTGTTGATGAAGGCTTCAATTTAACAATCTCTCTAACTAACTCATGTGCGTTGTCATAAATTTTTTCTGCCGTAAAAGAAGATTTTGCAATAGCTGCATGAATAATACCACTTTTATCAACTTTGAAATCAATTTTACCTGCTTTAATATCAATTATTGCTTTTTTTATGTCCATCGTTACAGTGCCAGTCTTTGGGTTTGGCATTAAACCACGTGGCCCAAGAACTCTCCCTAACGGTCCCAATTTACCCATTATACTTGGCATAGTAATAATAACATCCACATCAGTCCATCCATCTTTTATTTTTTGCAAGTATTCGTCTAGACCAATATAATCTGCACCAGCCTCTTTAGCTTCATTTTCTTTTTCAGGAGTAACAAGGGCTAAAACTCTTAATTTTTTACCTGTTCCATGGGGAAGAGAAACAACACCTCTTATCATTTCATTTGATTTTTTTGGATCAACACCTAATCTTACAGCAATATCAATAGTTGAATCAAAATTTGAATTAGTAATTTCTTTAACTAATTTTGAAGCATCACTTAAAGAGTAGTACAAATTTGGATCTATTTTAGATATAGCTTCTTTTCGTTTCTTAGTTATTCTTCTTGACATTATTCTAAATTAATTATTAAACGGAGAATTTCCAGAGACTGTAAACCCCATAGACCTTGCAGTTCCTGCTACCATTTTCATAGCTGAATTAATTTCAAATGCATTAAGATCTTGCATTTTATCTTGAGCAATTACTCTAATTTGATCCCATGTAACATTTGCAACCTTATTTCTATTTGGCTCACCAGATCCTTTTTTAGTTTTAGCTATTTCCATCAACTGAATTGCTGCTGGAGGCGTTTTAATAACAAAATCAAAAGACTTGTCTTTATATACAGATATAACTACTGGAAGAATTTTTCCAGGCTTGTCTTGAGTTCTAGAATTAAACTGTTTACAAAACTCCATGATATTAACTCCTGCTGCACCTAATGCAGGTCCAACTGGTGGTGAAGGATTTGCTGCACCTCCCCTAACTTGAACTTTGAGAACTTTATCTATTTCTTTCATTAGTTTTTGTTTTATAACTTTTCAACTTGCATATAACTTAGTTCAAGTGGAGTTTTACGACCAAAAATTTTGACCATAACCTCAAGCTTTCTTTTTTCTTCATTTACTTTCTCGATTGCACCTGTAAAGCCATTAAATGGACCATCTATAACTTTTACATTTTCTCCAACCACATAGGGTATATTTACTTGTTCACTTGCTAGAGATAATTCATCAACTTTACCAAGCATTCTATTTACTTCTGAAGATCTTAAAGGAATAGGTTCTCCTCCTTTTGTCTCTCCAAGAAAACCAATAACATTAGTAACTGATTTTATTATATGGGGAACTTCTCCAGAAAGATCTGCTTTTATCATAATATAACCAGGAAAATAAGTTCTCTCCTTATTTATTTTTTTTCCATTTCGAATCTGAACAATTTTCTCAGTAGGAACAAGAATATCTTCAACCATTTTTGAATATCCAAAACGTTCAATCTCTGACATTATGTAATCCTTTATTTTTGATTCTTGACCACTAACAGCACGAACAACATACCATTTTTTATTTCCTACTACCTCAGTCATAAAACTATCCATTAATAAGATTAAAATAAGAATTCACTAGTTTAGAAAGCACAGTATCCGCTCCCCATATTGCAAGTGAAAAAAGCACAGAAAAAACTAAAACAATAACAACTAAACGTTGTAATTCTGCTCTAGGAGTCCAAGAAACATTGTTGCTTAGTTCCTCAAATGATTCTTTAATATAATTAACTATTGTAGTCATTAGTACTTTTTCATGCACGGGTTGAGAGACTCGAACTCCCGACACCTGGTTTTGGAGACCAGTGCTCTACCAACTGAGCTAAACCCGTTTTTTTTAAAAAACAAAGGTGATTCACAGTTACAGGAGACCTTAAGCCTAAAAACCTTGTTTCTAGTCTAATATTTCCGTTACCTGCCCTGCACCAACTGTTCGGCCTCCTTCACGAATTGCAAAACGAAGACCCATATTTAAAGCAATTGGTTGAATTAAATCCACCTCTATTGTAAGGTTATCACCAGGCATAACCATCTCAACACCTTTTGGCAAATTGATGTTACCTGTTACATCAGTAGTACGAACATAAAATTGAGGGCGGTAATTATTATGAAATGGTGTATGACGACCACCTTCTTCTTTTTTCAATATGTATACCTCGGCCTTAAATTTTGCATGAGGTGTAACTGATCCAGGTTTGCATAGAACCATGCCACGTTTGATGTCAGTTTTTTCTATACCACGTAAAAGAATACCTGTATTATCTCCAGCTTCACCTCGATCTAAAATCTTGCGAAACATTTCAACTCCTGTAATGGTTGACTTGAGTTTTTCTGCACCCATTCCAATAATATCTACTTCATCACTAGTATTAGCTACCCCTGTTTCAATTCTTCCTGTAGCTACTGTTCCTCTACCAGTTATTGAGAAAACATCTTCTACAGGCATTAAAAAGTCCTTGTCAACATCTCGTTTTGGTAATTCAATCCATGAGTCAACTTGTTCCATTAACTTAGTTACTGTTTCTACCCACTTTTCTTCCCCATTTAAAGCTCCTAAAGCAGAACCTAGAATAACAGGAGTATTATCGCCATCATAATCATAAAAAGACAGTAATTCTCTTACCTCCATTTCAACTAACTCTAATAATTCTTGATCATCTACCATATCAGCTTTATTTAAAAATACTACTATACGAGGAACACCAACCTGACGTCCTAGTAATATATGCTCACGAGTTTGAGGCATTGGCCCATCTGTAGCAGCAACGACAAGAATTGCACCATCCATTTGAGCTGCTCCAGTAACCATGTTTTTTACATAATCTGCGTGACCTGGACAGTCAACATGGGCATAATGTCTATTTTTTGTTTGATATTCAACATGTGAAGTATTAATAGTAATACCACGTTCTTTTTCTTCCGGTGCATTATCTATTTGGTCGAAGCTTTGAGCTTCAGATAATCCAGCATCTGCTAATACTTTTGTAATAGCTGCTGTAAGTGTTGTTTTGCCATGATCTACGTGGCCAATTGTACCTATATTTAAATGAGGTTTTGACCGATCGAAAGTTTCTTTAGCCATAATTGATTATTTCTTTAGTGTTTTAAGAGGTGCAAATTTATAAAATTTTTTGTATAGCCCTTTATTTTTATTGATTTATTTTACAATAAAAGGCTCTACAATTTTTGATACATTAAATATTAAAATTTATGCTACTATTAATATTAAATAATAGATTAATATACACTAAGTATATATGTTTTATTTATTACACCTATTTTTGCAAGGATAATAATTTATTTATTTTTAATTTAAAATAGAATCTTAGTATATGGTGTTTGATATTGAAATCATAAAAGCACATTACTCTAAAATAAAAAAAAGAGTAAATAAGGCTAGGGAATTATTACAAAAACCCTTATCAGCATCTGAAAAAATTTTGTATTCCCATATATGGGAAAATAAAGTTTCAAAAAAATTTAAACGTGGTATTGATTATGTTAATTTTTCTCCTGATAGAATAGCATGTCAAGATGCAACAGCACAAATGGCATTATTACAATTTATGCAAGCAGGAAAAGATAAAGTTGCTGTTCCTACTACAGTTCATTGCGATCATCTAATTCAAGCTAAATCAGGCGCAGTTCAAGATTTAAAAGATGCTAATTCTTCAAGTTCTGAGGTATTTAATTTTCTCGAATCAGTTTCAAATAAATATGGAATTGGATTCTGGAAACCTGGAGCAGGAATTATACATCAAGTTGTTTTGGAAAATTATGCTTTTCCGGGAGGCATGATGATTGGAACTGATTCACATACTGTAAATGCTGGAGGTTTAGGAATGCTTGCAATAGGTGTAGGAGGAGCAGATGCTGTAGATGTAATGGCAGGAATGCCTTGGGAATTAAAATTTCCAAAACTAATTGGAGTTAAATTAACTGGTAGATTAAATGGGTGGACTGCACCAAAAGATATAATTTTAAAAGTTGCTGGCATTTTAACAGTTAAAGGTGGTACTGGAGCTATAATAGAATATTTTGGAGATGGAGCAAAAGCAATTTCTTGCACTGGCAAAGGTACAATATGTAATATGGGTGCTGAAGTAGGGGCTACAACATCTACTTTTGGTTATGATGAATCTATGGAAAGATATCTTAGAGCAACTGGACGAAATGAAATAGCTGACTATGCAAATGATGTAAAAGAATATTTAACAGCTGATGAAGAAGTTTATTTAAATCCTAACAAATATTTTGACCAATTAATAGAAATTAATCTAGATGAACTTAATCCTCATATAAATGGTCCTTTTACTCCTGATTTAGCAACTCCAATTTCAGATATGAAAGAGAAATTGAAAACTAATAACTGGCCTATAAAAGTTGAATGGGGATTAATAGGGTCATGTACAAATTCCTCATACGAAGATTTAACTAGAGCAGCATCTATAGCTAAACAAGCAGTTGAAAAAAAATTATCAACCAAAGCTGATTTTGGAATTAATCCTGGTTCCGAACAAGTTAGATATACAGCTGAAAGAGATGGAATATTAAATATTTTTGAAGATTTAAATGCTAAAATTTTTACTAATGCTTGTGGTCCGTGTATAGGTCAATGGGCAAGAAAAGGGTCTGAAAATCAAGAAAAAAACTCAATCATTCATTCTTTTAATAGAAATTTTGCTAAAAGAGCAGATGGAAATCCAAATACTCATGCATTTGTGGCATCACCAGAAATAGTAGCGGCAGTTGCAATTGCGGGAAGGTTAGATTTTAATCCAATAAAAGACACCTTGATTAATTCTGATGGAGAAGAAGTTAAATTAGATGCTCCAAATGGTTTAGAATTACCAAAGTTAGGTTTTGATGTTAAAGAAAATGGTTATATGGAACCTATAAAAGATGGATCCAAATTAAAGGTAAATGTTTCTAGAAATTCTGAAAGACTTCAATTACTTAAACCATTTGACCCTTGGGATAAAGAAAACTTAATCGGACTAAAATTACTTATTAAAGCTCATGGTAAATGTACAACAGATCATATTTCAATGGCTGGACCTTGGTTGCGTTATAGAGGACATTTGGATAATATATCTAATAATTGCTTAATAGGAGCAGTAAATGCTTTTAATAACAAAACAAATTTTGTAAAAAATCAATTAAATGGAGAATATGGGGGAGTTCCAGATACCCAAAGAGCATATAAAGAGGCAAATGTTTCCTCAATAGTTGTAGGAGACCATAATTATGGAGAAGGATCATCAAGAGAACATGCAGCAATGGAACCAAGGCATTTAGGTGTTAAAGTTATTTTAGTTAAATCATTTGCTCGCATTCACGAAACAAATCTTAAAAAGCAAGGTATGTTAGCTTTAACTTTTGAAAATGAAAATGATTATGATCTAATCCAAGAAGATGATACTTTCAATTTGATTGATTTAAAGGATTTTGCACCAGGAAAAAAAGTAAATATTGAAATCATTCATTCAAATGGTAAAAAAGATACTATAGCTACAAATCACTCATACAATGACCAACAAATTGAATGGTATAAAGAAGGATCTGCTTTAAATCTAATTAAAAAAGAGAATGCTCTTTCTCTATAATTTTGATTAATATATAATAAATGATTAAAGTTCTCCATTTATCGCACGCAATGGTTTGGGGAGGGAATGAGCAACAACTTGTGGATCTAATTCCAGCTATTGAATATCATAATGTTTTTAATACAATTTTTTGTTTTGAAAACAGTGAAATTCACAAATATTCTTTAAAAAACAAATTAAATTTTATAGCTACAAAGAAAAAAAGCACTTACTCTTTTAGTCTATCAAAAATACTGAATCAAATCATTATTAGAGATGGATATCAGATTGTTCATATGCACACAAGTAATTCTGTTGGAACATTTTTAACTCTTAATCTTCTTTTCTCTCCAAAAATTTATGGAATTTTTTCAAAAAAAGGAATAAGTGATTCTTCAAGTTTCTTTAGTAAGATTAAATATAACTTTTATAAGATAAAAAAGTATATATGTGTTTCAAATGCAGTATATGATAGTTTTTCAAAATCAATTAAAACTAAAAACAGACACAAATTATCTTTAATATATGATGGAATTAATCTAGATCGAATTAGTTTAAAATCCCCCTACTCTATAAGAGAAAAACTAAATATAGATAAAGACACTTACTTAATAGGATCAATAGCAAACCATAGTCCTGCAAAAGATTTAATTACACTAATTAGGGGGTTGTCTGAATTAAAATCATTAGGGATAAATAATTTTTTCTGCGCACAAATCGGTAAAAAAAGTAACCTAACTAAAATTTTAGAAAAAGAAATTAGTGACTTGGGAATAGATAATCACATAAAACTTCTAGGATATCAAGATCAAGCATCTTCTTTTATATCTCAATTTGATTGCTTTTGCTTATCATCAATGCGTGAAGGTTTGCCTTTAAGTATTTTAGAGTCATTTTATGTTGGCACTCCTGTTATTGCAACAAAAGCAGGTGGGATACCCGAAGCAATTACAAGTGGATTCAATGGTAGTCTTGTAGCAATTGAAGATTATAAAAATTTTGGATTGAAAATTAAAGAGCTACTTATTAATAAAGCTTTGAAAAGGAAATACATAGAAAATAGTAAAGAAAAGCTTAAAAAAAATTTCACAAACAAAGTTTGTGCAAAAAATACCTATTCAGTTTATAATGAAGTCTTAACTGAAAATAATGGCTGATTAATTGGCACAAATCATGTCTTCGCCACAACAAATTGGTGATTTAATTTTCCCTTCACATTTTGGACATCTAGAAATTTGAACCGAAGAACCATCATCTAAAGTTAGAGAATCATTAACCAATGGTTCTGAGCAGATAGCACAAGAAGCATTAACAGCCATACCACAAACATCACACTTATATGTTTCCATAATTTTAAAATTTATTTATTAAATTATAAAATATTTGAATAGGTCTATGAAAAATCTAATTTATGTATTAATATTTTTTCCATTGTCTTGCTATTCACAAAAAATTTTTTCTGTTGAATATCCTTCGCAATCAGATTTAAAAGTTTTTGTTGTAGATTATAAATCTCAAGCTGATCTTAAAGTTTATAAAGTAGATTATTCCTCTCAAGCTAAAAAAAATAAAGGCTTATGGTATTTTGTTAAATACCCATCTCAATCTGACAAGAAGATCTATTTTGTTGATTATGCTTCTCAAAGTGATCTAAAGATATTTTTTGTACAGTATAAATCTCAAAGTGGATGGAGTGATAACTCTAAAAAGTATCTTTTATATTAATAAAACTTAAGAATCGAATTTTAAATGACCATACAATGAGGTCAAATGAAAAAGTATCAATATATATCCTAAGTAAATAAAGTGTGAGCTAGGTATCCAAATATATGCAAGAATTAAGCCCGAATAACAAAGGATTCCAACACAACAAAGAAGTATAATTCTGATTTTGGAATCATCTACAATTAATGGTCTTGATAAACCTGTTATAAATAATCCAATTATTATTACCCATAATCCAAAAAAACGATATATCTGTTTTAAATAACTTGGAAGTGTTTCATTAATTTCTTTAGAAAATAATTTATCAAATGACATTCCTAAACGCTCCTCATTTGCAATCTTATCTAGCATCCATGGTTCATCATTTATCATCCATCTTATTCCTAATAAAATTAATGTTATACCAATAACCAATAGTGGGAAATAAAACAGCTTTTTCATAACTTATGTTAAGTTAACAAATAATATTTTCTAAAGAAAATATTAAATTTATAATTATTATAATTAATCCTTAAAAATAGAATTTATGAGAATTTTGGTGATTGGAGGAAATGGAACAATTGGTAAAAAAGTAAGTTCATTTCTTTCAAAAAAAAATGAGGTTATAACAGCAGGAAGAAAAAGTGGTGACTTAAAAATAGATTTATCAGATTCTAATTCCATAAAAAGTTTATTTGAAACAAATAAAAAATTTGATTCTGTTATTTCAATAGCAGGAGAAGCTATCTGGGCTCCATTTGAAAGGATTACAGAAGATCAATATTATATTGGGATTAAAAATAAAATGATGGGGCAGGTAAATCTAGTAAGAATTGGCTGGAAATATATAAAAAAAGGTGGTTCAATTACTTTAACAACAGGTATTTTAGCTGATAATCCGGTAAAAATGACTACTAGTGCAGCTCTTGTAAATGGAGGAATTCATAGCTTTGTAAAGGCTGCTATTTTAGAAATTAAAAATAATATTAGGGTAAATGTTATATCCCCTGGTCTAGTAGAAGATTCTGCAGAAAAATACAAAGACTATTTTCCAGGATTCAATATAGTTGCTATGAAAAAATTAGCGGAAACTTATGCTAAAGTTCTTTATGGAAATCAGAATGGGGAAATTATTAGAATATTTAGTTAATTATAGAAGAACTTACACTTTATATAATCTTCAAATTATTTAGCTTTAGTTTATATTGAAAAATTATAAGTGAAGTGTTACAATATAAACTAAAGCTAAATGATCAAACAAAAAAACTATTTATTATAACTGAAAAATTAAGTTATCATTTAATTTTTATCAACTTCTTAGGTTGAGGTCTAGCTTCTTTCTTTTTTGGCATATTAACAGTTAGTACACCATTTGTATATGAAGCATCAATTTTTGAAGTTTCTACACTTTCTGGAATTGTAAAGATTCTTTTAAATGAATTATAGTTAAACTCTAATCTTGTAAAGCCATCATTAGATTTGCTTTTTTCATTTTGAAGAACTTCAATCGAAAGGATATTATCTTCACAACTTACTTCAAAGTCATCTTTATTTAAACCTGGTGCAGCAATTTCTAAAGAAAATTCCTTATATGATTCCTTTATATTTACTGCAGGTAATGTATTAGAATAAGATGGAAAATCTATATTCCAATTTGTATTTAAAAAGTCATCCATCAGAGATGGAAACCATGTGTTTTGTTTTCTAATTAAATTCATAATATTTTTTTTTAGTTAAACATTTTGATTTACAACTTATCTATGGCAAAAGTAATGCCTTTCAAATATATAAGACAATATGTCATTAAAAATAAAATTAATAATGTCATATTGTCATTGTTTCGTCAAATCAACTGGTTTTATTTGTTGTTTATGACAGCTCTATCTTCTGTTCTCCTGTTTTTAGCTCTTCCCTCAGGAATTCATTATATAAATTTAAGAAATATTAAAAAGCTTAATAGAGATTAATCCTTAGATTATTCTACTTTTTTTGTTCCATCTTGTTTAACATGAAATTAAGCAATAGTCCATAAGCTGGAAGGAAGAATAACAATCCAATTATAATTTTTAATATTGTTTGATTTCCAGCAATTTCAAACCAATTTAAAGCCATATATTCATCCTCTGAGCCAGAGAAAGCCGTAAAAAAGAATGTATAAGTATCAATTATATTGGATATTATTGTTGATAAAGCAGGTGCTATCCACCAAGCAGAATATTTTTCTCTGATAAACTGAAAAGCATAAATATCTATTAATATTCCTAGGGCATAAGCTGTAGCACTTGCAAAACCAATTCTAAACGCTACTGATTGCGGATTACCCTCTGCATAAACAATTAAAATAGATGATAAAATTGCTAATGGATAAGTATATGCAATTGTTTTCTGAGCAATCGATTGTCCCAATAATCTTACTGTAAGATCAGTTGCAACTACAACAATTGGAAAAACAAAGGCTGCCCAAGTTATTTTATAACCCAATAACTCTATGGGAATTGCAACTAGAGCATTTGATAAAGTAGTAATACTTATATGTAAAACTACCAGAGCCAATAATATATTGATTCTTTTATTAAACATCTCGCCCTAAATTACTTCCACCATTTTTCCCAAGGAAATACATACCAAACTGGATTCTTGGATTTATCTATTAGTTGTCCAAAATAATCTATTTCTGTTTTACTTGTTTTGTTATTAATTAAAGCTGCAAAATGAATCTCGCAATCAGAATTATCTAAATTCTTATCTATTAAACCAAAAGTATCACCTGAATCATTAATATCATCAATAATTAAAACTCTTTTATACACAGAAACACAATTATTTAAAACAGATAAATTTGGAGTAGCTGAATTATCTCTTAATTGGATATCAATTACTTTATGAGGTTTTTGAATTCTATGTGATAAATATATCCCTGGAATACATCCACCTCTGTTTATACTTAAAATAAGTTCTGGTAGCCAATTAGAATTTTTCATTTGCTCAATTATTTGAACAATTGCATTTTGCATTTCATCAACAGAATAAGTTACCTTGAAAACAGATTTCTCCATGCCTAAATATAAAAGAAAGAATAATATGAATTACACAATAGTTAAGTTATAGTTCAATAAAATGCTAATTGATAAAAATATAATTAATGATTTTCTGAAAATCAGCAGAGCCAATGCCGAGATTTGAACTCGGGACCTCTTCCTTACCAAGGAAACGCTCTACCCCTGAGCTACATCGGCCTTTTTGTTTTTGAAGTTTTAAAAATAAAGCTAAATTTAGCGCAATTTAGATATTTCTTTAATATGAGAAGGAGTAGTTTCACAACACCCTCCTAATATAGTAGCTCCAGCGTCCTTAAATTTTTGAGCAAATTGAGCTAGCTTTATTGGTGTAAGATCTTTTCTTGTTCCCAAAAATTCATTTGGATTTATAGTTTTATTTTTATTATAAATCTTAGTGTATCCTGAAACAGGATTTGTTCTAGCAAATCCATTGAGTTTAAATCCAAAAGGATAGCCTAGACACTTTATCTCTTGAAGATTTAACTCATAATTTTCGGGAGAAACACATGAAAGCATCAGACCAAGTAAATTATTATGTTCCATTTTACTAACGATTTCTGAAATTTTTTCTCCACTTGGCAATTTTACCCCTTCAGATATATGAGCTCCAATTAAGTAGGGTTTGTTTAATGATTCTATTGCCTGAACAGCTAATTTGATTTCTCTAATACTACTTAAAACATCTAAGTAGAAAAAGTCCACGAAAGGACTAATTATTTTTGCTTGATCAAAAAAATTCTCCAATATTTCATAATCAGATCTTGTGTCTGCTTCATAAACCAAATACTGAGGAGGCAATCCTCCAGCAACTAAAACATCTGGATGTTTTTCCTTTGCTCTTATTGCTAACTCTCCAGCTTTTTTATTTAATTCTTCAAACTTATCTTCAACATCATTTTCACGAAGTTTAAGTCTTCTTGAACTGAATGTTGTCGTTACAATAATCTCAGCCCCTGCATTTATAAAATCCAGATGAGCATCTAATATAAGTTTATGAAACTCTTCTTTTAGTAAAGCACTTGCACTCCAAAGTGTTCCAGTTGTTTTAAGTCCTCTTGCAAGTAACTCTTGACCCATTCCACCATCTAATATTCGAACTTGTTTAAAAAAATCTCTTTCTAACATTAATAGTATTTATTGAAATTATTGAGGTTAATAATAATTGATAAGAGCGGGAGACCGGGCTCGAACCGGCGACATTCAGCTTGGAAGGCTAACGCTCTACCAACTGAGCTACTCCCGCATTAATAGCAATTATTAAAATTATTGTGGGGAGAGCAGGATTCGAACCTGCGAAGGTAAAACCAACAGATTTACAGTCTGTCCTCGTTGGCCGCTTGAGTATCTCC
>TARA_B100000686_G_scaffold98398_1_pt1 | contig 35423 bp, 36 predicted proteins | sample TARA_B100000686 | Tara Oceans TARA_B100000686 (sample SAMEA2622733) | marine metagenome | biome: marine biome (ENVO:00000447); feature: marine epipelagic mixed layer (ENVO:xxxxxxxxx); material: "saline water (ENVO:00002010), including plankton (ENVO:xxxxxxxx)" | depth 150 m | reverse complement strand
TCTGCTGAATTAGGAAAATATGAAATAATATTAATTAAATTTAATTACAGTTATCTCTATCAATCAGATAATAAGATACAAATATCTTTTAAAGATTTATAGAGCATATATTGTTACTTTCAAAAAATGGGAAAAAATTAATAAACTCAAATAGTCTGAAAATCATAACTATATTTACCAGACTATAGAATTCAATAAGGAATTATGGGTCTGTAGTAGTAAGGTATGAAAAGTCCTTGCACAGGTAGATATTGATGATATCTACCTGTAAGGGTTAAGCGGTTTATCCTTCAGGTACTTCAGGGCAGGTATGCGTCGTTCCATCAGTTGAGTCTTTTACTTTGTCACCTGGTTCTTTATCTAGACAAGCAATTCTATTTAGAATGTTTTGAGCAGTTTCTCCCTTTAAAGCTCTTTCTGCAGTAGAGCTGGCATCAATATCAAGATTATCATCTTCACCACCACCGGAACTTGTAGCTGCCATAACTGGCCCATTAACCATAAATACTACAGCAGCAGCAATAGTGATCAATAATTTATTCATCCTTCTTTCTCCTCTTCTGATTTATATCCTTTTTATATCATTTTCAAATCTAATTCGAAGTAAATATAATTATATTCTCCTATACTAGGACTCTATACAATCATATACCTTAACAATACCAATTACGATGATATAAATCAATTTATTTTAATTTACTTAGATTTAGTTAGAGTTAGTTATATATTTACGGTAAAATTAACCACATGAGCAAATTAAATATTTCTTCTATTCCTGTTATTTTTATAGTAATAACTCTTTCTGGTTGCGGGATACAAAGTATACCAACAGCTCTTAACAATGTTGAAGCTGCATGGTCAGAGGTATTGAATCAATATAAAAGGCGGTCTGATTTAATTCCGAACCTTGTTAATATAGTTAAAGGTTATGCTTCTCATGAAAAAGAAACCCTACAGGCAGTAGTAGAAGCTAGAGCAAAAGCAACCCAGACAAAAATAAATACTGATCAGTTAACGCCTGAATTAATGAGTCAATTTTCACAAGCTCAAGCTGGGCTGGGATCGGCTCTTTCTCGTCTTATGGTGGTAGTCGAGCGTTACCCTGAGTTAAAGGCTAATACAAATTTTCGCGATCTTCAGGTGCAACTTGAAGGGACAGAAAACAGGATCACCGTAGCTAGGAATAGATATATTCAATCAATAAATGCTTTTAATAATTTAGTCACAGTACCGCCTACATCTTGGTACAATGCTATATTCCTTCAGCATGATAAAAAACCACAGTTTAGTCTTGAAAATGAAGATAAGGTTAAGCGGGCTCCTGAAATAGAGTTTTGATGAGCTTAAGATTACTAATCTCTTTAATCATTCTAAGTTTTGTGTGTGTGGCTCCTGTATATTCTCTTGATGTTCCTCGCCATACTGGCCCTGTAGTTGATCTTGCAGGTGTGTTTACTAAATCTGAGAGTGCACAAATATCATCCAGTTTAATGCAGTTTAAAACGAAATATGGGCCCCAAATTCAAGTAGTTACTATACCTAATCTCCAAGATGAGACAATAGAGAGTTTCTCAATCAAGATTGTAGATAAATGGAAACTTGGCTCTAAAGATAAAGATAATGGGGTACTACTACTTATAGCAACTCAAGATCGTAAAGTCCGCATTGAAGTTGGTCAGGGTCTTGAAGGTGATTTGCCTGATGCATTAGCTGGAAAAATTATCCGAGCGGGGATTATTCCATTTTTTAGGAAAGGGCAGATTAATGCTGGTGTAATGACTGGCTTAGGAATGATTGCTGAAAGTATTGGTGGGAAGCTTGAGAATATAGTGTCCACTCAGATTTCAAGACATACTCAATCAAGAAATGCAGATTTAGGGTACTTATTGTTTCTTGCTTTTTTTCTATTCGGGCCAACGATTCTTGGCAGAAGTCATGGAAGGGGTAGAGGTAGTATAGGATCTTCTATTCTTAGTGGGTTACTTTTGGGTAGTATGCTAAGTAGTGGACGTGGAGGCTTTAGTGGCGGCTTTGGTAGTGGATTTAGCGGTGGTTTTGGTGGGGGAGGTGGTGGATTTTCTGGTGGCGGAGCAAGTGGAGGGTGGTAATTGAAACATTTTAATCAATCAGATCTTGATCAGATTTCAAAAGCAGTTCTTGATGCTGAGAAACAGACTACCGGTGAAATTGTACCAATGATTGTTACTCAGAGTGATGATTACCCAGGTGCTCGTTGGCGACTCGCTATAACAGTATCATTATTATTTGGGTTTCTTATTTATTACTGCATTAATTATTCTGATCCAGTTTGGATCCTTTGGGCACAAATCCCAGGTCTTTATATTGGATATTGGCTAGGGGTATTTGGTTTTATCCTTAGGCCTTTTCTTTCTGATTCCAAAATTGAGGAAGAAGTACACCAACGAGCATTACAGGCCTTCTTCTCTCACAATATCCATTTAACAAACGAGCGGACAGGTATACTTATTATGGTTTCTCTTCTTGAACATCGAGTTGAAATACTTGCCGATACTGGAATTAATGCAAAGGTATCTAAAGATACATGGAATAATATATTAACGGATATGGTTAATAAGATTAAATCAAATGAGCTTACTGAAGGTATTTGTATAGCTGTTAAGGAGTGCGGTGTGATTTTAACAAAAGAATTCCCAGGGACTCATGAAAATCCAAATGAAATTAAAAATAAGATTATTATAGAATAGGAGTTATATTTTATTTTAATAAATGGCTATCTTTAGGTAATTGTTTTGAGTACCACAATGCAAGTTTATGTCGTAGTGCTTTTTCAGACACCTGATCTTCAGGCAAGGGTTGTATAATTTTGTCGTAAACTAAGAATCTGTAGACATATAAAAGTTTCTCGCTCGCTGAGTCGGTTGCTTCAAATTTAACTACTCCTCGATCTTCAGCATATTTTATTCCTGTAATTAGCGCTTCCTTAAAAATTGCATTCTCATTTTTTAATTTTTTCATAATAATATGGACAAATAGTTTATTAATTCTAGTTTTAATTATTTTACTAGACTTGCTAATTAGTAATTAGTAAAGCTATATATTAATTTATGCTAAAAGGATCCGCATCTCAACAGTATAGATAATCATTTAGCAACTTTCCCTATTTAATAGAATTATTGAGAGTTATCTAGAGAAGGCAATATCATATCTATATGCTTATTTTTAAAGGTTAAATTCTAATATTCTTTGATACAAATTTTATGTTAAATTATTTAGCTGCTATTTTATATTTTTTAGTAGTTTAAAATAATTAAGAATAATAGGTTATTTATAATTGATAATGAAAAAATTTTTGGTACTTAGAAATAGGGCAATTTAAATTCTTCAGGAGAGACTACTATGGTTAATAGGCAATCTGTAACCTTCACTATTATTATAACTAGTATTTTTTTAACCTATACAGCGGTATATGCATCTGAACTAAATAAATTTAATAAGAGTAATGAATTTATAGTAATGCAATCCAAACAATATGATGAGCAAAAAGATTATACTGCTACACCTTATAAGGATAGTTCCTGTAATCATAAAAAAAGAGCCCATAAAAAACATGGTAACAAGAAGAGAAATAGGGGCAAGCATAGTTATGCTCACATAGTTGCTATGCATGCTGACGAATTGAGTCTTTCTGATGCTCAGCTTGGAAGACTTATTAGGCTTCATAAGAAACACTCACAAGAATATAAAAAAATTAAGAAAAAGATGTATAAAAACATGAAGAATTTAAATTATTCAGGTATGAGTCTTGGAACTGATGATTCTTTTTTACAGAAATTAGGTGATGAACATTTAGATATATTCAATTCTTTACTTGAGCAGCATATTAGAAATCGTAGGGTTGTTAACACCATTCTAACTGATGAGCAAAAAAATAAGCTTAATGGTATGAAAATAGATAATGGTAATCAGAGCTGTTTGCACAGTAGCGCATAGCCAATATAATGATTTTTAAATAGATTTGCCTAGAATAATGTTAAATATTTATGGTGAGTCACTCGCGTTATTAGTTTCCTTTGGTAAAGCTTTAGGGAGACTCTGAGTGGTTTTAATTTGGTCACGTCCAGCAGATTTAGCAAGATATAATGCTTTATCTGCTCGTTGAAGCCACTCTTCCTTAGTTTCGTTAGGGTCACATTCAGCCACACCAAAACTCAATGTGATCGAGCCTACTTCTTCGAATTTAACAGAAGAAATCTTTTCTCTCACCCTCTCTGCTAGCTTTAATACAGTTTCTGCTGTTGTATTTGGGCACAGAATAATAAATTCTTCTCCGCCCCATCGTGTAAGAGAATCAGTTGCGCGCAAGGTGGAGAGAATTGCGCTAGATAAATCAATAAGTACTCTATCTCCAATTGAATGGCCATAAAGATCATTTATCTTTTTAAAGTGGTCTATATCTAGAATCATCAAGCTTAAGCGTTGACCATATCTTCTTAGACGATCTATTTCAAATTCCACAGTATCCTCAAAACGCCTTCGATTCCATGCGCCTGTAAGTTTGTCAGTACTTGCTAGTTGATCTAGTTCAGCAATTATAATTCTTAATTTTTCTTGCATCGCAGCAAGCCCACTTAGAACCTGGCCAATTTCATCCTTGCTTGGGGCTAAAATATTCTCATCCATATTACCCTCAGCAATTTGTTTGAAGTGAGCGACTGCTTTATTTAGTGGCAGAACAATTGAGCGTATTAGAAGTATTGCTGCAGTAAAAGAAATCAGTATACCTAATACTGTCAATAATATTAGAGAATTGCGAATAAGAGTAAAATATTTTGTGGCTTCCTGATATTCATCTTTTTGAATTTGATTTATTACTTGCAATAAATCACTAGCCTGTAGGGTAGCAATTTTGAAATAAGGGTTAATTTTACTCACAAATATTGTATTAGCTGCTTGGAAATCTTTAGATTCTATAGCATCTATAGCTGGTATTAATCCCTCATTTATATATTGTATGTGCGTATCACTAAATAAATCTGTTTTATTCTGTTCTTCTTTGGTTAAATTTCTTTCATTATATTTGTTTAGGAGGCTATTAGATTCATCAATATTGTCAACTATAGAAGCGATATGTGCGCTTAATAGTTTCTTATTATTCTGAGTTTTTAAATAATCATTTTTTAGGCTTTGCTGTAGACAAAATGTCATATGTCCCCAGCTATCATTCATTAGAAATATGATACGACTAATTATTTTGACTGGTTTATAGCTTTCTTTATAGGACGTTTCTAATGAACTGTTTGCTACTGTAATTACATTAATTCCTATAGCTCCACCAATAAATATTAGTGCAGCTAAAGTACTCATAATTATCCAGAGACGTTTTTTTATACTGGAGTTTTTAAGGAGATATATTAATGATTCCACTGATTATTCCTTAATAGTTCGTATTATAATAAAGAGAATAAAAACCTTATATATTAAAATTCGCTATCATTATGAACTAGCTTATGATGACCTGTGAGTTGAAGTTAGTAAAGGTGAGAGATATCAATTACGAACCTTTCATTTTTAAAATGGTAAAATTCTGCTTGTTATTTTAACTAAATTCAAATTTCTTACGAACTAATTTAGATAAAGAAGATATATGAATCTATATTTTATTATCTGGAGTTTTAGAGGCTGCTGTGTTTAAGCTCATTTTTGCCTTATTAGGATTCTATTTATTTGGATTCTTTGGGTCATTAATTGGCTATTTTCTTGGTGGTATAGTCGATAGATCTAGGGCTTATGGTATTGGGGGTATCAATCCTCTTAGTAGCGGTAGCCGTCAGAAAATATTTCTTAAGACAGTTTTTGTTTTATTAGGAAAATTAGCGAAGGCAGATGGACACATATCAAAAGAAGAGATAGCGCATGTTGAGCAAATTTTTCAAAAACTCGGTATGTCTGCAGAGCATAAGCAAAATGCAATTACTCAGTTTAAACAGGGGGCTGAAAAAGACTTTGATATTGACCCGATTTTAGAAGAGTTTATAGAGGTTTGTGGAAGAACTCATCAATTGAGGCAGATGTTACTTGTCTACCTCATTGTGATGGCGTTATCTGATGGTACTATTAAATCGTCTGAGGAACGTTTATTAATCAATATCGCATATCAACTAGGATATGATGAAATTGCATTTAGGCAGCTCTTGGATATGGTTCTTAATCAGTCGCATTTTGCAGGAGGCGGCCAGGCTGTTTCTGCCACAGCTATTGAAGATGCTTACAAGGCACTAGGTGTAAATAAAAATATGACTGATAAGGAAATTAAACATGCATACCGTAAGTTAATGAGCCAATACCATCCAGATAAGCTGATGGGGCAGGGCCTACCAGAAGATATGATAGCAGTAGCTACTGAGCAGGCAAAAGAAGTACAGGTGGCATATGATTTAATTATGAAGAGTCGTGAGAAATAAGTTTAAATGTTTCGTATACGGATACATATATTCAATTATTAAATTTATTTACAGTTGACAGAATTTTTTCTTCCTATATGTATTTAATCTATCCTTGTTATATAGGCTTATAGAAGTTATAGAGCCCAATTAATATCAGCCTCGTATCCACATTTTTAAGAACTTTAGAAGTCTTTTTTTAATCTTATCTCCTTTTAATTTTATGTTTTCTAAATTAATTGGTTCTTTACTAAAAGAGATCGGCCAAATCAAAATAAAAAGAATATATGCTAAAGCAGTAAAAAATATACTAGATAGAAATTCTAAAGTAGATAAATTTTCAAAGGATATAGTTGAGGTAGATATTTCACGCGCAATGGTAGTTAAATAGAGAACTAATAATAGGATAGCAGCACCAGCTATAATTCTTAGACTACGTTTTAGAAATATTTTTATCCAATTTTGCAATTTATTTTCCTATGAAAATTATTTTGAACAACTTCTATTATATTTTACATAGTATTCTTTAATTCTTATAGAATTCTAATTATTAATATTATAATTTAGAGTTATATAGCTGATAAAATAATTATTTTTTATATTAATTAATATTAAAAAATATTTACATAAAAAATAAGGGAGAACATTGTGGAATGGATTTATATTTGGATTATATTGTGGCTAGCTTGTATTATTGGCGCAACTATTATCGGGTCACGTAAAAAAATGGCAGTTAGTGCCTGTTTTTTTGGACTAATCTTTGGGCCACTTGGGGTTATTCTAGTATTTATTAGCAAAGGAAAGAAAATTGCTTGTCCATTTTGTAAGAAATTAAATTATATAACTTCTCTAGCTTGTATACATTGCAATAAAAAATTAACTGACCAATAAACAATTATAGGGTGTATAGAATATTAGAAATTGTAAAATATTAATTTCTTAGAGGATCATTTGGAAATTATAAAGGTTGATATATTCTTAAGCTTATAGAGTGAATGAGTTTAATATTTTCGGGTTTATTTTTGCTCAGATATAGATGCCTTTTGGCCAACTCCACTAGGGTTATCTAAAACAGTATTATTAGTTGACTCTAGGGGTAATGGCTTGGTAGGTGTTACACCTAATTTTTCCAGTTCCTCTGCCTGCCCTATAAGACTCCCTTGTCCATCCCTAAGCTTATTTAAGGCATCTTTATATGATTTTTGTGATTTATCTATATTTGTTCCTAGCTTAATAATGTCATTTGCAAATCCAGATAATTTATCGAGAAATAGAGTCCCACGTTTAGCAATTGCTTCATAATTATTTTTTTGCTTTTCTAGTCTCCAAAGATTTGCAATAATACGAAGTACAAATAGCACTGTATTAGGGCTGGCAATTAGAATATTTTTATTAAATGACCTTAGGCATAAATCATTTTCGCTTGAGTTTGCAAGCATAAAGGCCGATTCATTGGGAATAAACATTACAACAAAATCTAAAGACTGCACTCCATAAAGTTGATGATAGTTTTTTTCAGATAGTTCCTTGATATGAGAGTGTATGGACTTCAGATGCTTTTTTAGAGCATTACTGCTTTCAATTTCATTATCTGAGTTGGTATATTTAAGATATGCAGTAAGTGACATTTTTGAATCAATAATTACATGCTGGTTTCCTGGGATGTTAATAATTACATCTGGCTGGGCTATAGTTCCATCTTCCCGTTTATGCCTTCCCTGTACATTATAATCATGGCCTTTACGTAAACCAGCATCTTCTAAGACATTTCCAAGAATAAACTCCCCAAAATCTCCTTGTACTTTAGACTGTCCTGAAAGTGCGTGGGTAAGATTATTAGCATCTGTAGATAACTTATTATTAAGCACCAGAAGTTGCTTTACTTGCTCTTTTAATTCTGTTCGCCCTATAGCCTCCTTATAATAAGCTTCATGTACTTTTCCTTCAAACTCAGAAATTTTTGTTCTTAGAGGGCCTATTATTTGATCAAGAGTATTTTTATTCTGATCGGTAAATTTCTTCGATTGCTCAGTTAAAACTTCATCAACTGAGATTTTAAATTGATTGGATAGTTGTTCTTCAGTTTCTTTTTTAAAGTCAAATTTTTCTTGAGTTTGTTTACGTTCTATGTCTAATGTTGTCTTTAGTTCTGTAATTTCAGTACTCAAATTTTGATTTTTAGTGGTTAACTGGCTCTGTAGGTCAGTTAATTTAATATGTTCCGTTGTTAATTTTTCTAAATCTTCTTTAGAAGAAGATAATTTTTCCTCAAGGATGGTAATCTTGGGACGCTGCAATAACCAGTAAATCAATACACCAAGACTAGATCCAATTAGCATCCCAATCAAAAGTGAAAAATTATCCATATAAATTAATTAAAATATTTTGGAAGAATGTTACTTGTTTAGTAGAAATAACATTTTAGGGTAAATAACGTATATCATAATGGCATATGGAGATTGAGCTTTCAACTTATTTTGAGCAACTTAAGAGCTTAAATAAAATATGCATTTAAGCATATCAGTAACTAAGTTGTATAATACTAATATGATAAAAGAATTTTATAAGAATTACTTATTCTAAGATTGATAGAAGATTATTGAACTATATTTAAAAATAATAATTTATGTATAAATACACCTATAATAAATTTATGTTCTATTTATGCTAGGGCTAGCCCTACATCATCGTTGGATAACATTTTGTTTAACTTTATTCATAGCAATATTTTTTTCCTTTCCATCATTTGCTTCTGAAAGGCTTACTCCGTTGAATTTGGATAAAACAGAAGTATCTTGGACGAAGTTATCATTTAAGGGGAAAGAGTTTTTTGCGAAATTAAATGCTGAAGTTAAATTAACATCCTCTTCAGAGCCTGAATTAAATACTGTTTTTATTCCTTCTTCAGAAGGCATTCCTATAGAGGCTCCAGGGTTAGGAGCGCTAGTCATTGATACTAGGATTTTGATAAAATCAATTATAGCTAATGTAGAACTACAAAAAATAGCTTGGTTTCACCCGGTCAATCTTTCAGCTATGCAATATGTGCGTCAGCGTATTGGATTTAAAGACTCAAATAAAGTTTATCGGTTTACAAATAAAGGTGTTTTTAGAGTAGCTAAACAACCAATTAATAAGAGTGAGGCTCTGCAATTACCGGAAGAATGGTCAGCTAGAAACGAACAGTTTTACCCGTATCCAATCGAGGTAGGGGGTTGCCCTAGTATAACTGTGCCTATGTCACTTATTTATTTAATTTCAGCTTCGAAAATGTCAAATTTTAATAAGCCAGTAACTGTATGTGTGTTTAACAAGAAAGAAACTGTTTATCTTGATATAAAAAAAGAGCCGGCTGAATCTGTTCAGCTGAATCATATTGAATTAAAAAGGGGAGAAGCAGTGCAGAAAAACATATTAATTTTAGCTGATGTTCTTTCATTAAAGGCGCGGTCAATTACTTCAGGTAAAGCAATTGATAACTTTACTCTAATTGGGCTTCAAGGGAATATTAAGGTTTATGTTGACCGTATGTCTAGAATACCAGTCCAATTAACAGGGGATTATAAAAGCTTTGGTCAAATACAACTAAATCTCTATAAAGTTATACATAATTAAAAAATGAAACCTTTATATAAAATAATATCTATAAATTTCTTTATCCTCGCCATAACAATTGTGCAAGCAGCTTCTGATCCAATAGTAGAGGCACAACAAGCTTACCTTCAGGGGGATTATACTAAAGCCGATAAACTAGTCCGGCCTCTAGCAGAAAAGGGTGACGTTATCGCTCAGTATAACCTAGGTGTTATGTATGCTAATAAAGAAGGTAAAATTTATGATGATAAAGAGGCCGCTAAATGGTTTCATTTGGCTGCAGAGCAGGGGGATTCTGATGCACAAGTTTGGCTTGGTGAGTCTTATGCTGCAGGACGAGGTGTCATATGGGATGTTCAGAAAGCTATAGATTGGTATCGTTTAGCTGGAAAGCAAGGGCATATAGTTGCACAAATAAGGCTTGGTTTAATGTTTGATGAGGGTCAAGGAGTTACACAAAACTATCAAGAGGCAATAAAGTGGTACCGTATGGCCGCAGAACAAAAAAATTTAGAATCTATATATAGATTAGGTGCAATGTATGATGAAGGTTTAGGCGTCACCCAAGATCATCATGAAGCAATAAGGTTCTATCAATTAGCAGCTAATTTAGGGTATGTAAACGCGCAATTCAAGCTTGCTGTTATGCTTGATCAAGGTGAAAATATTACTCAGAATTATCACCAAGCAAAAAAATATTATCATCTTGCTGCTGTGCAAGGCCATACTAATGCTCAAGCTAGTCTTGGCATGATGTATGGCCAAGGTCATGGTATACCTAAGGACAATGTTCGTGCTTATATGTGGCTAGATCTTGCTGCCTCAAATGGGAGCGAATTGGCAGAGCATGGTAGGAATTTACTAGCAAAGGATATGTCTTCTTTGCAAATAGAAGAATCAAAAAAACTGGCTCAAATTTGTAAGGATAGTGCTTATAAAGACTGTAACTAAGTTATATAGCTAGTTAGATATAATTTACCTTAATTTCTTCTGATACCTTTTAATGATATTTGCTCAGTTGGCAGGTGCCAAGTGTATTCATTCATCTTTTATAATTTAAATTTTACTAGCTAGATTAATTATTCTAACAGGGTATACTATATAATCTGCAGAACATTGTTTAATTTTTAGGAGAAAATTATGCAACTTAAGGGATCTGAGACCGAAACAAATTTAAAAGCGGCCTTTGCAGGGGAATCACAAGCCAATCGCCGCTATCTATATTTTGCAGCTAAGGCTGATGTAGAAGGTCAGAATGATGTAGCAGCAGTTTTCCGGTCTACTGCTGAAGGAGAGACAGGACATGCTCATGGGCATCTCGAATACTTAGAGTCTAGTGGAGATCCAGCGACTGGTTTACCTATTGGTTCCTCACGTGACAATCTTAAAGCTGCAATTGCTGGTGAAACTCATGAATATACTGATATGTATCCAGGGATGGCAAAATCTGCACGCACAGAAGGGTTTGATGAAATTGCTGATTGGTTTGAAACCTTAGCAAAAGCTGAGCGCTCGCATGCAAATCGTTTCCAGAAGGCATTAGATAGCTATTCAGAATAAATATAAATAGGCTAAATGTTTAGAGGATGGACTAATTAAAAGCTCTTTATAAGCTTTACTTAATTAATCCATCCGTCTATTTTCTGTTAATTTTTTAATGCACCCAAAATATATTCATGGCCACCTATGAAGGCAGTTTAGAGGCACCTAAGCGTCATTCTATAGATTGGAAAAATCCTGATTTTTATAATGAAGCAGAATTATTTAATGAAATGGATCGGGTTTTCGATATCTGTCATACATGCCGCCGCTGTGTCAATCTTTGTACAGCATTCCCAACTTTGTTTGATCTTATCGATGAAGGTACAACTGGCGAGTTAGATGGAGTAGATAAAAACAGATTATGGGGTGTAGTAGATCGCTGTTATCTCTGTGATATATGTTTTATGTCAAAATGCCCATATGTGCCACCGCACGAATGGAACATAGATTTTCCTCATTTAATGCTACGGGGAAAAGCAGTTAAGTATAAGAAAGGAAAAACTACTTTTAGAGATAAAATGCTATCTAGTACCGATATAATCGGAAAAATCGCTAGTATTCCGATAGTGGTAGAAGCAGTAAATGCCTCAATTAATGCACCAACCACAAGGAAATTAATTGATAATATATTCAATATTCACTCAGAACGAAAGCTCCCTGAATATACATCAAAAAAATTTCGCTCTACTACTAAGAATGATGAATCTTTTACAGTGAGAAATGGTAAAACTACATCAGGTAAAGTTGCTGTATATTCAACGTGTTATATAAATTACAATGAGCCCAATATTGGTCATGATCTTATTAAAATACTTAAGTTTAATGCGATCCCAACACGCTTAGTAGAAAAAGAGGCTTGCTGTGGTATGCCCAAACTAGAATTAGGTGATTTGCAGGCTGTAGAAAGATTTAAAAATATTAATATTCCTAATCTTATAAAACTTGTAGAAGAAGATTACGCTATTATTGTTTCAGTTCCTTCTTGTGCATTTATGTTGAAGCAAGAACTACCACTAATGTTTCCAAATGATAAAGATATAAAAAAAGTAGCAGGAGCTATATTCGACCCTTTCGAATACCTAATGTTACGCAATAAAGATGGCTTGTTAAATACTGATTTCAAAGAAAAATTAGGGAATATATCCTATCATATTCCCTGCCACTTGCGTGTTCAAAATATTGGAAAAAAAACAAAGGACCTCCTAGAGATAATCCCAGGAACAAAAGTAAATTTAGTAGAGCGCTGTTCCGGACATGATGGAACTTGGGGAATCAAAAGTGAATTTTTTAATGATTCTATGAAGATTGGAAAACCTGTCTTTAAACAAATGTCATCATTTGATCCTGATTATATAAGCTCTGATTGCGCGATTGCAGGGCGACATATATATCAAGGTATAGGAAAAAATATTGGGATAAAAGAACATCCGCTAACATTACTTCGTATTGCATATGGCTTAGCCTGAAAATATAATTTTTAACTATTAACTTCCTTTGTCTAAAGAGGTGCCATGCTTACAATAACTCGTGACAGTATTATGTCATTAGAAGATTACACTAAGGTTCGCCAAGACTTTCGTGCACGGGTAATGTCTCATAAAAAAAATAGAAAAGTTTTTCTGGGTGAGAATATTACATTTATTTTTGAAGATGAATTGACTATTCGCTACCATATTCAGGAAATGCTCCGTATTGAGAAGATTTTTGAAGAAAAAGAAATAATTGAGGAAATAAATGCTTATAAAGCACTCCTTCCTAGTGGAAATAATTGGAAGGTAACCATGATGATAGAATATCCTGATCCTGTGATACGTGCTGATAAGCTTAAAAAATTACTAGGTATTGAAAATATGATATGGGTAAAAATTGCCGCCTATGATCCTGTTTTTGGGATTGCTGATGAAGATCTAGATAGGTCAACTGATGAAAAAACTTCTGCAGTACATTTTTTATGTTTTAACCTTAAGAAAGAAATGATAGCTGCTTTATATAATGGTGCGTCTCTTAGTATGGGTTGTGAACATCCTGCCTATTCAGCACAAATAGATAAAATAGATAAGCTTATAAGTGACTCATTGGTTAATGATTTAGATGACTAATTTGGATTATTAATTTTCTTGGTATGTTCATTAAGTAGGACTAAATTATTCCGATGAATAAGTTCCATTTCATCTACATAGCCTAAAATGCTCTCTATATCTTTGCTAGAATGGCGTAAAATTTTCTTAGTTTCTTCCGCACTATAATTAATAAGACCGCGAGCAATTTCTTCACCATTTTTATTAATGCAGTTAACCACTTCTCCACGCTCAAAATTATTGGTTGTTTCTATTACGCCTATTGGTAGCAGGCTTTTTCCTTCAATTGTAAGTGCTTTTTCGGCACCCTCATCTAAGACTACCTTTCCATTTGCTTGTAAATGGCCTGCAAGCCACTGCTTACGTGCAGTAATTTTTTTTGTATCTGTAAGGATTTGAGTTCCGATAGCTTCCCCTTCTGATAGACGAACTAGTATATTCTTTTCATAGCCTGATGCAATGATCGTATTAGCTCCGCTTCTTGCAGCATGTTTAGCAGCAATTATTTTGGTAAGCATGCCTCCAGACCCTATTGAGCTTCCAATGCCACCTGCCATTTGTTCAATAGCTGGGTCTTCTACCATAATACTATCTAGTAATTTAGCTTTTGAGTCTACTCTTGGATCATTTGTATATAGCCCGGCTTGATCTGTAAGAATTACTAATGTATCTGCTTCAATTAAATTTGTAACTAGCGAAGCCAGAGTATCATTGTCTCCAAACCGAATCTCATCTGTAACTACGGAATCATTTTCATTAATAATTGGCACCACGTCTATATCTAATAGTGTTGTAAGTGTAGAGCGAATATTTAAATAACGTTTACGGTTGGATAAATCATCGTGAGTTAATAATAATTGAGCCGTTTGTAATTTATGAGCATTAAAGCAAGATTCATAAGTCTGTATTAGACCCATCTGACCTACTGCTGCTGCTGCTTGTAGTTTGTATAATTCACGAGGGCGACTTTCCCAGCTAAGGCGTTGTATGCCCTCTGCTACAGCACCAGATGAAACTAGAATAATGGTTTTATTCTCTTTTTTTAGATGTGCAATCTGCCTAGCAAAAGAGGAGAGCATGCCATGATCTAATCCTTTTCCTTGGTCGGTAACTAGGCTACTACCAATTTTGATAACGATGCGCTTAGCTTTCTTTAATATCATCTATATATTTTGATCTAAGTAATTTCAGCTTGATTCTCTTGTTCTAAGTACCTCATAATATCGTAAATTAATTGTTTGCATCCTTTGCCTGATAATGCAGAAATTATAAAACTTTTACCAGTCCATCCTAAATCACGGATAAATTGCAAACAAGTATCTTTTTCATTATTGCCAGGTAACATGTCAATCTTATTAATTACTAGCCAGCGAGGTTTCTGATAGAGTAATTCATCATATTTTTTTAATTCTGATAATATTAATTTTGCATCATGTACTGGATCCGTATAATTATCCATTGGGGTTATATCTACTATATGTAATAATAATTTTGTACGTGTAAGATGCTTAAGAAATTGATGGCCTAAACCAGCACCCTCTGCTGAATTTTTAATTAGGCCAGGAATATCTGCCATAGTAAAGTTACGGTTTTGATTAACACGAACCATACCAAGATTTGGATGCAGTGTGGTAAAAGGATAATCAGCTACTTTTGGACGGGCAGCAGATACAGCGCGAATTAAAGTAGTTTTACCAACATTTGGCATACCTAAGAGGCCAACATCTGCTAGTATTTTTAGCTCCAAATGAAGTTCAAGTTTTTCTCCTTCTTCACCTTTAGTAAATTGCCGTGGTGTGCGGTTAATACTTGATTTAAAATGTATATTACCAGCACCTCCAACACCACCTTTAGCTAATAATATCTTTTGCTGATCTCGCTCTAAATCAGCTATAGTTTCTCCAGAATCTATATTACTGATTATTGTTCCTATAGGCATACGTAAAATTATATCTTCTGCTCCTTTCCCATATTGACCAGACCCACGGCCATGTTCCCCATTTTTAGCTTGATGTATCCGGGCAAATCTATATTCTATAAGGGTATTGATGTTTCGGTCTGCAATAGCAAATATACTACCACCATTACCACCGTCGCCGCCGTCTGGGCCTCCTTTAGGGATAAATCGCTCCCGGCGAAAACTAGCTACACCATCGCCTCCTTTTCCTGCGCTTACCTGTATTTTTGCTTCATCTATAAACTGCATAAGATAATAAATTTTATTAGTTTAGCTCTAGCCAATAAAAAAGCCCTAACTAATTGGTTAGGGCTTTTTCTACATTACTTAAATAAATTTAAGAAGTAGTTATACTTACTGTCTTTCGTTTCGGTGCCCCTTGAGTATGAAATGTAACCATGCCATTAATTTTAGCAAATAAAGTGTGATCTCTTCCTATTCCAACATTATTTCCAGGATGAACTTTTGTCCCACGTTGGCGCACTATAATACTACCTGCAGAGACTAACTCTCCGCCAAATCGTTTAACCCCAAGCCTCTTGGCATTTGAATCACGGCCATTTCTAGAACTCCCGCCTGCTTTTTTATGTGCCATAGTCTACTGTCCTCTTTTTATGCAGAAATGCTAGTAATCTGAATTTCAGTATAATTTTGTCGGTGTCCTTGATGTTTTTGGTAGTGTTTGCGTCTCTTCATTTTAAAAATACGTATTTTATCATGCCGGCCTTGCTCTAATACAGTCGCGTTAACTTTAGCACCTTCAATTAAAGGGCTTCCCATAGAAATATTCTCACCATCAGCAACCATTAGAACCTGATCTATTACAAGTTCACTACCAATTTCTGCTAATATCTGTTCTACTCTAATTTTTTTACCAGCCTCAACTCGATATTGTTTTCCGCCAGTTTTTATGACCGCATACATGCCAAACTCCATGCTTTACTTCAAAGAATGAGCAAATTATACAGAGCTGTACTTACTTGGTCAAAGATATGTTTTATATAAATTTTATAGGAGTCAATAGTATACCTAAACCAAGAAACTTGACACTTTGATAGTGACGTTTCTAACATATCAATATTTTTAGAGGTTATTTTGTCAATAGATCATATAAAAAGACTTATCGGCCCTGATATAGAGGCTATGGATGAGGTAATTCGTATAAAACTGCACTCTGAAGTAGTTCTAGTTCGCCAGGTAGGGGAATATATTATTAATAGTGGCGGTAAAAGATTACGTCCTACTTTAGTAATGCTTTCATCTGGTGCACTTGGATATGCAGGAAAATATCATCATGATCTTGCGGCGATTATTGAATTTATTCATACAGCAACCCTGCTCCATGATGATGTTGTTGATGAATCTAAACTTAGGCGAAATAAGGCTACTGCAAATGCTTTATTTGGAAATGCAGCAAGCGTTTTAGTTGGAGATTTTTTGTATTCAAGATCGTTCCAGATGATGGTTGGGGTTAATAACATGAAAATTATGCAAGTATTAGCTGATGCTACTAATACAATCGCTGAAGGCGAAGTATTACAGCTACTAAATTGTCGTAATCCTGATGTAAACGAGGAAAATTATTTGAAGGTAATCAGATATAAGACTGCTAAATTATTTGAAGCAGCAACCCGTTTAGGCGCCATTATTAGTAATGCTTCTTCTGATATAGAGAAATCAATGGCTGCTTATGGCATGCATCTTGGAACAGCATTTCAACTTACTGATGATATGCTAGATTATTCTGGTAACTATCATGATATAGGAAAAAATTTAGGTGATGATCTTGCTGAGGGGAAACCAACATTACCACTTATATATGCTATGAAAACTGGCTCAAAAAAACAGGCTAGAATTATTAGTGAAGCTATTCAAAATGGTGGAAATGAAGGGATGCTTGAGGCTGTTTTACAAGTTATTCATGAAACAGATTCATTAGCTTACACTAGAAAAAAAGCTGAGGCAGAATCTTGTATGGCAGTTGAGAAAATATCACTGATTCCAAATTCTGATTATAAAGATTGTTTGTTAAAGCTAGCTACTTTTGCAGTTGAACGGAATTATTAGAGATCTTGGTATAAAAAAATTATGGCTCTTTAAACGAGTTTGGCACCAAAATAAATCCTTTGGAATAGGCTGCATACAAGTGAGCCTAGGATAAACTATAGTATATTTATTTTATAGCAGCTGAGCTAAGTAACGTCTCAATATGTAGTTCTCTAGAAAGTTTTTCTGCTGTTAAACCTTTATTATTCACAAGTTTTAAATTTGCACCTTTATCTAATAGAGTTAGTACAATATCAGTATGTCCATTCTGGGCCGCTTTCATTAATGGTGTATAGCCATCTTTTGTTTGATGATCAATTTTTGCGCCATTAATTAATAAAATTTTAACGGTTTCTCCATGGCCGTGATTCGATGCCAATACAAGGGCTGTCATAGAATCTTTTTTAGTTTGATAATTAACATTTGCACCACTTTTAAGAAGTACCTCTACAACAGCCCTATGCCCACCTTGAGATGCATATAATAATTCAGTCCAATTGTCCTTGGTTTGGTGATCAATTTTTGCTCCATTCATTAGCATTGCTTTTACAATTTCTTTATGTCCATGTAATGACGCAAATGTTAAAGCTGTAAAGCCTCCTCTTGCTTCAGAGTCAACATCAGCTCCATTAGCTAATAGCATACTTACTATTTTCTTGTGCCCCTTTAGGGATGCTAAAATTAAGGAATTAAATGTTTTTTTAGGCTGGGAATTTACAATGGCACCTTTTGATAGTAAAACTTCTACAATATCATTATGTCCTTGAGATGAAGCGGCCATAAGAGCAGTTTTTCCCTTACTGTTTGCCTGATTAATATTAGCGCCATTTTTGATAAGAGCACGAATTTTCCTTAGTTCTCCAGCATACGCAGCTTGTACTAAGTCATCATCTATACTTACTTGAGCATTAGCAGGAAAATTAACTAAATTTAGTAACAAAGTTATGATTAATAGTAAATTTAATTTACTATTATTTATAATTAATAGGAATCTTATATAAAAAAGAAAAATGTTAGAATTTACTTTCTCTAACCTTATGTCATTATGCATAAATATAACCTTATATTTGTTTTAAATTTTATGTATAGCTTTTTAAAAATAAGTATTACATATTTATCTATTTAAACAAACTAATTTGAGCTGGGGTAGTCTATAGAGTAGGTATTAATTTTTAAATAAATTATTTGATCATACGTATAAATAAAATTAAAAATGGGGATGGGTTTTTGGGTAGATTATTATTTTTTGCAGTTATTTTCGTATTAATCTTTTGGATATTAAAAAAATTATTTCGAAAAGACTTCGACGCTAAAAATATTTCTTCTTCTGAAGGTGAAGATATGGTTTGTTGTGATTATTGTAATTTGCACCTGCCAAAAGAAGAAAGCGTAATTAGAGATAATAAATTCTTTTGTAGCGAGGAGCATGCACGCCTATCCTCTTAATAAAGCTCAATTTTTAACGCCATCCATTAGAATTTTTACATAATTGAATACTTTCAATTACCTCTCTTTTATCTTTTAAGATAATAGTTTGTTTGATTATTTTGCACTCTCGGATAGTATCTTGTTTACCTGCTTCTTGGGTAGGTATAATTTTAGAATGAGTCACTTCTACTTTTGCCTGCACGCCACTATTTTGATTAGTAAACATTTGCGTCTGCCCTGTGTCTGCAGCTTTTTGAATTAATAATGCTAGTTTCTTTTTATCAATATCTCCAATATAGTCCTCAAGAGAGCTTTTTGAGAAAAAATTAATAATTCTTCCCTTTATGCTCTGAAATGGCATAATCAGCCTTTTTTCAAATTGAGGCTTAGCATCTGAAATAAAGCCATCCTTAATACCATAAATTGATTGGCACCCAGATAAAAGAAAGATATTCCCCAGTAGCAGAATTTTAAGCATCGTAGATCTAGACTTACTCTTCAATTCACTCAGTGTGCTTAATAAATCATTTTTTCTCATTAGTTGAACCTTGTGTTAATGAATATTATCAATAAAAAAATGTTTTATAATAATATATAGGGCTATAAAATATTTGTAATAACTAGATTATATTAAAATTTAGCCTATTTTTGATACCTATCAGCTTAATAAAGATGAAGTTTAGTTATGAATGAACGAAAAGACATAATGCATAATTATTTATTACTCATTAAATTCTTTAGTTATAAACTATATGGCAAATAAATTATTCAATAGAACCCCTTTGCTTTCAGGTGAGAATGCCGTAGAAAAAAAGGAAGAAATACTAAGTTATTTTCATGCAACTCTTGATCGTACAGAATCACTTTTCGAGACTTTACTGAGTGAAGAGTCCTATTTTAAGAAATCAATCCCTTTGCGCCATCCTTTAATATTTTATCTTGGCCACACATCAACTTTTTTCATTAACAAGTTACTTATTTCTGGCCTAATTAAGGAACGCCTTAATCCTAAGATGGAATCCATGTTTGCTGTTGGAGTAGATGAAATGAGTTGGGATGATCTTACTTTGGGTGATTATGATTGGCCTAGTATTAAAGAAGTGTATTCTTACCGTAAATTAATGCGTAATACTGTTAGTCAATTACTTACTAAAACTGAATTAACTCTTCCTATAAATTGGGACAATCCATGGTGGATTGTATTGATGGGGATAGAACATGAATTAATTCATTTAGAAACCTCTTCAGTTTTGGTTAGGCAGCATGAAATAAAATATGTAAAGACTCATGCTGATTGGGAGCCTTGTCGTGAATCTAGTAATGCTCCTCTAAATGAACTCATTAATGTTGCTGCTGGTAAAGTAAAGATTGGCAAGAATGAGGATGATTTGATTTATGGGTGGGATAACGAGTTTGGTTATCATGAAGCGGAAATTGGGCCTTTCCAAGCTAGTAAATACTTAGTAAGTAACCAGGAATTTTTGGAATTTATTAATGCTGATGGCTACAACACAGATAAATTTTGGGAAGAAGAGGGGCTTGCATGGTTGGAACATACAGGCGCACAGAACCCTACTTTTTGGGTTAAATCAGGTGCTGAGTGGAAATTACGATTAATAACTGAAGAAATTTCTATGCCATGGGATTGGCCAGTAGAAACAAACTACCATGAAGCAAAAGCCTTTTGTAATTGGAAGGCAGAAGCAACTAATCAGCCAATTAGGCTTCCTACTGAAGATGAGTGGTATCGTTTATATAATATAGCGGGGTTATCAGAGGTCCCTAAGAATAAACAAGCAGAGGCTAATATTCATCTTGATTATTTTGCTTCCAGCTGTCCTGTTACAAAATTTAAGCATGGAGAATTCTTTGATATAGTTGGGAATGCTTGGCAGTGGACAGAAACACCAATATATCCATTTGAAGGTTTTAAGGTTCATCCACTTTATGATGACTTTACAACCCCTACATTTGACGGGCGCCATAACATTATTAAAGGTGGATCCTGGATCTCATGTGGCAATGAATCATTAAAGAGTTCTCGCTATGCGTTTCGACGCCATTTCTTTCAACATGCTGGATTTAGATATGTTTCTGCTAATACGCCTACAATTAAACATGGATCTCACTATGAAACTGACAAATTACTTACTGAATATGCAGAATTCCATTATGGTGACACATATTTTGGCGTGCCTAATTTTCCAGTGGAGCTTGCTAAAATAGCCATTGAGGCTATGGGTAATAGGCCGGCACAAAAGGCACTGGACCTTGGCTGTGCTTCTGGTCGTTCTACTTTTGAATTAGCACAACATTTTGATCATGTTACTGGTATTGATTTTTCCGCTCGTTTTATAGGGCAGGGTGTTCAATTAGCTGAAACTGGTATATTACGGTATACACTGCAAGACGAGGGTGATCTTATATCCTATAAAGAAAGTACTCTAATAAGCCTTGGTCTTGACCATGTTAAAAATAAAGTTGAATTCTATCAAGGGGATGCTTGTAATCTGAAGCCTATTTATGCCGGCTATGATTTGATTCTTGCTAGTAATCTAATAGACCGCCTCTATGAACCTTCTAAGCTCCTAACAGCTATACATGAAAGAGTTATTAAGGGTGGATTGCTTATAATTGCTTCACCATATACATGGCTAGAAGAGCATACTAAAAAAGAGGAATGGATTGGCGGATTTAAACAAGATGGTGAAAATGTTAGTACTTTGGACGGCTTAAAAAAAATTCTTGCTAGTCATTTTAAGTTAATTCAGGGCCCGCAAGCGCAGCCTTTTGTTATTCGAGAAACTAGCCGAAAATTTCAGCATACTTTGTCAGAAGTTACAGTCTGGGAGAAAATTGATTGAATAACCATCAAGCATTTCCAGATAAATACAATTGTAACTTTGATTTAAAAATTAATCGAGCTCAGTCTTGTAGTCTTAAATATGATGGGCGGCAGGATATGTTTGGTAATGCTTCGGTTATTCCATTATGGGTCGCAGACATGGATTTTGCTGCACCTGCTGCTGTCACTAGGGCTCTCTCGCAACGCTCAACTCATCCAATATATGGTTACACCTTATATCCAGATAGCTTATATGAATCTTTAATAGATTGGCTTGCATGCCACCATGGATGGCGTGATGTACATCGAGATTGGATTGTTATGTGCCCTGGTGTTGTTCCTTCGTTACATGCTTCCTCTATTGCATTTTCCAAACCAAATGAGTTGATAATAGTCCAGCCACCAGTATATTTCCCTTTTTTTTCTGCTGTTTCAACTACTGGTCGGAATTTAGTTTTAAACCCATTACGTATCCAAAATAAAAGATATACTATAAATTTTGATCAGCTAGAGGAGCATGCAAAAAGAGCGAAAATATTGTTTCTGTGCTCTCCACATAACCCTGTCGGCAGAGTATGGAGTGAAGAAGAGTTAAAAAATATCATTAAAATTTCAAAAAAACATGATTTAATTATATTCTCCGATGAAATCCACGCGGACTTAGTTTTTTCTGAGAATAAGCACAAAATGCTAGCAGTACTGGCAGAAGATCCTAGTAATATAATTACTGCCGTGGCACCTAGTAAGACCTTTAATATCCCAGGTCTAAACCTTTCTGCATTAATCGTACCTAATAAAAGGCATCGAAATTTAATAACAAAAGCCTTTGAGACTTTACATATAAGCTCATCTAATCCTTTTAGTATTGTAGCTTTTGAAGCTGCATATAAAGAAGGCGGGCCATGGCTCCTCAAATTACTTTCTTATTTACAAGATACAAGAGATTTTGTAGAGCAATATTTGAGAGATTATCTTCCAGAAATCAGGCTTATCAAACCAGACGCAACCTATCTGTTATGGTTAGATTGCCGTAAATTAGGTATGAATGATACTGAACTTCATAATTTTTTTGTACATAAAGCTGGAGTAGGTATGAGCCCTGGAACAATTTTTGGTGAGGGAGGGTCAGGTTTTATGCGGATGAATATAGGAATGCCCCGCCATATTATTGCTACCGCCTTGGCAAATATTAAAGATGCATTCTAATAATTTCATCCTAATAAAATAAGTAAAATCAAGTATATTTAGATTATTTCTAATGTAATATATATAAATATTTATTTCTTTGAATGGGTACAAAGCACTTTAACAGCTTTAATAATAAGCATGTTTCACCTTGTGCGTGGCCTAACTACAGCGCAATTTAAATTTAAAGTCTCCCTGTCAGCCTTACCCACTAATACTATAAATATTATGCAACAACCCCGTTAATTAGATATTGCACTATGATACTGAAAAGATAATAGAGCTCTTATTTATTTATATTTCAGCAAGTACTTTGGCAACCGTTTTACCCATATCAGATGGTGTTGCACTGATAGTGACTCCAAGTTCCTTTAATAGGGCTACTTTTTCTGCAGCACCTTCACCAACAGAAGAAATAATTGCTCCAGCATGCCCCATCCGTTTCCCTTCTGGTGCAGTTAAGCCGGCAATATAAGAAATTAAAGGCTTGCTTATATTATCTTTAGCAAAAATTCCCGCTTCTACTTCCTGAGGGCCGCCAATTTCACCGATCATTAGTATAACTTTTGTTTCAGGATCCGTTTCAAAAAATTCTAAAATATCTCGAAACGAGCTACCTGTAATTGGGTCGCCTCCAATTCCAACTGCTGTTGAAATGCCCATGCCTAGTATCCTCAGCTGATCAGCAGCTTCATACCCTAAAGTGCCTGAACGACCAATAACGCCTACATTGCCTGGTATATAAATATGCCCCGGCATGATCCCTAGCATTGAACGACCAGGGCTAATTGTTCCCGCACAATTTGGACCGGTTAATAGCATTCTTCTTTTTTTTGGAAAGCGGCGAAGGTAACTTTTTACGGTCATCATGTCCTGAGTAGGAATACCATCAGTAATAGCCACACAATACCTTATACCTGCATCAGCAGCTTCCATAATGGAATCAGCTGCAAAGGCAGGCGGAACAAATATTATGCTAGACTCAGCTCCAGTAGTACTTACAGCTTCTTTTACTGTATTAAATACTGGTAGCCCTAAATGTTTTTGTCCTCCTTTTCCAGGCGTTACTCCTCCTACAATATTGGAACCATATTTAATCATGTCCCCAGCATGGAATGTTCCTATTTTTCCTGTAAAGCCTTGAATAATAATTTTTGTTTTTTCATTAATTAAGATTGACATCTTTTTTTCCTCTAGTTTGCTTTTGCAACCATATCATTACGAGCTTGGACAACCTTTTCAGCTGCCTCAGCTAAAGTTTCTGCAAGGATGATAGGTAAATTACTTTCAGCAATTATTTTATGACCTTGCGCAACGTTAGTACCCGATAAACGCACAACCAGAGGTATCTTCATGTTAATATTTTTTATTGCTTGAACTACTCCTTCTGCAATCCAATCACACCGATTGATACCAGCAAATATATTAACCAATAGCGCCTTAACATTTTTATCTGCTAAAACCAAACGGAATGCCTTTTCAGTGCGTTCAGCAGATGCCCCACCACCTACATCTAAGAAATTAGCTGGCTCTCCTCCAGCGAGCTTAATCATATCCATAGTAGCCATTGCTAAACCTGCGCCATTAATCATGCAGCCAATATCCCCATTTAAGCCTACATAGCTTAATCCATGCTCTGCTGCTGCAACTTCACGGGGATCTCCTTGAGTTTTATCGCGTAACTCAGCAATTTTATGGCGGCGAAATAGAGCATTCTCATCAAAACTCATTTTTGCATCTAAGGCAATTAGTTCATCATTAGCAATCACAAGAGGATTAATTTCGAGCATATTGGCATCAAGATCCCGTAAAGCACGGTAACAGCCCTTAATTGTTTTGACACTATGGGATAATAATTTAGGATTCTCTAACCCTAAAGAGAAAGCCATTGCACGTGCTTGAAAATCTTGTAAGCCAACAGCTGGTTCAATATAAACCTTATGAATTAGTTCAGGGTTGGTTTTTGCTAATTTTTCAATCTCCATCCCGCCTTGCGTGGAGCAAATCATAACAATACGTTCAGAACTTCTATCTATAAGAAAGCAGAGATAAAGCTCTTTACTATAATTTGTCCCAGCCTCAATATATACTTTAGAACAAATTTTTCCTTCCGGTCCAGATTGATGAGTTACTAATTTTTTTCCTAATAATTCCTCGGCATATTTCTCTACTTCATCGTGTGTTTCACAAATTTTTATACCGCCTGCCTTACCACGTGCACCTGAGTGTATTTGTGCCTTGACTACGCATTTATTACTATTTATTTCTCTGGCTCTCTGCACAGCTTCTACAGGGCTATATGCTAAGCCACCATCAGCTATTTTAATGCCATATTCTGATAAAATTTCTTTTGCTTGATATTCATGGATATCCAATATTTCACCCTCGATTTTATTAATCTAAAAAATACTATAACTTCAATTTCTATTTTTCTTTTTAATTGCTTCAGCTGTTTCCACAACATTATTAGCCATTCTTGCAGACGCAGCATCAATTAACCTTCCATCTAGTGCAGCAGCTCCTTTGCCTTGTGCAGCAGCCTCCTTTAATGCCAATAAAATACGTTTTGCTTTTTCAACTTCCGTAGTTAGTGGCGTAAAAACTTCATTAGCAAGATTAATCTGCGATGGATGAATTGCCCATTTCCCTTCGATACCTAATGCAGCCGCTCTTTTTGCAGCTAATTTATAACCATCAGGGTCTTTTATATCTCCAAAAGGGCCATCAATTGGGCGTAATCCATAAGCACGACAAGCGACAGTCATTCGGCTAATTGCTGAGTGCCATTGATCTCCAGGATAATCAGGGTTAAGCCCTCCAATATTTGTTGTTCTAGCACGATTACTAGCAGCATAATCAGCAACACCAAAGTGTAACGCTTCAAGGCGGCCCATAGAACCACTATGCGCTATATTTTCCACATTAGCCATACCTAGTGCTGTTTCAATTAAAGCTTCAATTCCAATTTTATTTTTAAGGCCTTGTTGTATTTCTAATTGATTGAGCATAGCTTCAACCATATAAATATCTGAATAAACTCCAACTTTTGGCACTAAAAACGTATCTATTTTATGACCAGCTTGTTCTACTAGATCGACCACATCACGAACCATATATTGTGTATCTAACCCATTAATTCGAACGGATAGAGAAATTCCATTTCCTTGCCAGTCTAAATCGTTAATAGCTTCAATAATATTTTTCCGCGCTTGGATCTTATCATCAGGGGCTACCGCATCTTCTAAATCAAGAAAAACAAAATCTGCTCCACTTTTTATTGCTTTTTCAAACAAATTTGGATTAGAGCCCGGTACTGCTAATTCACAACGTTGTACTCTTAAAATAGAAGATTCATATAAAGTGTGGCTCATTTATTCCTTCCTTAAGGGTGTATTACTAAGCGAGTAATAATTTAAAAATTTTGCTTAATATAAGATAAACATACTAATAATTTATAACAACAAGACGCCATTTTACTTTTCGTTAATATAAAGTCAATTTTTACTTTACATTATTAAGTAATTTAATTGGCTTACAAAAATTATATGCACTTATTTTAATAGCCTATTTTTACAACAAAATTCACTATGCTGTTTGACCCTGTTATACTGATTTTGCTATAATTTTTTAATGGCGCGGGGTGGAGCAGTCTGGCAGCTCGTCGGGCTCATAACCCGAAGGTCGTAGGTTCAAATCCTGCCCCCGCAACCAAATACCTTAAATAATTTCTACATACTTCGAGCAAACTTTAGTAATTAGAGCTTTGTGGTTGTAATATTTTAATATGGCGGGCCTCCCCGCATTGTATAGTAGTGAACTTGGTCAGGTCCGGAAGGAAGCAGCCACAGCTATTCTCTGCAAGTGCCGGGGGATAGGCTCGCCGCCTTATTTTTGTAATCAATTGACTGTTTATTTTATCTAGATCTTTTCTGCTTAATCACATTAAATAGAAATTTTAGGGAATAAAGTTAATTGCAATCTAGGCTATCCAGATTACAATGTTTTATAATTTTCATTTTTAAACATTAACTGATATTTATCGTGTCCCAATCTCAAGTCCTTGCTCGTAAATGGCGCCCAAAGAATTTTTCTAGTCTAATTGGACAAGATCATATTATTAAAGCGCTTACAAATGCACTTGATCAGAAACGTATACATCATGCATATTTATTTACTGGTACACGTGGTGTCGGCAAGACAACAATTGCACGTATTCTAGCTAAAGCGATAAATTGTGAATCTGGCATTACAAGCGAGCCGTGCGAGAATTGTCCCTCATGCAATGAAATCGATGATGGAAATTTTATTGATTTAATTGAACTTGATGCTGCATCTAATACTCAAGTTGATAATATGCGGGGGCTGCTAGAGAATGCTTTGTATACGCCAACTTCTGCTCGTTATAAGGTCTATATCATAGATGAAGTACATATGCTTTCTAAGTCAGCTTTTAATGCCATGCTGAAAACCTTAGAAGAGCCGCCAGGTCATGTAAAATTTATATTAGCTACTACTGACCCACAAAAAATTCCAGTTACTATTCTTTCGCGTTGTTTGCAGTTTAATCTAAAGCAAATTCCACATGTTCAAATATCTGCGCACCTTAAATATATACTAGAGAAAGAAAATATAACTTATAGTGAGAAATCATTACAGTTATTGGCACGTTCGGCGCAAGGTAGCATGCGTGATGCCCTAAGTATCCTTGATCAAGCAATTATTTTTAGTAGAGGAAAACTTGAGGAATCTGAAGTTCACGCCATGCTTGGCACTATTGATCAAAGCTATCTATATGATCTCCTTGAGGCAATAATTCAGAAAAATGGTATTACATTATTAAGTATAGCTGATGACATTGAAACAAGAAGCATATCTTTTGACTTTGTTCTACAAGAAATAGCCAGACTATTTCATATTATCTCTGTAGCTCAAATAGTTCCAAAAGCAATTAACGAGAATATACCTGAGTATGAGAAAATTATTTTATTTTCAAAAAAGATATCACCTGAAGAAATACAGCTATACTATCAAATTGTTTTACATGGGCGCTCAGATCTAGGGCTGGCACCCGATGAATATGCTGGGTTTACTATGACATTAATGCGTATATTAGCATTTACTCCGGAAAATTTATTATCAGAAATAAAGTCTTCTACAGATGTATCATATGAAAATTCAAATGAGCAGAATTTACAACTCGAGGAAAAAAAAACTATTCTTGAGACTAACCTAAAAGTTACTTCTCAGTTAAATACTATTACAGCACCTAGAATAAACTCTAATAACATCCCTAATCTAGCTAAAATTGACTGGCCAACATTGGTAAATCAGTTAGAATTAAAAGGCATGGCTAAAATGCTGGCTCAAAATTGTGAGATTAAGAATCAATCAACAAATAAGCTTGAATTATGTTTACTAGCTGAGCATAAATATTTATTAGAAAAAGAGTACCAAGATAAAATACATATTGCGCTAAATGAATATTTTAAAAATAATGTTCAGCTAAAATTTTCAATAGGTAAAATTACAGGAGCTACTCCAGCAGAATTAGATAATCGGGAGAAGCAGACAAAACAGCAGAAAGCCATATCTTCTATTGAAACAGATCCAGTTGTACGAAATTTAATGGAAAATTTTGATGCGAAGTTAATAAATTCTTCAATTAAACCTATTAATAAAGGAGAGTTAGAATGATGAAAGGCGGTATAGGGCCATTAATGAAACAGGCTCAGCAAATGCAAGAAAATATGAAAAATATGCAAGAGAAATTGGCCACAGTTGAAGTAGAGGGGCAATCTGGTGCTGGTATGGTTAAAATTATAATGACCTGCCGCTATGATGTAAAACGAGTAAAAATTGATGATAGCCTACTTGAAGACGACAAAGATATGTTGGAAGACCTGCTTGCTGCTGCAGTAAATGACGCTGTGCGTCGAGTTGAAGCCACTACACAGGAAAAAATGGCTGGAGTTACTGCTGGAATGGGGCTGCCGCCTGGGATGAAGCTGCCTTTCTAGATGCTATACCATATAATTTATAAAATTATTATAAACACGTTATTTTATCTAGTTGCAATTTTATGTAACTTTTCCTCTAATGCAGAATTTTAAATCACTCGAGGATCTTATTAAAGCATTGCGTTGTCTCCCAGGCGTAGGTCCCAGGTCTGCCCAAAGGATGGCATATTATTTATTGCAGCATGACCATGAAGGTGCAAGGCAGCTTGCAAACACGTTAGATAATGTACTGGCAAATATTAAACATTGCGAGAAGTGTAATAACCTTACTGATTTACCAGTTTGTAATTTATGTTGTCCTACAAAACGCAATGCAAGTCTTCTATGTGTTGTTGAAATGCCTTCAGATCTATTAATGATTGAGCAGACACAAAGTTATAGTGGCATGTATTTCGTATTAATGGGGAAACTTTCACCATTAGATGGCATTGGCCCTAAAGATATTAATCTAGATAGGCTGTTACGCCGTGTTAAAGATAACCTGATAAAGGAAGTCGTGCTCGCTACAAATTTTACTGTAGAAGGGGAAGTTACAGCACATTATATTAGTGAACAGCTGAATAGTATTGGCATAAAAACAAGCCGTATTGCAAGAGGGATCCCAGTTGGTGGAGAACTTGAGCATATTGATAGTGGGACTTTAGCACAAGCAGTTATGGAACGAAGGGAGATTTAATCTTATTTAAGATACACGTTTAATTTTTCACTTTTACAATCCTATATATCCTAAAATTTTTTGTCTATCAGTATTATGTGCATTATTGAAAAATTAATTCTATCTAATAACAACTAACAAGACATTTAAAAAATTGCAAAGTAAATCAAAATCATCATTTAAAGATATTAAAAATACTAGGAAATCTTCTGTTACAACGCAGAAATTACATAAGTTATTAGCACAAACAGGACTTGGTTCTCGACGTGAAATGGAGAAGCTTATTGAAGCAGGGCAGGTAACTATAAATAAAAAAATTGCTAGTGTTGCTGATAGAGCTAGCAAAATTGATGTCGTAAGGATAAAGAAAAAAATTATCCAATTAAATTTTGGGAAAGAGCTTCCTAGAATATTACTTTATCATAAGCCAGAAGGAGAAATTGTAAGCCATAATGACCCAAATAATCGACCATCTGTGTTTGATAAGTTGCCTAAGCTAAAAACATCCAAATGGATTGCAATAGGAAGGCTGGATTTTAATACCTGCGGGTTATTAATTTTCACTACTAATGGTGTATTAGCAAATCGGCTAATGCATCCCCGTTACGAAGTAGAACGTGAGTATGCTGTTCGTATTATGGGCAAGCTATCTCTAATTCAAAGAAAATTGTTAATAACAGGAGTTGAACTGGGAGATGGATCAGCAAGATTTACTTCTTTAGTAGAGCAGGGTGGAAAGGGATCTAATCATTGGTACCATGTAATATTACAAGAAGGTAGAAATCGGGAAATACGGCGTATATTTGAAACAATAGGGATAACGGTTAGCCGGCTAATCCGTATACGATTTGGCATTATTAAATTACCTCCACGATTAAGGAGAGGTCATTCAATAGAATTAAGCCAGGCAGAGGTTGAACATATATTTTCAAAGTACCATAAAAAATAGACGTGTAAGGATATTATTATCTCCAACTTAAATATAAGTATGTGCCATACGAAAAGTTATAAAAGCAATTTATTTTAATAGCAGATTCTCAAGTGCGCCTTTATATATTTTAGATAATTTTTCTATATCAGCCACCTCTATACATTCATTAATCTTATGGATGCTAGCATTAATTGGACCAAATTCAACTACTTGTGGGCAAATATCTGCTATAAATCTTCCATCAGAAGTGCCACCAGAAGTTGATAATTTAGATTTAATTTTTGTTACTTTATAAATCGAATCATTTAATGCTTCTACAAGGTCTCCTTTTGGAGTAAGGAAAGGTTTGCCAGATAAGGACCAGTCTAGGCTATATTTAAATTCATATTTATCAAGTATGTGGTGCACTTTATCCTGTAATGACGTAACAGTACTAGCTGTAGAGAATCTAAAATTAAAAGTAATTTCTACTTTGCCTGGAATTACATTTGTTGCGCCAGTACCTCCAGTGATATTAGAAATCTGCCAAGTTGTTGGTGGAAAATATTCATTACCACAATCCCATTTAGTCTGCGTAAGCTCAGTAATACATGGTGCTGCAATATGAATAGGATTCTTTGCTAAGTGTGGATAAGCAATATGGCCCTGAATTCCAATAATAGTAAGTACCCCAGATAAAGATCCTCTCCTACCATTCTTTATAGTGTCGCCTAATTCATTTGAGCATGTTGGTTCGCCAACAATACAATAATCAATTTGTTCCTTCTTTTCTTTTAAGGCTGTAATGACCCTAATAGTGCCATCCACAGCGATACCCTCTTCATCAGAGGTAATAAGAAGTGCAATAGACCCATTATGGTCTGGATACAAATACAGGAATGATTCAATGGCGGTAATAAAGGCAGCTAAAGATGATTTCATATCTGCTGCGCCACGCCCAAAAAGCTTGCCATCACGGATAGTTGGGATAAATGGATCGCTTTCCCAATGTTCTAACGGCCCTGTTGGCACAACATCTGTATGGCCAGCAAAACATAAAATTGGTGCAGATGTTCCACGCCTTGCCCAAATATTTTTTACTCCATTAGATTGAAAATAATCAATTTTAAATCCAATTTTTTCTAGGCGATTAATTAGAATATCCTGGCAACCGCTATCATCCGGGGTAAGCGAACGGCAACTAATTAGTTGCTTTGTGAGAGATAAAGAATCTTTGTGCATTTTTAATACCTAAAAAGACTATTATTAATTAAGAATACAAACTAAATCCCGCGTAATAGGTCATTAATTCCAGTCTTTGCTCGAGTCTTGGCATCAACTTTTTTAACAATAACAGCACAATATAAGCTATATTTTCCATCTGAAGATGGTAATGACCCAGAAACTACAACCGAGCCCGCTGGAATACGTCCGTAGCTAATATCTCCAGTTTCACGATTATATATTTTAGTACTTTTTCCAATATATACGCCCATTGATATCACTGAATTTTCTTCAACAATAACTCCTTCAACTATTTCTGAGCGTGCTCCAATAAAACAATTATTTTCAATAATAGTTGGGTTTGCTTGTACAGGCTCTAGAACGCCTCCAATACCAACTCCGCCAGATAAATGCACATTTTTGCCAATCTGTGCGCAGGAGCCAACTGTAGCCCAAGTATCTACCATTGTACCTTCATCAACATATGCACCAATATTGACATATGATGGCATCAATACAACATTATTTGCTATAAATGCTCCCTTTCTCACAGTAGCTGGCGGCACAACTCGGAAACCTCCATCTCGAAAATCTTTAGAGCTAAAATCTGCAAATTTTGAAGGGACTTTATCAAAATAATTAGAAAACCCGCCTTTAATAAAAGTGTTGTCTTCTATCCTAAAAGAAAGTAGTACTGCTTTTTTTATCCATTGATGAGTTTCCCATTTATTACTAATTTTCTCAGCAATGCGTAACTCACCAGTATTTATCATATCCAGTACCTGGTGAATTGATTCTTTTAATTTTGCATCAACATTACGTGGCGTAATTTTAGCGCGAGACTCAAAGGCATCTTCAATAGAGGCTTGTAGTTGTTCCATTTTTCTCCTTAATTTACTTATTGAACAATAATAAAAATATATTGCTAGTCAAAGGATATCTAGCTAATTATTTGCTAATAGAAGTACAAAAACTTTTAATTCTTTTTGTAGCTTCAATACATTCAGAAAGTGGAGGCACCATAGCCATCCTAATAAAATTTTTACCAGGATTGACATTATCTACCTCTCTAGAGAGGTAGCTTCCTGGTAGCACAGTGACATTATAATCTTGATATAGCCTCTGGGAGAAATCAGTATCATTAATTACCGTTCTCGCCCAGAAATAAAAAGTTGCTTGTGGTATAGATATCTCCATTTGTTCATTTAATAACTTATGAACTGCAATAAATTTTTCTCTATATAAGCGGCGATTATCACTCACATGAGACTCATCACCCCATGCTGCAATGCTTGCAGCTTGGACTGCAGGATTCATAGCACATCCATGATACGTACGGTATAGCAGAAATTTTTTTAATATTTCAGAATTTCCTACAACAAAGCCTGAACGCATTCCAGGAACATTAGAACGCTTTGATAAACTACCAAATACTATAAGTCTTGAGAAATTTTTTCTATTTAAGAGATGCGCTGCTTCTAAGGCACCAAGTGGCGGGTTATGTTCTTCAAGGTATATCTCAGAGTAGCACTCGTCAGCAGCTATAACAAATCCATAATGATCAGCTAATGTAAATAGTTCTTTCCACTCATCTATTGTCATTACTGTACCTGTTGGATTTGCAGGTGAACAAACATATATTAACTGAGTGCGCGCCCAAATACTGTTAGGTATCTGAGAATAGTCTGGTATAAAATCATTTTCGGGTAAAGCATTAAGAAAATATGGAGTGGCTCCAGCTAATAATGCTGCGCCTTCATAGATCTGGTAAAACGGATTAGGACAAATAACTGTTGCATTTGAATGTGAAGGGTCAATGACTGCTTGAGCAAAAGAAAAAAGAGCTTCACGGCTCCCATTTACAGGAATAACCTCTGTATCAGGATCAATTGCAGGTAATTTATATCGATTTTTCAGCCAAGACGCAATACTTATACGTAACGATTTTTCCCCGAGAGTTGTTGGGTAGACAGTTAATTTATCTAATCCTTCTATTAAGCCCACCCGAATAAAATCTGGCGTTTTATGCTTAGGCTCCCCTATATGCAAGCTAATTGGTGCATAGGCTGGGTTAGGTACAATCCCAGAATATAGCTTATTCAGCTTTTGAAACGGGTAAGAATAAAGTTTATTTAAATTTGGGTTCACTTTAGCAAATATTGCAAACAGAATATACTAGCTTCAAGAATTGATATGAATAACTCCATTTAAAGGCGCATTCAAAACACACTGATACTACAACGAAAAAACTATTCAATTGCTAAATATATCAATATTTTGGTTGGTCATAAGAGAATACATAGCAATTAATTTCCCCTGATTTACTGATAACTATTAATTGAATAACCTAATCATATCATGTTGACTTGTGGAAAAATGAGTTATAAAAAAATCAAATAATACTTTCTTACGATGAATTGATAGAAGCTTTCTCCAAGGACTTTATTGGAATTGAAATACTTATTTTAGTCCATTTTCCTGATTTTGTAGTAATTAATAAATAGCCTTCAAGCTGCTGACAGCGTTCTCGCATACCGCGAATCCCATATGATTTTGGCTTTTTAGTATCTTGATCTGACATTCCCATACCATTATCTGTAATTTCTAGGTTCACCCATCCTTCTTTTTCACTGAGTCGGATCTGTATCCTAGTCGCATTAGCATGACTAGATATATTAGTTAAAATTTCCTGAAACATTCGAAAAATAGCTATTGATAAATCTGGATGCATCAATATTTCATCATTATCACAAGAAAACCTATATTTAAGATTTGCCTGTTCACAGAATTTTTTTGCCTGCCATTTAATAGCAGCTACAACACCTGAATCTAGGACATCAGGACGCAAATCCATTGAAATTCTTTTCGCACTACCAATAACTTGATCAACTAAAGCCTCAATTAATTCTATTTTCTCTATATAAGCATTTGTTTTATTTCCTATATCCTTATCCCATGACAATAGTTCTTTTTTAATTTCAGTTAATATTTTACCAATATCATTCTGTATTTCTTTCGCGATTTTTGCTCGTTCCTGCTCTTTTATTATCTGCAGATAAGAAAAAAGATCTGAAGAGTCTTCATATGAGTTAGTTATCTCAATCTCAGGTAGTTGTAATTGTTTTAGCTTATCTTGCATAACCAAAATTAATTATATGATTTGATGATAAATATTGTAATGTATAAGAATTTTAATTATTACCATCACATAGAATACACCCATAATAGTAATAGCACATGAATATGCCCTGCATGGCTATTACTAGGTTCGCCCTAGGCGCTTATCAGGAGCAATCCCATTGTTACTAAGGATATTAAATGTATAGGTTTTAAAAGCGATAAAAATTTATTACCATAGCCCTGAACTTAAACCATTTATATTTAACTATGGTACCTGTTTGTTAATTAAGAAATTAACATTCTGGTTGCCAATCTGCACCACTTGACTGAATCCTTGCAAGTCTCCACTTTCAGGCATAGCCTTTCCTGATTTTGTTATTCTTGCACTAATTATTACTTC
>TARA_B100000686_G_scaffold175833_1_pt1 | contig 35467 bp, 36 predicted proteins | sample TARA_B100000686 | Tara Oceans TARA_B100000686 (sample SAMEA2622733) | marine metagenome | biome: marine biome (ENVO:00000447); feature: marine epipelagic mixed layer (ENVO:xxxxxxxxx); material: "saline water (ENVO:00002010), including plankton (ENVO:xxxxxxxx)" | depth 150 m | reverse complement strand
CGTTCTCGTTCGTCCTCCGTCATTTTCTCGGCCCGGACTGCGCGATCGAGACTTTTCTCTATCCGTTGCATCCCGGCTTGCAAAGCACCATCATTAGTTTCGACGATCTTTACATCGCAGCCGCTGCGGGCAGCTACTTCGGCAATGCCCGATCCCATCAGGCCACAGCCAACAACCCCAAATCGTTCAATAGTCACGCCTACGAGGCTACAAGAGGCCCGAGGGGTTATGTCAGGAGGTCAGTTAACCCGGGCATCCTCTATTGCTCCGCGAACCGCCTCTACTACTTCTTCAGCTGTAGCTCCTGGTGTAAGGACGCGCGCGACGCCAACGTCATACATCGATTGGAAGTCTGTTTCCGGGACTATGCCGCCAAGTATCACTGGTATTTGAGCTCCAGCCTCAGCAAGGGCCTGGGTAACCATGGGAAGAAGTGCTTCGTGGGCTCCCGACAGCATTGAAACTCCTATCGCTGAGACATCTTCGTCAATCGCTGCCGCAACCACTGTTTCGGGAGTTTGGAATAGCCCGGTATAGACCACTTCATATCCGGCGTCGCGAAGGATCCGCGCGACGATTTTCACTCCCCTGTCATGACCATCAAGTCCCAACTTGGTGACAAGCACACGTTCTGCCATATGTGCTGACCCTAGCTGCCCGAACTTCCGGGAGCGAGTTCACTAGATACTCCAGTCACAAGCCAGACCTTCGTTTGTCCATCAGCGACAAAACTGGCATGAGAATTATTCAAGAAAGTGTCTTGAGTGCGGCCGGGTCTTCAGATTGGCCCATAGGGTGCACTCATGATCACAACCACCGGCACATCCATCGCGACACGGGCTGTCGAGGCATCAAAGGTTTACGGTTCTGGCGAGACCGTTGTTCGTGCACTCGATGAGTTGTCTATCGAACTTGCCTCTGGCGAATTCACGGCGATTATGGGTCCTTCTGGTTCAGGCAAGTCAACTTTGATGCACTGCCTGGCAGGTCTTGACAATTTGAGCTCCGGAAAGGTCTACATCGGAGACACTGACATCAGCGAGCTTTCCGAGCGTGCCCTTACCCTCCTGCGTCGTGATCGGATTGGCTTTGTTTTCCAAGCTTTCAATCTGGTTCCGACACTATCCGCGCAAGAAAACATCACTCTTCCGCGGCAACTTGGGGCGTCAGCACCGCCCGAATCGTGGGTGCAGAAAGTGGTCGAGGCAGTGGGGCTCAGTGACCGTCTACAGCATCGACCAAACGAACTGTCGGGTGGTCAACAACAACGAGTTGCAGTAGCGCGAGCTCTGGCCGGACAACCGGAAATCATTTTTGCTGACGAACCAACGGGAAACCTTGACAGCAAAACCGGCGGCGAAATTCTCCAGTTCATGCAAGAGGCTGTGCGTGACCTAGACCAAACCATTGTCATGGTGACACACGACCCTTTAGCTGCAGCTCATGCCGACCGTGTCGTGTTCTTAGCGGATGGAAGAATCGTCCAAGAACTCACAACGCCTTCAGCTGATTTGATCCTCGACACTATGAAGCAGCTAGGCGACTGAGGTGTTCAAATTAACTCTCAAATCGTTACTGGCGAGAAAGATACGCCTCGCCCTAACGACATTCGCTGTGATTTTGGGAGTCTCGTTCGTATCTGGCTCGTTCATTCTCGCCGACAGCCTCCGTTCTGTCTTCAACAAGATCGCTATTGAGATCGCAGGGCCCGACTGGCTTCAAGTTCGAGGCGTCGAAACAATTGAAGATGATCCTTTCAGTCGACCAACTGTTACACAATCTGTAGTCGACCAAATCAGATCTGTTGAAGGCGTATATGGCGCTGAAGGCGTAATTCAGGGATTTCCAAGAATTTCAGTTGGCGACGAATTGGTAAAGCCTTTAGGAGGAGCGCCCACCCTCGCGTTTAATTTCGAACAGGAAACAGCTGAGTTAAGCGGATTCGAGACTCTCGAAGGGTCAGCTCCTGGCAGTAGCGAAGCCATGGTTGATATCGACACGGCGACCAAGTACGACATCTCAGTCGGCGACACCATCACTATTCGATCACTGCAACCGGCAGAAGATTTTCAGGTCAGCGGCATCACAAGATGGGGCCAAGACAACGGGGGAGGTGCAGTTTTCGTTTTAGTTAACACCGCCACCGCTCAACGACTCTTCAATTATCCCGACTCGTATATAGCTGTGACGGTCGCCGCTATGCCCGGAGTCGATGAGAGCGAGCTAGCAGACAAGTTGACTCAAGAGCTGCCAAATGGTTTTGAGGCGGTCACAAGTGACGTTGTCGCAGGAGAATTCAGCGATCAATTCGACACATTCATAACTATCTTTCAGAACGCGCTCCTAGTCTTCGCGGCCGTCGCCCTCATCGTCAGTGCATTCATAATCAACAACACCTTTGCAATCGTTCTAGGCCAACGCGTTCGAGAATTAGGCCTACTTCGCGCGGTGGGGGCTACTGGCCGTCAAATCCGCTCCTCGGTATTGATCGAAGCTCTACTGATCGGTGTGATCGCTTCGCTAATCGGCGTGTTCGCCGGCCTCGGTATCACTTGGGTTATCAAAGCACTAATAAATCAAGCCGGTGGTGGATCCGGTCTACCTGATGGGCCGTTGGTCATCGCTGCACGTACGTGGATCGCTGCAGCAATAGTAGGAGTAGGCATAACCCTATTAGCTGCTATCTCGCCTGCCAGAAAGGCGTCGAGAATCCCGCCTATCGCTGCCTTGCGTGATGATTTGGCGCTGTGGTCTGGTGGTGGTCGACGCCGCACGATAATCGGGTTGCTATTGGGAGCCGGTGGCGTCGTTGCAACGGTCTTAGGAATCACAACCGATAGTGGAGCTGGACGACAACTAGGGCTCTTGGCCGCCGGGGCACTACTGCTATTTGTATCTATTTCTCTTCTCAGCACCCTGGTTGCTAAGCCTGCAGCAAAGGGATTGGGTTGGCCAATAACCCGCTTAGCTCGTGCGTCGGGAAACTTAGCTACACAAAACGCGAGCCGAAACCCGCGCAGAACTGCATCCACTGCCTCGGCCTTGATGGTCGGTCTGGCTCTCGTTGCCATGGTTCTGGTAGTCGGCACCAGCTTCAAAAAGACATTTTCTTCAATACTGGATTCGTCCTTAGGGGCGGACTTCTTCATTGACACAGATGGACGCAGTTCATGGGGTTTCAGCCCACAACTTGTAGACGAAATGAAACAGATTGACGGAGTAGCGATAGCCGTCGGCTTCCGGGGAGGGCCTGGTACTGCTCAAATGAGCGTTGAGGGCGCATCGAAAGACGTCATCGGCACACAAGAAGAAGGTCTAGGTCGTGTAATAGATATCTCGCTCATTGAAGGTACCTATTCGGGCTTATCCAATAACGGGGTTCTGGTGCACAAAGATCCCGCTGAAGATCTCAGTTTGGCTGTCGGCAACACGGTGTCAGTGACATTCCCAGTTAGCGGTCCCAAAGATCTTCGGGTTGTTGGAATCTTTGACGATGGGTCGACACTAGGTAACTGGGTCATCGACATGAGCACCTACGAAGATGGTTTCGATCCAGCTCGACAGTCAGACCTTTTCGCTGCAATCCAACTAGAGGAAGGCTCCAAAGTTCAAGACGTCCGACCACAACTTGACGCGGTTGCTAACAACTACCCAGAAGCAATCCTTCAGGATAGAACTGAATACCAAGAGACGATTGAAGGTCGAATCGACGCCCTGTTAGTGACTGTAAACGCTCTAGTTGGATTTGCGGTGATTATCGCCGTATTGGGAATAGTCAACACTTTGATGTTGTCAGTTTTCGAACGAACTAGAGAAATCGGTTTATTGAGAGCAGTGGGTATGACCCGACGACAAACTCGGCGGATGATCAGATGGGAAGCCGTCATCATCGCTGTCTTCGGTGGGGTCTTGGGAATTCTTGTCGGAACCCTGCTGGGCTTTATCGCAGTTCAGGCAATGCCGGAGTCGTTCATCACCGATTTCGGCATCCCAGTTGGTAATTTCGTTGTGATTCTCATTATGTGCATTGTTGTTGGTGTCCTCGCCGCGATTCTTCCCGCTCGCCGGGCGGCACGACTAAACGTCCTCGACGCGATCGCGCATTCCTAATGTCTTTAGACCCTCAAAATCTCTCCGAAGAAGTGCAATCTTTTCTGAGTGAAAGACATCTTGCTTCGTTGACACTTTTACGACCTGACGGTAGCCCTCACGTTACGGCCGTTGGCTTCACTTGGGACCGACAGAGTCAATTGGTCCGAGTGATTACATGGGCAGGCTCAATGAAAAGTAAAATCTTGGCGCAGACCGGTCCTAGCCAGGCAGTTGTTTGTCAAATCGACGGAGGCCGTTGGCTAAGTCTTGAAGGAACAGCAGTTGTGACCAGCGACCCCAAACGCTGCCTAGAGGGAACAGAGCGGTACGCGCTGCGTTATCGGGTGCCGCAGGAACGACCTGATCGAACCGTAATTGAAATCGCGGTCGAACAAATTCTCGGCTACGCCTAGAAGCGGTTTGCGACCCAGTGCTTACGCGCATCGCAGGATCATCTCGCCAATTGAGTTGCAAAGATCAATCCTGCAGCACTTCTGGTAGCGAACGCGCATGCACCACGGCTAAACGCTTCGTTGAGCGAGTTAGTGCGACGAACAGGGCCCGAAGGCCTTGCGGCTCTTCGTCCAGAATGGTTGCGGGTTCAATAACGACAGTGCCATCGAGTTCTAAACCTTTGACCAGTTGAACAGGCACCAGCGCTATCTTGGGGTGCAGTGGTCCACTGACGTTGCGAGAAGCCGTGGTCGCTCGCCCATAGTCAATAGATCTAGCTTCTAAAGCTGCGTCAACCAGATCAATAATGCTCTCTGGTGCGACAATTGCAACCGAACCCCCTCCAAGCGCTTCTGACTCCTCTTCAACTATCTGTACCGATCTTTCGACGAGTTGTTCGACAGAAGCATGGTCTCCACCGTCGACTTCGATAATGCGGGGAGGGCTGCCCACAGATCTAACCGCCTTTGGCGTCGCGAGGTCCGGGGCGGCGAGCGCGAGCACTTTATTCGCCAACTCAAGATTAGGAGCGGGAATGCGGTAACTCAGTGTGAGTTCTCGAACTCGCGGTTCGTTGCTGCCATAAGGCAAGTGGGTCAATATTTCTTCCCAATTGGCTGCGGCACCGGGGGCCGTTGCTTGAGCTATGTCGCCCACCAAGGTCATTGATCCATTTAATGAACGTCGCGCGATCATTCTCAGCGCCATGGGCGTGTGATCTTGGGTTTCGTCGATGACTATGTGACCAAAGGTTCGAACCTCGGGGTCTCGCGGTTTTCGTTGTCGGTCTAATCGGGGACCAAGACCCGCATAGGCCTCGTCGAGCAGGGGTACGTCTGCATCGCTCCAGCGGTAGTCAGATGCCGAATCCCCTCGGGGGCGGAACAGGGTCGACCACTCTTCTTCAATGAGCAGGCCAGTTGAAGCCGACGCTAGGAGGGCTTTAGAACCGAACAGGTCTCTGAGTAGCTGCGCCGGTGTAAGAACAGGCCACATTCGTTCAAGAGCTTCGGAGATTCTGGGGTCGCGGCGCAGGCGATATTGGACGTTTTCGGGATCGGGCTCGGAGTGATGTGATCGGGCTAGCGCAGCAAAAAATTCGTTTTCTACATAACTACGCGCCGCGTTGTGTCGTCTGTATCGACGTCTAGCCTCACGAATGATTCGTCGACTTTCTCCAACAGTGATTCGTAACCGTACGAGCCCAAAGCCAATGGAAAGGTCTTCTCTGAGTGGTCGTTCTCGGTCTCTAATCGCGTTGGCAATTAGAACAACCATGTCGTTGTTTCCCTTGACGGCGGCGGACTGTGAACGGTCGGGCAGAGTTACGCGAACCTCATCAAACAAATCCGCTAATAGGTCAGCGAGCACTGTCAAATACACCCCGGCTTCGCCGAGGCTTGGGAGAACTTGTTCGATGTATCGCAAGAAAAGTCGGTTTGGGCCTACGACGAGAACACCTTGCCCCTCGAGGGGAAAGCGGTGGGTGTAGAGCAGATAAGCGGCCCGGTGCAGTGCGACGACTGTCTTGCCTGTACCCGGCCCGCCTTGAACGATCAGCATGCCTTTGAGAGAGTCGCGAATGATCTCATCTTGTTCGCCTTGAATGGTGGCGACGATGTCTCTTAGCTGCCCATCGCGGTTTTGATCAAGCGCCGCGAGCAACGCTCCGTGTCCTTGGAACCCTTCGTCTAGTTGGTCAAGGTCGAACAGTTCATCCTCGATATCGAGAAGTTCTCTTCCTCGACTGACAAAGTGACGGCGACGAATCAGTCCCATCGGCTCACGCCCGGTAGCTCTGTAAAAAGGTTCAGCTATGGGAGCTCTCCAGTCAACCACCACTGGTTCTTGACGTTCATCGGCGACAGCGAGTCGGCCTATGTGGAAGCGGTCGTCGCTATCTAGATCTATTCGTCCAAAGATGAGTGACGCGGAACCCAGCTGTAGTTGTCCCAACCTATTTTGAACGCTCCCTTCAATCACATCTCTTTCGTATCGAGCCTGTGTTGTTCCACCCCGGCCAACTTCTACCATTCCTCGAAGTTTGCGCGCACGATCTCGTGCTCGGTCGAGGAGTAGATGTGCACGGTCAATGTGTGCTTGTTCAGCTGCGATTTCGGGATGTGTCACTCGTAAATCACCGGTTTAGAGAACAGACCAGCATACCGTTATCAGGCGGTTTATTTCAGATCGACCAGGGTTTCCAGCCGGTAGCGTCAAAGTTGAAATGCCACTTCCTGCAGATCATCCAAGTTACGCGTTAAGCGAAAGCCCCTACTTGCGGGCCTGTCGACGTCTACAGGTAAGTCACATTCCGGTGTGGTTTCAACGCCAAGCGGGGCGTTCCCTACCGGAGTACCGGGCAATTCGGGGAGAGGGAAGCATTCTTGACGCAATCGAAGACTCATCGTTAGCTGCTGAGATCACATTGCAACCAGTGCGCAGGTACGGCGTTGATGCAGCCATATTGTTTTCCGACATCGTTGTTCCTGTTAATGCAGTGGGATTCACCGTCGATGTCGTTCCAGGAGTGGGCCCGACCGTCAGCCAACCGTTCAGACAAAAAGCCGATCTCCAACGATTACGAAATCTCGAACCGCCAGTCGATACTCCATATGTTTTAGAGACGATAAAGGAACTGGTGCAAACTCTGGACGTCCCTCTTATAGGTTTCGCTGGCGCGCCTTTTACGGTGGCGAGTTACCTTATTGAAGGCCAACCATCACGTACACATGCCAAAACTAAGTCACTTATGCACTCAGAACCAGGTGTTTGGCATGATTTGATGTCACGACTTACAGACATCGCCATCGCGAGCATGCGTTCGCAAGTATTGGCAGGGGCGAGCGCCGTTCAGCTGTTCGATTCCTGGGCAGGGACACTGTCAGCAGCCGATTACAAAATTTTTGTTTTCCCCCACAGTCAACGTGTATTCGATGAACTCGCTGATCTAGAGGTTCCTCGAGCACACTTTGGGTTAGGAACGGCCGAAATTTTGTCGCTGATGAGTGACACAGGTGCTGATGTGGTCGGCGCTGATTGGCGAGTACCAATCGATGAGGTGCGCCGAAGGGTCGGATCTGACAAAGCAGTTCAGGGAAACCTAGACCCTGCTCTGTGTTTATCTGACTGGCATGTTGTAGAGAAGCAGGCCCGAACAATCCTTCAGGCAGCTGGAGGCTTGCCCGGTCACATTTTCAATTTAGGTCACGGAGTACTACCTGAAACCGACCCTGCGATTCTGGAACAGTTAGTTGCCTTAGTGCACAACGAGGGTCTACGAATAGGCTCTTCGCCCTCATGAATAAAAGAGTGGTGGTCATTGGGGGTGGGATTACCGGCCTGACCGCTCTCCGGCAGATCAAACAACGCTCGCCAGATAGCGAAGCAATTCTTTTAGAAGCTTCACCTCGTTTAGGAGGAAAAATCCTAACGTCTAATTTTTTGGGTCGACCCATCGACGAAGGTGCTGACGCTTTCATCACTCGAGTTCCATGGGCTATCGACCTTTGCAAAGAACTTGGGCTAGAGGCAACTATGACCAGCCCAGCGGCCTCAAGCGCATATGTCCTTGTTGATGGTGAGTTGAGAAAGCTACCTGCTGGATTAGTTTTAGGAGTGCCAACCAGACTCTTCCCCCTCTTAAAGAGCCGGATAGTGAGCCCGCTTGCTGCACTAAGAGCGGGGTTCGATCGTTTTCTACCCGATGACTGGCCTGGCGATGACGAGTCCGTTGGTGGCCTCATTCGACGAAGGATGGGAGATCAAATAGCCGACCGATTAGTTGATCCTCTAATCGGCAGTATTAACGCCGGTGACACGGATCACTTGGACGCAGCTTTAACCGCGCCGCAATTAGAAACGGCAGCCCGCCGTAATCGCAGCCTAATTTTGGGTCTTCGCGACCAAGTGAAAACAGGTTCAGAATCAAAGTCCCCTATCTTCGTGGGACTTGAGAATGGTATGAGTCATTTAACAGAGACTCTGGTAAGTAGCCTTTCAGGATCAGATATCCGAACAGGCATCCCGGTAAAAGGCGTGGAGGTCAACGGAGACAAGTTAAAAGTTGTCACCGATGGGACCTCATTCGATAGCGAAGCCGTCATAGTGACGACACCTGCTCACCAAACGGCTCGCTTGCTAGGGAGTTGTCATAGTGCAGCGGAGCGTTTGTCATCCATAGAGCATGCGTCAGTTGCTCTGGTCACGCTGGGCTTCAGACGCCAGGACGTGGGAAATTCTCTTGAGGGTTCGGGTCTGTTGGTTCCCCGCAGTGAGGGTTTGCTAACTACCGCTATCAGTTGGGGTAGTTCGAAATGGCCTCACTGGGCAGGTAACGAGCACGTAATTCTCCGGGTATCGACTGGGCGGGCCGGAGATACTAGAGCTTTAGCGCTTGATGACGACGATTTGGTTGAAGCGCTACTCACAGAAGTCGCCCACATCTTAAATATTGAAGGGAATTTGGTGGAGTGGCGAGTGTCACGGTGGATAGACGCATTTCCTCAATACGCGCCCGGGCACGATCGTTTAGTTGCCGCAATTGAACGTGATCTTCGCTCCGCTATGCCCGGTGTTTTCTTAGCGGGCGCCGGCTACAAAGGTCTCGGCATACCAGCATGCATCCACCAAGGCCAGCAAGCCGCTAACGCAGCTCTCGACTTTCTCGGAACAAGATGAACCGGCTAGCTCCGATTGGTCGATTGGCGCTAGGCGCCGCGATTTCTTTCTCACTTCCGCCGTATGGCTTGTGGATGTTGACGCCCATAGGTTTGGGACTTCACCTGAGGTTTTCGCAAGCTTCAACGAAACGCCAGCAACTCTTAAACACTTTCAGCCTTTGGGTGGGCTACTACGGGGTAGCGCTGGTGTGGATGACCGATCTCACCTTTGCCGGTTGGCTAGCGGCAATTCCGGTTCAAGCGGCCCTCATGTCTGCACCAATGGCGTTAGTTCCTGACAGTGGCATTGGGCGTTCAATTGCATTCCCCGCGTCTTTAGTTGTCGGCGAAGCTTTCCGCTGGGTAATTCCTTTTGGCGGCGTTCCAATGTCCAGCTTGGCGATGGGTCCAATAGACAGTTACCTCGTTGACACAGTTCGGGTTAGTGGACCATTGCTCCTAATCGCATCGATTGGAATTCTGGCAATCGCCGTGGAAGGGGCACTATCAACTCAGATTCGAAAGGTCATGGTCGCACTAGCCACTGTTCTATTGCTCATTGCCCTAGGCCAATTCGCTCCAGTCGGAACAAGCAACGCCGTTATAGAGGGAAGTGTCGTGCAGGCTGGCGGCCAGTTGGGAACTCGTGCCGCATCGAGCGATCAAGGGGCTGTGTTTGCGCGACATTTAGAAGCGGTTGAACTGCAAGATATTGAGACTGATTTGATGGTGTGGTCGGAAAGTAGTGTGACCGCATTCGCCCCGCTGGAACAGAGCAAAGAATTTAAATCAGTCGCCCAGTTAGCTAAGCGTCTCGACGCAGTAATAGTTGCCAACTTCTCCGAAATTGACGGCGATTATTTTCGAAACGCATCGGTAGCCGTCGAACCCACTGGCAGCATTGGCGGCCGGTATGACAAAGTTCATTTAGTCCCATTTGGTGAGTACATACCTCTGCGCAGTGTGGTGGAAAAGTTCGCAGATTTGTCGCTCATCTCCCGAGAAGCCCTACCGGGAAGCGGAGCAGGGATAGTGAATTCAAGCCTGGGTCCCATTGGAAACGTGATCTCATTCGAGGTCTACTTTCCCGAACGAGTGCGAAGCGGCAATAAAATGGGCGCGCAAATTATCACTAACCCAACACTCGCCTCTTCGTACGAAAGCTCCTTAGTTCCTGAGCAATCACTTGCCAGCGCGCGCCTTCGAGCTATCGAATCTGACCGTTGGGTCTTGCAGGCATCCACAACAGGCTATTCAGCGATAGTGGCACCAGATGGCCATGTCGTAAAACGAAGCAAGTTACGGGAACAAACGGTGCTTTCATCCCCAATTGAACTTCGAAGCGGCCAAACTTGGGCCACAACACTTGGAAAAAAACCGATATCTGTCTTCGCTGCGCTCCTGCTCATTACTAGTGCACTAATGCGTTCTAGATCTCGACATTCAAAGTAACTGGACCATCGTTGGAGATCTTCACTTCCATATGAGAGCGAAAACGGCCAGAGGCAACTTGGGCTCCCATCTCTTCAAGCGACTGACATAGATGGGCGATGAGGGGTTCAGCGATTTCTGGCGCAGCTGCTTGGACGAAGGATGGTCGACGTCCCTTAGCCGTATCTCCATACAGGGTGAACTGGCTCACAACCAACACCTCCCCGCCTGCGTCCTCTAAAGACTTATTCATTCGCTGGTCTTCGTCTTCGAAAACTCTGAGGTTCCAGATCTTGCTCGCCATCTTCTCGACTTTCTCAAGGTCATCATCGTGCGACACGCCGACGAATACACACAGGCCCGTTCTGATGGCTCCTACGACTGCGCCGTCAACCAGCACTGAGGCTTCATTTACTCTCTGAATCAACGCCCGCATATAAAGCCACTTTCGAAGTCGTATAACCCAACGTAACGGTTAATCACCGGACCGCGACTCATAGAGTTACCGACCGGTAGCATTGATATCCCCTTATCTGTCCCAGCGAACTGCGAAAGGATCTCATGTCTCACGACGGTCCATTGCGCATCGCATTCTTGACCTACCGCGGTCACCCCTACACCGGGGGTCAGGGTGTCTATACCCGCCACATGGCACGCGAGTTGGTGGAACTTGGACACCGAGTCGAAGTCATTTCCGGTCCCCCTTATCCGCATCTCGACAACGGTGTCGGTTTGACAAAGTTACCCAGCCTTGATCTGTACCGAATGCCAGACCCCTTCCGTATTCCCCGTCTCAGCGAGTTCAAAGACCGTTTTGACGTTCTTGAGTATGCAGTCACTGCGGCAGCAACTTTCGCAGAGCCACTTACCTTTAGCCTCAGGGCCCATAGGGAGCTCATGGACAGATTGAGTGAATTTGATCTCGTTCACGACAACCAGTGCTTGGGAACCGGAATTTGGAAAATTCACGACGCGGGTTTACCTGTGCTGGAGACGATCCATCATCCGATCACAGTAGACCGGAGGCTGGAGACAAAACATGCTCCGACACCGTGGAAACGTTTCACCAAAAATCGGTTTTATGCCTTTACTGGCATGCAAACCAAAGTCGCTCGCAAGCTTCCAAGAATCCTCACCGTGTCATCCAACAGCTATGACGACATCATCACTGATTATGGCGTCGACCCCGAACGACTGCACATCGTCCACGTCGGTGTAGACCCACAACAATTCCGCCCGATTGAGCACGTCAACGTGGTTCCAGGGAGATTGATGACTACAGCGAGCGCTGACGTGGCAATGAAAGGTCTAGCTTTCTTACTCGAAGCGCTCGCAAAACTTAGAGCCGAGGACAACTCAATTCACTTAGTCGTAATCGGTAAACCGAAGTACGACTCCAGAGCGACTCAACTCATCAAAGAACTCGAGTTGGCCGAGAGTATTGAGTTCGTTAGCGGAGTAACGGACGAACGGATCGTAGAGCTATACAACGAAGCTGAAGTTGCCATTGTTCCTTCGCTTTACGAGGGATTCTCGCTTCCCGCGATCGAAGCAATGTCATGCGGGGTGCCACTCGTAGCAACGACAGGTGGGGCGTTACCCGAAGTCGTTGGTGCCGATGGCGTCACAGCGTTACAAGTACCTCCAGGCGATAGCGATGCCTTAACTCAGAAGATCAGATGGGCGTTGCAGCAGACAAATCTGCGCTCAACAGTCGGCGTAGCTGGCCGAAAGCGAGTGATACAGAATTTTTCATGGAAGATTACTGCTGAACGAACCGTGGAGCATTACCGAGCATTGCTAAGCGAAATGAGTGCCAATGCTCACAGTTAACTACGACCAGCTGGGAGTTCATCCAGGTGATCTCGTCCTTGACATGGGATGCGGCGCAGGACGTCACGCGTTTGAAACTGTACGCCGCGGGTGTCGGATTGTTGCCTTGGATCAGGACCTTTGCGAATTAGTCGACGTAAAAAACACATTCGCAGCGATGATTGAAGCTGGGGAGCTGGACGACAAGGTCCAGGGTCAACCCGTTTCCGCCGACGCGTTAGAGCTTCCTTTTTCAAACGCAACCTTTGATCGCATCATTTGTTCAGAAGTACTCGAACACATAGGCGATGACGGTGCTGCAATCGGAGAACTCGTGCGGGTGCTCAGGCCAGGAGGCACTATCGCAATTACCGTTCCTGCATGGGCGGCCGAAAAGATTTGTTGGCGGTTAAGTGACGAGTACCACGCGCCTAAGGCAGTGGGCGGACATGTTCGCATCTACCGAAAGTCTGAACTCGTGTCGAAAGTTAGCCTTGCTGGTTTGGAACCCCAAGCATGGGACAAAGCACATTCACTGCACTCTCCATATTGGTGGCTGAAGTGCGCTGTTGGTCCCACCAATGATGGCCACAAACTCGTGAAGGCTTACCATCGCTTTCTTGTCTGGGACATAGTGAAAAGGCCACTAATTACACGTTTACTTGACCGGTTACTCAACCCGTTAATTGGCAAATCGGTGGTGCTTTACGCGACCAAACCTGTCGCGGAGGATTCAAATGCAACCTGAATCGCTCGGGGCACTTACCGAGGAACAGGTCCGAGCAACTGCTTCGGCAATTAGCGAACAACAAACATCTAATGGAATGATTCTTTGGTTTTCTGGAGGACATGCCGACACTTGGAACCACACCGAAGCGGCCATGGCGTTATCAACGGCCGGCCTTCACGCAGCCGCTGAACGAGCCTTTGATTGGTTAGCCCAAAGTCAGCGCTCTGATGGAAGCTGGCATCACTATTATCTGACCGACGGAGTAGAGGACGCGAAGGTCGATACCAACTGCTGCGCTTACGTCGCCACTGGGGTGTTGCATCACTTTCTTACCACTGGCGACAAAAATTTTCTTGAAGCCATGTGGCCTACAGTAAAAAAGGCTCTGGACTTCGTCGTTGGACAACAGACAGCGTCAGGGCACATCCCCTGGGCAATCCATACCAGTGGCACACCATGGTCCTATTCGCTAGTGACAGGGAGCTCGTCGATCTTGCACTCTCTACGTTGCGGTATCGCCATCGCTTCTCGTCTGGAATACGAGCACCCTGAGTGGGAGTTCGCTGCTGTCCGACTCGCCAACCTCTTGAGAAACCATGAGGGTCAGTTCGAACCCAAGAGAAGATGGGCAATGGACTGGTATTACCCTGTTCTAACTGGAGCGTTGTCAGGAACGGTAGCTACCGAACGCCTTTCGACTCGATTCGACGAATTCGCCCTAGAGGGCCGAGGCGTGCGCTGTGTCTCGGACCAACCGTGGGTCACCACAGCAGAAACTTGTGAATGCGCCATGGCATTCTTGGCGATCGGTGATGAAGGACTAGCAAATAGACTTTTTGAAAGTATCAAGCCTCTTCGCAACAACGATGGCGATTACTTCACGGGGATGGTTTTCCCAGAGGAGATTACTTTTCCAGACAACGAACGCTCGACCTACTCCAGCGCCGCCGTGATACTTGCTTCAGACGCTCTGGAAAACAAGTCCCCGGCTTCGCGCTTACTTATGGGGGATGGTTTACCAAACCTCAATTCTTAAGAAACCTCTGAGTTCAGCGTCGACGTAACACCTGCAGACTGCCCACACTTGAGTGCTGTTCAAACCCGCCCTCTGCAAGCGCACGTGAATAGATCTCATATGGAGGCCTCCCCCCATCTGCCGGATCTTCAAAGACATCATGAATTGCTAGAAAACCACCTACAGCTACTTTCGGAACCCAGTTTTCATAATCTGCGTGCGCGGGCTCAGATCCATGTCCACCGTCAACAAACAGCATCGAAATCGGGGTAGACCAGTACTGAGCAACAACCGACGACTCTCCGATTATCGGCACAACGACGCTCTCGAGTCCCGCAGCTGCAAGGTTGCAGCGCAACTCTGGTAAAGAATCAATTTTCCCTGTCACCGGATCTACCAAGTCTGCGTCGTGATGCTCCCATCCTTTTTGCATTTCTTCTGACCCGCGGTGGTGGTCGACCGTGAATACGACTAGCCCGCGTTCCATTGCAGCTGCTCCCAAATAGATAGCGGATTTTCCGCAGTACGAACCCACTTCGACAATGGGCCCAGTTGCCGTCATCGCGAGCGCGGCTTCATACAGACCTACACCCTCAAGGTGAGGCATAAAGCCACGCGCTGCACGAGCTGCTGTCTCTAAGTCACGTCTCATCACTCAGTCTCGCTGATTAAACAGAATTGTCTCGAGCACAAAAAATTTTCCCAGCCAGAGAGTCCCAAAAGCCAATAAATTAGCCAACATCAAAATCGCTGTTGACGCGAACCACAGGTCGGCCAAAGTAACGCACACCGTTGAAACAGCCAGACCGACAAGGCTATAGAGCCAAAATGGCAATATTTCTTCGCGAACCGAATGCGAATGCCTTCTTTCCCACACCCATGATCTATTCATGAGATAAGCCGGGACAGCGCCGATCGTGACTGCAACAACATTCGCCGCTAAAGCGGGCCATCTAAGAACAACTAAACCAAACCAAAGAGCGCCTTGTGTCACCACGACAGCAACGACTGAGACACCTGAGTAACGAAGAAGCTTGACTCGCAGGTTCAAGAGCTTGCTGGACATAGCACTCTAACTAGGGGTACAACCCTAACTATTCGTCTCCATCTGGTCGATATAGAGTCAACAGCAGCGCGATCGCTGCGCCGATCCCTCCAATAGTCGTAGCAGCAAACCAACCGATACCTGACAATTCAATACCTATGGCGTTATCCAAAGACCAGGATCCGGGGCCAAGCAGCGCCAGACAAGAGGTCGCAACTGCGAGTACAAAGACATATTCCCAACCATCTTTGATAATGAAGAATCCGTTTTTGCGATGACCGACCCATCCAGCGACACACATCACGCCCACGTACCCCATAGCACTTAGCGGGGTGAGAAAACCTGCGGCGATCGCACACCCAAAGCCGATTTCGCCCAGCGCCGCTAGGTGAGCATGAACTATCCCGGGCTTAAGGCCTTCACCTTGAAACCAACGGCCTACACCATCGATTCCACCTCTGTATTTGGCGACTCCATGGAGTGCGAGTGTGACCCCAAGAGTGAGCCGCAAAAGGAGTAATCCCAAGTCCAGCGCATTTTGATCCATGATTGTTCCCCTTGTTAACCGTACTCGGCTCTTACGATTTGGTTCGATTTAATCGGTTGTATTGATTAGATGATTCGCGGCCATGGCAAAATATTCGAGCATTTGTTGTTCAATCGCCGCGTTTACCTGAATCTCCGACAAAGCAGAAGCCATGTGTTCGTACCATCTATCTCTTTCGGCACTTCCTACCCGAAAGTGCATGTGTCTCATTCGTAGCCTCGGATGCCCTCGTTGAACGGAGTAATCAGACGGACCGCCCCAGTACTGGGCAAGAAACAGGGCTAGCCAATATCTCGACGGTTCCAAGTCTTCTGGATATAAGGGCCGTAGCAACGCATCGTCGGCAACGCGTTTGTAGAAGCGGTCGCACAAATCGTGGAACCACTGCACACCTCCAACCGCTGAATAAACGTTTCCGAGCTCGTCACTCAATGGTTTCAGCCTCGTAACGATAAATGTTCGTATCTCGGGCAACGAACCCCAGGCGTTGGTAAAGCCTGTTAGCCGCTGATCGGGAGGGGCGCGACGTTAGATCTATGCTCTTCGCTCCCGCAGCCAAAGCTATCTCTATGGCTCTTCGGTTCAGCGCCTCCCCAACACCGCGCCCTCGAAAGCTTTCGTCAACTACAACGTCTTCGATCCAGGCTCTCAAACCGGTGGGTATTGGGAAAAGAATCAGGGTCATCGAACCCAAAATATTTTCTCCCTCTCGGGCCAACAACAAAGTTGCTGCATCATGGTTGATGATCTCAGCGATCTCTTCGGCAGTAGGCGGCGGCGCAGATTGAGAAAGTTGGGGCATTAACTTGCTCAAGGCTTGAACGACTGTCGCCTCAGCTTTGTCGCAAATTGTGATCTCAATGGTCATTTGTTAATTCTCCGTCAACGCTTTCATGGTACGGATCGCGAGATCCGCAGATAGCCTTTTCGTCGTGGAACACGTCGAGTGGAGCGAACATCCCGTCTTACAAGATGCGGTGCTCCTAGCAGCTTTCACTGGTTGGAACGATGCGGGGGACGCAGCGACCGAGGCTGTGAGTTATCTGACACGTCGCTATGACTGTCAACGAATAGCCACAATAGACCCTGAGTATTTCTATGACTTCGCGTCAGTGAGACCAAGTGTCCGCTTAGAGGGGGATGAACGTCGCATTGATTGGCCCGTCAACGAAGTCCGGCTGGGAGAATTAGACGACGGCCGACCACTTGTGACCGTACTGGGTATCGAGCCGAGGCTTCGGTGGCGTACCTTCTCCGAAGCTCTCTTAACGGTCGCCGATCGACTTTCGGCGAAAACGGTAATCACATTGGGTGCCCTACTGACCGACACTCATCATCAGGCTCCTGTTGATGTGATCGGGGCGTCGAATAACGAAGTAATTAATATCGAACTCGGATTGACTCCCTCTCAGTACGAGGGTCCGACAGGCATTATTGGCGTGCTCAATGACGCTTTTCATCAAGCAGGATTTGACAGTCTGTCGTTTTGGGCGGCAGTGCCCTCGTACATTGGCCACAATCCATCTCCGAAAGCAGCACTAGCTTTGGTGCAGCAAGTTGTGGAATTGCTAGATATTCCGTTGGGCGCGACAGACTTGCAGATCGCTGCCGCGAGTTACGACAGACAAATAAATGAGCTAGTTGAAAGCGACCCGAATCTCGCTGAATATGCACAGCAAATACTCGATGAGGCAACCGATGAAATAAGCGACATGGCCGATAACCCTCAGGCAATGATCGACGAGTTGGAGCAATACCTACGTCAACAAGACGAATAACAGTTCAGTTTTCTAACTAGTGGGTTTCCTCTTGCCAAGGAACCGAGCGTGGCGAGTCAAAACGGACACTAGCCAAATTTCCGTCAATAGCGGCGAACGCATCGTCGACCCAGCTTTCTAAACCAGCCAAGGGCTCCGGAAGTGCATCACGAGCAAACCATCCGCAGTCGCTTGTCTCCAAAGGATGGGCCTGAAGCTCACCACCGACAGCTTTGCAGCAGAAAACCATTGAATACAGAGGAATTTTTGTGAAGCCTTGCCGCATTCCATCGACGATGGACACCAGCGTCAGTGGTTCACAATGAATGCCAGTTTCCTCGTAGACCTCTTTAATCGCTACTTCAACTGGCGAATACCCAATATCGGCCCAGCCAGTTGGATACAACCAGACGCCGCTGTCAGCTCGTTGGACTAGCAAAATCTCGTTTTCATCGTTACTAACAATGGCGCCGACCGCGGCCTTAGGTGTGACGTACCCAGCCACCCCTTGACCAACCATTCGCATCCATTCATCAGCAACGGCTTCAGGAGCTACTTCCGAAGCGACAGTGCTACGAATTTGCGCCGCAACTTTCAAAATTTCTTCGTAACGTTCTTGCTCATACAGGCTCTCTGTAAAGCCCAGCCCGGTGCGGGCAATTCCGGCGAGTGTCTCCGCCCAACCAAGTAGATCTTGTCCAGTAACCTGCTCCGACATCTACCAGAGGCTAGTCCGCGTCAGTCAACTCTCGTTAATGAGTGCAGCAACGCGGTTTCGATCTCTCGGCAGTGGGACTCTCCAAGACTCGGCCCGCTAGCACTCGTTACATAAAACGTGTCTACTACCTCATTGGAAATCGTTTGAATCTTCGCTGATCGTATATCAAGTCCCATTTCGGTTAATGCTCGGGTGAGATGGTAAAGAACACCAATGTGGTCTTCGGTTCGGACCTCAATGATGGTCGCATCGGTGGCCGATTCCACATCAAAGATGACTTGCGTGGGTACCGGCTTCGCTGACAGTGCCGTCCGGCGCCGATACACCCTGGCTCGTTCCGATATGCGTGCATCTATGGCTAGATGACCATCTAAGCATTGGTAAACGTCCTCGGTTACCCGATCCCAATCCACGGGGGCGTCGGGTTCAGCGACTCGGAACTGAGAGACTGCCATACCGGCTTCGCTGGAGTAAGCGTCTGCTTGTAGAACATCAAGGCCACGAAGAGCGAGGGCGCCCGCGGCTCTGCTGAATGTCCCGGCTCGATCGGCGGCGACGATGGTTACGGTATCGCCTGATCCCTGAACAACTGTTTCACCTTCCGCCATTAATGACTCGAGTTGTTGAGTAACGAAAGATCGCCTTTTGCGCCGGGTAGTCCCATCGCTCGATAGGTAGTCAGTTACCAGCGCAGCAAGGGTTTCAACTAGATGCGCTTTCCAGTCGCCCCATGCTGTAGGTCCAGTCGCTATGGAGTCTGCTTCAGTTAAGGCAGCCAACAACTCCAAAAATTCGACTGTTTCGACCTTTTCAGCTACAACCCGAATCGTCTGTGTGTCTTCGAGATCTCTCCGAGTAGCTACATCGGGCAACAAAAGGTGGAGTTCTACCAATCGGCTCAAAACTTCAGCGTCCAACGCCGAAAATCCGCACCTAGACGCAATCGGTCCTACTAATCTCACACCCACTTCAGTGTGATCACCCGGGTAACCCTTGCCTATATCGTGCAATAACGCCGCCACCAATAACAGGTCCGGACGACGAACTCGTTGGGTCAAGCGAGCAGCTTCTGCGACTGTCTCTAACAAGTGTCGGTCAACGGTGAAGCGGTGATACACGTTTCGCTGCGGTCGTGATCGATTGGGAGTCCACTCCGGAAGCAAATGAGTCCAAACTTCAAAATAGTCAAGAGATTCAATTACGGGGATAGCTTTGTGACCTCCGCTGAGAAGCTCAACGAATAGATCTCGCGCGCCTTGCGGCCACGGATCTGGGAGATCGCTCTGCCGTTCGGCCAAAAGCCGCAATGATTGTCTAGCTAGGGGTAAACCCGAGCGCATAGCTGTTACTGCTGCGTGTAACACCAACAAGGGGTCGGCGGACGGGTCACCTACGATCACAAGCTCGTTATCCACAAGACTCAAACCCGAGACGTCGATTTCTACTGAAGGTTCATCAGTTAGATCACGATCAATATGACGCCAGGTTTCATCGCTGAGATACGCGATTGTCCTAGAGGCCGCCGCCACCCTTCCCATAAGCACATCTGCGTCATGGTCACCCAACGATCCCGCAACAGAATCCTGTTCCTCCAGGAGCAAAATGTCGCCGCGTTTGGCGCTAATTCGATGTAACTCGACGCGGGCTTCAAGTAGAACTCGGTAAGCATCTGCCAAACGGTCGTGATCGTGCGTGGGAACCTCAACTCCCGCTCGGACGGCCCAATCGATGGCATGCACATCCCGCAACCCGCCACGACCTTCCTTAAGATCAGGTTCGAGTAAAAATGCGACTTCGCCTGCCAGTAAGTGGCGGCGAGTTACGTTGCGGGCGAGTTCTTCAAGACGGGCCGATCCGTATTCGGCCCACTGTTTCTCGTTACGCGCCAGCAGGTCGTCAACTAGAGCTCGATCTCCAGCAACTACCCGGGCATTCAACAAACTTGTCGCAGTTTCGAGATCATCTGCTGCCAGACGCAGTGTCTGCTCAAGCGAGCGCACTGAATGGCCAAGTTTGAAGCCTTCATCCCACAGCGGATACCAAATACGGTCCGCTAGAGAATCGATATCTTCTTGGTCTTTGTGGACGAGCATTACATCAAGGTCACTTGATGGACAGAGTTCTGAGCGGCCATAGCCACCTAAGGCAACTAGTGCTACGTCTGTATCAAGTTGAATTTCCTTTTCGTACAACTCCATTAAGAACCCGTCTGTAGCCCGAGATAACGCCTCCGGGATCTGCCACGCTTCCAGCGACTTATCATCAATAACTTCTTTGCGTCGCTCCACCAGTCCTCTGCTATCCATCTGAGTCTCCTAGTAGCTGAGGCAACCTCTTAAAAAAGATTGATCTCGGCAACGCGTCGGCGCATCCAGCAGCCTTCGCCAGTTTCAAGGTCTCTGCGTCCACATGTGGGGCGAATGCAATCACTCGAGGCCCCGCTGGGAGGTAATCCAGAACTTCTGGCCTTGACGCGTCGATTAAAACTAGGTCGGCGTTGACAGACTTCAGATCGTCGAGCGTTTGCAACATTTCAACGCGACTCGCGAAACGACTCCGATCCATCAGGTTGGGTACGTATGCCGCGATTCGGTTCATCAGGATTCAACTTCTCGCCGTTGAGCAAAGTGAGCATGGGCTTTCGCTGCGCCCCAAGTTATTCCCAATTCATGACAGCGCTGCCCGAAATCTAGAAATGCGGTTGGAGTCAAGTCATAAATATCTTGGGGGAAAGTCATCTCGGCGTATTCATCCCTCTGGAGCGGTGGGATTCCGTTGCGCAGAAGGACTTCAGTAGGGTAAACCGCAGCCTTCCGAAGAACCGACATCGGGTTAGTGCTCTGCTGCTCAGCATCAGCTCCGAAAAGCTCCGTGAGTTCTTGCATCAGATCGTTCGCGCATTTAAGACCGGCGTTCAGTGTTTCGTCTTCTATTTGTTCGTGCCATTCGCCGCCACATGCCTCGTAAGTATCACGGACTGAAACTTCTACCCATCTCGGTAATGCTTTCTCTAATTCCTGAGCGAGTTGCGCACCTATTTCTTGTAGGGGGTTCATCAGATTGAATGGTTTAAGTTCCCGGATCGAAAACCTTCGAGATCGAGCGTCACGTATTGGTAACCGACGGCTTTAACTGCCTCAATGATTTCAGTTCTTCGTTCGAGCGCAACAGACAGTTGGTCAAGGTCGAACTCAAGTCGTGCTACCTCGCCATAATCTCGAACCCGAAGCTGTTCAAACCCCAGAGCTTTCAATGCCGATTCAGCACGGTCCAACTTGCGCAACAGGGGAACGCTGACTTCGGTGCCATATGGGATCCGCGAAGCAAGACAAGCCGCTGCCGGTTTATCCCAGGTGCGGAGACCTAAGTGTTGGCTATGAGTCCTAATATCTGTCTTGGAAAATTGCGCCTCAACCAACGGAAATCTCGCTCTGCGTTCCTCCGCAGCCGACTGACCAGGTCGGTGATCTCCGAGGTCGTCTGTGTTTACTCCCAGAACTACTACGCAATCATGGAGCTGAGCCACGGGTTCGGCGACATCCATTAGGGCGGATTTGCAGTAGTAGCAACGATCGCTGTCGTTTAGGCGATACGCGGCATTTTCCATTTCGGAGGTCTCTATGGGTTCCCAATTAAGGCCCCATTCTTGAGCCAGTAGTGCGCAGTCTTCAAGCTCGCTGTCTGCGATGCTCGGTGACACTGCGGTAAAGCACCGAGCGGATTCGTAGCCGAGAGTGTCGTGGGCGACCCACGCTAAAAACGCTGAGTCTGCTCCCCCACTGAATGCAACTAGAACGCGTTCTAAGGCTTCAAGGTTCTTTCGGAGCACTATAAGGTCGGCGCTCATTACAACCGTTCATTAGGTATAGCGAAGAGACGTTCCGCCCCTTGGGTGATAGCAGGCACAAGCCCAGAGACTGTGGGCATAATCTGTTCGGCATAAAATAGGGCGGTCGCGATTTTGTCACTTAGAAAATCCGTGTTGCCCTTGCCGCCGTCCAGTAATTCTTGAGCAATTTGAGCTGATCGCGCGAGGTAATAACCTCCAATTACTACTCCAGCTAGTCGCATGAAGGGAGTAGAACCTGCTGCTGCGTCATTGGGTTCCGCTGCCAGGCGACTTCCTAACCAAAGCGCCGCTTCACGCAGCTTCTGGGTTCCCTCATCTAGAGCACGTCCTATTGAGATAAGTCGCTCATCTTTGGTGAGGTCCTCCGCGAGATTCACCATGTCCAGGACGAGCTTTTCAATCACTTGACCTCCGCCAAGCGGAAGTTTCCGAAAGACCAAGTCAGCTGCCTGGATACCATTCGTACCTTCGTAGATTGGCGCGATGCGAACGTCTCTCCAGTGCTGCGCGGCGCCGGTCTCCTCCACATAACCCATACCACCATGAGTTTGAACCCCAAGCGAAGTCATCTCTACGCCAAGATCCGTGCCCCAGCCCTTTGAAATCGGTGTCAACAAAGCCGTAAGGGCATCCCAGTAATCACGCTCAGAAGCATCGGATGCACTGTTAGCGAAGTCAATAGAAGCAGCATTGGCGTACATAACGCATCGCATTGCCTCTGCATTTGCACGCATAGTCATGAGCATGCGGCGGACATCGGCATGGTCGGCGATAGGCGACGACTCACCAGCTGTCAGTTCAGATCCGATGGCTTTTCCTTGTTTTCGATCAATCGAGTACTGGCGGGCCTGCTGATAGGACCTGTCGGTAAGCGAAAGCCCTTGAAGGCCCACCGATAGCCGAGCGTTGTTCATCATGGTGAACATCGCTCTCATGCCACTATTTTCCTCACCGACCATCCACCCAATTGCTCCACCTTCGTCGCCGTACGACATGACGCAGGTCGGGCTGGCGTGTATCCCTATCTTGTGTTCGCTGGACACCACCCGCAGATCATTTCGTTCTCCCAAAGAGCCATCCTCATTCACCAAAAACTTAGGAACGATAAACAGGCTGATTCCTTTAGTCCCGGGCGGAGCGTCTGGGGTTCGAGCCAAGACTAGGTGAATAATATTTTCGGATAATTCGTGCTCACCATAGGTGATGAAAATCTTGGTGCCCGAGATCAACCATGTTCCTTCTTCACCCGGAGTCGCCTTTGTGGTCAGCGCCCCTACATCGGAGCCTGCGTGGGGTTCGGTGAGATTCATAGTCCCCGACCACTCCCCACTGATCATTCTTGGGAGATAAATTTCCTGGAGAGTTTCACCCGCGTGGTGGCTTATGGCATCAATTGCGCCTTGAGTAAGAAGCGGGCAGAGGCTGAATGCCATATTCGCTGCAGTCATCATTTCCTGAACAGCTAGACCGACACACCACGGCATGCCTCCACCACCATGGCCTTCATCCAGAGCGATACCGTTCCAGCCGGCTTCAACAAATCGCTCATAAGCATCGGCAAAGCCATCAGGATGAAAAATCTGACCATTTTCGACGACGACACCCTCTTCGTCGCCCTTGCGGTTCAGCGGGGCTAACTGTTCTTCCATGAAGCGCGCTGCTTCGTCTAGAACACCTTCAACTGTTTCTAGGTCAGCATGTTCATAACCTTCGCGGCTGGCCAACTCTGATAGGTCAGCAATGTGTTCCAAAACGAACAGCATGTCGTCAGTCGGAGCTCTGTATTCGGACATCGTTGCCTCCTATCTACAGGCTATTAGGCCAACTCTATGAGGAATTGAGAAATCCTGATGACAAGATGAAAAGATGCAGCCCAAAAAATTTCGAAAAATGTTGGTGTCTGGAAGAGCAGCGGTTGGCTGGTCGGCGATCTTGATGCCAAAGTTGCTAGCTCGAGCCTGGGGTGTCAGACCACCTCTTAATAGCGAAGTTCGGTACGCAATCCGACTATTCGGCATTCGAAACGCTCTCCTGTCGTACCAGCTGTATCAGGCTGAACGCGTAGAGGCTGATCCTGAGGAACTTGAAGAGGTGCTGCGTCAGGGAATCGTGGTTGATGTCTTTGATGTGTTCTTTGGCCTCGGAGCAAGAGCGAAGAAATCCGGTGGGAGCTTTACAGCATCGATACCGGCGATCACCTCTTCGATCGGCGTCCTACTTGGTTTTTTGGGGCGCGAGCAGACAGGTGTTTCGGAGAGTCAAAATGAGTAAAGAAGCCATGAATCAGTCTCATGCTGACGACCAGATCGTTACTCTGATTCGCTGGTCGGGACCATGGGACTCTGAAGATCCCGACGCAAACTTCAAAGAAGAAGTAGCTGCCTACGGTCTATTAGATCCGTTAGACACAATCACTCAGCTATCAGATTCTCTCGACATACCGGTCGGTGCTTTAGCCCGTTACGTATTAGCCAAATGGGCGACAGGAGGCAGTGAGGGAATGTTGCACATCGGGGGTACATCTGTGCAGCGCATGCACAACGCGTGCCAGGCAGCTGAAGAGGAGGACACTGACGAAGCGCGCTTGCGCGCTTATCAGGAGCTCCGTGAGATGGTGAGATGGCTGCATCTTCCTATCGAAGATCCGACTATCTACGACTGACGCTCAGCCGTTAAGAACCTGTTCGATTACCACTTCCACCTCGTCAAGAAGGCCCGTATAGAAGGTTCCAAATTCACCGTAGATCGCTGACGCTTCGTCGTACCTCATGGTGTAGACGACTTCTTTTAGATCGTCTAAGTGGGTCCCAAAAAGTGTCACCCCCCATTCGAAGTCGTCGACACCTGTTGATCCAGTTACGACTTGCAAGATGCGGCCTCGAAAATTTCTTCCCGACTTTCCGTGTTCGTACATCAGCTCTCGTCGGGTTTCATATGGGAGGGTGTACCAGTTGCCCTGTTGTTCGCGGCGTTTCGACATTGGGTAGAAACAAAACGCATGCTTATCTTCGGGTGGTAATTCCGGGTAGAGGCGCGGCATTTTCATTTCTTCAGGAAGATCCGGCGCATACTCGGAAGTCTCAGTCATCGAAACATAACTGTCGGCTACCTCAAGCCCAGCCTGTTGGAGCTTGCTTTGAAGCCCTCGTAAACGCCATAAATCCGGCCCCAGGGCCATGAAACCCACGTCGGCCTTATGACCAAAAAGTGCGACACTCAGGACTTGGTGGTCGCTATCTTGGGTTTCTTTAACCGCAGCAATGACGCGTTGTCCGTCGGTGCTTTCAGTGATTTTGCAAAACAGGTGGAGAACGCCCAAACCAACGGCAGTGGAAACGTACTGGGGTGGGTTCATGTTCTCGATTTTAGAGGTCTATTCGTCAATATGGCCCGTGTAAAGGTTCATTGAGTCTTCGCGAGCAAACCCAATGAGGGTCATATTCGCCGTTTTCGCCAAGTCGACAGCCAAAGCACTGGGAGCTGATACCGCGACCAGGGTGCCAAACCCTCCGCTCCATGCTTTTTGCACCATTTCAAAGCTGGCCCGTCCGCTCACAAAAAGCCCCAACTGTTCTCCATTTTGTTTTCCGCTGAGTAATCGGCTTCCAACGACTTTGTCTACAGCGTTGTGCCTTCCTATATCTTCCCGCAGTAGTTCGACTGTTCCATACGAGTCAAAGACCGCCGCAGCATGGAGGCCACCCGTTCGGGCGAACATTTCTTGCTGTTCGCTGACAGTTCCCAAAACTTTTTGAATTACCTCAACATTGAAGGTAACCGCATTCTTTACGGGGGTCATCCGGGTCGCTAGGTCCGTTAATGCCACTGATCCGCAAAGCCCACACGAAGAACTTACGTTCCCAATTCGAGGTTGTGGAACTGGTGCTTGTCCCCCGGTTTCTACGGTCACCACGTTGTATTCGTATTCAGCGGCTGGACCTTCGCCGCAGTATCGGACCCCAGTGACTGGGGCGTCTTGGAGGAGGTTCTCAGCGACACAAAATCCAACTGCCAACTCATAATCATGGCCTGGAGTCCGCATGGTGGTTGCGACGAGATGTCCATCCAACCTGATTTCGAGCGGCTCTTCAACAATTACTTCGTCGGGAAAGCGCGAGGTGTCTCCGTTTTGAAGCCTCTGAACGAGAAACTTTTCGCTTCGACCCTTACGCATACAAATAGGCTACTGCTGGCCCCATGTTTCCTCACGCTGTGACTTCTTCGGATTGAATCAGTCAGGCTGAACTCGCTGAAGCTTTGCCTCTAAATGATGCTGGAATGATTGACCGGCTGCTGCCATTGAAACGTCATACGTCAGTTCATTCTGGGCCACTCGCACCAAACGGCTGACTTGCTCTACGGACTTAGCCGACGGTGTTGTCGACACTTCGATTGAGTCAAACTTAACAATGAAGGATTCTTCGTTTGACACATACGAGCCAATATGGGTTTCAACAATGCCTGTTGGTTGTGCTATCACCATCTCCAGGGTGGTGGCGTCAACAACTCGAAGAAAGCCCTGCTCGGAGTGGAGGGGCTGACCATCGGAAGCATTTTTTGTTTTTTGGGCGTAGGTAACGAACGGTTTCCCCATATGCGCATAGACAACTTCTTCTGAATATTCGAAGTTATCAATGGTGGGGTAATGTCCACTCCCTGTTCCCTGCCAAACCCCTAGGAGCGGAGCAAGTGGCAAGCAAACTTGGTGAAGAGGAGGTTGCATCGGAACCCGTTCTCGAGTTTCTCTAGATTACGTTCCGAAGCGATACTCGCGCTTGGTTAAGGCTTAAGCGGTGTTACCACTATTTGGGGCCGCTAATTAAAAGTCCATGTCCGGCATTGGTGGCATACCGCCACCGCCTTCTACGGGTTGTTCGCAAATCACCGCTTCGGTGGTCAAGAACAAAGCCGCAATCGAGGCAGCATTTTGCAGCGCTGAAAGTGTGACCTTCGCAGCATCAATTACTCCAGCGCCAACTAGGTCTTCATATTCACCGCTTGCCGCGTTCAGTCCCTCGGTTCCTTCAAGGTCTCGGACGCGACTTACTACGACGCCGCCTTCCATACCCGCGTTTTCCGCAATCTGCTTCAAGGGCCCTTCAAGGGAGCGAGCAACGATGTTTGCTCCTGTTGCTACGTCTCCATCTAAGCCATTAGCAGCTGCTTCGACTGCCGCCTGGGCTCTAAGCAGCGTTACTCCTCCGCCCGCCACGACGCCAGATTCGATCGCCGCTTTGGTTGTGCTTACCGCATCTTCGATTCGGTGCTTTTTTTCCTTGAGCTCAACCTCTGTTGCCGCTCCGACTTTGAGGACCGCTACGCCACCTGAAAGTTTGGCCAGTCGCTCCTGTAGTTTTTCACGGTCGTAGTCCGAGTCGGTGTTGTCGATCTCATTCTTGATCTGTTCGATGCGACCGGCTACATCAGCTTCGTCACCATTTCCTTCAATGATTGTGGTTTCGTCTTTGGTGACGATCACACGACGCGCAGTGCCAAGCAGATCAAGTGTGGTGTTTTCAAGCTTGAGACCAACGTCTTCGCTTACGACCTGTCCGCCGGTCAGTATGGCCATGTCTTGAAGCATGGCTTTTCGGCGATCTCCAAACCCGGGTGCCTTTACAGCCACAGATTTGAACGTCCCACGGATTTTGTTGACGACGATTGTGGCGAGCGCTTCACCTTCGACATCTTCTGCGATGATCACCATCGGTTTTCCTGATTGCATGACCTTTTCAAGCACGGGAACCACATCTCTAACCGCGGTGATCTTTCCCTGAACAAACAAGAAGTAAGGATCATCGAGAACGGCCTCTTGACGGTCCGGGTCGGTTACGAAGTATGGAGAGATATATCCCTTGTCGAAGCGCATGCCTTCAACCAAGTCCATTTCCAAACCGAAGGTCTGGCTCTCTTCGACTGTGATGACTCCATCTTTGCCAACTTTTTCAATGGCTTCACTGATGTGATCACCGATTTCACGGTCGGCAGCCGAGATAGCAGCGACTTGTGCTATTTGTTCTTTGGACTCAGTAACGCTGACAGCCATGTCCTCTATTGCGGCCACCGCGGATACTACGCCTGCCTCAATCCCTTTTTTGAGGGCCATCGGGTTGGCTCCCGCCGCAACGTTACGCATCCCCTCGTGCACCATCGACCAAGCAAGGACTGTGGCCGTGGTGGTGCCGTCTCCGGCCACGTCATCAGTCTTTTTGGCGACTTCTTTAACGAGTTCCGCTCCGATGCGCTCAATGGGGTCTTCAAGCTCAATGTCTTTAGCGATCGAAACTCCGTCGTTTGTGATGGTGGGAGCGCCCCATTTTTTGTCGAGAACTACATTTCGTCCTTTAGGGCCCAGAGTTACTCGCACAGCGTCCGCTAATTGGTTCATGCCGGCCTCAAGCGACTTACGTGCTTCTTCATCAAAAGAGATCATCTTTGCCATCTGAATTTGACTCCATTGCTGTGTGTTACGGCTATTAGCACTCTCACCAAGAGAGTGCTAATAGCCAATCAGCGAACACCTACCATTTGCAACCTCACGACCGAGGATTCTCATAGATTTCAGCTTTCCATTACTAAAGCTTTGAAGAAGACAAAGATCATCTGCGTCTGGGATAGTCTCCGGGTTAAGGGGCTGACGAGCTAATAATTCTGGATCCCACAGAAATGAGACACGCTGTTGTTTCTTGGAACGCGCGTTCACTGCCGAAGCTTTCTATCAACGACACCACCGATATGCCTTCGGGAACAGTAGTTTCAGGGTCCCGTTCCCCTACGACAGCGACCACTGGAACATCGTGCCGTTCGGCTATAACGGCGACACCTCCGACAACTTTCCCATTGAATGATTCGCTATCTAGACGACCTTCTCCCGTGATTACCAGGTCAGCAGTGGACATAGCATCTTCAAGTTCAACTTCCTCTGCTATTAGATCGAAACCGTCGACTAGTCGAGCCCCTACTGCGGCAAGTCCGCCGGCCAAACCGCCGGCCGCGCCGGAGCGCGGCATGTTGGTTACATCGACGCCATACTCATCTAGATACATCTCTGCTAACAACGAAAGGCGTCGCTTAAGCAGTTCAATTTGTGCTTCGGTAGCGCCTTTCTGAGGACCGAAAATTGAGGGCGCATTTAGAAACGACGTCGCGACATCGCAAGCGACTATGAGATCGATACCCGAGAAGCGGACTATCGGTTCCATGGCGCGTATTGCTCCTAGGCCACCATCAGTTGAAGCTGATCCGCCGACACCCACGATGATTCGGCGCGCCCCAGAAGCCCTAGCTTCCGCAATGACTTCTCCAGTTCCAAGGGTGCTGGCTGCCAACGGATCATTGTGTTGAGGTCCGCCGGCGAGCAACAGACCACTTGCCTCAGCCATCTCGATAACTGCCAAATCGCCCGAAATTCGCCACCTAGCTTGCACGGGGTCCCCCAGGGGGCCAGTTACTTGGGAAACGCGGTTGGAGCCCCCTAGCGCGTCAAGTGTTCCTTCTCCTCCATCGGCTAAGGGCAGAGTAACTACCTCTCTTTGGGGACTAGAGATTCCTTCGGCTAACGCTTGAGCCGCTTGTGTGGCAGTTGCCGTACCACGGAATTTGTCGGGGCAGACGATGATGCGCAATGAAAATTCAGGCGCTATCGAATTACTCTGCGCTGGCCGTGTCGATACCTATAGCGATCAGAATATGAGCATCTTCGACATCCGGGAACGCGCTCAAATCGGTCGGCATCTTGAAGGTGTCGTTATCAGGGTCTAGCCCAAGCAAAGAAGCTATATCTCCAGCCTCAATGATTGAGCCCGGCTGATAGTAAACCCGAGTCCGGTCTAAGGCGGTGCCTTTCATATTGATCGGAGTTTTGGTGATGAAGCCCTTGGTTTTGAGAGTGTCCGTGGTGCGGCCTGCTGCTCCCCTGACTGTGGTCGAATTCGCTACCTGAACTGAGACCTCGGCATTGGGTCGACCTTCAAAGCCCACCATCGACCCAGAATCAGAAGTGTCAGCTTGTTCGTCCTCTTCGGGAGCAGAGGTTGCAACACTGATACCCGGCAACGTGGTCGCTGTCGCACCGTCGGCGGCATCTGCTTCACTTGCGGCGTCATTCGACGCTGGCTGTGCCGTCGTCGGGCTTGCCGCGGGCACTGAGTCGAGCGTTGGGGTGTCGGTTCCGCGCAGTAGATATATACCTACGACCACTGCGACAACAACCAAGAGCGCTCCTCTTATAGCGGCAGCATTATTGGGTCTTGACATTGGACCATTCATCGGGCGACCTCCTGGTCGGCTGTGCGGCGAGCTGTGTGTTCTTGACGTCGACGATCACGCATTCGCCTTAATCGGCGCACCAACAGTGGTTCTGCAACCAGTGCCTCGTCAGAGGCAATCAGTTCCTCTAAAACTAAGGCATATTCGGATTCAGTTAGCTGAAATTGTTCCCTTACGGCTTGGTCTTTAGGCACGTCGGACTCCCACCATGACTGTTCAAATTCAAGAATGGCCAGGTCACGTTGACTCAGTTTCTGGTGAGACGATTCTTCCACTGTTGTCTTCTTCCTTTCGGTGTCACGGAGCCCGAGGTGGGAATCGAACCCACAACCCCCGCTTTACAAGAGCGGTGCTCTAGCCGTTGAGCTACTCGGGCCGTGCACGCCTAGCGTAAACCCCAAACTGGTGTTAGTGATGTCGTTCACTATTTGATTTCTCTCCGACGCTTTATTTCATAGATCGTTATAGCCGCTGCGTTGGAAACATTCAGTGATGCGATCTGGCCGGATTGGGGAATCGCCACGAGTTGGTCGCATCGTTGCTTAATTAGGTGCGATATTCCTTCTCCTTCAGCACCAAGAACGACTGCTAACGGTTCGGTCGCTACTCGCATGTCATAGATAGAACTTTCGGCGCTTTCATCGAGACCTATGATCCACAAACCCTTGTCCGACATTTCTTTGATAGCCGCGGGAAGCCCGGCGACTAGAGCTATGGGTAAGTGTTCAACAGCGCCCGCTGCGGCTTTCACCGCCGCTGGCGTAAGGCGAGCCGCCCTATGGCGTGGCAGGACGACGCCCGTAACTCCAGCAACCTCTGCAGTTCTGAGGACCGCTCCTAGGTTTCGTGGGTCGGTGATGCCGTCCAGGACGACAACCATCGGCAGCTTTTTCGGATTTTCTGAAACAAGAGTCTCGAGCACGACCGAGCGAATCGGCTCCGCTTGGGCGATTACACCTTGATGCGAGTCAGTTAACGCGTAGTCGTCAAGCTTTCTTCGGCTCAGCTGTCTAAGCGGAACTCGTCGTTCTTCACAAAGGTCTGCTATTTCGGCTAAGACGGCCATGTCGTGTACGTCCTCACTGATGAGAACTTGTTGTGTTCGTCGAGTACCTGCACGCAACAATTCACGCACCGCTTGCCGTCCTTCGATGTGATCGCCCCCTAGGCCGTCTCGCTTGGGCGTGGCTTTACCTGAGCCGCCCTGGTTTCTATTTCCCTGAGTTCTGCGTCTCGGATTTCCCGACCCTGCGGAGGATTTTGAACTCCCCTGTCCCCGAGCTCCGGAATTTGAGCGCCCTCTTGTGCTTTTTGTCCGATTCTGAGGCCTATTCACTTTTGCTCCAGTAAGGCAACCGCTAGAGCGACAACACCTTCGCCTCGTCCCAAAGCACCTATACCTTCGGTCCGTTTCCCACAAACCGTGATTGGACCCTCAGCTGCATTCGAAAGGCCTGCTTCTATTTGCTTCTTGAATGGTGCTATTTGCGGCGTGTCGGTGATGACCGTGCAGTCCGCATTTACGAGTACCCATCCGGCGTTACTGATCATCTCCGCTGCTTCTCGCAAAAGTTGAAGGCTATTTGCACCGTCAAGTTCGTCAGAAGTATCAGGGAAGATCTGACCTATGTCACCAAGACCCGCTGCGCTGAGCATCGCATCCATGATTGCGTGAGTGACGACGTCACCATCGCTGTGGCCATCGAGACCGCGCTCGTCGGTGAAAACGATCCCACCTATGACAAGGGGTCGGTCGTCTTCGGCCCACCCGTGGGCATCGTATCCCTGACCAATCCGCATCATTCGTTCAATCCCATCAACTCCGCAGCAATTACAAGATCGCTTGGTTCGGTAATTTTGATCGCCCTTACGTCACCGGGGACCACTTCAACAGTGCCACTAATTGCTTCGATTAACGCTGCATCGTCAGTGGCTTCCCGAGTGTCTGCGTGCGCTGCTTCCAACATCTGCCGATTAAATGCCTGTGGAGTTTGAATGGCCATGATTGTGTCCCTGTCCAACGTGGATTTGACTTCTTTACCTTTAGGTCCGTCCTGTACTTGTTTCAGGGTGTCCGATACAGCCAAGCCAGGCACGGCCGCATCTGCACCAGCTTCGACAGCGTGAATTACAGACCTAAAGAGATTTGCCGGTGCTCCAGGTCTAGCCGCATCATGAATAACAACAACCGTCGCTGCATCAGGCAAAGCTTTAAGGCCGTTACGCACCGATTCCCCTCGACTATTGCCACCGGTCACAACAAGATCGGCGTCGAGGTTCGCTATATCTTCGAGATTTTCAGGGTTGATAACGAGAATCACCCCATGGCTAGACGCCCGTGCTGCTTCGACGCTCCACTCAACAACACGCTGATGTCCCAGCATCGTCAGCTGCTTGTTTCCTCCGAACCGAGAACCCAATCCGGCAGCCAAAACGATCGACCATGTGATTTCCACAGCAACACTCTGGCACTATTGAACGCCATTTCGAAACAAGTGACAGGGATTTAACTTCATTCGTTATGCACTGGATAACGAAGAACAACCGCAAACGTCGCGGATACGCACTATTCCGAGGTGGAAGCGTCTTCTAGCTCAACCGGTCCTGGGTCGAACCCATCCATCGAAGTGAACACAATTTCGTCGGACTCTTCGTCAACATCGACAACAACTATCTGCCCAGCGTGGAATTCTTTGTAAAGAATCCGTTCCGACAACGCGTCCTCTACGTAGCGTTGAATTGCTCGTCGCAGCGGTCGAGCACCCAGAGTCGGGTCGTATCCCTTCCGGGCGAGCCAATTCTTAGCCGAATCGGTGAGCTCAAGCCCAAGTCCTTGGGCCCGAAGCTGTTCGGAAGTTCTAGAAATCATTAGGTCAACGATCTCGGTTACTTCATCCATAGACAGCTCGTGGAACACGATGGTGTCATCTACTCGGTTCAAGAACTCTGGGCGGAAATGGGCCTTAAGAGCGTCATTCACGGTGTCTTTCATGCGTTCGTAGCTGACGGCTTCGTCGTTTTTCGTGAATCCAACGTTGGCCCTTCGAAGGTCTGCCGTTCCAAGGTTTGACGTCATGATCAGTACTGTGTTTCGGAAGTCGACCGAGCGTCCTTGAGCATCGGTTAATCGACCTTCTTCAAGGATTTGAAGAAGCGTGTTGAAGACATCGGGATGAGCTTTTTCTACCTCGTCAAAGAGGACTACGGAAAATGGTCGACGTCGCACCGCTTCAGTGAGTTGTCCGCCTTCTTCATAGCCGACGTACCCAGGGGGCGATCCGACAAGTCGGCTAACGGTGTGCTTTTCCATATATTCCGACATGTCGAGACTGATAAGAGCGTCTTCGTCTCCGAAGAGGAACTCTGCGAGGGTTTTCGCTAGCTCTGTTTTTCCTACTCCTGACGGTCCGAGGAAGATAAATGAGCCCCCCGGTCTTTTCGGGTCCTTTAAACCCGCGCGTGTTCGGCGAATAGCTTGGCTGACAGCTGTTATGGCGTCTTGCTGTCCAATGACTCGCTTGTGGAGTTCGTCTTCCATCTTCAGCAACTTCTGAGTTTCCTCTTCAGTGAGCTTGTAGACCGGAATGCCGGTCCAGATCGAAAGCACTTCAGCTATTGCTTCTTCATCTACTTCATCGAAAAGATCGACACCTTCGGATTTGATTTGCTCCATTAACTCGGTCCGGCGATCGAGCAGGGCTTTTTCTTCATCGCGCAGTGATCCCGCCAGTTCGAAATCTTGACCCTCGACTGCTTGTTTCTTCTTTTCGACTACTTCCGCGATCTTATTTTCGATCTCTTTGTAGTCGGGTGGTGTCTCCATTCGCTTTATGCGAAGTCGAGAACCGGCTTCGTCAATGAGGTCTATCGCTTTATCTGGCAAATGGCGGTCAGCTATGTAACGGTCCGCCAGATTGGCCGCAGCTACTAGGGCTTGATCGGTGATGGTGACCCGATGGTGGGATTCGTAACGGTCGCGTAGACCTTTGAGGATCTCAATGGTGTGGCTAAGTGTGGGTTCCTCAACCCGTATCGGCTGGAACCTGCGCTCTAACGCAGCATCCTTTTCCAAATATTTCCTGTATTCCTCAAGGGTTGTAGCACCGATGGTCTGAAGCTCGCCTCGTGCAAGCATCGGCTTCAGAATCGACGCGGCGTCAATAGCGCCCTCTGCAGCGCCGGCACCCACCAGTGTGTGGAGCTCATCGATGAACAGAATAATGTCGCCGCGAGTTTTGATTTCCTTGAGTACTTTCTTCAGCCGTTCTTCGAAGTCTCCGCGATATCTCGATCCGGCTACCAGTGCACCTAGGTCAAGTGTGTAGAGCTGCTTGGCTCGCAGCGTTTCCGGGACTTCACCGGCAACGATCTTTTGCGCAAGTCCTTCAACGATGGCTGTCTTGCCGACGCCGGGCTCGCCAATCAGAACGGGGTTATTTTTGGTTCTACGGGAAAGCACCTGCATAACCCGCTCTGTTTCGCGCATTCTTCCAATTACAGGATCCAGGGCCTTGTCGCGAGCATTTTGAGTGAGGTTGCGACCAAATTGGTCCAATATGGCCGAGCCGCCCTGCGGCCCGTCTCCGCGTTCTGCTGAGCCGCCGACAGTTTCTTTTCCTGGCTCAGAGCCTTCTCCTGAGGTTGATCCGCTGTATCCCGAAAGCAGCTGAATAACTTGCTGTCGCACTCGGGAGAGATCAGCTCCTAGTTTCACCAAAACCTGCGCTGCGACCCCTTCGCCTTCGCGAATCAGGCCTAAGAGAATGTGTTCGGTGCCAATGTAATTGTGTCCCAGCTGGAGAGCTTCGCGTAGAGATAGTTCCAGCACCTTCTTCGCACGGGGAGTGAAAGGAATATGACCACTCGGCGATGATCCGCCCTGGCCAATTATTTCCTCTACTTGGCTTCGGACCGCTTCTAGCGAAATCCCCAACGATTCGAGCGCTTTAGCAGCGACCCCTTCGCCTTCGTGAATCAGCCCTAAGAGAATGTGTTCGGTGCCGATGTAATTGTGATTGAGAAGTCGCGCTTCTTCTTGTGCAAGCACAACAACTCGACGAGCTCGGTCGGTAAACCTTTCAAACACTG
>TARA_B100000686_G_scaffold293035_1_pt1 | contig 35470 bp, 42 predicted proteins | sample TARA_B100000686 | Tara Oceans TARA_B100000686 (sample SAMEA2622733) | marine metagenome | biome: marine biome (ENVO:00000447); feature: marine epipelagic mixed layer (ENVO:xxxxxxxxx); material: "saline water (ENVO:00002010), including plankton (ENVO:xxxxxxxx)" | depth 150 m | reverse complement strand
TGGTGCTGGTGTTGTTACGGATATAACAGAATAGTACTGAATTATGGCAAATCAAACAATAAGAATAAGTTTAAGAGCGTATGATCATACTTTGTTGGATAAATCTACAGAAAAAATTGTGAAAACGGCAAAATCAACTGGAGCAATTCTTTCTGGGCCTATCCCTCTGCCATCAAAAAGGACTGTGTATACTATACTGCGTTCTCCTCATGTGGATAAGAAATCTCGTGAACAATTTCAAACAAATATTCACAAAAGGCTAGTAGATATTCTTAACTCAACTCCTAAAACAGTAGAGTCATTGATGAAGTTAGACCTTCCAGCTGGAGTAGATATTGAGATTAAGGTATAAAAGATGCGTGGTTTGATTGGTAAAAAAATTGGAATGACGCGGGTTTTTGACGAAAGTGGCAAAATGATTCCAGTTACCGTGATTATTGCCGGACCTTGCTTGATAACTCAAGTAAAAACTAAAGATAAAGATGGTTACGAATCAGTGCAGGCTGGTTTTGGCGAACGTAAAGAGAAACACACAAATAATCCTTTAAAAGGCCATTTTAAAACTGCGAAAGTTAAATATATGAAAATATTGGCTGAATTTGATAAGGTTCCTGGTTTTAATTATATAGCTGGACAGACTTTTCATGTGGGCCTATTCCAAGTAGGAGATTTTGTAAATATTACGGGGACATCAAAAGGTAAAGGTTTTACAGGGGTAATTAAAAGACATAATTTTTCAAGGCAGAAAAAAACTCATGGTACTGGTCATACAATGAGAGCTCCTGGATCTATTGGACAAGCTTCAGATCCATCTAGAGTATTTCCTGGTATGCGAATGGCAGGTCACAAAGGTAACTCTAAGATTACAGTCGAAAATTTAGAAGTAATCAAAGTTAATAAAGATAAAAATCAATTATTAGTTAAAGGCTCTGTCCCTGGTGCGAAAAATGGGACAATTATTATTACTAAATAAAATGAAGTTTAATATCGTAACAATTGAAGGAAAAAAAGTTGGTGATTTAGAGGTAGAAAAATCTGTTTTTGGCATTAAACCTAATCATGCTGTTGTTCGTCAGGCAATCTTATCTGAGATGTCAAACATGCGTCAAGGTACGCATGCTTCTAAGAACCGTGCAATGGTCAATGGTGGTGGTAAGAAACCATGGAAACAAAAGGGGAGAGGGGTAGCTAGAGCTGGAACTACAAGATCTCCTATATGGCGTGGAGGAGGAGTTGTATTTGGCCCTCAACCTCATGGATATTTTAAAAAAGTACCTAAAAAAGTAAGAAAGCTTGCAAAGATGTCAATGTTGTCAATTAAAGCTGCTGATGGAAATTTGATAATAATTGATGAATTGAAAATTAAAACGCATAAAACGTCTGAATTTTTATCCATATTAAAAAATTTAGGACTTGACAGTAATAAAGTAACTGTTTTAAATAGTAATTATGATAAAAATCTGGAATATGCTACAAATAACATCAAGAATGTATATTTGGTAGATGCTGTAAGAGCCAGTTCCTATGATCTTATAGACTGTGATAAAATTTTGATTGATAAAGCTAGTGTAGCATTGCTAACAGAGATTTTAACATAATAGAATTATGTATCAAAAAATTATTATTAAACCAATTTTGACCGAAAAGATGGCGATGCTTGAGGAAAGAGAAAATAAATATGCTTTTCTCGTTTCATCTGACGCAAATAAAACTGAAATAAAAAAAGCAATTGAGAAAAAATTTGAAGTTAAAGTTATTAAGATTGCTACTTTGAATCGTATGGGAAAACAAAAACAGATGACTGTAAAAAGTGGTGGACGTACGATTCGAACAGTTGGTAGAAGATCAAATTGGAAAAAGGCAATTGTTACACTCCAGTCAGGGAGCTCTATTGATCTACTAAGAGGAGAAGAGGTTAATTAATTTTATGGGAGTAAGACAATTAAAACCTGTTACACCTGGTTCAAGGTTTGCTTCTAGACCCGATTTCAAGGAACTGACGACTAATAAGCCCGAAAAAAAATTAACAGTAGCTTTGCGGAAAAAAGGAGGTCGTAATAACCATGGCCGAATTACAATACGGCATCGTGGAGGGGGTCATAAGCGTCGCTATCGAATCATAGATTTTAAAAGAAATAAGTTTGATATACCGGGTAGAATTGCTACACTGGAATATGACCCAAATAGATCTGCTTATATTTGTTTGGTGCATTACCAAGATGGTGATAAACGATATATTTTAGCTCCAGTTGGTGTGAAAGTTGGTGATCCTGTTTTATCAAGTGGTTCTGCACCATTAAAAGTAGCAAATACTCTTCCGCTAATTAATATACCCGCGGGTTTATTTGTCCATAATATTGAAATATTGCCTGGAAAGGGTGGGCAAATGGCTCGCTCTGCAGGATCTTTTGCTCAGGTAATGGCACATTCGGATGGTTTTTGTACTTTAAAATTACCTTCTGGTGAAATTCGTATGGTGAGAGAACAATGTCTTGCGACAATTGGTCAAGTTGGCAACCGAAATCATGAACAAGTAGTATCGGGGAAAGCAGGTAGGGTCCGGTGGTTAGGTCGTCGACCAAAAGTTCGTGGGGTTGTAATGAATCCAGTAGATCATCCGCATGGAGGTGGAGAGGGAAAATCGTCTGGAGGTCGTCATCCATCTACTCCTTGGGGAAAACCTACAAAAGGTTATAAAACTAGGAAAAAGAATAATAAGTCAAATGTAATGATTATTAAGCGGAGAAAATGAAGTTAGATGCCTAGATCATTAAAAAAAGGTCCATATGTAGATGGAAAATTGCTCAAAAAAATCGAAAAAATGAATGAAAGCGGTAAAAAGAAAGTAATTAAAACTTGGTCAAGGAGATCAATGATTACTCCTGAATTTGTTGGGCATACCTTAGGCGTACATAATGGCAATAAATTTATTCCTGTTTTCGTATCTGAAAATATGGTTGGTCATAAACTTGGTGAGTTTTCTCCAACAAGGACATTTAGGATGCATTCTGGAGATAGGAAAAAATAAATTTTATGAAAGCAAAAGCAATCGCAAAATACATTCATCAATCACCATATAAAATTCGAAAAACATTGAATAGTATACGAGGATTAAATGTTGATGATGCATTGAATAAACTTCATTTTTCTCCTGAAAAGGCAGCCACAGTTATTGAAAAAACTTTAAGATCAGCTGTATCTAATTTGATGAATAGTACAGAAAACTCAAATCTAAGCCCTAAATCTCTTGATATAATTGAAGCATTTGTTGATGGTGGCCCTGTGTTGAAAAGATTTCGTGCTTCGGCAATGGGGCGTATATCTCGCCGTCGACGTCCTATGAGTCATGTTACAATCGTAGTTGGAAGTAATAAAAAGTAGAGGATAGGTAGATGGGACAAAAAACACATCCAATAGGTTTTAGATTAAATGTAAATAAAAATTGGCGTTCTAACTGGTATGCGCAAAAAAATAATTTTTCATCGGAGCTAGAGGAAGATATTAGAATTAGAAAATATATCCAACTTCGTTTGCCTAATGCAGGTATCTCCAAAGTTGAGATTGCGCGTACATCTAAGCGTGTTACTGTTACTATATTTACTGCGCGTCCAGGAATTGTTATTGGTCGTGGTGGTGAGGAGGTGAATCGCTTAAAAAAAGAACTAAGGCAATTAACTGGAACAAAGGATGCGCAGATCAATATTTCTGAAGTTAAGCGCCCTGAAATGGATGCTGCTCTTGTTGGTGCTAACATTGCACATCAATTAAAAAAGAAAATATCTTATCGTAGGGTCGTGAATAAAACTATACAATCTACCATGCGTATGGGCGCAGATGGAATTAGAATTAATGTTGCTGGTCGCTTAGGTGGTGTTGAGATTGCTCGAAGTGAAAAATTTATGGATGGTAGTGTCCCACTACATACTCTGAGAGCAGATATCGATTATGCTTTGACCGAGGCACATACTGCTTATGGTGTAATTGGTATTAAGGTATGGATTTGTAATGGGCAATATGATAATAAAAAATCATAAGTTATGTTAGAGCCAAAAAAAACAAAATATAGAAAACATCATCGAGGAAAAAGAAGAGGAATGGCCATGCGTGGTAATAAAGTTTCATTTGGTTCTTATGGATTAAAAGCGATTGAACCAGGATGGGTTACGGCCAGACAGATTGAAGCATCTAGGATAGTAATATCAAGAGTCGTGCGTAAAATTGGAAAAATGTGGATTCGTATTTTCCCTGACAAACCAGTTACAGAGCGTCCCGCTGAAACTCGTATGGGTAAAGGTAAAGGTGCTCCAGATCACTGGATTGCAGTGGTTAAACCTGGAAGAATTATGTTTGAAATTGATGGAGTTAATCGACAAGATGCAGAAATTGCATTTAGAGATGCTGGTCACAAGTTACCAGTAAAAACAAAGCTCGTTGGGCGGAGACCTCTATAATGAAAACTCAACAGTTGCGTGAAATGAATGAAGTAGATCTGAAAATGAAATTGGATGAAAACTTAGAAGCGTTACAGAATCTAAAATTTCAGCAGGCACTGCAACAATTGGAAGATGCGAATATGATTAGTAAGACTAAGAAAGAAATAGCCCAAATAAAAACTATATTAAATGAACAAAAACTTGGAATTATCTATGGAAAGGATGATAATGAATGATTGAGAGGAGAAGACGTCAGTCCCTTGTTGGAAAAGTTATAAGTACAAAAATGGATAATTCTGTAAATGTAAGAGTTATGCGAGAAGTTGCTCATCCTATTTATAGAAAAAGAGTTAGGCATTACAAGAATTACCTTGCACATGTAAAGTCTATAAAACCTAATGATGGTGATATAGTTAGAATAACAGCAATTCGACCAATCAGCAAGCTAAAGCGTTGGCAAATAAGTGAAATTATTAGAGAGGCCGTTCAAATAGGTTAAAGAATATATGATTCAATCAGAAACAAGATTAAGAATTGCAGATAATACAGGAGCAAGAGATGTCCTTTGTTTTAAGGTTTTAGGAGGCTCAAAAAAACGGTATGCCAGAATTGGAGACCAAATTGTTATTACTGTTAAAAAAGCTCTTCCAGATGGAATGGTGAAAAAAGGTGAAGTTTGCCGTGCTGTTGTAGTTCGTACAAGAAAGGAAATTAAAAGACGAGATGGAAGCAGCATTCGATTTGATGAAAATGCTGCGGTAATTTTAGATGCTCAGGGTGAGCCAAGAGGTACAAGAATTTTTGGACCTGTTGCTAGAGAATTGCGAGAAAGCGGATATATGAGAATCATATCTATGGCTCCAGAGGTTTTATAATATGCGTATTAAAAAAGAAATGATTGTTCGTGTTATTAGTGGGAATCATAAAGGTATGGAAGGTAAAGTATTACGTGTTTTCCCTGATAAAAATCGAGTTATAATAGAAGGTGTTAATCTAATTAAAAAAACTACTCGTCCTAGTCAGAGTAATCCTTCTGGAGGTATGGTAGAAAAAGAAGCCGCGATTCATATATCAAATGTTATGTTGTTGCATGGAGGTCAACCGACACGTATAGGATATAAAATACTTGAAGATGGGTCTAAAGTCAGATTTTCCAAAATAAATAGTGAAGAAATTGGAAGTTAAAGTGGCTAAAAAAAATACACCAAAAAAAATAGCAGTTAAAAAAGCGAAATCAAAAAATCAGAAAGTTAAGCAGGACATATATAAGCCAAGACTTCAAACTCGATATAAAGATAAAGTGCTTCCAGATTTAAAAAACCGATTTAACTACGCTAATATTATGGAAGTTCCAAAACTTGTTTCTATATCTATCAATATTGGTATTGGAGATGGAAAATCAAATAATAAAGGGCTCGAAAGTGCTATTGATGAATTAACCCAGATTACAGGTCAAAAACCAATTATAACACTGGCAAAAAAAGATATTTCGAATTTTAAAATACGAAAAGGGTGGCCTGTAGGTTGTAAAGTAACTTTAAGAGCAACTAAGATGTTTGAATTTCTTGATAGGCTAATTTCGGTAGCCCTTCCTAGGACAAGGGATTTCAGAGGTCTTTCATTTAAAGCATTTGATGGTAGAGGTAATTATAATTTTGGAATAGAAGAACAAATTATTTTTACAGAAATAGATTATGATAAGATCGAATCTATACGTGGCTTAAATATTACTATTGTTACAACCGCAGATAGTGATGATGAGGCTTATTGGTTATTAAAAGGGTTGGGCTTACCAATGCGTGAAAAACCACAGAAAATTGAAGAGGCAGCTTAATGGCTAAAAAATCAAAAATTCATAAGTCAAAATCTAAAGCAAAATTTTCGACAAGACAGAAAAACAGATGCTTTAAGTGTGGTCGCCCACATGCTTACATGAGGAGATTTGGCCTTTGTCGAATCTGTTTTAGAGAACTTGCGCTAAAGGGTGAAATCCCTGGTGTAACAAAAGCGAGTTGGTAAGGATAATATAATGTCAATGACTGATCCAATAGCTGATTTTCTAACGCGGATTCGAAACGGTTTGGCTGCTTCGAAACGATGGGTAGATATTCCTAGTAGTAAAACAAAAAAAAGAATTTCTCTTGTCTTAAAAGAAGAAAATTATATTGATGATTTCATTTTTATTGGAGATAATCGTAATAAAGAATCAATTCGTTTATTTTTGAAATATGATTACCAAGGAAAACCTGTGATTGAAAAAATTAAACGCGTTAGTAAACCTGGGTTGCGTATCTATGTAGGTTCGCAAGATATTCCAAGAGTATTAGATGGATTGGGAATTTCTATTCTGTCTACCTCGAAAGGTGTAATATCTAATAAAAAAGCGAAAATGTTGAATGTTGGCGGTGAGATTTTGTGTGAGGTTTTTTAATATTTATGTCTAGAGTAGGTAAGAACCCCATTATTATTCCCAAAGATGTATCAGTCAAGGTTAATGGTTTAATTGTTTCTGTTTCAGGACCAAAAGGAAGCAGTGAATTAACTATTCATAAAGATATGGAAATTAAAATAAATGATAACCAAATAAATGTAAATCGGCCCACTGATATTCCGGAACATCGCGCCCTTCATGGGACTACCAGACAGCTATTAAATAATTTGATTATAGGTGTTTCAGAAGGTTTTGTTAAGGAACTTGAGGTTATTGGTGTTGGGTATCAAGCTACAATAGATGGTCAAAGGCTAAAAATGCAACTTGGGTTTTCGCATGATACATATTTTGATTTGCCAGAAGGTATTAGTATAAAAATAGACCGTAATATTTTATCAATAATTGGTATGGATAAACAATTAGTTGGTGCAGTTGCAGCAAAGATAAGATCTTTAAGAAAACCAGAACCTTACAAAGGAAAAGGAGTGCGATATCGTAATGAATATGTACGGTCTAAACAAGGCAAAACTGTTGGAGGTGTAGGATAAATGGCTATCCATCGTTCTGTAATTAAAAGAAATGCGAGAAGAAAAAATCGTAGTAAGAAAACATCAAGATTTCATCCAGATCGCTACAGGCTGGTAATTTCACGAAGTTTGAAAAATTTTATGGCTCAAATCATCAATGATCATGAAGGTAAAACGATATTATCAGTTTCATCAAAAGATAAGGATTTAAAATCATCACTAAAAAAAACAATGAACAAAATTGAAATCAGTAAACTTGTTGGTGAAATAGTCGCTCAAAAAGCAAAGAAAGCAAAAATAGATAGAGTTGTACTTGATCGTAATGGATATACGTACCATGGTCGTGTTAAAGCCTTTGCAGATGCGGCTAGAAAAGGTGGTTTAGAATTTTAAATTAGGAGTTATATTTGGCAATTATTAATCCAGCCGAACTTGATTTGCTAGAAGAAGCGGTGGTTAAAGTTAACCGGACCGCAAAAGTGACATCCCGTGGAAAACGCTTCAGATTCTCCGCTCTAGTAGCGGTAGGTGATGGTAAAGGTCATATAGGGGTGGGGCTAGGAAAGGCAAATGAAGTGATTTCGGCTATTCAAAAAGGAAAAGAAGCTGCAAAACAAAATATTGTAAAAGTTTGTTTAGTAAATGGTACTATTCCCCATAAAATTATTGGGAAACATGGTGCTAGTAGAGTTATGTTAAAGCCAGCATCCCCTGGTACGGGTATAATAGCAAGTGCTCCTGTTCGAGCAGTTATGGAGCAAGTAGGTATTCATAATATACTTACAAAGCGAACAGGATCAAAAAATTCTATGAACTTAGTCCATGCTACTGTTAATGCATTAGTTAGTATGAAAGATGCTGTTTCTGTAGCTAATAAGCGTGGTATTACACTTGGGGATATATTTAACTAATGGTAAGAAAAGCAAAAAAAATAAAGTTAACTCAGGTTAGAAGTGCTATTGGTTATAAACCTAAAGCAAAGGCTACTTTAAGAGCCCTTGGTTTAAGAAAGATGTATCAGACGGTTGAAAAAACCGACTCTCCTCAAATTCGTGGAATGATTAACATGATACCCTATTTATTGAGAGTAGAAGAATGAAATTAAATTCCTTAAAGCCTGTACCTGGTTCAATAAAAAATTCTAAGAGAGTCGGCAGAGGGCATGGTTCTGGCTTAGGTAAATCTGCTGGTCGCGGTGATAAAGGAGCTGGACAACGAAGTGGGTTTAAGAGACGACCTTGGTTTGAGGGTGGCCAAATGCCACTTGCACGAAGATTACCTAGGCGTGGATTTAAAAATATTTTCAAAAAAGAATTTCAGATAGTTAATCTAAAAATATTAAATGATCTGGGTATGAAAAAAATTGATTCTCAAATTCTGTATGATAATGGGCTGGTGCGTTCGGCTTTGAAACCAATAAAAATTCTTGGAGACGGTGAATTAAAAATAAAGATTGAAATTACAGCTAGTGCTTTTAGTGCTGTTGCTAAGGAAAAAATTGAAAATGTAGGTGGTAAAGTAATAATACAATGATTAGTAAAATAAAAAGTATATTTATAATTCCTGAGCTACGTAGTAGAATCCTTTTTACTATTTCATTATTAGTTATTGTTCGAGTTGGTGCTCATATACCAATACCTGGTGTAAATGGAGAAGCATTAGCTGGTGCTTTTACTAGCCTTGAGAACTCATTATTCGGATTATTCAACACTTTTGTTGGTGGAGCATTTAGTCAAGCAGCTTTGTTTTCACTAGGCATAATGCCATATATATCATCATCAATTATTATTCAACTTATGGGATCGGTAGTTCCATATTTTCAAAGATTACAGAAAGAGGGAGAAGCTGGTAGGAAAAAAATAACTCAGATAACACGCTACGGAACAGTATTACTAGCATCAATGCAATCTTACGGTGTTGTAGCTGTTTTTCTACCTAGTTTGAATTCAAATGGGAATACTGTTGTATTGAACCCAGGACTGTTATTTACCTTTACTGGGATAATCAGTATGGTAACTGGGACTTTATTTCTAATGTGGCTTGGAGAGCGTATAACTGAACGAGGTATAGGTAATGGTATTTCATTGATTATTATGGTAGGAATTATTTCTGCTTTTCCGAATGTTATTCTAAGTGAAATTACTCTGGTACAGGAAGGGGTTAGAGGAATTTTATCCGAACTGGTGTTAATAGGAACTATGTTTGTAATAATTTGTTTTGTAGTACTTCTCACGCAGGGTACACGTAAAATTCCTGTTCAATATGCAAAAAGGGTAGTAGGCAGAAAAGTGTATGGAGGTCAGAACACACATATACCAATGAAAGTTAATACCGCAGGTGTAATGCCTATAATATTTGCACAGTCAATTATGTTTGTTCCAAGCACGCTTGCAACTTTTCTTGGGGATAGTAATTTTTCTCAAAATCTAATGACCTGGTTCTCTTTTGAACATCCATTTTATTGGATAGTTTTTGGTATTATGATAATATTTTTCACATATTTCTATACTGCAATTGCATTTGATCCCGTGCAGGTATCTTCCACTATGAAACAACAAGGTGGTTTTATTCCAGGGGTTAGACCTGGTAAAAAAACAGCGGAGTTTATTGATAACATACTAACTCGAGTTACATTACCAGGATCAATCGCACTTGCCTTTGTTGCAATATTTCCTTATATACTTATGCAAACCATGGATATCAATTATGATTTGGCTTCATTTTTTGGAGGGACCAGTCTATTAATTATTGTTGGTGTAGCATTAGATACATTACAGCAAATTGAATCTCATTTATTAATGAGACATTACGATGGTTTTTTAAATCAAGGACGTATTCGTGGTAGAAGAAGAGTGTAATGGTGCATACTAGAACAAAGAGTGAAATAAAAAAAATTGCAAAAAGTTGTCAAATTGTTGCTGATACATTAATCATGCTTGAAAAGTATATTGTTCCAGACATGTCAGTAAAAAAATTAGACCAAATGGCGGAAGAATTTATATTATCAAGAGGGGCTAAGCCGGCTTTTAAAGGTTACATGGGATACCCTGCTACTTTATGTGTATCAATAGATGATACTGTTGTTCATGGTATCCCAAGAGAAGAAACTTTGAAAAATGGTCAAATTGTAGGTATAGACTGTGGTGCAGTTTTGGATGGTTACTACGGTGATCATGCACGTACTTTTCCAGTTGGTAAAGTTAGTACAGAAAAAGAAAAATTAATGGAAGTTACTTTTGAATCTTTAAATAGAGCTATAGATAAGGCAATACCAGGAAACCATGTAGGAGATATTGGGTATGCTGTACAATCATATGCAGAAAGTAATGGTTTTTCAGTTGTTAGAGAATTAGTTGGTCATGGTATCGGAACTCAATTGCATGAGGAACCTCAAATTCCAAATTTTGGTAAGGAAAAGCAAGGTCAATTGCTCTATCCTGGTATGTGTATTGCGATAGAACCAATGATTAATGCTGGCAGAAAAGAAGTTTTCACCGCAAATGATGGATGGACTGTTATGACGCGTGATGGGAAAGCTTCTGCGCATTTTGAGCATACAATTGTAATTACAAAAGATCTTCCGAAGATTTTAAGTGTGGGTTCAAATGGCTAAGGAACAACCAATTACTATTGATGGTATTATCAAAGAGACATTGCCAAATGCTATGTTTCGTGTAGAAGTTGAAATTGGTGAAGAAAACCATGAAGTACTTGCGCATGTTAGTGGAAAGATGAGAATGCATTTTATTAAAATCCTTCCTGGTGATGTTGTCACATTAGAAATATCTCCATATGACCTTAAAAGAGGGAGAATTGTTTACAGACAAAAGTAAAGTTATTATGAAAGTACGTCCATCAGTTAAAAAAATTTGTGATAAATGTAAGCTAATAAAACGCAAAGGCGTAGTTATTGTTATTTGCTCAAACCCTAAACATAAACAAAGACAAGGTTAGGAGATTAATCTATGGCTCGTATTGTAGGTGTTGATATACCACGTAATAAAAAAGTTCCATATGCATTGAGATATATTCACGGTATCGGTACTGCAACAGCTTTTCAACTCTGTACTGAAGCAAAAGTCGAACCTAATAGTCGAGTCCAGGACTTAACTGAAAAACAAGTTATAGCTATTCGAGATGCAATCGCTAATTTGGGAATTATAGTTGAAGGTGAATTACGATCTCAAACTGCAATGAATGTTAAAAGGTTGAAAGATTTGGGAACATATAGAGGATTGCGTCATCGCAGAGGTTTGCCAGCGAATGGCCAACGTACGAAAACTAATGCACGAACAAGAAAAGGTAAAAAACGGACCATTGGTTTAGGTAAAAAAGCAGTAACAGGATAAAAATTAATTAAAAGAGGAAATTTTGGCTGAACAAAAGAAAAAGAAAAAAACTGCTGATCCGCACGGAATAGCACATATTAAAGCTACATTTAATAATACTCATGTTACCTTGTCAGATAATTATGGAAATGTTTTGGTTTGGGAAAAGGCAGGAACTTCAGGATTTAAAGGATCAAGGAAAAGTACTGCATATGCAGCAACAATGGCTGGTGAAAAAGCTGCACAAGCAGCGATTGCTATGGGTATGAATAGCGTAGAAGTCCGTGTTAATGGACCTGGGTCTGGTCGTGAGGCTGCTATTAGGTCATTAGCAGTTGCTGGATTGCAGATCACTAGTATTACCGATGTGACACCATTACCTCATAATGGTTGTAGACCTCCAAAGCGAAGAAGGGTATAATAAGGATCTGGAATGGCTAAAAATAATACACCTAAAGGGAAATTGGTCAGGAAGTTTGGAGAAAATATTTTTAATAATCCGAAATACGACCGTTTACTTAATCGAAAGCCTTATAAACCTGGCCAGCACGGTCAGAGTAGGAAAGGTAAACTTTCAAATTATGGCCTGCAATTACAGGAAAAACAAAAAATTAAGTTTATGTATGGACTATTGGAAAAACAATTTAGATTGACTTTTAAAAAAGCTGATCAAATGAAAGGAGAGACAGGTACTAATATGCTCCAATTACTTGAGCGGCGTTTAGATAATGTGGTTTATCGTCTTGGTTTTGCTTCTACACGTTCTGCTGCGAGACAGATGGTAAGTCATAAACATATACTGGTAAATAATCGTGTGGTAAATATTCCATCTTTTGTTTTGAAACCAGGAGAAGTTATTGAGGTTCGAGATAAAAGTAAGAAAAATGATAATATTTTAGATTCCATGCGGCGAATTAAAGGTGATATTGAATTATCATGGTTGGAGTTAGATAAAGCAAAAATGCGCGGTACTTTTGTATCTATTCCAGACCGAGATGAAATGAACCTTACTGTTAATGAACAGTTAGTTGTAGAATTATTCTCTAAATAATCAAGATAGGAAACATTTTAAATGGCAAGTAAATCATTAGAACTACAAATTGAGTTCCAATCCACATCTAAATCTGGTAACAGTGGGGTATTCACTGTCCAACCTCTTGAAAGAGGATTTGGTATAACAATTGGGAATGCATTACGCCGTATATTACTAACTAGTATACCTGGAGCGGCAATTACTCACGTAAAAATCGATGGCGTGCAACATGAATTTTCTACCTTATCAGGAGTTAAGGAAGATGTAGCGGATATCATCATGAATTTAAAAAGCGTGCGTTTTAAGCTTATGGATAATAATCCCGATAAGATTAACCTAAGCATTAAGGGAAAACATATTTTTACTGCAAATGATATTCAAAAAGCCAGTGATCAATTTGAAATTTTGAATCCAGAACAATATATAAGTGAAATAAATTCTAAAGGAAAAATAGATATGGAATTACGTATTGGGATAGGTAAAGGTTATGTGCCATCTGAAGAAAATGATTTACCTAACCTGACGGTTGGAACCTTATCTATTGATAGTATCTTTAATCCAGTCACAAATGCTTCATTTAGTGTACAGCCTGTCCCTGGAGCAAAAGAACCAATAGAAATTTTGAAAATGGAAGTTACGACAGATGGTTCAATAACTGCTAAAGATGCATCTAGCTATTCTGCCACTTATCTTCGTGAGCATTTAAAATTTGTAGAAGCAATTTCTAATCCTTCAGTATTAGAAATATCTGATGGTGTCTCTGAAGAGACTATTATGCTTAGAAAATTATTGAATTCAACAATTGATGAGATGGAATTATCCGTTAGAAGTTTTAATTGTCTTCAGGCAGCTGGTATTAAATATATTCATGAGCTAGTAAATAAAGAAGAGAATCAGATGCTGAAATACAAGAATTTTGGGAGAAAATCTTTAACTGAATTGGTTGAAAAACTTGATTCTATGGGATTACATTTTGGAATGGAAATAGAAAAGATTCTTGCTGAAGAAGGATAATAAGAAATGCGGCATAAGAAAAACGGACGTAAACTTGGACGAAAATCTTCTAGCCGCAAGGCATTGATGGCAAGTTTAGCTTCAGCTCTTATATTGCATAAGCGTATCAAAACAACAGATGCAAAAGCAAAAGAGCTAAGAAAGTATATTGAGCCTCTTGTTACTTTTGCCAAAAAGGGCGACTTGCATTCTCGTAGACAGGTTTTGAAAAAAATCTATCATAAGCAAATTATTCGTGAATTATTTGATACTGTTGGACCGACCTATTCTGATCGTAACGGAGGATATACAAGGATTACTAAACTTGGATTTCGTGATAATGATTGTGCACCAATATCATTAATCGAATTTGTAGATATAAAATCAGATTCTAGTTCGGAAGCTGAATCGAAAGAGTAATAAGTTTATTTAATAATTATTATTTTTTTGTGAACGCATTAAGAATTATTATTAGAGGGGTAGCATTTGCTGCCCTTCTTTTTTTATTTAATTATCCTATTTTTGCTGATTCATTCGATATAAGAGCATTATGGGTTGTTCGTGATCACATTGTTAATCCCGATAAAATTGATAATATCTTAGAATTCGCAAGTAAGAATAATTATAATCATCTTTTTGTACAAATTAGAGGTAGAGGGGATGCATATTATTCATCTCGATTAGTTCCTCGTTCCCATTTATTACTTGGTACTGATTTTGATCCGCTCAAGTATATAATTAATAAAGCAAGACGTTATAATATCGCTATTCATGCTTGGTTTAATGTGTATTACCTTTGGTCATCCCTTGATCTTCCATCTCAACAAGATCATTTACTTTACAAGCATACCTCATGGTTGGATAATAATTTTCCAGACCCGATTGATGTAAAGAATACTATGAAAGCAGTAAAAAAGGATCGTAAAGCTAACGGAGAAGGATTTTATTTAGCTCCTACTCATCCAGAAGTGGAGGCTCATCTACAAATGGTTATAACTGAACTTGTCCAGAATTATAAACTAGATGGTTTTCATTTTGATTATATCCGCTATCATGCAAAAGGATGGGGGCTGAATCAAGTTGGTATGAAATTATTCTTTAATCATACAGTTTCTATTCCTGGATTACCTTCTCTTGAGGTTAAAGAAAAGCCTACATTCAATGATTATAAAATGAAAGCTATTACAAATTTTATAAGAAAAGCATCTACAAGGATTAAAGCGTATCAACCTTATTGTATTGTTTCTGCTGCTGTGAAACCTAATTTAAATAATGCCCGTGAACATTTTGGGCAAGAATGGGATGTGTGGTTAACTGGGAGATATATTGACTGGGCTGTACCTATGAATTATGCAACTGATCTAAATAATTTTAATAACAATATTCGAATAATGAAAGACAATCTCCCTTTTCAATATATGGATCGAATCATAATGGGAGTTGCAGTTTACAATCAAAATCCTCGAAGCGCTGGACAAAAAATTTATAATACTGGAAAAAATGATTTCGGTGGAGTTAGTATTTTCTCTTATACTGTATTTAAGCAAAAGCCATCTTATGCTAATAAATTGGTGAAATATTTAAAATAATGATATCTATATTCCACCCTATTACTGATAATTTATATGTCATTCCTTTTTAATCCTTATATTAGTTTGATCTTAATAATATGTCAAAAATAATTCACCCTCCAATTGGGAATAAATTAACATGCAATAACTGGCAAATTGAAGCAGTATACCGGATGATTCAGCATAATCTGGATCCAGATGTAGCAGAAATTCCTTCAGAATTAATTGTTTATGGGGGAAAGGGAAAAGCTGCCAGAAATTGGGATTGCTTTGATGCTATTATAAATACACTAAAGCGTCTTAAACCAGATGAAACATTATTGATTCAATCTGGCAAGCCAGTTGGTGTTGCTAAAACGCATATTTATTCACCAAGAGTTTTGATTGCTAATTCGAATTTGGTTCCTAACTGGGCTAACTGGGAACATTTTAATGATTTGGAATCCCGTGGACTTATGATGTATGGTCAAATGACTGCTGGAAGCTGGATATATATTGGCTCACAAGGGATTTTGCAAGGGACATATGAGACATTTATTGCTGCTGCACATACGCACTGGAAGAAACAATCTTTAGCAGGTAAATTGGTTTTAACGGCGGGATTGGGAGGAATGGGAGGGGCTCAGCCTCTTGCTGTAAAAATGGCAGGGGGAGTTTCTATCTGCATTGAAATTGATCCTAAACGTATTAAACGTCGTCTTGATACGGGGTATTTAGATTGTACAACACAGAAAATAGATGATGCTATAGACTTAGCATTTAAATCTATAAAAAAAAGAAAATCCCTAAGTATTGGTCTTGAAGGTAATGCTGCAGATCTAGTAGCTGAATTTGTAAATAGAGATATTATACCGGATTTAGTAACAGATCAAACATCTGCACATGATGAGCTTAATGGCTATATTCCTAATAATTTCAGTCTAAAAACTGCTAAAAAATTGCGTGAAGAAAATCCTGATGCATATAGAAAAGAAGCTTATCGCTCTATGGTGGAACATGTTAATGCGATTTTGGAATTAAGTAAAAGGGGATCCATAGCCTTTGATTATGGCAATAATCTTAGAGGACAGGCTAAAAAGGGCGGATTAAAAGGAGCATTTTCTTATCCTGGATTTGTACCAGCTTATATTAGGCCTCTTTTTTGTGAGGGTAAAGGTCCATTTAGATGGGTGGCTTTATCTGGAGATCCTCAAGATATTTATCGCACTGATGAGGCCGTTTTGGATCTTTTTCCAGAGAATAAGAGTTTGTGTCGTTGGATTAATATGGCCAAAGACCAGGTAAAATTTCAAGGTTTACCCTCCCGTATATGTTGGCTTGGCTATCAAGAAAGGGCAAAATTTGGTTTAAAAATAAACGAAATGGTCAGAAATGGTGAATTAAAGGCGCCGATTGTTATTGGAAGAGATCATTTAGATTGTGGATCTGTGGCATCTCCAAATAGGGAAACTGAAGGAATGAAAGATGGATCCGATGCAATAGCAGACTGGGCACTATTAAATGCTATGTTAAATATTGCTAGTGGGGCAACATGGGTCTCATTTCACCATGGTGGTGGGGTAGGAATGGGTTATTCTCTCCATGCTGGGCAGGTTATTGTAGCAGATGGAACTTTAGAAATGGATAGACGTTTAGTACGTGTTCTTACTAATGATCCAGGCATGGGCCTTTTTAGGCATGCTGATGCAGGATATGAACAAGCTATAAAAAATGCAAAAACTTGGGATGTAGATATCCCTATGATGTAGTCTTGAGTCTAAAACTAATAAATATAGGCGAATTAGCTACTTTTGATTCATTTTTGAAGCAGATGGCAATTCATCCACATATAGAAATTGCTATTGAAAATGGTATAGTGGTCGAAATGGGAGAAACAGTTGATGACTGCGATGATGTGTTAGATTGTCATGGTGGTTTGATTACTCCTGGATTTATTGATTCTCATACACATCCAGTATTTTTGAATGGTAGGCAAAATGATTTTGCAATGCGTCTTAAAGGTGCAACATATGAAGAAATCGCAGCTACAGGGGGCGGTATTGTAAGTAGTATTAATGGTGTAAGAAACACACCCGAATCAATTCTATTTGAACGAGTTAAAGAACGTATGGATAATTTTCTTTCCTTTGGTACTACAACTGTCGAATGTAAAAGTGGATATGGCTTAAATACAGTTTCAGAACTCAAGTCACTTAAAGTATTAGATGAAGTAAATAGATTTCACGATATTGATATTATAGCGACCTTTATGGGGGCTCATGCATGTCCACCCGAGTTTATTGGTGATATGGATGGATATGTAAATTTAATTTGTAATGAGATGATCCCAGCTGTTGCAGATCAGGGTATTGCAAAATACAATGATGTTTTTTGTGAAAAGGGATATTTTAATATCGATCAAACTAGAAAAATTTTAATTGCTGGGGAAAAATATGGTCTTATTCCAAGAATGCATGCTGATGAATTTGAATCTTCAGGTGCTACAGAACTGGCAGCAGAAGTAGGCGCAAAAAGCGCTGATCACCTTATGGCCTCTAACAATAGAGGTTTAAAAAAAATGTCTGAAACTGGAGTAATTGCCACTTTATTACCAGGAACAACATTCTTTTTAGGTAAAAATACCTATGCACCTTATAATCTTATGAAAAAGTTTGATTTGAATATCTCTTTAGCATCGGATTATAATCCAGGTAGTTGCTATATTCAATCTATGGGTTTTATCATCTCTTTAGCTTGCTTATACTTACATATGACACCTATCGAAGCATTAAAAGCTACTACATATACTGCTGCGAAAAGTCTAGACTTAGAAAGTAAAGTTGGTTCAATAGAAATAGGTAAGAAAGCAGATATAGTCTTATGGAATATCAAAACACATTTGGAAATACCATATTGGATTGCTAATAATACTATAAGACATGTAATCAAATCTGGCAAAATAGTAAATTGAGCTTGATTACCCGATATTTAAGAGAGTAAAATTGAACATACTTTTTGTAAAGAGAATAATGAAATCTAATCGTCTAAACAGGATTGTTTTATCCATATTTTTCCTCGCTATTAATGTTTTGTCTGCAAATTATGCTTTTAAGAAAAAAGTTAAAAGTGTATGTAAAACCTATCGAATTCCAGTTGAATCAGAGCAATTAGAACTAGATGAAGATACATTTTTCATGACTATGCAAAGTGGTAGGAATAATTTTGAAATGTTTATGATCGTAGGATTTGCAGCAGCGGGGCAGGCAGTCGCTCATCAAAAACAAATGGGTTTGGCTAATGCATATATGCCTGCAAATATACAAGTTTCAGTTCGGGTACCTACTGCAAAAGATTCATTTAATACTTTTGTAGCAACTTGTCCATGGGAAATGGCAAATAAACTAGCAGAAGGGGAAATAGACTCAGCAGAGTTTATGCAGACAATAACAAAAAACTTAAAAATAATGTAAAAGGAGTAATTATGCTTCAAGATCCAAACTCATTAATGGGTATGCTAACACAATATGGCCGTGCAGTCGGTTGGTCAATCGCAGCAGCTGTCGGCTTTGCTTTCGGTATTGGAATTGCTTTAAAAGTTTTTGATATGCTCTCTACAGAGATTGACGAATGGGAAGAGATAAAAAAGGGTAACATGGGTGTTTCTCTAATCTTTATTTCTTTGATAGTGATGGTTGGATTACTTGTCCATAAAGTAATTTAGATTAAATTCTACAAAATAAAGCACTGTTAGTCAGTAATAGAGTAATATCCTGGATAGCTTTTTCAAGTATTCAGATATAAAATGTTTTTATATAAAAATGCATTAATATTGGTGCAGAAAGAGTACTTAGTAAATTGACCATGTCATTTGTCATCCATCTGTAGCCATTGACTAGTATTTCTTTCTTAGTAATATATTCTACAATTTGGCCATCTTTGGTTTGATATTTAGCTTGTAAAGAAGCTCCAAGTATTGAATCTATTATGCATCCAGAAAAGCCAGCAATGATAATGCCTATTACACCATAGTCCATAATTCCTATTATATGGGATGTAAATCCAATTATTGATGCTCCCAATAATGAACCTATGATTCCTATTCTTGTAATACCACCTGATTGTCCAGGTAAGACATAATTAAAATTAATAATCGATACAGGATTTGTTTTTGATAATTTTCCGAGTTCTGTACCCCACGTATCAGCTGTTGCTGCTGCAATTGATGAAAGGAAAAGAAGGTATATAGATGTTGTATTTTCATAAAACTGACTATAAATACATAATAAAAGTGCAATGCCTCCATTTGCATAGACTTGTATAATATCCCGTTTTGAACCTTTGGAAATGGTAGAAGTATTTCCAGGTATAATTTTACTCAAAATAGATGAAAGTATAAAAAATATTGCAATAGGGATTAGGTAATTTATACCCCCATACCCTGTTATTAAAAAACCCATTATTAGAGCTCCTATAAATCCACTGGCCGTAATCATTTTAAAATAATATGCGATAAAAAATCCAATTATGATGAAAATTAGTATAAATTCAAAATTTGGACCTTTTATTTCCATAGAGTACATTGTCAAAAAAGAAACTAGTGGTATAGAAAGATTATCACTTCCTTTGAAGCTTATCATTTCAGCTAAGGTAGATATTATTGCTGTTATAAGTATAAAATAGATCATATTAAAACTGGTAAATTGACTTAATAAAATCGAGGACCAGATATATACAATTACGCATGAGGAGCAAAACATTGCTATAGATCCCTGAAACGATTTTTTATCACTCTCTAGGATAATTTTTAAAGGGCTTGGGACTGATTCACCTATAAAAGTTGCTAGAGGGTCGGCTATGGCTAAGATAGAAAATGCAATTACAAAATATTGAGAAAAATCCCAGAAAAAAGATACCATGAATAAATAAGAAAGTGGGAAATAAATTGTACCATAGGATTCCCGCTTCTGAGAATGGATACCTTTGAATTTTTCTAGTTTTAATGCTATAATATTGAGAAATAAAAATAGCATCCCCAATATAATGGGAAAGTTTTTAGATATGAAAATAAATGGAGATAAGCTACAAGAAATTCCAACAGCAGAATGAACGAAAATCCTGCTTGCTTCCGCTGAAAGAATTCTATTTCTTAATAACAATTCACTTACCGATACTAAAGCAATAATTAAGATTAAGAAAATAATGAATGAAATCCATTCGGGGCAATTTGTTTGCCAAAAGGATAAATGCATTGCAAAAATTATCTTTAGTGATTATAAACGGCAACGAATAGTAATTTAGAATTGTGAATCAACTTATGATTGAATAATTTTATCAAAAAGTGAATTAAAAACTATTAATTATTATGTCTGTAGCAGTTAATAATTTTGTTCGTCGTCAGATTAAGGGATCTGGTAAAACATACTCTTTAACTTTGAGTTTTGAAGAAATTGCTCGTCACGCGGATGAACAAATGGAGAGAGGTGAATTTAGTACTGGATATCGTGATGGAGTTAGAATAGTTCAGGCTGATCAAGAAATAATATCACAATTTATCTGTCCTTTTGTACAAATTTCAGAAGAAACAGAGCTTGAAGCGCAGGTTGTGAAAAGACAAGAAAATGAAGAAAGTTATATACAGGTTAGGGCTATTAATGGAGATCCTCTACCAGCTGGGAGTGTTGAATTTATCTGTTACCGGCATGATGTGCTAAATGAGAATAATGAAAATTCGACTGATGCAGAATGGGAACTGATTAGTATCCATGCTATTCCAAGAGGAGTTAAAGAATTACCTATGGGTCCAGTTACTATGATGCGCAACCAATTACAATTAAATGGAGGTACCAAGGCCCATTATAATTCCGAAACCTGGGCAAAGTCTGTTCAATTTTGGCAGAAAATTGCACCCTTAAAAGATTGCTAATATAGCGCCGTAATAATACACTTCTTCTATTATTATAATTCTTGACAACAATTAATTAAGTAAAATAACTTAAGGTGTATCGATTTTCGGTACATAAATGCGGAGTTCCATGTGAAAGATATAATCTTTACACTTATACATATGTATGCAAATGTGAAGAACGTTTGCTTTTGGTTAGTTATCCATCCATCCAAACTAGAATTTTCAAGTTAATAGAAAATTGCAAGTTAATATGGAATCTGAACGTATTTTTAAACAAGATTCTATATTTATTAATTATAAATTATTCTTACAATTTTTTATTTTTCTGTTTTTTACTTTTTTACAAGGACAGGCTAATTTTGAGATTTCTGGTAATATAGTAGATAAAAATGGTGAAGGTATTCGCAATGCAAAATTAAATCTATATTTATCAAACAAACTTTTATTCATGCAAGAAGAGACAGGTCGAAAAGGGAATTTTGAATTCAAAAAATTAAAACCTGATAAATACACCCTTAATGTTTATGGAAGTAATGGTTACAGTTTGACAAAAGAAATTGATTTAACTTCAGGAAACGCAGAAGGGTTAGAGCTAGCTCCCAGCCAAGACCGTAAGCAACCACAACTAAATATAGAATCATCCATAGAATTGATTAAAATTGAATGGAGTCCCATTGTTGATGCCAAGGAGTACATTATCTACAAAGATAACCAGGAGGTTAGTAAGGTCAGCGTACCTGAATACCAAGAGCAAATAGGCGGTGGAAAATCCTATGCATATAATGTAGTAACTGTTTTTATGGATGGATCTAAAGGGTCACGCTCATTAACAGAATATGGAAAATCTTTATTTGCTCCTCCAGATAATATTTCAACTTCTGTGAGTAAAAATACTATTAGTCTAAAATGGGATAAAATAGAGGATGCTAAAGCCTATGTTATTTACAAGTACAATTCAGTAAAGGATGATTGGAAAGTAGTTAATGCAACAAGCAAAAATTCTTATAAACATTTAAATCTTGATTATGAAACCCAATATATTTATACAATTGCTACTATGGACCATCATAAAAAACCAGGAGATAAATCTGAACAGGTAAGTGCAACTACTCATCCGGAAATCAAAAAAATAAAAGGGTTAAAAGCAGAGGCTGGAGATAGTCAGATCAGTCTTACATGGAAGGCGCACCCGTTAGCATTGGAATACAAAGTTTACCTTAATGGTTCTCTTGCAGATACCGTAAATAATACTGGTTATACGCAAAAAGCTGACCCAGGAACTGAAAGCTGTTTTACTGTGTCTCCTATAGATAAATATGGAATAGAAGGTCCTCAATCTGATATGATATGTAAAGTTGCACAGTTTCCGCCTCCAGAGAACGTTACTTTAACTCTAGGAGAGCTTTATTCTCCTGAAATGAATTCAATACTAGTAGAATGGGAGAGGGTGGTTGGTGCTAGTTTTTATAACCTCTATAGAGATGGTAAGGTAATTACTAATACTCCAGATGATAATTATAAAGATTTGGATTTGGATTTTGGTAAGGAGTATTCTTATCAATTATCTTCCTTAACTAACAGCGGTTTGGAAGGTCCTTTATCTGATCCTGCAAAGCAACAGACACCTCAAACATATAAAATTGCTGGTCGATTGGTTACTGAGGAAGGAAAAGAGAGAATAAATGAAGCAAAAATATTTTTATATACAGAAAAAAATGAGCTATGGGCAGAATATACAGCTGGGTTCACAGGAAAATTTACATTTGATGACCGTATCGTAGCTGGTACATACCGTATTAAAGCCTATGGAAATGGTTATGGTAATAATGTAGACTATGATGATGATGGGTTAATAGGTGGTGAAATAGTTGAAGTTAAAAATAAGGATGTTAAAGGGGTGCGGATTAATCTTGCTACCGATGGATTGCGTCCAAGAATGAAAATTGTAAGAGGTGTTCAGGAATTGACTATAACCTGGGAACCTTTGGCTCATGCTGAATCCTATAATGTATATAAAAATGGAAAGCCAATAGCCGAACGAATTACAGCCATAGAATTTCTTGATGAAGTAGCACCAGGTAAACGTTATGAATACTGGGTGAGAGCTTGGGATCTCTATGAATTGGAAGGCCCAGAATCAAATAAAATTTTGGAAAAATCATCATATCAGTATCCAACACTAAAGCCTACGATTTTACAAAAAGCGTTAAAAACTGAAGGAAGTGGTCGATTTGTCAATTTAGAATGGGTCGCAATACCAGGCGTTACCAAGTACGCAGTATATCGTGATGGTGAGAGACTTTCGATACAGTCTGAATTAACTTTTGTAGATACAACTGCATTTTGGGGCAGGGTTTATAATTATCAAATTAATTCAATTGATAATGATGGTGATGAGGGTGCCAATTCACCAGAACTAATGGTAGAAACTCATCCTGAAGTACCTACTCCAGAGATTATTGCGGTTGGAGATGTAAATTCTGTACGGCTTGAAATTTCGGACCCTACTCCTATTGCAACTTTCTATAAGGTATTTAGAAATGGCAGTTATCTAGCAGACTCAGATATGCCTATGTTTATTGATAATGTGGCCGCAGGTGAAAAATACTGCTATGCAATGGCTGCGGTAGATCGATATGGCACAGAAGGAGAACAATCCAGTGTTCAATGTGCAAAAGGGGCTTTTGCTCCACCTTCAAATCTTAAAGCTGAAATAGTAAAAAATGAAATAGAGCTTACCTGGTCTAGGGTAGCAAATGCACCAGGTTATCATTTATACCGTAACGATTCTTTAGTTTTAGAAACTAAGGATATGACTTACTTTAAAGAATCTCTTGAATATGACCGCCTATATACTTATAGAATCAGTTCATTTGATCAGGATGGTGATGATGGACCATTTTCAGAAGTTATTGCAACTACCCATGAAGAAGTATTGGATGTAGAACTTGCAGCAATGGCTGATTTGGAAAAAGTTACTCTTAATTGGTCCAAATCAAACCTGAAAGTTTACCATCAATACCGGCTTTACAGAGATGATGTATTGATCCGTACTACAGAAGATACATCCTACTTAGACTATGTAACTCCTGGGACATACTTTTGCTATAAAGTTAAAGTTATTGATAAATTTGGAACTGAAGGTCCTGCCTCATTAGAAACTTGTCAAAAAGTTTTAGTTCAGTATCCAAAAGATTTAGTTACAGGTGGTGATGTTAGGAAAGTGGTTTTTAAGTGGCAGAAAATGCCTGGTGCAGTTCATTATAATATCTATTTGATGGATAAAAAAGGAAAAGGTGAATATTTAACAAAGGTCAAGGGAAATTACTACGAGCATAAGGGATTAGAATTTGATACCGAGTATTGCTATCAGGTTTCATCTGTAGATATAGATGGAGATGAAGGTCCTAGGTCAAAAACTATGTGCGGGTGGGTATTACCTGCACCCCATCTTTCCCTAATAGAAAAAATATTCATTGAGCCAACTGGTAATAGTCTATTAGATGGTAGAGAAAATGGATTAATAGTGATTAAGGTTACCAATGATGGCAGAAGTCCAGCTAGGGAATTACGTCCTTGGTTGGAACCGGTTGATGGAGCTATGACTCCATCACTCATCATAGATTCAGTAAAAACAATACCGATCCTTTATGTGGGTGATACTATTACAATTTCTTTTCCTCTTTATGCAAAGTTAAAAATTGAATCAGGTATCCGTAATTTTAATATTCGTATAGATGAATTTGCTGATAGTGATTTAGAACCTGTCCCAATTTCATTCGAAACGCTTAAGATTATACCACCAAATTTTGTAATAGCTGATTTTGCTATAGATAATGAATGGGGGCAAAATTATATACCTCCTAATGAAATCGTTACATTGACTGTTCGATTTCAAAACCTTTCTGAAGGGAAATCAGATACTGCATCTCTCCAATTTAGGCGGGATAGTTCATTTGTAGTCTTGGATAAGGACGAATTACATGAATTCGGTTTGGTGCCAGGTGGTAAATATTATGATTTCAGTTTTGAAGTAATGAGTCGCGAAAATAATTTTACAGTTTATTTTGATACATATGATTATTTTGAAACCCGTAAAACTATTCCTATTCATTTGGAATTAATGAAAAACTATAAGAATGCTTCTCAGCTCAAAGCTTATAGTATGCCTTACCCATTGGAATTAAAACAATCTAAACCGATTGAAAAAAATGAATTGGTTTCGAATTTGCCCAAAGTTTCTACTAGAAGAGAAACTATCGGAATTGTTTTTGGTAACCATAAGTTTATGGATAGAGATATACCTGGAAAAACATCTACTGATGAAAATGTAAAACTGGTTCGAAATTATTTCCATGATCTTTTCGGGATTGATAATCACCAAATTGTTCCAAGTCAATATTGGTTTTTTAATAATGGCGTAACAAGAAAAGATTTTGGAAAAATGTTTAATCCAGATGCTGGTTATATTATTGATAAAATCGAAAGCAGTTTATACTATTCCAATGTAGATACCTTAGATTTAATATTATATTTTTCGGGAGAAGGGACTACCATTAATGGGAAAAAATGCTTATTGCCTCAGGATGCTGTAATGTCTGATGAATATTCTTTTTATTCTTTAGATGAACTTTACTCAAACCTTTCTAAAATTCAGAAAATGAAGCAGGTTAGAAATATTACTTTATTTATGGATGTAGATTTTAATAATCCTGCATTTAAGCAGAATTTGGTTTCTAATTTGAAAGAAGACTCAAAAAAGAAAAAGAAAAAGAAAAAATCTGAAGAACCAGTTTTAGCTATTGAAGATGAAATCAGGCCTCCAGATGGAATAACTGCATTATTTGCTTCAAATATTAATCAACTTTCTTATACTCATCCTGATGCTAATAATGGAGTTTTTACTTATTATTTATTAAAGGGATTAAGAGGTGAAGCCGATAATGGTGATAAAAGTGTTACTGTATCTGAGCTTCATGATTTTATCAGTAAGAATGTCCAGGATACAACAGCCAAACTTTATGCCGATCTACCGCAGATTCCACTTCTTTTCACTTCTGATCCAGACCGTATTTTATATAGGTTGCCCTGATTGATTGGACTCTGAATAGAATATGTATTATGAAACACATTGAAAATGAAAATTAGTCTAGTAATTTGTATTTTGTTTTCAATATTGACTGCTATAGTTAAAGCAGAAGAAGTGTCTATTTCTGGTGTAATTCAGGATACAACTGGGAATCCTATAAAGAAAGCAGATGTGTCGCTCGTAAATTTAAGAAATGTAGTATTAGAAGAACAGCAGAGCGGACGCAAAGGAGAATTTATTATTAAGGATATTAAGCCAGATTATTATTATCTTGTAGTGAATTATAAGGTTGGTGAATCTGCAGAATTGGAGAGTTATCGTATTAAAATAAATCCAGGTTCTATGAAAAAAAGTAAATCTCTGGACTTGCAAATAATTCTCCCAATTGAAAAAAATACTCTTTTAGTTTATTCTCTTGCAGGTACGGGTCCTATTACCGATCATGATCCGGTTTTAAACCTAAATCCTCCTTCTTTAGAAGTATCTCCTGAACATATTTCTGTTTTTTGGGAAGATATTCAATATGCGTCAAATTATTTACTTTTTGAAAATGGTGAAAAAATACGAAATGATAGTTTAAATCGTTATGAAAGAGATGTTTCCCCTGGTAAAGAATTTTGTTACGAAGTGCAGGCATTTGATAAATATGGATTTTGGGGGTTAAAAACAGGAAAAATTTGTAATAGTGCACCGACAAAGAGGCCGCGCGATATCCAGGTTGCAGTTGCAAAAAATTCTCTTACTTTAAATTGGTCAGTTGTAAATGGTGCAGAATCATACAATATTTACCGTGACGGTAAAAGAGTAGGTGCTGGAATTGATACTATAAGTTTTGAGGATACTGGACTCGAATATAATAAAGATTATATTTATGCAGTTGCTGCAATGGATTCCTTAGAAAAAGAAAGTAAAAAATCAATTGAAATAAAAGGGACTACGCATGAATATGTACCTGCACCAATTCTTTCATCTGTTAAAGACAAAAATAAGTTGATTCTAATTTGGAATGAAGTTGAATTGGCTAAATCTTTTAATATTTACAGAGGTGATCAATTTGTTACCAATGTACAAGGTACATCTTTTTCCGAAAATAAACCGCCAGGAGAGAAGTATTGTTATGTTGCAAAGTCAGTAGATCAGTATAATGAAGAAAGTGATCCTTCTAATAACCATTGTGCTAAAGTAGAAATTCAAGCTCCAAACGGTATTACTGCAGATGGAGGTGTAAATACAATCTATTTGAATTGGAACCCTGTAATTGGTGCTGTGAGTTACAATATCTATGAAGTTCCTAAAAAGGATTCGATGGTTTTTGTGAAAAATGTAGATATTCATCATATTTCAATCACTGATCTTCCATATGGTGAAGAATTCTGTTATGCAATTGCCGGTGTTGATTCTGATGGTGATAAGAGTGAATATTCTCAAGCATATTGCGAAAATGTTTTTACGGCTCCAGAATTTTTTATTCATAAGTTTGATTTAATAGAACCTTCTGGAAATGGATATATAGATGCTAGAGAAGTGGGAAAACTCCAGTTTGCAGTATATAATAAAGGTGAAAGTCCAGCCCATAATGTAAAATTGAACTTGTTTTCTCCAGATAGAGCTGATGATGTTACAGTATCGCTTAATGCGATAATTGATACTTTGATCCCGGATAAAATTGAATATATAGACTTTGATATTATGGCTGCTCTAACCGTGAAAACAGCTGAACGTAGTTATGAATTAACTATGTCTTCCATTGGTGGAATTATACTTGAAAAACCCTACAAAGTAATTGTGGAAACAAAAGAAGCTAAACCAGCCAATGTTGTTATAGCTGATTTTGCGATTTCCAATGATTTTGGAGCCCATTATATACCGGAAAACGAGGAGGTGGAAATGACAGTAAGACTTCAAAACATTGGTGAAGGAAACACTGAATATGTAATTTTAAATGTTTTGGACTCAGCCACATTTTCTACACCAGGGTTTGAAGGAAGCATAACCACATCAGGAATTCCTCCTGGTGATTTTATTGATATAGAATTCCCTTTATTGAGTAAAAATCAAACTTTTACTGTTAATTTTCAAATAACTGATTATTTAGATGTAAATACATACAAAGAGGTGAAACTAGGGCTTTTGCAGCATTATAATCATCCTGAAGATATGACTATAATCCCTTTTGGTGCGGATAGTATTGATTTAGCTCAGGATATGAATGATCCAATTGATGTTGATTCAAATATACCATTTGGAAGAAAAAATATCCAGGGTATGGGTATTATCTTGGCCACACAAAATTATGATGACAGTAATTATCCAAAATTAGAATACGCGGATAGAGATGGGAACATAATGAGAGAGTATTTTCAAAATGCTTTTGGATTATCCGATTACCAATTGCTACCTTCTAAACCTTGGCAGATGGATGGAGGACCTACATTAAATGATTTGATCAATACTTTTGATCCCCATCAAGGTGATCTTCGAAGACGTATTGTTAATTCCAAAAAATATTCTGGAGTTGAAGAAATTGATATTCTTATTTATTATAGAGGTCTTGGTGAATGGATAGAAGGTAAACCTTTTCTTATCCCAAAAGATGCTAAGTTTACGAGGAATGTAACCAAATATTCATTAGATCGTTTTGTAAAAGATTTATCAGTTTTAAGTGTGATTAACAGTATCCAGACGGTAACCTTATTTTTGGATATTTCTTTTACTAATCCCAAAGATGCTGCTGGATCAATATGGGATTTTCCAGATCTTAATGAGAAAATTTGTATTCTCAGCGCTTCTTCAAAAGGTGAATCATCTCAATTATATCCCTTAAAAAAGCATAGTCTGTTTCTTTATTCACTTTTAAAAGGTTTATCCAAAAGCGATGATGATGGTGACGCAGTAGTAGAGTTGGGTGAGCTAACTGATTTCATTTATAAATCTATTCCTCAAGAATTAAAGGGTATTCCAAACACTAGTAGACAGAACCCGGTTCTCTATGGATTAGATTTAAAACGGACAATATTAGATTTAAGATAGTTGTAAATATTATGAATAGAAATAATATGACTGTCTTATTGATTGTATTTCTTGCTATATCCTTTCTAGGGTGGAAAAAATATGAACAATATTTGCGGAAGAAATTCAGTGTGGAATCTATTATTGTAGATCCAGTTAAGACTACCCAAATAGAGAAAAAAAGATCTGAATTGGAAGATTTAGCTGAAAAAGAAAGGCAAAAAATTAAAGTGATGGTTGAACATGATAATCGACCTGAGACGAATACCTATCCTATGATTTTAGATGCCAGTAGATCTTTTGATCCAGATTTGGGAGATCAAATTTCATTTCAATGGTTACAAACTAGCGGTCCTTCTGTTGATTTGTTACCTAGTCCTAGATCAAGTAAAGTGAGTTTTTTGGGTACCCCTGGCACCTATAGTTTTGACCTCACTGTGACTGATGATTATGGTGCAAAAACAACCATAAAAAAGACCGTGCAAATTGCGAAAGAACCGAATTTGCCGCCAATAGTAGATATTGATATAAGGCAGGGTTCTGAATTAAAATAAATACTATTTAATACTCCCAAGACCAAAGCTGTTTTCTTAACTTTTGTAAGATGAATTATGCAATTGGTATAGATATTGGCGGTACAAATACCGTCTTAGGACTAGTTGACAATAATGGTTCTATTTTAGATAAAGAAACATTTTCAACAAAAAATAAAAATCAAGAAGAATTTTTCAGTGCAGCTTTTAATAATGTTTCTGAATTAATTCGGAGAAATCCACGAAATAAGCCTGATGGAATTGGTATTGGAGCACCAAATGCTAACCATTATTCAGGGATAATTCATAATCCTCCTAATCTGGATATTGGCTGTGCACATATTCCAACTATTGCATCGCAATATACGGATTTAAAAATATTTTTGACCAATGATGCCAATGCGGCTGCCTTGGGAGAAAAAATGTTTGGAAAAGCTCAGAATATGGATAATTTTGTTCTAATTACTTTAGGTACAGGTCTTGGAAGTGGTATGTTTGTCAATGGTAAGTTATTGATAGGACACAAAGGGTACGCTGGAGAAATGGGGCACATTATAATAGACTATAACGGTCGTGAATGTAATTGTGGTAAGAAAGGTTGTCTGGAAATGTATGTTTCTGCTAAAGGTATAACTGAAACTGTAAAGGAATTTCAAAAAGAATTACCAGATGACCCTTTAATTAATAATCTAATTGATAATTCTTTAAAGGATATGCAATTAGGGTTAAGTCATATTGATGGTAGGTTGATAGATAAAGCATTTGATAATAAGAATCAAACTGCATGTAATATATACAATTTTACTTCTCAAAAACTAGGTCAAGGTCTTGCACAGGTAGCCACAATGCTGGAGCCAGAAGCTTTTATATTTTATGGAGGATTTGCAAATGCAGGAAATAGAATTTTGGAAAAGGCAAAGGAAAATATGAACGATAACCTCATGGATTTTCAAAAAGGGAAAATAGAAGTGATGCTATCAGAACTGCCAGAAGGTGGTGCTGGAATATTGGGTGCTGCCTCTCTTGTTTTTAATACATTGTAATGGTAAAAATTTTTAGAAAATAAATAAGATGGATATTATATATTATATAATAAATATATTTACAATATATAGTAAATGTATAACTTTAATTAAAAATTTAAGTTTATTTTTTATTAATATTATTTTCATAGGTTTCTTAAAGGGACAATCAGAAATAATCTTTGATGAAGGATTACTTAGATTGCAGGCAAATGCAGGACCAGATATTTATGCGCCTTCTTTTTCTACTATAATGTTAGATGCATCTCGCTCAGTGCATTCAAAAGGTTCCTTCCTTCAATATGAATGGATGTTACCTCCAAGTCTTGTGTTTTACGATGATTATTCATACGCGGAAACTGATACAATAGTAACCCATGACAGTACGGACATTATAACAGAATCTGGGAAGAAAAGCTGGAAAAGCATTGCTACAAAATCAAAATATATTGAAATTGATCTACCTGAATATCCTGAAGGTACTGAATTACCAATTATACTAAAGGTCAAAGATCCTCTTGGTTTTGTAGATACTGATACAGTTATGGTAATTTTCTCTGCCCTCAAACAGAGACCAAGACTGGATCTATTTGAATCAACTACCGATTCAATTACAAAAGATAATGATAAAATAAAGGAAGATGAAAAACAACTGGAAGATGAACTTTCCAATCTAACCAAACCATCTTTTCTTATTTCTATACAATCTCTTAATACCGATGATCTTTATGATATGGAATCAGAAATGATTAGCGCATTCTTGTATAATGAAATCCGTAAAATGGGTATAAAAGAAGTCCTAGACCCAAACCGGTTTATTCCAGACTCAATTATTGTTAAAGAATTGATAAGAAATATTAAAATAGTAGCTGACACATTAATCGAAAAACGACTGCCGCTAACCAATATGAATTCAGATAGTCTGGATACAACAATCGTCGAAATATCGGATACCACTACTACATTAGATACACTGGAGTATGATCAATTAGTCGAATCTATTCTATACTATAATTTTTATTGTAGAACAGATTCCTGTGCTGCGGAGAACGCTAATATAGAAAATGCAACACATGTATTGTCCTGGGGCTTTAATCGTTATTCTGAATTGGAAATACATTATTTCGAAGTTGAAAAATACCTTAACACTAAATCGGTGTATGCCTGGACTGCTTCTAAAGTGTCTATGGATCCAGAAGCTCAAAAAGAGCTTCGCTATCCAGTTGCATTAACAATAGATGATGATGAATTGGTCGTTACAGCAGCAAACAGCCAACAAATTTACACATTGGACAAAGATCAAAAATTGAAACGATTGGGCCGTGATATCATTTTAGGAAAATCATTATTATACCCATCAGGTATTGTATCGGATACAACTGGTCGTATATTTGTCTCTGACAAAGATAATAACCGAGTTTTTTCTATAGATGAAAATATGGCTACTAAATTACTTGATCCTAAGCTGAATCAAGATGGTAGCTTACAAAATAATCAACCATTACTCCCTACTTCAGTACAGTTAGGATCTGGTGATAACCTTTACATACTTTATAAAAGAAAAGGAACTATTATTAAAGTAGAATCTGGCAATGAAGTAACGGTAGTATTGAAACCAGGTATATTGAAAGGTGCGCAAGATATAGCAGTAAATAGTGGTGATACTGTTTTTGTGGTTAGCAGCAACGAACATAAGATCTATCGTGTAGATAATGATTCTACAATAATAAAGATTGCAGGCACAGAACCTGGAGATAATCTGGTCAGGAATAATGTCCCCGCTACGCAATCATATTTAGGGGATCCAGTATCAATTGATATTGACAGCCAGGGTAATATTTATGTTGCTGATGAGAGATTTGGCTTGATAAGAAGGATAAACAAAGATGGCGTTATAACATCACTTGTGGGGACAACTAATAAAATCAATAATATGAATCAGCTTAGAGTATCAAAAGGAGAAAACCCTGTAATCTATATTACTCAAGCTTTAGAACATTCTATACAAAGAATTACATTAGAGGGAGTAAACCCTTGGAGAAGAGACACTACCATATTGCACCCAAAATATACCATTGAAAAGATGGGCATATATGGACTGGAGCCTGAATTAAGGAGGGCGTTAAATGCTGTTTTAAGTGAAAAGGCTCCTCCAAAGAAAACGACATTATTAGATCGTAGTAGAGCATTGAATCTGAAAATGATGGCATTTATCAGTCGTCATCCATTTTTATTTGCTTTCATTCTTCTTATGCTAAGTCAGGGTCTTTCTTCAAGCCAGGGTAGTGGTGGAGGTGTTTCCGACCTGCCACCTGATTTTCCTTTCTAAGATTATATTTTATTAATAAACGTTTAACTCACTAAAGGAGTTGATCATGAAAAAGACACTTTACATATTAATTTTCCTATCTGGGTTTACCAATAGTCAGACGGAGGAAAGTGCATTTCCTGCATCTATGCATACTATGGTTAAAGAAGTAAATACTGAACGAGTTCCAAGGAGAATATCATACCAGGGTTTGTTGACAAAAACCAATGGCCAAGCGGTCAAAGATGGTTATTATAGGGTTTCATTCAGATTTTATAAAGAGATCGTTGATGGAAATCCATTCTGGGAAGAAAGTCAGCAGATAAATATTGATGACGGAATTATATCTGCTATTTTAGGAAAGGAAATTCCAATCTATGCAATTTCAGGAGAAGCATATCTGGAAATTGAAATTGACGGTAATATTATGTCTCCTCGTCAAGAGCTTACATCTGTATTTTATTCGGTTATTTCAGATACTGCAAAATATGCTCAAAAAGCGGTTTATACAGATTTAGACAGTCTTCCGGATCTAACCAAATATCTAAGTGTTGATACATTATCTAGCTACCCGCTTGTTTCCGGATTTGATTCAGTAGCATTTACCGGAGATTATAATGATCTGAGAAATTTACCAGATTTGGATAATTTGGTGTTGGACACTCTTTCCCATTATACTCTTACAACTGATTTATCAGCTACATATATTACTATTGATACATTGGCAAATTATCAGTCATTAAATTTTGATTTAAGTACGATAGCCAATTTGAGACGCGATAATTTAACCAATCATATATTGGTTACAGGGGATACAAGTTGGATAGCTCTTAGTGGAGATACAGCCAGATCTGCTTTAGGTTTAGCAATTGGAAGTGATGTTCAACCATATGATGATGATCTTACTGATCTCGCAGACGGAAGTCTCTCAGCAGATAAAGTACAGCATGGTGAATTTTTTATTAATTCTGCGGGAACCAGTGGTCATGTGTGGGCCTCTGACGGTGATGGAACGGGGGAATGGATAAATATCGGAGGCGCTGCAGATTCTGTAAAAGCAGATGATATCAGGCCAGGAGATGCGGAAGTAAAAATTACTACAACTTTAGGTGGAGTTGATATTACTCCTGCATCAGGTTCTTCAATTATTTTGGATGGTACTGTGAATGTGGATGGCGGAGTAATAACAGGTGCTACTTCAATAACTTCTCAAAATATTATAGCCACTGCAGGTGTTGATATTAGCGGGGCTTCAGGTATTACACTTTCCAAAGATGAAACGATTACCAATACAACGGACGGTACAGTATTGATTACATCTCCTTCTACAGTATTAAGCGGTGATCTTACTGTTACAGGAAATGATATTGCATTTGGTAACGGGGAGAGTGTATCCAATGCAACGGACGGTACAGTATTGATTACATCTCCTTCTACAGCATTAAGCGGTGATCTTACTGTTACAGGAAATGATATCACATTTGGTAATGGTGAAAATATATCTAATGGAATAGAAGGAAGTATTACTTTCGGTACTTCAGGGACTGATCAAATAGGTATTATAGATGGTGAAGTAAGTCCGATCGATGATAACGATATTGATCTGGGAAACAGTACATCTGAGTTTAAAGATTTATATATAGACGGTGTAGCATATGTTGATGCAATTGGTCTTGGCACAACATCTATAACCTTACCGACTACAGACGGTTCTGCTAATCAGGTATTACGTACAGACGGTAGCGGAAACTTATCCTGGGTTGGTGTGGGAGCTGCAGATTCGGTCATGGCAGATGATATCAGGCCTGGAGATTCAGAAGTAACTATTAATACAACTTCCGGTGGAGTTAATATTACTCCTGGAACAGGGTCTGCCGTTGTTTTGGATGGTACAATAAATGTAGATGCCGGAGTACTCACAGGTGCTACTTCCATTACAACTCAAAATGTAATAGCTACTACAGGTATTGATGTTAGCGGATCAGGGGGTATTACACTTTCCAATGATGAAACTATTACCAATACAACGGACGGTACTGTCCTGATTACATCACCTACTACATCTTTAAGCGGTGATCTTACGGTTACGGGCAATGACATTACGTTTGGTAACGGGGAGAGTATAAGCAATGGTACAGACGGAAGTGTTACTGTAGCTGTTACGGGTACGGATCAGGTCAGTATTAAAGACGGTTCCATAATTCCGGTCACAGATAATGATATTGATCTGGGCAGCAGTTCTGTAGAGTTCAAGGATTTGTATGTTGACGGTGTTGCTTATCTGGATGCGATCGGATTAGGCTCAACAG
>TARA_B100000686_G_scaffold355346_1_pt1 | contig 35779 bp, 34 predicted proteins | sample TARA_B100000686 | Tara Oceans TARA_B100000686 (sample SAMEA2622733) | marine metagenome | biome: marine biome (ENVO:00000447); feature: marine epipelagic mixed layer (ENVO:xxxxxxxxx); material: "saline water (ENVO:00002010), including plankton (ENVO:xxxxxxxx)" | depth 150 m | reverse complement strand
CAGGATCTGTAACAACAAGTACGATTGAAGAGGGAATGGATAATATTCTAGCTGTCCAAAGTTTAGGAGGAGATGATAAAGAAAGAGAGAGGTTCGGAGCAGACAGTAAAGAATCTTTCAAACGGTTTCGCTTTACAATATTTGTTGAAATCCTTTTGGCTAATGCCCAAGGTTTGGCGGGAGTCCTAATCTTAACAATCGCTTTCTGGGTTGTAGTTTCTAAAGTTATTGATGGAGATCTTACTCCAGGTAATTACGGTTCTTTAATGTTTTATTTTGGGTGGATGTCAGGACCTGCAATTTCTTTTGCTACGCTATGGATCCACCTGCAAAGGTTTGCTCCTGGAATGAGAAGAGTATTTGCCTTTTTAGATTTACCTACTGAAGAAGACTTAGGAGATTTAACTTTAAACACAATTAAAGATTCCGTAGAAGTAAAAAATGCAGGCTTGGTATACCCAGACGGTCGTAGGGCACTTGAAGGAATATCATTTGAGGCATATATAGGGGAAATAGTTGCCTTTGTTGGTCCTACAGGTTCTGGTAAGACTAGCCTAGCCTACCTTCTTCCTAGATATCTTATGGCATCGGAAGGGGAAGTTTTTATAGATAAAGTTAATGTAAAAAAAATTAATATAGAAAGTTTAAGACAACAAATAACTTATGTTTTTCAAGAAACTCAACTTTTTTCACAAACAATTCTTGAAAATATTTGTTTCGGTAACCTTCTAGCTTCACAAGATGAAATAGAAAAGGTTGCTAAAATAGCTGGTATTCATGATTTTATAACCTCACTGCCAAACGGCTATCAAACTAAGTTAGGTTCAACTGCAATCAGTAAACTTTCAGTTGGGCAGAAACAAAGGATTGCTATAGCTAGGGGTTTGTTGAGAGATTCTAAGGTTCTAATTTTAGACGAACCAACTTCTGCTTTAGATCCAGAAACGGAACAATACCTTGTTAATGCATTACAAGAGGCATCTAAAGATCGCTTAGTAATAATAATTGCTCATCGATTATCGACTATAGCTCAAGCAGATAAGGTTATCTTTCTAGAAGAGGGCAGAATCCTTGAGATAGGATCTCCTCAGGAGCTGCTGTCTAGGGAAGAAAGTTTCTACAGAAAGTATGTTGAACTACAAACTGATTCCTTTACAGAAGAATAGATTAAATATTCTAGTCTAACCTTACTATTCTTGTTCCTATGTTACCTCCGGCCAAGAGATCAACAAATGCAGCAGGAGCTGCTTCTAAGCCCTTAACCTCATCCGTTAAAATCTTTAATTCTTCAGAATCAATCCATTTTATTATTTCAGAACTAGCTTTTTCATATTGATCGGAATAATCAAATACCAAGAATCCTTGCATATTAATTCTTTTATTGATTAGAAGTCCTGGTATACCTTTGGGGCCAGGTTCTGGAGAGTTTGTGTCATATTGAGAAACTACACCGCAGCACGCAATGCGTCCACCTACATTTAACCTAAATAAAGCAGAACCCAAAATCATACCACCTGTATTGTCAAAATAAATATCTACTCCATTAGGTGTAGATTCTTTTAAAGATTGCCTAAAATTTGCATCTTTGTAGTTAAGTGCAAAATCAAACCCTAATTCAGTTTCAAGTTTTGTACATTTTTTATCACTGCCACAAATTCCAATAACTGAGCACTTCTTAATTTTTGCTATCTGACCTACCATATGACCTACTGAACCAGCTGCCGCAGAAACCATAACGGTTTCTCCTTCATTAGGTTGTCCTACATTAAGTAGTCCAAAATAAGCAGTAAGTCCATTAACGCCTAGAGGACCCAGATAAAGTATGGGGTCAATTTCATTTGGTATAACAGTTAGAGAGCTAGCTTTGTGTATAGAATATGACTGCCAACCTGTAGGAACCATAACTTTAGTGCCTACGGAGATTTGTGAATTTCTGCTCTCTACGACTTCACCCACTCCTGTGCTATTCATTACTACCCCTGTTTGTGGAGCTCCAGCATAACTAGCACTTCCTTGTAGACCTGCTCTGGTTCCAGCTGTTATAGCAAAAGCAATCGTTTTAACCAAGACTTCATCTTTAGGGACTTCATTTAGTGATGATTCAACTAATTTATAATTACTTTCTACTAACTTACCATCTGGCAAGCTATCTATTAATACCTGAGTATTTTTGATAATTTTCATTCCTTACTCCTTATTTTATTAAGTTCCACAAAAGGTTTGCTGAACAACTTCATCTTCATTAGGCGGATCTATATATGTGGAGTAATTAGGCTGTTCTTCAAATGGTTTAGCCAATACTTCTAATAGGGTTTGCATTTCAGAATAGTCATTATCTTTTATTGCTTTTTCTATTGTTCTTTCTAAAAAGTGATTGCGAGGTATGAAGATTGGGTTTTTTTCATCCATAACTTTAATTGCATCTTTTTTATTGATCTTTTTTGTTTTTAATTCATTCATCCAGTCTTTAAGCCAACTTGTTAGAGATTCTTGGTCCTTAAATTGCTCATTTAATAAATTTATATCGGTATTTTTTAAAAGGTTGCTTAAATATCTAAACGAAAGTGTATAGTCAGATTTATTATCAAGCATAAGTTTCAAATAATTTTTTAATAGTTCTTGTGAGTCCTTATCCGACACCTTAAATCCTATTTTCGAGCACATTATTTTCATAATGGCTTCATTCATTCTATTTGGAAAGTTATCTATAATTTCTTGAGCTTTAGATAACGATTTTTCAAGGTCTTTATCAATTAACGGAAGAAGACTATTAGCAAAACAAGCCATATTCCATTGGCCAATAAGGGGTTGATTGCCAAAAGCATATCTTCCGTTAGCATCTATAGAACTGAAGACTGAGGCAGGATTGTATTCATCCATGAATGCACAAGGTCCATAGTCAATGGTTTCTCCAATTAATGTAGTGTTATCAGTATTCATGACGCCATGAATAAAACCCACCCCCATCCATTGAGAGATTAATTCAATTTGATTGTTACATACTATTCTTAACAAAGAAGAGTAGGGGTTACTTGCTTCTTTCAATTCAGAGAAATGCCTATTAATAGTGTAGTCCGCGAGTGTTTTTAAGTGCTCATTGTTTCCTTTCGCAGCAAAGTACTCGAAAGTTCCTACTCTTATGTGGCTTTTAGCTATTCTAGTTAAAATTCCACCTGGAATAAGGGTCTCTCTGAATACTTTCTCTCCTGTTGCAACTATAGCTAAAGAACGAGTTGTAGGAATACCTAAAGCACTCATAGCCTCACTGACTACATATTCTCTAATAACTGGACCGATAGGAGCTCTTCCATCTCCTTGTCTTGAGAATTTTGTTTGTCCTGAGCCTTTTAATTGAATGTCATATCTTTGTTTATTTGGAGCACATATTTCACCTAATAAAATAGCCCTTCCGTCACCCAATTGATTTACAAAATTCCCAAATTGGTGACCTGCATAGGCTAATGCTATTGGGGAGGAGCCTATGGGGATGTTGTTTCCAGCAAATATCTTGGTTAATTCAAATTCTGAAATATTCTTATCAATCCCTATAGTTGATGCTAAACCTTTATTGTATATGATCAATCTTGGATCGTTTACTGGCGTAGGGTTTATCCTTTCATAAAACTCTTTAGGAAGGTTTTGGTAGCTATTATCAAAAAGCATGTGCTACTTGAAAGCCGAACCCATCAAATCTTCAAAATTAGACCTAAAAAATTTATCTTGATCTGATTCAGAAAGGTTTTTTGTGGCCCTTTCAAATCTACTCATTGGATTTCTACCACCCTCAACATGTGGGTAGTCAGATGAAAACATAAAAATGTCTGTGCCGGCTTCTTTAATTATCCATTCTGTAGGTTCTGTAGGGTACGGAGTTACTTTCACCTGACGAGTTATATATTCACTTGGTTTAAGTTTGAGGTTCTGGAGTCTTTCTTCATGTCTTCCAAAGGCTTCAAAAGCAGCATCAAGTTGACGCATAAATCCTGGCATCCAAACAGCTCCTAATTCTATAACACCTATCTTCAGATTAGGAAAACGATCTAAAACTCCATCTAGGATTAGTAAAGAAAGAGCTTGCATAGGGCCATTTGAAATAGCCATATAAGAAATTGAGCGGAAGTTTTCTTCTCCCCCGTGAAAATCAGCTACCTCAGGCAATCCATTATTTTTATGAGCAACAGGAAGTACTTTATCTGCTACACCTACATGAAATAAGATAGGAACTCCTGCTTCTTCTGCTTGTACCCAAACTTTGTCGAGTTCAATATGACTGGTAGAGTGGTTTTTTGGGCAAGCCCAAGGGACCAACAATGCTTTGGCACCTAAGTCTAGGGCCTCTTTAGCAGCTTTTTCAGCTCTATTAAGGTCCGCAAGAGGCACATAGGCTACTGATAAAAGCCTTTTGTCATCTTTACAGAAATTAATTTGTGATTTATTTGTTGAGCTTGCTGTTTCATATAAAAAGTCTAAATCATCTCGGTGTTCTAACTCTTCTAACCATACATTGGGTGAAGTAGGGAAGACTAATTGAGTAGCAACCCCTAGATGATCAACTGCTTCAGATCTATCTTTCGAATTAAAGGCACCTAATGCTTGGTAATTTTTTCTGAGCATTATTTCCTTCTCATTCAATTCTCTATAATCCTTTTGTTTATGCAACTTAGTTAAAGAAGCAAAATTATCTAGAGCCCCTATTTGAGATTTTTCAAAACGTTTTTTGAAAACTTCTTTTACTCTATCAGTTCCATAATCGTCATACCAATCAGGTAATTCCATGGTATGAGAGTCTGCATCATGAACAATCCTGTTATTTATATAAGGCATTTACTTCTAAAAATTTGTGTTAAATCTTAGTTAAGTATATTAAAGGTTTTGTAAAGAAACCAATGATTTGGATGCCTATGGGGGTTTATAATGCTTTGAAAAATATTGTGAACTATCTACTTTCTGAAAGATCTATCCTAAATAAGGTTGAGAGAAATTTAGGAGAAGAGGATTATAAAGAGCCGCTATCTATATTATTAGACTCGCTAAACAATGAAGCCAATTTAAGTTTAATTGGTAAAATTGCTTTAAGGTATCAGATATCAAGCCATTTAAAAATAAGATCAAAGATATTTGAGTTTATAAGGGACAAAGATCTTAGGAGCCCTTCTAAACCTATCTTTGTTATCGGTTTACCTCGCTCAGGCACAACTTTCTTGTTTAATTTATTGAGTTTGGATTCTAATCACAGAAGTCCTCTAGTGTGGGAGATGTTCTTTCCTTTTCCTTTAATCAATAAAGAGAATAAGGGGGGGTACAAATCAAGGATAAAAAAAGCTAATTTAATGATGGGTTTTCAAAGAAAATTAATTCCAGAGATGGATTTTATTCATCCCATAAAACCTACTAACCCCGAAGAATGTCTTTTAATCACTCCTTATAGTCTTAAAAGTCTACTTTACTCTTACATGGCAAGAATCCCTACTTATGAGGATTACCTTAAGCATACGGATCAAAAATCTGTTTTCCTTTGGCATTATAGGTTTTTACAAACCTTGGAAAGCTCGGGCAAACCTAAGAGGTGGCTTCTTAAGGACCCGGCTCACATAGGCAAACTTTCTGAAATTATTTCAACCTATCCAGACGCTAGTTTTATACAAATTCACAGAGATCCTGCAGAAACTATTCCTTCCATTTGCAGTCTAACTGAAAAAACTCGTTCTGCTTTTTCCAACAATATTAGTAAGAGAGAAATAGGGTCACGAACTCTAGCTTACTGGGAGAATGCTTTATCAAAGGGAGAAAAAGAAAAAGACTTAATCGACAGAAATAAATTTATTGATATCAAATTTGATGATTTTGTTAAAGATCCTTTAAGGCAGATAGAATTAATATATTCCCAACTAGGCCTAAGTCTTGATCGGGAAACTAAACAAAAAATGAATTCTTTCAGCAAAAATCAAGAAACTGAGGATCAGATAAAGCATCGATATGACTTAAATGAATTTGGCTTAAGCACAGAATCAGTTCAGAATACGCTCTCAAAATACTTAAACTACTAGATAACACTAAAAAGATTACAAAGTATCTATGAAAATATTAATTATGGGGTTACCCGGAAGTGGTAAAACTTACCTAGCGCAGAGGCTCCAACCTCTGCTAAATGCAGCTTGGTTTAATGCAGATAGAGTAAGAGAAATGGCTAATGACTGGGACTTTAGTCCAGAAGGCAGGACAAGACAAAGCTTAAGGATGAAGGCTATGGCTGATTATGAATCAGAAAACAACAGAATAGTTATTTGTGATTTTATATGCCCAACTTCTGAAACTAGAGAGGTGTTTGGTCCAGATATAGTTATCTGGTTAGATACGATAAAAGAGGGAAGATTTGAAGATACAAATAATCTTTTCGAAAAACCCTCAAAAGTGGATTATAGGGTTACAGAATGGAACGATAAAAATCATATAAATATAGCAGAAGAGATAAAAAGAAATGTTTGATTGGAAGAAACCAACAGTCCAGCTTTTAGGAAGATGGCAACCTTGGCACGAAGGTCATCAAGAATTATTTAAAAGAGCAGTAAAAAAAACGGGCCAAGTAATAATACAAGTCAGAGACGTCCAAGGAGTTTCAGCGGGCATGGGTCATGATGATAACCCTTTTGACTGGGACTTGGTCTGTGAAAATATTTCAGCAGGACTTTCTAAAGATGGATTCAAGCGCGGTGTGGAGTATGAAATTATGTTAGTTCCCAATGTAGTCAATATAACTTACGGTAGAGGAGTGGGTTATGTTTTCGAAGAAGAAACATTTGATGGTTCAATTGAAGAGATTAGCGCTACTAATATTAGAAAAAAAATGCGCGAGAAAGGAGAGCTGGAATAATTTTACATGAAGATCTGTATTAGTGAGTTAACCTTTACTTCATTTGAAGATATTTTTAAAGAGTCCTTATCACAAGACGATATTCTTGTAGTCAACAGGGAAGGTAAATTGTCTCAAGGAACTGGAACCCCTGAAGTTGTTTTTATTTCTTATGAGATTATGTTCAAGATGTTAAAAGATGAAGAATATAAAAATAATTTTCTTAATGTAATAAAAGGGTGTAATTTTATTCAAGCTAGCTGGGCTGGAATTGAGAGTGAAGCAGCGAAGCAGTTAATTCAAAGCACAAACCTCTTTTCTCATGGAGGAGGTGTTCATGCAATAACTATAGGTACATATGTTTTTGCTCAAATGCTAAGAAAGATTAAGGATATTGATGCCCACATTGAACTCCAAAGGAACAAGGAGTGGAAGCAAATGACTTCTATTGGCGAATTAACTGATATGGTTTTAGGTATAGCTGGATATGGAGGAATAGGTCAAGAAGTGGCTAGGTTAGGCAAGGCATTTAGAATGGAAGTTGTAGCAACTAAAAGAAATCCAGTCACCTCGGAATATTTAGATAAACTTTACAAACCTTCACATTTAAATGAAATGGTCTCTCATTGTGATTTTGTAGTTAATTGCTTACCAGTTACTGAAGAAACATTGAAAACTTTTACTATAGAGCAATTTAAAGCTATGAAATCTTCTTCTATGTTTATAAATGTAGGAAGAGGAGAAACTGTTGCCCACGATGATTTGCATTTAGCATTATCTTCTGGAGAAATAAATTGTGCAGCTATAGACGTTACTGATCCTGAACCTCTAGAATCTAGCTCCCCCTTATGGGAATTAGATAATTGTTTTATTACTCCGCATGACTCTGCTTGGGGACCTAGAGCAACTGATAGGGCAGTTGAACTATTTCTCATGAATCTAAATAGGTACAAAGAAGGGGAGCAATTACATAATCTGGTCTAAAAAAAGGCCGCTATAGCGGCCTTTTTTTAACTGTCGTATCCTACGACAGCTTTGGTTTCTAGGAATTCTTCGAAACCAAATGGTCCCCATTCGCGACCATTTCCTGATTGCTTATAGCCACCGAAAGGGGCAGTGAAATCTGCTTGTGCACCGTTTATAGATACGCTACCGGCTCTTATTCTGTTGGCAATTTGCTTTGCATGCTCAGTATCTCCTGAAACATAACCATATAAGCCATAGTCAGTATCATTAGCTATTTTTACAGCTTCTTCTTCATCTTTGTAAGGAAGTATTGATAATACAGGTCCAAAGATTTCTTCCCTAGCAATGGTCATATCATTATTTACATTTGCAAAGACTGTGGGCCTTACATAATAGCCTGCATTTAAACCATCAGGTTTTCCAGGACCCCCTGCAACTAATTCAGCACCTTCTTCAATCCCTTTTTCAATAAGTCCTTGAATCTTATTAAATTGTACCTCACTTACAACAGGACCTATGCGTGTATCTTCAGCAAAAGGATCTCCAACTTTAGTTGCTTCTGCAGCCTTTTTAGCAATTTCTTTTGCTTCATCTTGACGGCCTTCAGGAACTAACATTCTTGTAGGCGCATTACATGATTGGCCACTGTTAGAAAAGCAATGCTGGGCACCACCCTGAATCGCCGATTCAAAATCGGCATCATCTAGTATGATATTAGCCGATTTACCCCCAAGCTCTTGAGCAACTCTTTTAACCGTATCTGCTGCTCCTTTTGCTACTGCTACACCAGCCCTCGTAGAACCTGTGAAAGACATCATATCTATACCTGGGTGAGAAGACATGGCTTCACCAACTGTAGGACCATCACCATTAACCATATTAAAAACCCCAGCAGGAACACCGGCTTCGTGAATAACTTCAGCAAAAAGAATGGCATTCAATGGTGCTATTTCTGTTGGTTTTAGAACCATAGTACAACCAGCTGCTAAAGCTGGAGCTACCTTGCATGAGATTTGATTAATAGGCCAGTTCCAAGGGGTAATCATACCCACTATACCTATAGGTTCTTTTCTAATAATAGTTTTTCCTTGAGTTTCTTCCCATTCAAAGCCTTGTAATATTTCTATAGCTTGGGCAAAGTGACCTAATCCTGTAGCTGCTTGTGCAGCTTTGGATAGTGAAAGAGGTGCGCCCATCTCTTGTGAGATTGTTTCAGCAATCTCATCATATCTTGATTGATAGACCTCAACTATTTTTCCAAGTAAAGCTAGTCGCTCTTCTACAGAAGTTTGGCTGAACGAATCAAATGCAGCCTGGGCAGCAGCAACAGCTTTATCCACATCTGCAGGTGTGCCTAATGCTATTTGTGCTATTACATCTTCATTAGAAGGGTTAATTACATCAAAAGAATTTACTCCTTCTGTTGGGTCAACCCATTCTCCATTTATGTAAAACTGATGATAAGTTTTCATATTAAATGCTCCTTTTAAAATAATTTTTTAGCTTGTCAGTATAGCTATCTAAAATTGTTATGTCTCTACTTTAAGCGTAAAACTTTGGCTTTTAATTGAGGTTGTATTCTCTCTGCCCAATCACACAAATATTTTCTGGTTTCCCTAGGATCAATAATTTCATGAACAGAGAAACTTTCTGCTCTAGGAAAGGGGTCTTGTAGTTTGCTCATGCTGTCTTCAATTTCTTTTCTTTTAGCTTCAGGATTTTTAGCTGCTGCTATTTCTTTTTTAAAGGCAACGGCTACCCCACCTTCTAAAGGCAAGGGGCCAGATTCAGCCGACGGCCATGCTAAGACATATCCATCTGGTCCATAATGTGCAGCTGCAGCTACTCCAAAAGACTTCCTAATCATAATAGATGACCAAGGGACTGTTGATTCTGTAACTGCTAGAACAGCTTCAGTTCCATGAAGGATAGTTCCTTGAATTTCTGCTTCAGGTCCGATAAGGAAACCTGGTTCATCAACTAAGCTTACTATAGGAATATGAAAAGTATCACATAGTCTCACAAATCTTGTTGTTTTCCTGGCACCCTCAGCAGACATAGAACCTGCATAAAAATTAGAATCATTAGCTAAAATACCTACCGTAAACCCGTCCAGCCTTGCAAACCCAGTAATAATTCCTCTTCCAAAAAACTTTGTCATTTCAAAAAAAGAATCTTTATCAAAAACTTTTTTAACAATATCTCTCATCTCATAAGACTTTTGTCTTTCTTTTGGAATAATAGAAAGTAAATCATCCTCTTTTCTTCCTTTAGGGTCCCCAGTTTCTTTTCTGTCAGTCAAGTCATAAATACTTTGAGGCATATAGGAAAGAAATTGCTTTATTTGAATGAAGGCATCTTCTTCTGTATCTGCAACATTATCTGTTACTCCATTTAGAGTGTGAACCTGTGAACCTCCTAGTTCTTCTTTAGTCATTTGTTTACCAAAAGCCCTTTCAACAACTGCTGGTCCAGCAACTAGAAGTTGAGAGGTTTTTTTCGTCATAATTCTAAAGTGGGAAGCAACAAATCTAGCAGCTGGCAAACCTGCTACTGGACCAAGTGCTGCAGAAACTACTGGTATCTCCCTTAATGTATCAGCAACGGATTTAAATCTTGATTTTGAGAAGACAGGATCTCCACCATAGCCTCTTTTTTTATTTTTTGAAGGACCTGCAACTGAACCTCCTCCTCCTTCGTGAAGTCTAATTAACGGCATTTTATAATTTAGAGCTAAGTCTTCTGTATAGACGCTTTTTCTAAGTCCTGCAGGGTTTGGTGAACCACCTTTAACAGTAAAATCTTCACCTCCTAAAACTACAGCCCTACCATCAACTTTAGCAAATCCAAGAATGAAATTAGCTGGAGTTAAAGATTCAACTTGACCTTTATCATTAGTTTCTGTTCCTCCGGCTATTTCACCTTGCTCCTGAAAAGATCCTTTATCAACTAGTTTTTCAATCCTTTCTCTTAGGGTTAGCCTTCCTTTTGCGTGCTGTAAAGCAACTGCTTTAGATCCGCCCTGCTTTTTTGCGAGTTTTTTTCTGATTTTTATTTCATCAGTTTCTTTTTTCCAGTTCATATCTATTTGGTGCCCCGTACAGGATTTGAACCTATGGCCTCCAGATTAGGAATCTGGCGCTCTATCCAACTGAGCTAACGGGGCCATTATCTAACATATTTTAATACATCCTCTTGATTAATTGCTTAGATAGGGCAGGCATTAGAAGCAATCAAGCAAGTTAAAGCTTAGTTGGGTTATCTGATCCGGGATAAATAATTTCTGGATCGAAAACTTTTTCTTTTTCTATAAATTCCAGATTTATTTTCTCTTCTTCAATTTTTCTTACAGATCTATAAAAGCAAGACTTATAACCCACATGACAGCTAGCTCCCAATCCCTCAACAGATACTTTTAACCAAATAGCATCTTGATCATCATCAATTAAAACCTCTTTAACTTTATGTATCATTCCACTCGTATTTCCTTTTTTCCAAAGTACTTTTCTGCTTCTACTCCAATAATAAGCTTCACCAGTTAGTAAGGTTTTTTCTAAAGCTTCTTCATTCATGTAGGCATGCATAAGAAGAAGGTTATTTTTATAATCTGTAACAGCAACAGGAATTAAACCGTTGTCATCAAATCTTGGCGCAAGTAGATTTCCTTCTTCTACAAATTTAACACTATTTCTTTCAGCAAACTTTGAATTAGACAATTTTTCCTCACTTATTTTTCGCGCATTGTAAAGTAAATGCCTTTATAAGGTAACTATAACTGTACCTTTATATGTACCTTACGTTTAGTCAACCAAATTATTTTGATAAAATAGTATTCTCATTTCTTGAGAGTTAAGAATTTGTTGAGAATAAAAAATTTATCTTGCCAAAGATCTAATGATTTAGTTTTTAGTAATTTATCATTTGAAGTTTCTGAAGGTAAGAATACTGAAATCATTGGATCTAATGGTTCTGGAAAAACATCATTGCTTAAATGCATTTTAGGTTTAATAGAAAAGAGAGAAGGCCAAATAATTTGGAAAGAAAACGAAACCGCTTTAGTAAGGTCAGACTTCTTAAAATCTTGCTTTTACCAAGGCCATCAGTTAGCTCTGAAAAATAGTTTTTCAGTTTTTGAGAATTTAAAATTCTCCCATCTTTTCTTTAATTCCAACGAAGAAAAAATAGAGTCTTCATTAAAAAAAGTTGGTCTTTACGACTACAGAGATAGGGTTTCTTCTGATTTATCAATGGGCCAGCTTAAAAGGTTGGCAGTAGCAAGATGGTTATTAGATGAGTGTAAATTATATTTGATAGATGAACCATTTAATGCGCTTGATGAAGAAGGCATTCATTTGGTCTCAGAAGTTATTAAAAATCTAAACCGCAAAGGATGTTCCTTTCTTTTTACTAGCCATAATTCATCTCACATAGAATCTAACGAAATCTTATTGGATAAATATACGTGAAAGAGAAAAGTACAGTTCTGAACTGGTTCATTTTAGTTCTTTTTAGAGATTTAATTCTTTCTTTTAAGAGAATAGCTACATTTATGATTCCTCTGGTTTTCTTTCTAATAGTTATAACTCTGTTCCCTTTAGCGCTAGGAACAGAAAATTCCTTTCTAAGCTCATTGTCTTCAGGTGTAATTTGGGTCTCTGCATTATTAGCTTCTTTATTGGCGGTAGAAAGTATATTCAACGAAGATTTCAGAGATGGTACTTTAGATCATTTCTTACTGAGTGGTGAGCCAACTTTTATTCTAGTATTGGCTAAAGTGTTAGCACATTGGCTAGTTACGGGGGCTCCCTTGTTGTTAGCTTGTATGATAAGTGCTTTGTTTCTTTTTCTTCCCGAAGCGTTATTTGTACCTTTATTAGTCAGTCTTCTATTAGGAACTTTTTTATTAAGTCTTCTGGGAGCTTTGGGTGGTGCTTTAACTATTGGTAAGACAGCTATATTAAGTGCAGTTATAGTTCTCCCTCTTTCAATACCAGTCTTGATTCTTGGGGTTGCAGTTATAACAAATGCCCTTAATGGATTAGACTTTATTTCTTATATTTATTTTTTGGGAGCACTAGTTGCGATTGGTATTCCTGGAATATGTTTGGCAACAACTGAAGCTTTATTGATTAACTATGAATAACTTTAAAAAAATAAAAAAATGGCTCATTTCATTGGGATCTCCTCCTTTATTTTTTAAATTAGCTACAAAAATATTGTCTTGGCTTTATCCCATTTCATTTTTTGTTGTATTAATCGGTTTAACTTGGGGAATAGGTTTTGCTCCGACAGATTACAAACAAGGAGATGTTTACAGAATAATATTTATACATGTACCTTCAGCGATCCTTGGACAATCTGTTTATTTAATGATGGCTGTTTTTGGATTTATTTGTTTAATCTGGAGAGCTAAATTAGCTGGCATGTTCTTAAGAGCTGCTGCACCAATTGGTGCAAGCTTTACTTTATTAGCATTAGTTAGCGGAGCAATATGGGGCAAGCCCACTTGGGGAACTTGGTGGGTGTGGGATGCAAGACTTACTTCTACGCTGATTCTTTTTTTTCTATATGCTGGAATAATTGGTCTTTATTCTTCTGTTGATCAAAAACAAAAAGGGGACAGGCTTGCTTCTTTAATTTCTGTGGTAGGTGTAATCATTATTCCTATAATTAAGAAGTCAGTAGACTGGTGGCAAACTCTTCATCAGCCTTCTACTTTTTCAATAACGTCAGCACCGTCAATGACATCAGATATGTATCTACCTCTATTAACTTGTGTGCTAGGTTTTTATCTGCTTCTTGCTTGTATCCTTTTAAATAGGTTAAGAGCAGAAATTTTAGCAAGAGAAAGAAACACATCTTGGGTAATTAATTTTCTAAATAATAAATGAGGAGTACATTGGATTTAATACAAAACATTTTCAATATGGACGGCCAGGGACACTTTGTTTGGTTTGTCGTTTTAATTTTTTTAATAGTAATTTTCTTCAATATCTACTTACCTTATAGACAAATCAATTTGATAAAAGAAGAACATTTTAAAAACAACAGGGAGTAAGATTTGCACCCCTTAAGAAAACAAAGACTTTATGTAGTGTTGTCTATTGTTATCGGCACCGCAATAGCAGCATTACTTGTATTTAAGGGGCTATCAGAAAATATTAACCTGTTTTATTCACCTTCAGAATTTAAAAAAGCGCAAATAAATCAAGGTACCCAAATAAGAGTAGGAGGAATGGTTAAGAAAGACTCTATAAAAAAATTTAAAAACTCTTTACAGGTCTCTTTTATCATTACCGATTTTCAAGATGAGCTTGAAATTAAATATAAAGGTATTCTCCCTGATCTCTTCTCGGAAGAGGCCGGTATAGTTGCCAAAGGTAAGGTAAATCAACAAGGAGTGTTTATAGCGACTGAAGTTTTAGCTAAACATGATGAGAATTATATGCCTCCAGAAGTAGCTAAGATCTTAAAAGATAAAAAACAATGATAGTTGAAATAGGTCATCTCTTATTGATAGGAGCCTTGGTAATTAGTTTTTTAGCTGGGTTCTCTCCATTAATTAGATTTATTACCAAAGACAATTTTTACTATTTAGCTGTTGGTCCGTTAAACTCCATTGTTTTCTTATTGGTGCTCTTAAGCTTCATTTCTTTAATCTACAGCTTTCTAATTGATGATTTTTCAGTAGCCTATGTCGCAAATAACTCTAATACCCTCTTACCTAATTATTTTAAGTTTGCTGCTACTTGGGGAGCTCATGAGGGATCTTTATTGCTTTGGATATTTTGTATATGCCTTTGGTCCAGTGTCTATTTCTTTTTAAATAAAGACAAAGATGAAGAATTTGTAGCCTTGACTGTAGCCGTATTAAATCAAGTTATTTTTGCATTCATTGCTTTTACTATTTTTACTTCTAATCCTTTTGAGAGACTGCTTCCAGTAGCTCCTCTTGAGGGTGCTGATCTAAACCCTTTACTGCAAGATTTCGCCTTCACAATACATCCACCTTTGCTTTACATGGGTTACTCAGGATTAGCTGTTCCCTTTGCTTTATCTTTAGCAGCATTAATATCGAGAAAGATAGATTCTGTTTGGGCAAAAGATGCTAGACCTTGGTCACTCTTATCTTCAGGATTCTTAACTTTGGGAATAGCACTTGGTAGCTGGTGGGCTTATTACGAACTTGGTTGGGGGGGGTGGTGGTTTTGGGATCCAGTTGAGAATGCTGCTCTTGTGCCTTGGCTCATTTCAGTAGCTATGTTTCATTCACTAATAGTCACTGAAAGGAGAGGAATATATAAAAATTGGTCGATCCTCTTAACTATTCTTGCTTTTGCAGCGAGTCTGTTAGGAACTTTTCTTGTAAGATCAGGTATTCTTACTTCAGTACATGCTTTCGCTTTGGATCCTGAGAGAGGAGTATTTATTCTAGGTATTTTTGCATACTTTATCTTAGGCTCTCTATCGTTTTATTCCTTGTTAAACAATAAGTTCCCCGGAAGAAGTACTTATAATTTAACTTCAAAAGAGTTTGGATTTTTATTGAATAATATACTTTTAGTTATATTGGCAATTTCAATAATGTTTGGAACTCTTTTTCCTCTTATTTATGAGGCTATATATGATGGGGATCAAATTTCTGTAGGAGCTCCATATTATGAGGTTCTTATTATCCCTTTTGCTTTGCTATTAAGTTTTCTTCAGGGAATAGGACTATATCTTGGTTGGAATAGTACAAGGCATTTAGATTTCTTTAAAAGGCTGATAGTTGAAAGTCTGTGTTTATTTATTGTTATAAGTTTGTTGGTTTTTCTAATTTTTGGATCTCTTAAATGGGGAACTTTTCTGGCGATAGCTATGTTTAGTTGGATAGTCTCTGGTAATATTTTTGAAACATTCTATTCGTCTTCAGAAATTCACCAACTTAGAAAAATTTTATTGAAAAGAATGGGGATGATTAGTGCTCATGTTGGAACAGCATTCTTGGTCCTAGGTATAGGGGTTGTCTCTACTTTTTCTTTAGAAAGAGATGTAGTTCTTAAGGAGGGAGAAAGCTATGAGTTAGGGGGAACAACTTTTATTTTTAAACAAATAGAAAATTCAAAAAGACTAAACTATGCTTCTATGTCAGCTGATATTGAGATAATCAAAGATAAGAGAATAGGTAAAATGAGTGCTGAGAAAAGGAGATACCTGTCTTCTAACCAGGTGATGACAGAAGCAGCTATAAAACCAACCTTTCTTAGGGATTTCTATGTAACTCTGGGAGATCAAGTAGGCGATGGAACTTGGTCCTTTAAGGTTCAAATTAAACCTTTTATCAGATGGATCTGGTTTGGAGCTTTTTTAATAGCTCTCGGTACATTTATTTCTAGTTTTAGGCAGCTAAAAAAAGACTATGAGTAGATTAATCAAGTTTATACCTCTAGTTCTGTTTATTCTTCTGGTATTAAGTCTTTTTTCTTTCTTGGATAAAGGGCAAGGCGAGCTTAAGTCTGTTTTATTGGATAAAGATTTTCCAGATTTTTCACTTACTAAACTCTCAAGTAAAGAAATTGTAACTAAAGATAACTTAGTTGAGCTTCCTTCCTTACTGAATGTTTGGGCAACTTGGTGCATTGCCTGTAGAGTAGAACATCCTTTCTTAATGAAGTTAAAAAAAGAATCAACAATAAGTATTTATGGATTAAATTATAAGGATAATGGGGTTAAAGCTATCAATTTACTTAATCAAATAGGGGATCCTTATGAATTTAGTATCTTTGATCAAGAAGGAAAGCTTGCCATTGATCTTGGTGTGTACGGAGCTCCTGAAACTTTTTTAATAGACCGTAAGGGAGTAATTAGAGTTAGGCATGTGGGAGTGTTAACTCCTGAAGTTTGGGAAGAGAAATTTAAAAAAGTACTTGATTATTTAGATGAGTAACAATAAAAAATTATTTATTTTTATATTCTTATTTTCAACTTTCTTAGTTGAAGCGGAAACATCAAAAGAGATATATAGTTTTGTTAATAATGAAGATAAACAAAAATTTTATTCTCTCTTAAATACTTACAGGTGTCCTAAATGCCAAAGTTCTAATTTAGCTGGTTCAGATGCACCTATAGCAAAAGATTTAAAAAGAGAGATTTATAGGTTAATTCAGGAAGGAAAAACTGAGGAAGAGATAGAGACATTCCTTAGGTCTAGATATGGAGATTTTATACTTTATAGGCCTGCCTTTAGAGACAACACCTTAATACTTTGGATTGGTCCATTTGTCTTACTTTTATTAATTATTTCTTTTTTAGTATTTTGGAACATCTCTTCAAAAAGAAAAACAGAAGATACACAGGCTGAAAAAATTGTAAAAGTTATAGAGAAGACTAGGCTTAAAAAGCTTATTGAAGATTAAGTGTTTTATTTATTAGGAATAATAATTCTCGTAAGCCTTACCACATTTATGGGGGTTAAATTTTACTTATCAAACCATTCAGTTTATGACAGAAGAAAAGCAAATGTTCGATTATTCAAGTTAGAGAAAAAGGATTTAGAGGTAAATAAAGATTTACCTAAAGCAGTAAAACAATTGCTAATTAATGAAAGAGAACAGTCTCTTCTTCAGGATGTTCCTAAAGAAAAAGAACTAGCTGTTTTTCCTAAGCAAGGAAATTTATTTAAGCCTTTTATTTTTTCTTTATTCACTTTTTTAGCTATTTCTGGAATCTATTTCAAGCCTCTTTCATTGGGAGCGATAAATGAGTTTCAAAGCCATCAATCTTTATATAGTTTTATGCAAGCTGATACAGGTATTCGAGATAAAAGAAGAACTGTAATAGAAGAGCAATTAAATTTACAGATAAGGAATCAACAAATTAGTGCCACTGAGATTTATGTGTTGGCTAATCAATTTAAGGATATAGATGAGTTTTTTCTAGCTAGTCTTCTACTAAAAAAATTAACCCAAGAGTTTTCTAATGAGATTCCTCTAGAAGTTTATGCAGAATATGCTCAGAGTCTTTTCTTTAGAGATAAGAAGAAGTTTTCTGATGATGTACAAAATGCTCTTACGTTAGCATTGGAGAAGTCTCCTCTAGACCCTATTGCTTTAACTCTTAAAGGAATTAGATATCTTCAAGAAGGAGATGTTGATTCAGCTATGGTGGCATGGGAAAAAGCCAAGGCTAATGCTGTGAATGAGAGAGAAAAATTTACTATACAAGAAGCAATTAATACTGTTAATTCAATCAGAAATCAGTAGTTTCATTAAGTTAAATAGACTAGACTTATACAGCAAATGGAAAGATATTCTTGTCTTTCGCTGTCGTCTTACCTTAGGGCGAAGGGCTTCTTCCCCCCTAAATCAGGTCAAAAATGAAGCTTAAGTCAGTAAAGCTTGCAGGATTTAAGTCATTTGTTGATCCAACTACAATATCTTTTCCTCATGAATTAACAGCCATTGTAGGACCAAATGGGTGTGGTAAATCTAATGTTATAGACGCTGTAAGGTGGGTCCTAGGTGAGAGTTCAGCAAAGAATTTAAGAAGCCAGTCTATGTCAGAAGTAGTCTTTAATGGTTCTGTATCAAGAAAACCAGTTTCAAGGGCTTCAGTTGAGCTTTTCTTTGATAATTCTGATGGAAGGATTGGTGGAGAATTTGCTGATTATAATGAAATTTCTGTTAGAAGAACTTTGGATATTGATGGGCAATCAAATTATTACCTCAATGGTACTAGTTGTAGAAAAAGAGATATAACTGATCTTATTTTAGGTACCGGATTAGGACCAAGAAGTTATGCAATTATAGAACAAGATATGATCTCTAGGCTTGTAAGTTCTAAGCCAGAAGAAATGAGATCATATATTGAAGAGGTTGCAGGAATCTCTAGATACCTGGAAAGAAGAAAAGAAACTGAATCTAGAATAAAACGAACAAAAGACAATCTAAGTAGGTTAGAAGATTTAAGAGAAGAAATAGGGCGATTACTTTTTAAATTAAAACAACAAGCAAGAGCAGCTGAAAGATATGGCGAACTTAGAAAAGAAGAAGCCTTCATGAAGGGCCTCGTTTGGTCTTGCCAATGGCAGGAAAAAGCAAATCAAGTTAGATTAAAGGAAGAAGAGGTAAGGCTTCAAAATATTAAACTCGAGGAAATGAACGCCTTAAAAACGACTTCTGACTCCGATATTAATAAATTAAGAACAAGCCAAATGGAATTGCAGACCAAGATGGATAAAGTGCAACAGAACTTTTATAGCCTAGGAGCAGAAATATCTAGAGCTGAGCAAGATATAGCTGAAAATAGGAATAGGTCTTTGGAAATAAATTCTAACTTACAGAAAAGTAGAGAAAGCATTACTATTAAAAGTGAAGAGATTCAGAAGATTTCTAAAGAAATTAAAAAACTTCAATTATCTATCTCTCAAATCAGACCTGAATTGGATCAGTTAAGAGAAAATCAGTTATCAGAAGCTGATCAAGATAATGAGATAGAAGGAGTCCAAAAAGACTGGGATTCTTTTTCATCAGAACTTGAAAAACTTCTTACAATGCTAAAAAAAGCTGAAGTAGAACTTTTATCCATTTTATCTAGAGGTAAGGTGCAGAAAGAAAATGTACTCAAAGAGTCCGGTTTAGAGGAAGTAAAAGGCTCCCTGGAATCTTTACTGGGTATTCCAACAAAATTAATTCTAAAAACAAAATCTTTATTTGAAGGATCTGGTAAAGAAGAAAGACTTAAACTTCTGGATCAGACTCAGGAGTATGCTGATTCGCAAGCTTTGCTTGCTAGTAAGACATCAAAGTTAGATCACTTAAATTCTGAAGTTAGTTTATTAGAAGAGGAAATTTCTACTTTAAAACATGAAGCTGATTTAAATCTAGAACCACTTCAACAAATGGAGGATTCTTTAAAGGTACTTCTTCAATCAAGATTAAAAGTAGAAGAAGAAATGGTTTCTATAAGAAAAACTATTGAAGATTCGTCTGAAAGTATAAGAAGTATTGAAAAAGAAAGGATGGAGAAAGAACAAGGAGTGTTAACTTCAAGAGAAGTCTTAGAATCACTTAGATTGGAGCTTCAAGCTGGCCAGATAGAGGCAGATAACATAGAGAAGCAGGTTAAAGAAAATAATTTAGATTTAAGGAAATTATTAAGTGCGTTAGATGAAGACAAAAAAGTAGAAGATTATCAAGGTGAGTTAGAAAAGATTGAAAGAAAGATTTCTAGGCTAGGTGCAATAAATCTTGCTGCTATGGAAGAATATGCTTTAGAGGAAGAGAGGAAGTCTCATTTAGATAATCAACATGAAGAATTAATCAGGGCATTAGATACCCTTCAAAATGCCATAAGCAAAATAGACAAGGAAACTAGAACTACTTTTAAAGATACTTTTGATGATTTAAATAGAAGCTTAGCTAACTCATTTCCCAAGCTTTTTGGAGGAGGGCATGCTGAGTTAATTTTATTAGATGATGATCTGCTTACAGCTGGTATAGGAATACTAGCGAAACCTCCAGGAAAGAAAAACACAAGCGTTTCACAATTATCAGGAGGGGAAAAAGCACTTACAGCAATAGCCCTAGTCTTTGCTTTCTTTGAACTTAATCCTGCACCTTTCTGTATGTTAGATGAAGTTGATGCACCTCTTGATGATTTGAACACAATGAGGTTTATAAGTTTAGTAGAAGAAATGTCAGATAAAGTGCAATTTGTTTACATAACTCATAATAAAATCTCTATGGAAAAGAGTAAGCACCTTATGGGTGTTACGATGCAAGAACCTGGAGTTTCTAGAATGGTAGCAGTTGATGTAGAAGAAGCTATTAGACTTGCTGCAACAGCATAAATACCATGTTCAATCTCATAGAGCTTCTTACAGTAATAATAGGATTATTACTAGCTCTAGTATTTGTTGATGGTATTAGGAGATCTATTCGGAACAGAAAAAGTAGATTAAAAGTTGATCTTGTACCCGCTAGTGAGATACAAAACTTGCCTGAAAGTCAGGAAGAAGATTTACCTAATTTTACTCTTGAAGAAGAGAATACAAATAACTTAAATAAGCATGAACAAGATACTGTTGATACAAAAGCCAACTCTCTCATTATTTTTAACCTCTGTTCTGAAGATTCAGACAGTTTTTCGTTTGAAATCCTTTCAAAAAAGCTTTCAGCTTATAACTTTTCGTTCGAGGAGAATGGCTTCTTTGTTTTTAAAGATAGCTCTGATCAAATATTGTTTAGACTAATAAATGCTAAAAAACCAGGTAATTTCTTGTTTGAAAGAAAATCCTCTGATATTGCTCTGGTATTAGATCCCACTAGATCTAGTAAAGTTATAGAGTCTTTTGATTTAATGTATTCAGTAGCTTTTTTCATTTCTGAAACTTTTTCTTGTAGCTTATTAGATATGAATAGAAATCTTTTAACTAAGCAGATGCTTGAACACATGAGGAATGAGTCCCAAGAGTTTCAAAGGCAACACCTTGCTAACGTTAGTTAAATCTTATTAATTATGAAGCAAAAGAAAGAAGACGAGCTTCGGATTAAGGAAATCTCAGATTTAATTAGGGAGCACTCTCACAATTATCATGTTCTCGACGATCCAGAAATTGAAGATTCTGAATATGATAAATTATTCCAAGAGTTAATATCTTTAGAGAAGAAATTTCCAGAATTAATTTCTGATACTTCTCCAACACAAAGAGTTGGATCTAAGCCTTCAGAAGGCTTCAATAAAGTCAATCACGGCACTCCAATGCTTTCTTTAGAAAATGCTTTTGTAGGCAAGGATCTAGAGGATTTTGATAAAAGAGTTAGAGAGAGGTTGTTAACTGAAGGTTCTATTCAATATTGTTGCGAACCAAAGTTAGATGGCATAGCAGTCAATTTATTTTATGAAAAAGGTGTTTTATCAAAAGCGGCTACACGTGGAGATGGAACAGTAGGAGAGGATATTACTCACAATATAAGAACTCTACCTTTAGTTCCTTTAAAATTAATTCAAAAAGAAGGATCCATGAAGGTACCTAATTCTCTTGAGATAAGAGGAGAAGTTTTTATTGAAAAACTAGAGTTTAAAAAAATAAATGAATATTTTAATAAAACAGGGATTAAAGCTTTTGCTAATCCTAGGAACGCTGCGGCTGGAAGTTTGAGGCAATTAGATCCTACCGTTACTGCTTCAAGACCTTTAAAGCTTTTTATTCATGGATATGGTACGTCTGAATCCTCTTATAATAAAATCCCAACCAATCAATTTGACATGTTAGAGCTTTTTAAGGCTTGGGGCTTTCCAGTAAACCCTGAAACTAAAGTGGTAGAAGGAGTAGAGGCTTGTAAAAATTATTTCAAAGAGATAGAGGTAAAAAGGAAGGACTTACCTTATGAAATAGATGGTGTAGTTTATAAAGTAAATAATTTTATTTTACAAGAAAGATTGGGAAATGTGTCTAGAGCTCCCAGGTGGGCTATTGCTAGGAAATTTCCTGCAGAAACGGCAAAAACATTGATAAATGCAATAACTTTTCAGGTAGGAAGATTAGGAAGTATCACCCCAGTTGCTGAGTTAGAGCCTGTTAAAGTTGCTGGGGTTACTATTTCTAATGCGAGCCTACATAACTTTGATGAGGTTGAGAGGCTTGATGTAAGGAAAGGTGATCAGGTGATAATAAAGAGAGCAGGTGATGTTATTCCACAAATTACAAGAGTTGTTCTTCAAGAATCAGTAAAAAGAAAATCAAAACTTAAGCTTCCTAAATCTTGCCCTTCTTGCACTAGTACTCTGGTCAGAGAAGAAGGAGTTTCAGCCTTAAGGTGTATAAAAGGTGAGGAATGCCCTGCCCAGTTAATTGAAATAATTAAACATTTTGTTTCTAGGAATGCTATGAACATTGAAGGGTTGGGAGACAAAATAATTAGATTATTAATTAAAGAAGGGCTAGTAGAGAAAGTTTCTGATCTTTATAAGATAAAAAAAGAGGACATTGTTTCACTTGAAGGTTTTGGACCAAAATCATCAGCCAATTTAGAGAACTCTATTCAATCTAGCAAAGATACCTCTCTTCAAAGGTTTGTATATGCATTAGGAATTAGAGAAGTAGGTGAAGCTACAGCACTTAATTTAGCCCTCAATTTCCAAAATATAGAAAACTTAATTGAAGCTACTAAGGCTGAATTAACAGAGATAAATGATATAGGGCCAATAGCAGCAGGATTTATATTTGAGTATTTCTCTAATAAAAATTCTCTTTCACTTTTAAAAGAATTGAGAGAACTTGGTCTAAATCTTTCTGCTCCAAAGAAAGACGATTCTTCAAACTTTTCTGGAAAAACTATAGTTTTAACTGGAGTTTTTTCTTCTCTATCCAGAAGCGAATTAAAAGAAAACTTAATCGTTAGGGGAGCAAAAGTAACTTCAAGCGTTTCTTCTAGAACAGATTTTTTAATTTCAGGAGTTAATCCTGGTTCAAAAGTTTCTAAGGCTCAAGAGTTGAAAGTAGAAATCTTAACTGAAGAGGAATTATTAAAAATACTGAACTAAGGATAATGAAACTTAAAACTTTATTTTTATTATCTTCATTATTACTATCAGCCTGTTCTATAACTGGCCCCCCTTCAAATACTTTAGATGTTTGCGAGATATTTCAAGAAAAAAAATCTTGGTATAAGGCAGCCAATAGAAGCGAAGAAAGATGGGGAGTACCTGTTTCAGTATCTATGGCTTTTATTAAACAGGAGTCAAGTTTTATTGCTGCTGCAAAACCACCCAGGGTTAAGGTTTTAAGATTTATTCCATGGAAAAGACAGAGCTCAGCAAAAGGATATTCTCAGGCAATAGATGGAACTTGGGAAATGTATCTAAATGAAAGAGGGAAGTGGCTCAAGTCTCGAAATAATTTTGATGATGCTGTTGATTTTATAGGGTGGTATAACGCTAAGAGCATAAAAAAATTCAATATTAAAAACACCAATGCTAAAGACTTATATCTTGCTTATCACGAAGGTTGGGCTGGATACACTAGAAAAAGTTATAGAAAAAAGCCTTGGCTAATCAAAGTGGCTGTAAAAGTGCAAAAACAGTCTAATGTTTATAATGGTCAATATAAGGAATGCAAACAAAAATTAGGAAAAAAGGTTTTTAAACTTTTTTAGAATAGTTTTAGAATATAACTGTGAAGAATACACTTTTAATTATTATTTTCTCTTTTGTCTTTGTGGGATGCGCAACAACCCTGAAGATAGAATCGGATTCAGATCAGGTTTATGACCTTTCCTCTTACAAAAGTTTTAAGATTGAAACTTCTTCTTTAGAAGAAGACCCCTCTCAGATAGGTATTAATCCTATATTTTTACAAAGGGCGTCTAGGTCAATTGAATCATCTTTATCGAGTTTAGGTTTGGTTAAATCTACAGACCCAGATTTGATTGTCAGGTTCTTTATTGCAACTGAAAGAGAAGTTGATAGAAGTCAAAGCTTTAGTTCCTGGTACAGAAGAGGTTATTACGATGATTCTGACCACAGATATTATCGTGTAGATAAAGATGCTTTAACAATTAGGTTTCATGATGCTAAATCCGAAGAGGTGGTTTGGTATGCCTTCTCTAGGTTTAAAAGGTCTAAAGCCCCTAAAGAACAAGAAGAAGTTGATAATCTTATAGAACAAGCAATGGCTTCTTTTAAGACTTCTTTGTAAATCTTTCAGGATCTAAAGAAAGCATTAACTTCTTACCAAAAATTGCAGGGCTGCCTTCTATAAGATCTGTAATAAATTGTGCGCTGATAGGTGCACTAACAGTGCCCCTAGAGCCATGACCAATATTTAAAAAAACTCCTTTATACTCCCCTAAAATAGGCAAATGATCTGGTGTTGTAGATCTGTATCCAAAATCTGAGCCAATAATTTGAATTTTTTCATCAATAATATCCTCTAGTTTTTCTATATTTTCTTTATCTTCATCTGGATTGATCTCATTTATATAGTCTTTGGAATAAGTAGAACCAACAATTAATGAATTTTCTGAAGTTGGAGATATATAACCTCGACCACAAATGGGAACTTTTAGTTTCTTAAGTCTTTTCTCTTTTTTTATGTAAGTTACTTGACCTCTTTTTTTTGATATGCCTTTTAGGTCTATTAATTTTTCATAGCCAAAAGAGTTACATAAACATACATTATCAAAAGAATAAGTATTGTTTAATGAAGACACTTCATTTTTTGAAACGTTTATAACTTCTTCACGTACTAGCTTAATAGCAGGGTCTTTCAATATATCTAGTATTAAATTTTTTGGATTCATCCATCCTGCTTCTTTAAAAAATAAGCCCCCTTGTTTTAAAGTTATTCCACTTAAAGCTCTAGCCTCTTCTTTGTTTATCCTTTTAAAGATTCTTGTATCTTTTCTTGATCTTTCAAGCTCATTAAATCTTTTTTTGGTATTTTCATCATGATCTAAAAGAATTATCCCAGTTTTATGCCAATGCGAAGTGTTTAAAGAGTCATAGAATTTAGTTGAATACAAATATGAATGTAAGCAAAAAAGTGAATAAGATGAATTGAATGCAGATAGTCTAGGGTAGAGGGTAAGAGCTTCAAAAGAAGAAGGGCCTTTATTAAAATCATTATCTTTTTCAAAAATTGTAACTTTATGACCTTTTTTGCAAAGTTTTTTTGCCAATAATGAGCCTGCAATTCCTGCACCAATTATTGCAATACTCTTTTTATGATTAAATTTATTTAGACTCTTTTTACTACTTGATTTAGCTATCAGCATATGTTTTTTATTTTCAAAACCTTTAGTTTTGTTTACTTTAAAACTATTAGTATCTAATTTCTCAACAACATGTTTTGAAGAAGAGAAAGTTGAATAAGTTGTCTCTTTATTACTTAATTTGAATAAAGATTTAAATACGGACTGGGACCACATTTCTTTATTCTTACTTGGGCTAAAACCATCGTGAAATATCGCATCAAATGAATTCTGTTTTTCATTTAAGTCTTTTAAAGAATCAGCTACTTCTCCAAGATAAATAGATAAACTTACTTTTTCTTTAACGAATTCAATCCTATGAAGGCCCTTACAATTAATGGGGTAATTCTCTAGCAGTTTTTTTGAATATAAATTGATCTCTTTATATTCTTTTAGGGTTTTATCTATATCTTCAAAAGCTAAGGGGTGCTTTTCTATAGCTACATAATTTAACCAACTATCTGATTTATTAACCTTTACCCATCTTTTAAGAGTTGTGGTGAAGTTTAAGGCTGCTCCAAATCCTAGCTCTAAAATATTAAAGTCTTGCCTAGATTCAAGTAGTTCCCATCGCTTAACAAGTTTATTAGCTGAAATAAAGACATACTCAGCTTCTTCAATAGCTCTGCCCTTGTAAAAGTAAAGATCGTTAAATTCTAGTGAAAAAGGTTCCTTAGAATTCCAGGTTAGTAGTGCCTCCTCTATAAAAAGAGGAGACTCCTTATGATCTTCTAGAATAGGCTTATTTATTGCTAGAGGGAATTTCGTTAAATGGGATTCCTTTATCTGCCCTCATATCTTGTGGAAGACCCAATACCTGTTCTGAAATTATATTTCTAAGAATTTCATCAGTTCCTCCTGCTATCCTTATACCAGCAGCTCCAAAAAATCCCATTTGGTACATATTTTGTTCTGCATCAGAAGAATCTGGTCTAACTATTCCAGCAGCATCCATTAAATCCATACCAAAACTAGCAATTTCTTGCAGTTTGTTTCCACTAACTACCTTCGTTATGGATGCTTGAGGACCTGGAGTATCTCCTCTCGAAAGAGCAGAAATATTCCTATACTTAGTGTACTTTAGACCACTAGCTTGACAGTACCAATCCGCTAATTTATCTCTAACAGATCCATCTTTTATAGCTAGGTCACCGTTTAGGTCTTGACCACATGCCAGATTAAAGGCTTCTTGAAAATCTGGACCAGAAGCATCACCTACAGCTAATCTTTCATTCATTAATGTAGTTAAAGCCACTTTCCATCCATCACCTACAGCCCCCAATCTTTGTGAGTCGGGTATTTTTACATCAGTAAAATAAACTTCATTAAAGTTTGCCCCCCCCGAGATTTGTTTAATAGGTCTTACCTCTACACCAGGACTTTTCATGTCTAGAAAGAAGTAAGTTAAACCCTTGTGTTTTTGAGCCATAGGATCACTTCTGGTTACTAGAATTCCATAGTCACTATAATGTGCTCCTGAAGTCCAGATTTTTTGGCCGTTAATAGTCCAAGTATCTCCTTCAAGAACAGATTTAGTTTTTAGACCTGCTAAATCCGATCCAGCTCCTGGTTCACTGAATAACTGACACCAAATCTCCTCTCCTTTTGCCATTGGAGGAAGGTATTTCTTTTTTTGATCTTCAGTTGCATACATCATTAGAACGGGACCAGCCATCCCTTGCCCAATTTCGAAGAAGCCACCAGGTATTCTAAATTTCGACGCTTCTTGACCCCAAATCACTCTTTCAATTGGCGTTGAGTCCCTTCCTCCATATTCTTTAGGCCAGTGCAGACAAGCCCAGCCGCCTTCGTATAATTTTGCTGCCCATTTCTTTGCTAAAGCTAAGGCATCATCCTCTCCCATACCAGGATAACTTCCAGACTCTTCATCTTCTTTAAGTGTAGCGTTGGCTTTTAACCAGTCGTTAACTTCTTTTCTAAACTTAGCTTCTTCAGCTGTATCATTAAAATCCATAACTTTCTCCTATACCTTATATTTGGTTAGCTCTTTCTAAAGAGCTTATTAATTTATTTTTCCAAACAGCTTGACTGCCTATATTAGCTGCAAGCTGTCTACACCTCCTGTAATAAAGGTGACAATCAAATTCCCAAGTAAATCCCATGCCTCCATGAGTTTGAATATTTTCTTTTGAACATTCATAAAAGGCTTTGCTAGCACTAACCCTTGAAGTAGCAGCTGCAGTTGGAAGTTCAGGAGCATTAGTACTTAATGCCCATGCACCAAAATAGCAATTAGATCTCGCTAGTTCTACAGCGATATACATGTCAGCAATTTTATGTTTTATAGCTTGAAAGGAGGCAATAGGCCTACCAAAAGCAAATCTTCCCATGGCATATTCTTTTGCCATCTCCATACAAGCTTCAGCCCCTCCAAGCTGCTCAAAAGCAAACAGAACAGCTGCCCTATCTAATATTTCTTGCAAAGCAGTCCAGCCATCATCATGATTTAATATTTCAACATCTACATTTTTAAATTCTAAAGAAGCGTGGGATCTAGATGGGTCTAAAGTAGTCTGGTTGGTAATTTCGACTCCTTTTGAAAAAAGGTCTACAAGACAAAGCACTACTTTGTCATCATCTTTTGCAGAAACGACAGCAAAATTAGCTATGTCCCCATCTGTTACTGCTATCTTAGTGCCATTCAATTTATTATTTTTTACATTACAACTTAAATTTTCAGGTGTGGGTGCGGTTAAGCTTTCTGTATGAGCTAAAGTTCCAATAATTTCTCCAGAAGCCAATTTTGATAAGTAATTTTGTTGTTGATCTTTGGAGCCATAATTTATCAACGCTTCTGTAGCTAGATAAACACTAGAAGAAAAAGGTGTGGGAGCTAAGCTTCTTCCAAGTTCTTCAGCAATTACACATAGCTCAAGATAACCAAGACCCAGACCGTCAAATTCTTCTGGAATTGTAGTTGCAGTCCAGCCCATCTCAATTACCATTTTCCAAAGTGAGTCATCATGAGTTTGCTCTCCCTCTAAAACCGCTCTTGCTTTTTTTACGGATTCCTCATTTTCTAAAAATTTGCGGGCCTGATCTTTCAAAAGCATTTGATCAGATGAAAATTCAAAATTCATTACTTCTCCTATTCTTTAAAACTTTTTAAATTTACTTTCAATCTTATTAGCATATTGTATCTACGAAGAAATATAATGAAAGACTAAAATAACTTTAAAGGCATATTGCTATCAAATCTTGAATTCACGAGACATAAAACCTGTAAGATCAGAATCTTCTGATAATCGAAAGAAAAGAAGTATAGGAGGAAGTAGTATACTTTTTGCTTCTTTATTGGGTTTAATTAACTTAGGAGGCTTATTAGTTTTAGGGCTGTGGTTTTTTAACGCCTCTGGGTATCAACAAGAAACAGGTCAAAATTTTGTTGAAAGACTAAGTGTTTTAGAAGAGGAAATTAATTCAGTAAAAAATTTGAATAAAGAATCCTTCGCTTCAACAGAGGAAGAAGTAAAATTTATCAATAAAGAAATAAGAAAACTTTGGGATTTAAGTAATAAGAGAAACAGGAAAAATATTGATTCTTTAAAACTCCAGCTTACAGAAATAGAATCTTTAACTGAAGATCTTTCCAAAACCAACAACTCAATTCTGGCTAAACAAAGAGCAATAAATCTAGAATTAGCAAAGTTAGAAAAGTCTCAATCTGACTTAAATACAAAATTATCAAGAGATAATTCTTCTCTTTCAGATTCAAATCTCGAAAATAGGATTAAAGAACATAACGAAGCTATAAAATCATTTGATTCTTTCAGGATACAAATTAATAGGTCTTTAATGGAAATTGAAGAGAAAGTTAATGAGCTAAGAATTGAAGTTCAAGAATTAGATAATCTTTAGATTTTTAATTTTTTTCCCTTATCTTATAATGCAGCATCTTTTTTGCGGATGTGGTGGAATTGGTAGACACGCTAGATTTAGGTTCTAGTGCCGAAAGGCGTGGGGGTTCAAGTCCCTCCATCCGTACCAGATTATCTTTTTCCTTGAATTTTTCCATAGGTACTAAAGATAAGTTTCCTCATCCATTTATTTGCTGGATCTGAATCTTTATTTGCATGCCAATATAAGTGGAGCACCAATGGGTTTATCTTGAAGGGGAGTTGTAAAACCTTAAAGTCCCTTCCTCTTGCAAAACTTTTAATAGTCGTCATGGCCAGATTTGATTGATCAATAATATAAGGTGCAACTAAAAAATGTTGAGCTCTCAAGGCTATACGTCTTGTTAAACCTAATCTATTTAAGGTTGTATCAACATGTCCGAGACCTGAAGCTCTTTTTGAGATGTGTATATGAGATAAGCCTAAATAATCTTCTAGACTGATTTTTTTCTTTTTGGCTATAGGGTGTTTCTTGTTTACTACTAAAACATAATCATCTTGATATATTTTTTTATTTCGTAAGTTAGAGTCTGAATGAATTGGTGGATCAATTGCAAAATCGATATTGGCTGCAGCAAGTTCTTTTGGGGTTTCTGTTCTTGGAGTTAGATAACTTTGTACGTCTATTTCTGGTGCTGAGTTAGATATATTTTTAATTAATTCAGGCAGTAGCCTGTATTCTGAAGTGTCGCCAATTGAAATTTTGAAAGTTGCTTTTGCAGTTTTGGGGTTAAAGGTTTCTGAGTCCGTAATAGAATTTCTAATTAAATCTAAGGCAACTCTTATATCTCCAATCATATTTTCAGCAACCGGAGTAGGCGTCATACCACTCGAACCTCTTACAAAGAGTTCATCTTTAAATTGATCTCTTAATCTTGAAAGAGCATTACTAACAGCAGGTTGAGTGATTCCCAAAACCTGACCAGCTTTTGTAAGGTTTTTTTCAGTATAGATAACATCAAATACCACAAAAAGATTTAGATCTTTATCACTTAAATTCATTCTTTTATATGCACAATCATTGAGTTAAACTCGAAGTTAGTTTTTAAAAAGCACTATCATTCTAACTTATAGTGTATAAAAAGAATAATTTATAAAACTTATAAGGAGAAAATGATGAATTTGGATAGTTCAGATAGATCAAAAGAATTGGGACTTAGAATTTCTCAATTTATGGATGAACATATCTTTCCATCGGAACAAATTTATGCAGATCAGATGGAAGAGTTTGCTAAGAAAGGAAATAGGTGGCAGATACCTAAAATTATCGAAGATAAAAAGCAGATTGCTAAACAAGAAGGTTTATGGAATTTATTTCTTCCTGAAAATCCGATGGGAGAAAGCATGAGCAATCTAGATTATGCTCCATTAGCTGAACTAATGGGAAGGTCAGGGATTGCTTCAGAGATATTTAATTGTTCTGCTCCTGATACAGGCAACATGGAAGTTATTGCCCAGTATGGATCGCCTGAGCAGCAAGAACGATGGTTAAAGCCTTTACTTGATGGTGAAATAAGATCAGCTTTCGGAATGACTGAACCAAATGTAGCTTCTTCTGATGCAACTAATATAGGAAGTTCGATTGTAGCTGATGGAGATGATTATGTAATAAATGGTGAAAAGTGGTGGACATCTGGAGCAGGGGACCCGCGTTGTAAGATAATTGTTTTTATGGGAGTTACCAATCCGGATAACCCAAAACATCAAAGACAATCACAGATCTTAGTGCCGATGGATACTCCAGGAGTAGAGATAAAGAGAATGATGACAGTATTTGGTTCAGATGATGCTCCTCATGGGCATGCTCACATGAAATTTACAGACGTAAGGGTTCCAAAAGATAACCTATTGTTAGGAGAAGGTAGGGGTTTTGAGATTGCGCAAGGAAGATTAGGACCAGGAAGAATACATCATTGTATGAGAACAATTGGGTCCGCAGAAAGAGCATTAGAATTGCTTTGTAAAAGATCTACTTCGAGAATAGCTTTTGGAAAGCCTTTATCTGAGCTAGGCGGAAACTATGATGTCATAGCAGATTGTCGAACAGAAATAGAGATGTGCAGACTTTTAACCCTTAAGGCTGCTTATATGATGGATACTGTCGGAAATAAAGTGGCTAGAAGCGAAATTGCTCAGATAAAAGTAGCTGTTCCTAATATGGCCTTAAGGGTTATAGATAAAGCAATACAGATCCATGGAGGCGCAGGAGTATCACAAGATACACCTCTTGCTAGACTTTATGCTGGGCAGAGAACACTAAGAATTGCTGATGGCCCTGATGAGGTGCATAGAAGAACTATAGCCAGAATTGAGTTGACAAAATATAACGAAGATTAATTCATCATCTCCTTTAGATTTAAACAAATTTCATCCAAGGCTTCAGGTACACCTGGAATGTAGCTCATGTTAGCAAAGCCATGGACAAATCCTTCATTTTCTTGGTGAAATACTTTATTTCCAGAAGACAGTAATTTATTGGCATATTCATCTCCTTCATCACGCAGAGGGTCAAAACCTGCTGTTGAAACTATTGCAGGAGGTAAACCAGAAAGGTCTTGTGACAATAGGGGAGACACGAGAGGATTATGTATTTCTTCTAAAGAGTTTAAATAGTGTTTTCTAAACCAAATCATTGCTTCTTTTGTTAGAAAAAAACCTTCAGCGCACTCATCTATAGAATCTTTTTTTAAATGCAGGTCTGTAACTGGATAAAATAAGAGTTGCATCTTTGGTAAAACTTTTCCTTCATCCCTTCTCTTTAAACAAAGTGCTGCAGTTATATTTCCACCAGCACTATCACCACCAGCAGAAATCTTATTTTTATCAACATTTAAAGAATCAGAGTTATTTATTACCCATTCATAGGCTTTTTCACAATCTTCCAAAGGGATAGGAAATTTAAACTCAGGAGATAGTCGATAGTCTACAGAGAAAATTCTTGCATCTAGTTTTTCACAAAGGAGGCCTGTAAGCTGATGATGGGTTTCTAAGTCACCTATAACCCAGCCACCACCATGGAAATAGACTAAAGCAGCTGATTTATCTGAAATAGAGTTAGAAAAATACTCTCTTACAGTTATAGTTGAGTCTTCTACTTCAACTTTATGATCTTTCCAATCGATAGAAGAAGGAAATTCTGAAGACATAGAATTTTGTTGCAAGTAATAAGCCCTGAATTCTTCAGGTGTAATATTTTCCCAGTTTGTAACCATATTCTCAGTTAGCTTAAGTAACAGCTGAAAAGGGGCATGAAGTTTTCTTTCTCCTAATTGAATTTGCTTCTTTCTTGACAACAAAATTAATAACCAATTAGGAAGAGACAATAATAATTTAATCATAAATTTATCCTAAACCAACTTTAACAAATTTTTACAGTTTTTTTTAAAACCTTTTATTTAACTTGAAATTTGTGAACAAACAATAATCTATTAAAATACTTAATCTGCGCGCTTAGCTCAGGGGTAGAGCATCTGCTCGACACGCAGAGGGTCGCTTGTTCAAATCAAGCAGTGCGCAGAGAACTTTATTAAGCTTCTTATTTTATGCTGACAATTAACTTCAGGAAAATAGATAAAGCAATTGTCAGTAGACTGATCTTTCTTCACATTCTTATTATTTCTCTATCAAATTATTTAGTACAGTTTGGAGGTGAATTCTTGGGCATAAAGTTTACTTGGGGGATGCTCGTTTTTCCTTTAATAATAGTTCTTACTGATTTAACTGTTAGGTTATTCAATCAAAATTTAGCAAGAATTGTAGTGATTTTAGCTTTTATTCCTGCTTTTTTTATAAGTTCTTGGTTGGCAGATTATTTGATAGGTATAGCTAGCGCTACAGCTTATCTTGTTGGTCAAATCATCGATATATTTTTTTTTCAAAGAATACGAAATAAGACTGATTTATGGTGGGTTGCCCCATCTTTATCCACCTTAGTTGCTAATTCTATTGATACATACTTATTTTTTTGGGTTGCTTTCTCAAAAAGCTCAGACCCATTTATGGCTTCCAATTGGCTGGTTGTTGCTCATACTGATTTAATATTCAAGATTATTATTTCAATTTTGATATTTTTACCAGTATATGGCCTGCTGTTAAATTATCTGCAAGATAAATTTAAATGAATAAATTAAATTTTATTATTAAAAAAAGTTAATCTTTTTTTTGATTTAAAACTTTATAACTAGAGTTAAAAGAAAGGCTCCTTCTTTCACCTTTACCAACAAAAGGGTAAACAGTATGAAGTAGCCAAGAGGGGAATATGTATAAATGCCCTACTTTAGGCATAAATCTTCTAGAACCTACTGAAAGACTCTGTAACTCACTCCCAAAGCCCCGACTAATAAATTCAATTGCTCCATCAGGCCCTCCTTTTTTATTCTTTAAATTTCTAGAAATACTATTAGGTAATTTTAAATAAAGAACAGAACTTACTTGGCAATTAGGAGATATGTCTTCTAAAGATTTAATTTCAGTATGATAGTGGACTGGGTTATATTCATTTTCCATTTGAGAAACTGTCCACATGGACTCTATTGAAGCTTCTATTGCAAGGCTTTTATAGGACTTAGATTTGTCATTAAATCTAGAATCAATGTCTTTTAAGATGTTTTTAACATAAAGAGATACTTCATCTTCTAGCCATTCCCAAATTTTACCTAAATCATTTTTTGTAAGAACTCTTTCATTTTCTATTTGCCCCGCCAAAGCATGTCCAAAATCTTTATTCGACTTTACACTTTTATCAGTTATCGATATAAGATCAGAAACAATTTTCTTTGGCATTACTACTTTACCAATTCTAGATCCAAGCACTAAAAGTTTTCTTGAGGGCATATTAAGTTAACTATTCATCTAATATTGAATCCATAATATCAAAAAATTTTAACTTCATTCCCTTGCTGAATAAATTAAGAATGTATCCAAACAATTTTAAATAAATAAAATCTTCTAAAAATTAATTTAGTTCATGTTAAGGTAATCTAATTAATACTGTCTATGTTAGAGGCATTCATTATTTTCCAGTAACTAAATAAGGAGAAGAAATGGCAGGGAAGATAGCTAAATATATAACTGTAGGAACCAATGACCTTAATAAGGCTAAAGAATTCTATGACAAATTGTTTGAACCTCTTTCTGCAAGAAGTTTTGCTCCAAATGAAAGAAGTTTCTTTTACACTTTGAAAGATGACGATACAGTTTTTGCTATTTTTATTCCTTACGATGGCAATCCTGCAACTTCGGGAAACGGAAACATGACAGGCATAACCTTAGACACTACCGACGAAGTTGATGAAATGTATGCTAAAGCTATAGAATTGGGAGCTACTGATGAAGGTGAACCTGGGCAGAGAGTGCCAACATTTTATGGGGCTTATGTCAGAGACCTAGATGGTAATAAGTTAGTTTTTTGTAAGATGGGGTAAAAGTAAACTTCTTACTTTTTTGCAGATACTAACCAAGTAGCGCTTGGAAAAACTAAGCCTTTTTCAGAAAAATAAGGAGAAAATGCCTCTTCAGCAGAGTTAATAATTTTATTTTTTAATTCTTCAGGAGAATCTTTTAACATTTGAGTGACTACCGGGTTTATAGATATGTAGTCTTTTATCGCCTCCGAAAGGCTTCTCCCTGAAAACATAGTTACCTCTTCTTTATGTCCTTCAATCTCTATATCTTGAAAATTACTTTCTTCAAGAATTGAAATTACATAATCTGATTCCATAAAAGCAAAAGGGCCTGGACTTCTTGGAGGAGGGGAGGGTAGATCAAGGAATTTCTTTATCTCCTGAATAAATAATGATTGCCAGGGATTTAGAGAAGAGGACTGCCAACATACAAAAGATAGACTAGCTCCTAACCTTAAGCTTTTATTTATATTTTTAAAGGCAGCTACCGAGTCTTCAAAGAACATAACACCAAATCTAGAAAAAGCAGAGGAATAAATATCTTCACCAATGTCATCAGTCTGCACATCAACACAATTAAAGCTAACATTATTTAATGACTCTTTTATTGCTGACTCCTTAGCTCTTTTCAGCATAGGAACTGAAATATCTAGTCCAGTTACTTCTCCATTAGGTAAAATCTTTTTAGCTATGTCTAAAGTTGTATGCCCGCATCCGCAACCTAGATCCAAGACATTTTCTCCATCTTTAAGGTTAAGTTTGTTCATCGCAGCATGACCTAATGGATTTAACATAATATCCATAGCATTTTGTCTTTCTACCCAAACGTCACCACCTTTTCCTGACCAGAAGTCTTTTTGACCTTTATTTATTTCAGACATTATTTTTGAACTCCTCAAATTTTTTTTT